>Ga0326721_10000104_pt1 | contig 47773 bp, 42 predicted proteins | sample SGPome_FD_203951 | JGI IMG/M metagenome (GOLD analysis project Ga0326721, IMG submission 203951) | Soil microbial communities from Southern Great Plains, Lamont, Oklahoma, United States - SGP_1_2016 | ecosystem: Engineered > Artificial ecosystem > Soil microcosm > Unclassified | place: USA...
TGTCCCCGCCCGCCGCGGTTCCCGAGGCCGTCGTGGTTCCCATAAGCTCCTCCTGGTTGAGTGACTTCCTCCAGGTTCAGCTTATCACCACGGCGGCCTCGCTCACATGGAATCTCACGCAGGTGCGCGTCCGCGGGCCTCGCGCCGCCCTCACCCCGCGCCTGAGAGCGCTCGCCCTCTCCCGTCCCGGGCGAGGGGGGCTGTCCGGCATGCGTGGGGGCCTGCAACTTCTGGCGGCGGAAGAGTTTCCGTGTGGCGGCGATGCCGGATGGCTACCTCTCCCGGTACGGGAGAGGTGGACGGCCTCGGCCGGCCGGAGAGGGCGCGGCGCCGCGGAGTCGCATCGAGCTCCGTCCCGCGGTGAGTTCCCCCTCCCTGCGGCATCGTTGTCAACCCGTTGTGTCCGCGCGCGGAATTGGGTATCCATTCTCCGTCCATCTTCATCCCCCTGCTCTCCACCCGACCGCGCCTGAAGTGCCCGCCGCGAAGAAACCGCCTCGCAGGAAGACGCCGAAGCGCGCGCGGAAGCCGACCGCCGCGCGGCTGCGCAAGCTGCTCGCGACCGAGTTCGGGTTCTGGGAGGGCGGTTGCCTGCACGTGGCCGGCGTCGACGAGGTGGGGCGCGGGCCGCTGGCCGGGCCGGTGGTGGCCGCGGCGGTGATCCTGCCGGAGGGGTGCTGGATCGACGGGGTGGACGACAGCAAGAAGCTCACGCACGAGAAGCGCCTCGCGCTCTATGACCGCATCGTCGATTCCTGCATCTGCTGGGGGGTGGGCGCGGCCAGCCCGGCGGAGATCGACCGCATCAACATCCGCCGCGCCACCGCGCTGGCCATGGAGCGCGCCATCCGCCGCCTGGCCTGCCCCCCCGGGCACCTGCTGGTGGACGGCCTGGCCGTTCCCGAGCTGGGGCTGGAGGGGCAGACGGCGATCGTGGACGGCGACGCCAAGGTGCACTGCATCGCCGCCGCGTCGATCCTGGCCAAGGTGACGCGCGACCGGCTGATGGAGCGCCTGGCGGTGCGCCATCCCCACTACGGGTGGGAGCGCAACAAGGGCTACGGCACGCCGGAGCACCTGGACGCGCTGGACCGCCACGGCCCCACGCGCCACCACCGGCAGAGCTTCCAGCCGGTGCAGTACACCTTCGAGGAGATGCTGAACGTGGCCGAGCTCGCCGCCGATGCAAACTGAGCATCTGAGCAACGTCCGCCCCGGCACCCTGCTGCTGGGCTGGTTCATCAGTGCCGCGGTGGTCTCGCTCGCCGTGTTCGCCATGATCGCCGTGGGCCTGCTGAACCGCGAGGGCACGGGCGGCACGGCGTGGGGGCTGCTGGCGACCGCGGTCGGCTTCATGGCGGGCGGATGGTACGTCGGCTGGCGCGCCGGCGCCGCGCCCATCCTCTACGCCGTGGGGATGGCGCTCGTCTCCCTCCTGGTCTGGCTGCTGGTGAACCTGATTCCCGGCGCGCTGCTGGACGCCGAGAGCTGGAGCGTGGGCGGCGCCTACGCGGCCGGCCTCCTCCTGCTCCAGATCGTGGCCGCGGCCATCGGCGGCCGCATCGCCTCGCGCGAGGCCCGCGCCGCCGCCGCGCGCTCGAGCTGATCTCCATCCCCCGATCCCGTTGTTTGTCTCACGCACAGCCGCGGAGACGCAGAGAGCCGCGGTTCCTCTGCGTCTCCGCGGCTCCGCGTGAGGTCCAGGTGGTTCGTCCGCGCACGGCTCGTGCGGCATCCATCGGAAACACCAGCCGTTGAAGCTGGTATCAGGTGGGATGCCCGCCGATGGTCGGCGGGCGGTGAAACGCGGAGCGGAGCCGGGCGTGTTCGAGGTCGTCGGCAGGACGAAGAAGGAAGGGCGCCCGTCTCCTGGCGGGATGGCGGTGGCCGTGCTGGTGCACGCGGCCATCGTCTTCGTGCTCTTTTTCGGCTTCCGCCAGACGATCCTGCTGGCGGGCGAGGGCTCGCGCCAGGACCGCGTGAGCGGCCCGGACGCGGGCGGCGGGGGTGGCGGCGGTGGGGGCGAGCAGGTAAGCTACTACGACGTTCCCCCGCCACCGCCGCCTCCACCCCCCGCACCGCCCGAGCCCGACGCGCTGGTGCCGCCGGTGGTCCTGCCGCCTCCACCGCCCGTGCCGGTTCCGCCCACGGTGACGCCGAAGCCGGCGCCCGCCCCGGCCGCGCCGGTTCCCGCACCCGCGGGCGCGGGAACGTCGCCGGGAGCGGGCCAGGGGCCCGGCGCCGGGCCGGGGCAGGGACCGGGGAGCGGAAGCGGCACCGGCGGCGGGAACGGCTCGGGGAACGGCCCCGGCAACGGCTCGGGCACGGGCCCGGGGAACGGCCCCGGCGGGGGCACCAACCTCATCACCCCGCCGCGCACCGACCTGCTGCTGCTGCCGCCGCCCAACGCGCCGCGCTCGGCCAAGGGAAAGGACGTGGTGCTGCGGCTGACCGTGGACGAGCGCGGCAACGTCTCCAACGTGGAGCTGCTCACGCCCACGGGGAGCCGCGGCTACGACGACCAGCTGAAGCGCACCGCGCGCGACTGGAAGTTCACCCCCGCGCGCGAGGTCGCCACGAACCGCGCGGTCGTGGGCAACATCGACGTGACGGTAAGTCTGTAGAAGAAAAGAAGTCCTGAGTCCCAAGTGCCAAGTCCTAAGTGAAACTGCAGAGATTCTGGCTGGTCCACTTAGGACTTGGGACTTAGGACTTAGGACTTAGGACTTGGGACTTAGGACTTGGGACTTAGGACTCAGGACTTCGGTTCCGAAATCCCCCGACGGATCCGTTCCCCTATCCACATCCACCCGCCGACCCGAATGCCCCCTCCCGCATCCGCCCCCGCCGCGCCGCGCCGGGCGCCCGGCACCAGCTCCGAGGGCGAGTTCAAGCGCGCCCTGTCGCTCGTCGACGCCACCATGCTGGTCGTGGGGTCCATGATCGGATCCGGCATCTTCATCGTCTCCGCCGACATCGCGCGGACCATGAACTCGCCGGGGGGGCTGATCGCGGTGTGGATCGCCACCATGCTCATCACCGTGTTCGGCGCGCTGAGCTACGGCGAGCTGGCGGCCGCCATGCCGCACGCCGGGGGGCAGTACGTCTTCCTGCGGGAAGGATTGGGGAACCTCCCCGGCTTCCTGTACGGGTGGACGCTGTTCATGGTCATCCAGACGGGGACCATCGCCGCGGTCGCCGTGGCCTTCGCCAAGTTCCTGGGCGTCTTCATCCCCGCCGTCTCGCCGGACCTGTTCGTGAGCTTCGGCAAGATCCCCATGCCCGGCGGCGAGATCGAGCTGGGGCTCAGCCCGCAGCGGGTGGTGGGGATCGTGATCATCGCGCTGCTCACGTACGTGAACATGCGCGGGCTGCGCGAGGCCAAGTGGATCCAGCGGATCTTCACCGCGGCCAAGACCGCGGCGCTGCTGGGGCTGGTGATCCTGGGGCTCACCGTGGGGCGCAACGCCGCGGCCATCACCGGCAACTTCGGGCACTTCTGGGCCGACCTGCCGCATGGGACCACGCCCACGCCGTTCCTGGGGATGACGCTGGCCTTCCCCGCGCTGGCGCTGGCCTTCGGCGCGTCGATGGTGGGCTCGCTGTTCAGCGCCGACGCGTGGAACAACGTCACCTTCGCCGCCGCCGAGGTGGAGCGGCCGCAGCGCAACCTTCCCATCGCCCTGGCGCTGGGAACGGGCGGGGTCACGCTGATCTACGTCCTGGCCAACTTCGCCTACCTCTCCACGCTGAAGCTGTCGCAGATCCAGACGGCGCCGCAGGACCGCGTGGGCACGCTGGCGCTGCAGCACATCTTCGGGCCCGTGGGCGCGTACCTGATGGCGGGGGCCATCCTCATCTCCACCTTCGGCTGCATCAACGGGCTGATCCTGGCGGGCGCGCGCGTCTACTACGCCATGGCGCGCGACGGCGTGTTCTTCGAGCGGGCGGGGCGCATCTCGCACAAGACGCACGTGCCGGTGTGGGCGCTGGGCGTTCAGGGGGTGTGGACGGCGTTCCTGACGCTCACCGGGAGCTACGGGCAGCTGCTGGACTACGTGATCTTCGCGGCGCTGGTGTTCTACGTGATGACCATGGTCGCGCTCTTCGCGCTGCGGGCCAAGCGCCCCGACATGGAGCGCCCGTACCGCGCCTTCGGCTACCCGGTCATCCCCGCGCTGTACATGCTGGCCGCGCTGTCGATCGCGGTGATCCTGCTCTTCGCCAAGCCGCAGTACACCTTCGCGGGGCTGGCCATCGTGCTCCTGGGCATCCCGGTCTACTACGTCTGGCGCGCCATCCGCAAGCCGGCCGTGGTGTCGGATTCGTAGACGCTGCTCCGTTCCTCCAGGATCGCTGGATCTCACGCGGAGACGCGGAGACGCGGAGGTGCATGCCCGCCACCTCCGCGTCTCCGCGTCTCCGCGTGAGATCAACGGTCGCAGGGAGAAACGCGGAGATGCCCGGGCCGGCGTCAGGTCTTCCCCCTCGCGCGCGGGCGCGGCGGGGATTACTGTACGAATGCAGGTCAATGGAGACGAGGCTCCCCGCCGACCCACGAGGCGCGGGAGCGCGCAAGACGCACAGCCCGCGGGAGGTACCATGAGGAAGCCGGTCAGCAAGCACGCGCTGCGCAGGGCGCTGGAAGCCGTCCAGGCCGAAGGCCGCATCGGGTGGGAGCAGCCCACCGGGGCCGTGGTGGACAGGATCTGGCACCACATCGAGAAGCAGGCCCATGGCGGCCCGCGCAGGAAGCCGGTATCCCGTGACAGCGTTCGTGCCGGGGAGCCCGCCGCCGTCTGAGGCGGGCGGGCTCCCGCGGCGCCGGGCCGGCGACTCCGCGGCCGCCGCCCCGGCAAAGAGCCCCGGCCGGCGCCGGGGCTCTTTGCGTGCGGAGCTCCTCTTCAACCTCTCCTTCCTGGCCGTTGCCGCCCTCCTGCTGGCGTGGTGGACGAACACCGTGCTGCGCATCGCCGGGCCGCGCCCCTCGTGGGTGCTCCTCCTCCTGGTGGCGGTCGACGTCGCCGTCTTCGTCCTCCTGGGCCGCATCCTCATCGACCGCCTGGTCGTCCATCCGCTCCGCGAGGCCGTGGCCACCGCCGAGGCCATCGCCGGCGGCGACTTCGGCCGCCGCGCGCCCCAGGGCGACACGCGCGAGATCGCCGCGCTGAACGGCGCGCTGAACCGGATGACCGAGCAGCTGCTGCACAACCAGGAAACACTGGCCGACAACGTCCGCTCGCTCGACGAGACCAACCGCCTCCTGCTGGCCACCCAGTACGACCTCGTCCAGGCCGAGAAGATGGCCTCCATCGGCCGGCTGGCGGCGGGGATGGCGCACGAGGTGGGGAACCCGCTGGGCGCGCTGCTGGGCTACGCCGCCGTCCTCCGCCGCCGCGGCGTGGATCCCGAGCTGCTGGCGGGGGTCGAGCGCGAGACGCGCCGCATCGACGTCATCGTCCGCCGGCTGCTGGACTACTCGCGCCCGGCCCCCGCGCGCCGCGAGCCGGTGGACGTGAACGCCTCCATCGCCCGCGTCTTGGCGATGCTGGGCGAGCAGGGGACGCTCGGCGGGGTGGAGGTCGACACCTCGCTGGCCGAGGGGCTGCCGCCGGTGCTGGCCGACGCGCATTTCGCCGACCAGATCTTCGTGAACCTCTTCGACAACGCGCGGCTGGCCATGAACGGCAGCGGCCGGCTGACCGTGCGTACCATGCTGGACCGCTGGCACCCCGGCCGCCCCATCCCCTTCCGCCGCGCCAGCGACCCGCCCGGTGTCAGCTACGCGCACCTGCGCCGGCCGCGCTACGGCACGCACCGCGACGCGCAGATCATCGCCGAGGGGGCCGAGATCGTGCGCGTGGTGGTGGCCGACACCGGGCCGGGGATCGCCCCCGAGCACATCGACGCCATCTTCGACCCCTTCTTCACCACCCGCGCGCCGGGCGAGGGCACGGGGCTGGGCCTTGCCATCGTCGCCAGCACCGTGGCAGACTTCGGCGGACGCATCGAGGCCACCTCCGCCCAGGGCGGGGGCGCCGTATTCACCCTCTCCTTCCCCACCCACCGCCCCGAGCCCACGTGAGCCAACCACGCGTCCTGGTCATCGACGACGAGGCGGGGCTGCGCCACACCCTGCTCCTGATCCTGCGCGACGAGGGATACCAGGTGCAGGTGGCCGACGACGGCGAGACGGGGCTCAGGATGGCGCTGGGCGACCAGCCGGACCTGGTGCTCTGCGACGTGCGCATGCCGCGCCTTGGCGGGCTGGAGTTCCTGGACCGCTACGTGGAGGGCGGCGGCACCGGGCTGGTGGTGATGATGAGCGCGTACGGCACGCTGGACACGGCGGTCGAGGCCATGCGCCGCGGCGCGTACGACTATATCTCCAAGCCCTTCAACGCCGACGAGGTGCTGCTCACCCTGCGCAAGGCGCAGGAGCGCGAGCAGCTGCGCCGCGAGGTGGCCCGGCTGCGCAAGGAGGTGGCGCACGTCTCCGGCTTCGAGGGCGTGGTGGGCGCCAGCGCGGCCATGCGCGAGGTGATGGACCTGGCCATGCGCGTGGCCCCGTTTCCGTCGACGGTCCTGCTGACGGGGGAGAGCGGGAGCGGCAAGGAAGCCGTCGCGCGCGCCGTGCACCGCGCCAGCCCGCGGAGGGACGCGGCGTTCGTGGCGGTCAACTGCGGCGCCATCCCCGAGAACCTGCTGGAAAGCGAGCTCTTCGGCCACGAGAAGGGCGCCTTCACCGGGGCCGACCGTGCGCGCGAGGGGTTGTTCGAGGAGGCCGACGGCGGCACGCTCTTCCTGGACGAGATCGGCGAGCTGACCATGCCGCTGCAGGTGAAGCTCCTGCGCGTGCTGCAGGAGCGCACCATCCGCCGCGTGGGCGGCACCGGCGAGCGCGCGGTGGACGTGCGCGTCCTTGCCGCCACCGCCCGCGACCTGGTGGCCGAGGTGAAGGGCGGCCGCTTCCGCGACGACCTTTTCTATCGCATCAACGTCGTCCAGATCCACATTCCGCCGCTGCGCACGCGCCCGGAAGACATCCCGCTCCTGGCCGAGCACTTCCTCCGCCGCCACGCCGAGCGGCTGCGCATCACCACGCCGGGGCTGCCGCGCTCGCTCGTTCCCGTCCTCGCCGCGTACGCCTGGCCGGGGAACGTGCGCGAGCTGGAGAACGCCATCGAGCGCGCGCTGGTCCTGTCCGGCGGCGACATCGGCGAGGAGCACCTGCCGGCGCACGTGCGCACCGGCCGCCAGCTCTTCGACCTGAGCGACGACGACGGCGACCTGTCGGTGAAGCGCCGCCTTCCCGCGCTGGAGAAGACGCTCATCCAGCGGGCGCTGGAGCGCTGCAACGGCAACCGCACCCGCGCGGCGGAGCTGCTGGACCTGTCGGTGCGCGCGCTCTCGTACAAGATCCACGACTACGGCCTGGAATAAGTGCGGAAGTGCGTGAGTGCGCTCGGATTCGCGCGAACGACCAACGCACTTCCGCACTTCCGCACTCACGCACTTCTTTTTACTTGGGCGTGTTGGGCGCTGAGGCGCCCAAACGGGCTGCGCGCGCCGTAGGGCACGATACTACTGTGCCCAACGGCGCCGGGCCCCCACCGCGCTACATACATCCGGACATTTTCCTCTGCATCCGTCGCGCGCGGCGGGGTCCCGGCCCTCCGGGCGCGCATCCCTCACGCAGTCGCGTCTCCTCACCGTCCGTTTTCCCGATGTCCGACTGTTGTCCAGCCGTCGCGCCCTTGCGGACACGGGTGTGCTGGAATTATCGGATTTTCTGGACAGCGGCGGATATTCCCATCTTTCCTCATCCTTCCGCTTCTTCCTTCTCCCTGCTCGTAATCCCAACCCCCATCTTCGGATATCCGCAGTCCGGGTGAGCGGCGGGTCCTAAGAGCCTGCCGAAACCCAGCCGCTCGAAAGCGGCCGGGTCGGGAAACTTGCGGTCCGGACAGGTGAAGTGTATCGTGTGCACACTCGCTTGGCGCCCTGCCGGATGGCGGGTGCGCGGGGGTTGGGGCGGACGCGGGAGGGGAGGCGGTCGTGCGGAAGAGTCCGGGGTTCAGCCTGCACGAGGTGCTGGTCACGCTGGTGATCGCGTCGGTGGCCGTGTCGATGGCCGTTCCGCGGCTGGAGGGCGTCATCCGCCGCGAGCGGGTGCGCGCCGCGCTGAACCGGCTGGCGGGCGACCTGGAGTACACGCGCATCACCGCGGTTCGCACCGCCCGGCCCACGGTGCTGCGCTTCGTGCGCGACGCGCGCTGCCCGGGAAAGGGCGGCGGGCGCGCCTGGGTGGTGGCGCGCCGCGGCAGCGCCGCCCCGCTTCGCCGCGGCGGCATGCCCGACGACTACCCGGCCTGCTACTCCAGCTCCAACTCCGACAGCGTGACCTTCGGCTCGCACGGGCTGCTGGCGCCCTACAACAACCGCACGGTCCGCGCGGTCGACGGAACGGTGCGCGACTCGCTCACCATCTCGGCCGTGGGGCGCATCTACCGGCGGTTCTGAAGCGGCGCCGCAACACGCAATGATCCGGAAATCTTTTCCACCCCCGGCAACGATGTGGCTGCTACGCACTTGCGTGTCAGCACGGAAACCTTTGTACCGCAACGATTTTTGCGGCGGCACAAAGCTTCCTTTGCCGCGGTGGCATGCCGACACCTGCTCGCGCCCCCAGCGCCGGCCGGGAGGGTTTCTCCCTGGCCGAGATTCTGATCGTCCTGGTCATCATGTCCCTCCTGACCGCCATGGCCCTTCCCCGGATCCAGGGGATGGTCCAGGTGAGCTCCATCGAGGGCGGCCTGAACGGCGTGGCCACCGACCTGGCCGTGGCCCGCATGCGCGCCATCCGCACCGCGCGCCGCGTGACCACCACCATCTCGGCCGACGGAAAGTCGTACACCATCGTGGTGGACCCCGCGGGGACCCCCACCACGCTGAAGACGGTGGCGTTCTCCACCAACTATCCGGGGCTGGAGCTGACCCCGCACTCGGCCGTCATCAGCTTCGACAGCCGCGGGATGACCTCGGGAACCACCAGCACGCTCACCGCCAGCCGCGGCGGCCACAGCGCCACCCTCACGATCTCCGGAGTGGGAAGGATCTACCGTGGATACTGAGCGCGCCCCGCGCCGCGACGCGGGCTTCACGCTGATCGAGGTGCTCTTCGCCATGCTGATCCTGTCCATCGGCCTTCTGGCGCTGGAGTCGATGGGGATCGGCGCCGCCGCGGCCGTGCGCCGCGCCGACGTGCAGAGCACCTACGCCGCGCTGGCCACCGACGAGATGGAGCAGACGCTGAACGAGATCCAGCGCACCCCGCCCGTGGTGAACAGCCAGAACCGCACGACCGCGAGCGGGGTGCGCGTGTTCCGCACCATCACCACCAGCGCGGTGGCCGGCACCACCTACACCCTGTACACCATCAAGGTGCGCGTGCTGCCCCCCGTGAGCGGCGCCGGCGTGGTGAAATCGTCCGACAGCATCAACGTGACCTCCAATGTCGTCCGCTAGCCGCCGGCTGGGCCGCGAGGGCTTCACCCTGGTCGAGGTGCTGGTGGCCATGGTGCTGGCCGTGCTCCTGGGGGGGGTGATCTTCGAGGTGGTGCGCGGCGAGGGCCGCTTCGCCGCCGTGCAGAGCGCCCGCCAGGAGGTGCAGCAGAACGCCCGCGGGGCGCTGGAGATCCTGTCGAGCGAGCTGCGCGCGGCCCAGGCGTCGGGGCTGGTGCGCGCCGACGCCGACGGCATCTCGTTCCTGGTCCCGCGCGCCTGGGGCGTGTCGTGCGGCGGCGGGAGCGCCGCACAGCGCTTCGCCGTGTTCCCCGACGTTCCCGACGCGGGGGCGCTGATGTTCGAGGTGAACACCGCCACCGGCGTGCTGGGGAACACCGGGACCGACGCGGCGCCGGTCTGGGCCCCCAACCCGAACCCCGACGCCGCCGCGCGCGCCACCGTGAACAGCATCGTCACGCTGGACCTGAACGCGGCCGGGAACGCCTGCATCGGCATCCGTCCCAACGGCGACGGAGCCACCGTGCGCGGGGTGACCATCAACGGCGCCAACCTTCCCGCGGTTCCCGCGGGGAACACGCTGTACCTGTACCAGTGGGTGCGTTACGACGTGAGGCAGGACGGCACCGAGTGGTGGATCTATCGCAGCCTGGGCGTGGGCGACGGAACCACCCAGCAGCCGCTGGCCGGGCCGCTCACCGGCGCCGACGGGCTGCAGCTGACCTACTTCACGGCCAACGGCGCCGCCCTGGCGGCGCCCGGCACCACCCTGGCCAACCTGCAGCAGGTGGCGCGCATCGGCATCAGGGTGAAGGCCGCCAGCCGCACGAAGGGCCGCACCAACCAGGTCGACGAGCTGTCGGCCTCCGTCCAGCTGAGGAACTGACCATGATCCGCGCTCTCCGCAGCGCCCGCGCGCTCCTCCGCCCCAGCGTCCTGGGCAGCCGGGGGATCGCGCTCCCGCTGGCCCTGCTGGGGCTGGTGGCCGTGACCCTGCTGGTGACCACCGTGCTGCTGACCTCGGGAACCGAGTTCGCGGTGAGCTCGGGGCAGAAGGACGCCTCGAAGAGCCTGTTCAGCGCCGACGGCGCGCTGGAGAGCTACGTGGCCCAGCAGGCGGGGCTGGGCTCCGGCGTGGTCAACAAGTTCGCCGACGGGACCGCCGCCTTCACCTTCGGCGGCAAGCCCTACACCATGACGCTGGCGCGGCTCAGCCGGCAGGTGGTGGACCTGAACGCCAACACCACCCAGTCCACCGAGGTCTACTCCATCATCGCCAGCCCCGACACGGCGGGGCGCGGGGTGGGCGCGCTGGTGCGGGTGCAGCGCACGCTGAACAAGATCTTGCTGAACATCGACGCCGGCGCCACCTCGGGCGGCGACCTGAAGATCGCCGGCAACGCCACCATCTCCAACGGCCGCACCAACCAGTCCGGCTGCGCCGAGGGCGACACCTCGAAGTACGCCATCCAGGTGACCGCGGGCGCCAGCGTGGACACGGTGGGCAACAGCGCCACCATCGAGGGGAAGTCGGTGACCACGGCCGTCAGCAAGGACACGCTGCAGAGCTTCATCCTGGGGCACGGGATGACGCTGGACTCGCTGACCAAGTACGCGAACATCAAGTTCGGCCCGCGGTTCGGGCGCCCGGACTGGAGCCAGACGCGCGTGAACTCCACGCACGTCTCGCCCACCGACACCATCTACAACTGGGGGTGCCCGTACTACGAGCTGCTGGGCACCACGCAGTCGTGCGTGAACGGCAGCACGTTCACCGCCGACACCGCGCGGCGGGTGGTGGTGGCCATCGACGCCGAGGGGAGCAGCGTCACCATCAACGGCGACTACGGGCAGGGGATCATCATCGTCGTGAACGGCAGCCTGAAGATCCAGGGCAACTTCGTCTTCCGCGGCATCATCCTGGTGGAGAAGGACCTGACCGTGGGCGGCGGCGGCGGGCAGTTCGACGGCAAGATCGAGGGCACGGTGGTGGCGTTCGGCGCGGCCAGCACCGTGGAAGACAACGTGCAGGGGCGCGCGGTGATCCGCTACAACAAGTGCTCCATCACGGCAGCGCAAAACGCCCTCAACAGCGGGCGTATCGACACCATGCCACAAGCGCTTGTGGCACCTACGTTTGCATGGTTCGAGCTGGTGCGGTGAGAAAGCGGCATGTGCGGGCGTGCTTGACGCCCGCACGACCCCGCGCTATGTTCTCGCCATCCCCCCACACCGACCACGCCTAACCGCCCCCCGCCGCGGCACCATTGCGGCGCAGCCCGACGGACCCTTTCGCGCGTCCAATGGTCTCGTTCCTACGCCGCAACCGTACCACGGTGGGGCTCGACATCGGCAGCGGCCTGATCAAGGTCGCCGTGGTGGACCACTCCGGCCCCGAGCCCGAGCTGGTGCACGTGTCGCACACGCCGCTCCTTCCCGACGCGATCGTGGAAGGCGAGGTGATGGACCCCCAGATCGTGGTGGAAACGCTCCGCCTTCTCTTCGACACCGCGCAGCTGAAGCCGCGCCGCCTGGTCAGCAGCGTGGGCGGCCGCGACGTCATGGTGAAGAAGATCGCCATGGACCGGATGAAGGAGGCCGACGCCCGCGAGGTCATCCGCTGGGAGGCCGAGCAGCACGTGCCGTACGACATGGAAAGCGTGCAGCTGGACTTCCACATCCTGGACCCGCTGGACGACGGGCTGCAGATGAACGTGCTGCTGGTGGCCGCCAAGCGCGAGCTGGTGGAGGGGCGCGTGGGGCTGCTGCGCGACGCGGGGCTTTCTCCCGCGGTGGTGGACGTGGACGCCTGCGCGCTGCAGAACGCCTTCGAGTACAACTACCCCGAGGCGCTCACCGGCATCGTGGCGCTGGTGAACGTGGGCCACGAGGTCAGCACGGTGAACGTGCTGCAGGACGGCACGCTGATCCTGACCCGCGACATCCCCTTCGGCAGCCGCCGTCTGCGCGAGGAGCTGCGCCGCCTGCACGGCCTGAGTGCCGACGAGGCCGAGGCGGTGCTGCAGGGGCGCAGCGAGCGCACCCGCGAGTTCCGCGAGCTGCTGGCGCAGGGGTGCGAGGAGCTGGCCGTGGGGGTCGAGCGCGCGGTGGCCTTCCTGGCGGTGAGCGACGCCGGCGGCGGGCTGCAGCGCGCCTACGTGACCGGCGGCGGCGCCCGCATCCCGGGGCTGGTGGACGTGGTGGCGGCGCGGCTGCGCGCGCGCACCGAGGTGGCCACCCCGCTGCAGCGCCTGCGGGTGCGCCCCGGCGCCGCCGCGGGAATGCCGGTGGACGAGCTGGCGCCCATGCTGATGCTGTCGGTCGGGCTGGCGCTGCGGAGCGCGGCCTGAGCGGCCGCCGCCCACGACCGGTCCCACACACCCGGGGATTCTTCCTTTGATCGAGATCAACCTTCTCCCCAGCGGCGGCGGCGCCCAGCGCCGCCCGGCCGCCCGGCGCGAACGCGCCCTGGGGCTTCCCGTGGCGGGCGCCGACCCGCGCGTGGCCGCGCTGGCGGGGGCCGCGGTGCTCATCCTGGCGCTGGGGGCCTTCGGCTTCTGGAAGCAGGGCACGCACCGCGACGAGCTGAACGCGCAGATCGACCGCGAGCGGCAGGACAGCGTGCGGCTGGCGCGCACCATCACGCTCATGCGCAGCCTGGAAAGCCGCCGCGACACCATCGAGCAGAAGATGGCGGTGATCCGCAGCGTGGACGGGCGCCGCTACGTGTGGCCGCACCTGATGGACGAGATCAGCCGCGCGGTGCCGCCGTACACCTGGCTCACCAAGGTGACCGCCGAGGCCCCGGCCGCCGGCCCCGCCGCGGCCCCGCGCCCGGCCGGCGCCGCCCCGGCGCCCGCGCCCGCCGCGGGCGACACCTCGCACAAGGCCGCGGGCGACACGGGGAAGGTGGCCATCGCCCCGCCGCCGCCCCCGCCGGCCTTCAACGTGGAGGGCGCGGCCGCGACCACGCAGGCGCTCACCCGCTTCATGAAGAACCTCGAGGCCAGCGCCTTCATCCGCGACGTGGCGCTGGTCACCAGTGAGCAGACGGTGACCGAGGGGCGCACCTACCTGAAGTTCACCCTCGAGGCCCGCTGGGAGCAGCCCGACTCCACCCTCGTCGAGACCGTTCCGGTCGTCCCGGTGCACTGATGGCGCTACCGCCGCTGGACCCCAAGACGCGCAAGAACCTGATCTACGGCGCCCTGCTGCTGGCCGTGGTCACGGGCTTCGCCTACATGCAGTTCTACTCGCCGCGCCAGGCCGAGAACGCCGAGCTGGAAACGCAGCTGGCGGCGATCCAGCAGGCGAACTCGCGGGCGCGCGGGCTCACCCGCGGGGCCACCAGCCCCGAGGAGGCGCTGGAGCTGTTCCGCCGGCAGCTGGCCGTGGTCGAGGGGCTGATCCCCAGCAGCGAGGAGCTTCCCGACCTGCTGGACGCCATCAGCGCCGAGGCGCAGCGCACCGGGGTGGAGATCTCGCTGATCCAGCCGGTGTCGGCCACCGAGGAGCGCTACTACACCAAGCGCATCTACGACATGGCCGTGCTGGGGCAGTACCACGACATCGGCGAGTTCCTGACGCGCGTGGCCTCGCTGCCGCGCATCGTGACGCCCGTGGACCTGCGGCTGGCCACTCCGGCCAACGCCCCCGCGGCGGCCGCCGCCGCGCAGCGCGGCACCCCCGGGGTGGAGGGGCCGCCCAAGCTCGAGGCCCGCTTCTCCATCGAAACCTACGTGATCCCCTCCGCGCCGCTCCGCGATGCGAAAGCCGAATAATCCCGCCCTCGCCCTGATGGCCGTGCTGGCGCTGGCCGCGCCGCTGGCCGCGCAGGCGCCGGCCCCCGCGCCCGCCGCGTCGCCGCTCGCCGCGGGCGCGCCCGACGCGGCCTCGACGGCCACGCTTCCCGCGGGCGACGTGTACCGCCGCGAGGTGTTCCGCTACCAGCGCGGCGGCCGCCCCGACCCGTTCCAGCCGCTGCTGACCGCGGCCGAGCTGGGCTTCCGCGTGGAGGACCTGCGGCTCACCGCCATCATCTACTCGCCCGACGCGCGGCGCTCGGTGGCGGTGTTCGCCGAGGGCGACAGCGCGCGCCGCTACCGCCTGCACCAGGGGCAGCGGCTGGGGACCATGACGGTCACCCGCATCTGGCCGCAGCGCGTGGACGTGCGGGTGGACGAGTTCGGCGGCAGCCGCCTGCAGACCGTGCTGCTGCAGCGCACCGCGCGGCAGCAGCAGGCGGTGGCGGCCGACCAGGCGCCGGCCGCGCAGCAGATCCCCGTGACCATCGCCCCGGCGGCGCAGCCGGCCGCGCCGCGCGTGCTGCGCCGCGGCGCGCAGGCTTCCCCGCCGGCGGCGCCGGCCCCGCAGCGCTCCGTGAACCCGCGGAGCCCCACGTACACCACGACCGGTCACCCGTGATGCGGCCGAACCCGAACGCAAGGAACCGAACGATGCTGCGCAATCTTGCGATCGCGCTCCTGGTGCCCGCGCTGGCGGCGGCGGCGAACGCCCCGCGCCCCGCAGAGGGCGACGTCTCGGCGCTCAGGCTGGAGGGGCGCGACGGGCGCACCGAGCTGACCGTGCAGATCGCCGGCGGCGACGTGCGCTGGACCGACTTCCCGCTGCAGGGCCCGCCCCGCGTGGTGGTCGACATCCAGGGCGCCCGCAGCGGGCTGTCCGGCGGCCGCTACGACGGGATCGACCGCGGCGGGGTGAAGGGGGTGCGCACCAGCCAGCACGCGCCCGACGTGGTGCGCGTGGTCATCGACCTGGAGCGCGACTACCGCTACGCGGTGACCCGCTCGGCCGACGGGCTGAAGATCACCCTGGAGTCCGGCTCGCAGGCCTTCCAGCCGTGGAATTCAGGGACCAGCCAGTACGCGCGCGCCGCGGAGCGCCCGGCGGCGCCGAACCCCAACACCTCGCAGGTGTCGACCGGAACCAGCCGTCAAGCGCCCACGCAGGTGCAGCAGCGGAGCCGCGCGCGGCCCATCACGGTGACCTTCGAGAACACCGACATGCGCGACGTGCTGGCCACCTTCGCCGAGCTCACCGGGCGCTCCATCGTGCCCGGCTCGGAGGTGGGCGGCATCCGCGTCGAGTACGTGACCTTCACCAACCAGCCGTGGGACCTGGCGCTGCGCTCGCTGCTGCAGGCGTACGGGCTGGCGGCGCAGGAAGACCCCCAGAGCGGGATCATCCGCGTGGACCAGATCACCAAGCTGGCCGAGCGCGAGACGCTGGAGCCGCTGGTGACCCGCACCTTCCGCATCAACTACGTGCCGGTGGAGGAGATGCAGAGCACCCTCGAGGCGCTGAAGAGCGACCGCGGGTCGGTGAGCATCAACAAGAGCACGAACACGCTGATCGCCACCGACGTGCCCAGCGTGGTGGAGGACTTCGAGCGGCTGGTGGGGCAGCTGGACGTGCGCACGCCGCAGGTGGCCATCCAGGCCAAGATCGTGTTCATCAACCGCACCGACGCCGAAGACCTGGGGATCGTCTACGACATCAAGGACTCGCGCGGGAACTCGCTGAACAAGGTGGTGAGCGTTCCCGACCCCACCGACCCGACCACGACCACCAACGACAACGTGGTGTCGCTGGGCGGCAGCTCCATCGCCGCGCTGGGCAACGCCAACACCCGCGTGCAGGACCCGGCGCTGCAGGTGCTGACCTCGCTGGTGCTGGGCCGCTACACGCTGATCAACTTCATCGAGGCGCTGCAGCGCGCCGAGCTGTCGGACGTGCAGGCCGCGCCGGTGGTGACCACCACCAGCAACCACGAGGCGCAGATCTGGGTGGGCGAGCGCACCCCCATCCGCGTGGTGGACCTGGGCTCGACCAACGTGGGGACCACCTCGGCCAACGCGGCGCCGCGGGCCACCGCGCAGCTGGTGGAGACGGGTATCCGCCTGATCGTGACCCCGCAGGTGACCAACGACCGCCGCGTGCTGCTGCAGCTGCACGCCGAGCGCTCGAGCGCCGCCCCGGCGGCCGGCGAGATCGGCGTGCAGTTCCTGCAGCAGCAGGGCGACACGCGGGTGATGGTGAAGGACGGCGAGACCGCGGTGATCGGCGGGCTGACGGTGACCGAGGTCACGCAGTCGCGCACCGGCATCCCCTTCCTGATGGACATTCCCTTCCTGGGCTCGCTCTTCCGCACGAGCCACAGCCAGGAGGTCAAGCGTGACCTGCTGATCATGGTCACGCCCCACATCGTCGAGGAGACTCCTTGATCTCCCGGCACGGCAGTTCCCACCCACGGAGGTTTCTCTTGGCCCGTGCATTCCGGCGGCGCCTGGCCGCACCTTTCATTGCCCTTGTGGCCGCCGGCCTGGTGCTGGCGGCCTGCGAGGGGAGCAACGCATTCAGCACCCCGCCGGGCGGCGGAAACAACGGCGGCGGCAGCTCCGGCCAGACCGACGCCACCGCGCCCACGGTAACGCTCGAGAAGCCCGACAGCGCCTCGAACGTGGCGGTCGGCGAGCAGCTGTACGTGCAGGCGCACGTGACCGACAACGTGGCGCTGGACTCGGTGGTCATCCGCGCCTTCGAGCAGCGCGGGAGCGTGGAGCTGGGCACCGACACTTCGGTGGCGCGCTACGTGGCCAAGACGGTGCGGCTGGGCGGCACCTCGACCGCGGTGAAGGACACCGTGATCAAGCGCTTCCTGGACCCGGTGTCCGACTCGTCGCGCGCCAGCAACGTGCGCGTGGTGGTCATCGCCTTCGACACGGCGGGGAACCAGAAGGCCGACACCACGCTGGTGAACCTGGGCGGCCCGCGGGTGCAGATCCTGGGGCCGCTGGCGGGGGCCGAGTTCTTCGGCGGCACCACCATTCCCGTGAACGTGCTGGCGGTCGACTCGGCGCAGCTGATCCGCTCGGTGCGGGTGCGCGGCACCGGGGCCTTCACCTTCGACACCACAGTCACGATCTCGCCCGCGCTGCAGGCGGTGAACGACACCTTCGTGGTGCTGGTGCCCGCGTCCGTGGGCGGCACGGCGGTGCAGGGGACCGAGACGGTGGTGGCGGTGGCGACGACCGCGGGCGGGAAGGACGCCACCAGCACGCCGGTGGCGGTCACCATCCGCCCCTCGCAGCCCGACGTGGCGGCGCCGCAGGTGACCTTCAACGCCGACGTTCCCGGGCGGGTGGAGGCCGACGACACGCTGCACATCACCGCGCAGGCCACCGACCTGACCCGCGTGGACACGCTGGGGATCACGGTGTTCGCCATCCGGCCGCGCGCCGGGGGCGAGGACACGCTGGCCACGTTCACGCGCAAGGTGCGCGCGTCGGCCGACTCGATGGCGGTGCTGCTCACGGGGGTGCCGCTGACCGGGCTGGACACGGTGTCGCTGCGCTTCGCGGTGACCGCGTGGGCGGTGGACCCGGCGGGGAACTGCGGGGCCGCGGTGTCGCCCAACACGCCGCAGAGCCAGCCGTGCGTGGCGGCGGCCGCGGGCGGGCGGGTGGCCAACGTGGCGGGGTGGAACTACCTGACCTTCGTGGCGCGCGGGCTGACCGTGCCGCCGCCCAACCAGGGCGACGTGCTGGCCGACCTGCTGGCCGACAGCAACCGCGTGTACATGTCGAACTTCACCCGCAACCGGGTGGAGGTCATCCCGCTGGGCTCCACCACCTACTCGGCGCCGGTGCGGGTGGGGTCGGAGCCCTGGGGGCTGGCGCTGGGGCGGTTCCGCGACTCGCTGTACGTGGCCAACAGCGGCGGCACCAACATCTCGGTGATCCCGCTGAACGGCGCGGTGCTGGCCGAGTCGCAGGAGAGGCGCATCTTCACCGAGAACGAGCGGCTGTTCTCGGTGGAGTTCTCGCCCGACCCCGGGCAGTCGGTGAACACGGTGGTGCTGTACGACTACTCCGACCGCCCGCAGTTCATCGCGCAGGCCAGCAACGGGCTGCTGGTGTACAGCACCAAGCCCACGCTGGCCGACACCAACGGCACCGTGCGCATCTACGACGCGCGCAAGCTGCGCTCGGAGATCTTCACCGGCTACGTGGACCGCCACACGCCGGGGCGCGCCATCGTGGTGAACGCCGACTCGGCCTTCTTCACCGCGGCCAAGACGCTGCTGGTGTGCCCGCGCAAGCGCTTCGGCGACACCACCAGCCCGCCCTGCATCGAGGGCCGCCCCAGCGACGTGGCCGACTCGCTGCTGGTGCTGCGCAACCTTCCGCCCAACGCGGCGGGCGGGAAGTACGACACGCGCGTGGACGTGGGGGCCAACATCACCGAGGTGGGCTTCAGCGACACCACCTTCGTGGCGGCCAGCGGCGACCGCAACTACATCGCGGTGGGCGAGGGCGCGCGCATCAACGCCCGCATCCCCATGTTCTTCGCGCCCGCCGGCGGCGACTCGCTGATCCTGGTGGGCGACGTAAAGGACCTGATCAGCAACGCCGCCGAGCGGGTGATCGGGCTGGGGATCAACTTCGACGGCTCGCTGGGCGTGGCGCGCGGCAGCCAGGCCTACTACTTCGGGCCCAGCCTGCGCCTGCAGGGCGTGGTGGCGGCGGGCTCGCCCACGGGCGGCGTGGCCATGCACCCGGCCAACGCCGGCTATCCCGGCGGCAGCTTCCGCCTCTCGTTCGTGAGCGGGATCGACGAGAAGGCGCCGTACGTGGACGTGATCGACAACTTCAACTTCTTCCGGGTGAAGCGCGTGTACACGCGCGACCCCGTGGTGGGCGCGCTGGCCGTGGCGCCGCGCGCGCCGGGCGACCCGGGATCGGTGGCGCTGCGCATCTACGCGCTGACCACCCGGGGGGTGCTGGCGCTCAGCATCACCAACGCCGACCTGGTGCCGTAAGCTCCGGCGCAGGTGTCCTTGACGGGCGGGGGTCTGGCGTCGGCCGGGCCCCCGCTGTTTCTTTCACGCGTATGATGACCCGCTTCCGCTTCACCACCGCCGGCGAGAGCCACGGGCCCGCGCTGGCCGCGATCGTAGAGGGGCTTCCCGCCGGGGTGCCGGTTTCGGCCGAGGAGATCGACCGCGAGCTGCGCCGCCGCCAGGGGGGCTACGGCCGCGGCGGACGGATGCGCATCGAGAGCGACCGCGCGGAGATCCTTTCCGGCGTGCGGCACGGCGAAACGCTGGGCTCGCCCGTCACCCTCCTCGTGCGCAACCGCGACTGGGCCAACTGGACCGCGGCGATGTCGGCCGCGCCGGTGGAGAACGAGGGCGACGACGAGGCCATGCGCCGCGTCTTCCTCCCGCGCCCGGGGCACGCGGACCTGGTGGGAAGCCTGAAGTACGACCGCACCGACGCGCGCGACATCCTGGAGCGCGCCAGCGCGCGCGAGACGGCGGCGCGCGTGGCGGCCGGCGCGCTGGCGAAGCGGCTGCTGGCGGAGGCGGGGATCACGGTCGGGAGCCACGTGGTCTCCATCGGCGGGATCGTGGCCGGGCGGCCGGACGAGATGCCGGAGGACCTGAACGCCGCGTCGGATCCCTCTCCCGTGCGCTGCCTGGACGCGGAAGCCGAGGGGCGGATGATCGACGCGATCGACGCCGCGAAGCGCGCGGGGGATACGCTGGGCGGCGTGGTGGAGGTGGTGGCGCGCGGGGTGCCCGCGGGGCTGGGCTCGCACGTGAGCTGGGACAGGAAGGTCGATGGGCGGCTGGCGGGCGCGCTGATGTCGGTCCAGGCGATCAAGGGGGTGGAGATCGGCCTGGGCTTCGAGGCGGCGATGCGGCCGGGGTCGCGCGTGCACGACGCCATCCGGCTGGACGACGCGCTGGAGCGGGGCGGGGGATACGGCCGCGCGGGGAACAACGCGGGCGGGCTGGAGGGCGGGATCACCACCGGGCAGCCGGTGATCGTCCGCGCGGCGATGAAGCCGATCTCCACGCTGATGCAGCCGCTGGAGACGGTGGACCTGCGCACCGGCGAGCGCGCGGAGGCCGTGCGCGAGCGCTCCGACGTCTGCGCCGTGCCCGCGGCCGGCGTGGTGGCCGAGGCGATGGTGGCGATGGTGCTGGCCGACGCGCTGCTGGAGAAGGTCGGCGGCGACTCGCTGGCCGAGGTGCGCCGCAACCTGGACGGCTACCTGGAGCGGATCCGCGAGCGCGGGGTGTTCGCGGGGGCGTGAGGAACTCCGCGCGGGAGTGGAGACGGTGCGTCTCCGCGGCATCGCGCCCTCTCCGGCCGGCCTAGGCCGTCCACCTCTCCCGTACCGGGAGAGGGTCGCGCCCTCCGGCGCGGGGTGAGGGCGGCGCGAGCGCTCGGACGCGCAGCCCGGGTCCGCGCCTCGGGCGCGGAACACGCCCGAGCCTTGTAGTTTCAAAGCAAACCCGCCTCGCGCCGCATGCCCGCCGATCCGCAGAACCCCATCGAACGCGTCGTGCTGCTGGGCTTCATGGCGGCGGGGAAGACGGAGACCGGGGCGGAGCTGGCGCGGCTCCTGGGGTGGGCGCACGTGGACCTGGACCGCGAGATCGAGCGCCGCGCCGGGCGCCGCGTAGCCGAGATCTTCGCCGCGGACGGCGAGGCCCGCTTCCGGGAGATGGAGGCGGAGGCGACGCGGGAGACTGCCCGCCGCTCCGGCATCGTGCTGTCGCCCGGCGGGGGGTGGATCACCCGCGCGGAGAACCTGGAGGCGCTGGGGGCGGGGACGCTTTCCGTGTGGCTCCAGGTCTCCGCGGAAGAGGCGGTGCGGCGGGCGGCGTCCAGGCCGGGGGAACGCCCCTTGCTGGCCGGGCCGGACCCGCTGGCCGCGGCCCGCCGGCTGCTGGACGAGCGCGCGCCGCTGTACGCCCGCGCCGCGCTGCACCTGACGACCGAAGCACGCTCGCCCGCCCAGGTGGCGGCGATCATCGAAGCTGAATTGCGGGCCCGTGGCGGCCCGGCCTGATCAAACCCGCACACCAATTCATGGCGGACAAGAAGAAGACCCGGCTGGTGGTGGTGGAAAGCCCCACGAAAGCCAAGACCATCCGCTCGTTCCTCCCGGCCGGCTACCGCGTGGCCGCGTCGATGGGCCACGTGCGCGACCTTCCCGAGTCGGCCAGCGAGATCCCCGCCACGCTGAAGGGGCAGGAGTGGGCGCGCCTGGGCGTGAACGTGGACAACGACTTCGAGCCCGTCTATGTGATCCCCGGCGGGAAGCGCAAGGTGGTGAGCGAGCTGCGCGAGCTGCTGAAGGACGCCGACGAGCTGGTGGTCGCCACCGACGAAGACCGCGAGGGCGAGAGCATCGGCTGGCACCTGGTGGAGGTCCTGAAGCCCAAGGTGCCGTGCTCGCGGATCGTCTTCCACGAGATCACCCCCGAGGCTATCCGCGCCGCGCTGGAGCACCCGCGCCGCATCGACGACGACCTGGTGCGCGCGCAGGAGACGCGGCGCATCCTCGATCGTCTCGTCGGCTACACGGTCAGCCCGCTGCTGTGGAAGAAGATCGCCACCGGGCTATCCGCCGGCCGCGTGCAGTCCGTCGCCGTCCGCCTGCTGGTCGTCCGCGAGCGGGAGCGGCGCGCGTTCCGCTCGGCCGTGTACTGGGACCTGAAGGCGTCGCTGCTGCGGGGCGTTGCGCCCTTCTCCGCGATGCTGCAGTCGGTGGGCGGGAAGCGGGTGGCCACCGGGCGCGACTTCGACGAGAACACCGGGCGGCTGAAGACGCAGGGTGTCGTCCTCCTCGGATCGGAGGAGGCCACGGCGCTGCGCGAGCGGCTGCAGGACGCGGCGTGGAAGGTGGTGGAGACGGAGGAGAAGCCCTCCATCCGCCGCCCCTACCCGCCGTTCACCACCTCCACGCTGCAGCAGGAGGCCAACCGCAAGCTGCGCCTGTCCTCGCGCGACACCATGCGCATCGCGCAGCGGCTGTACGAGGAGGGGTTCATCACCTATATGCGCACCGACTCGGTCCACCTTTCGGACCAGGCGATGAAGGCGGCGCGCACCCGCATCCGCGCACTGTACGGCGAGGAGTATCTCAGTCCGTCGCCCCGCCAGTTCACGACGACGAGCAAGGGCGCGCAGGAGGCCCACGAGGCCATCCGCCCCGCGGGGACGGAGATGCGCACGCCCGAGGAGACGGGGCTGCGCGGGCAGGAGGCGGCGCTGTACGAACTGATCTGGAAGCGCACGGTGGCCAGCCAGATGGCCGACGCGCGCCAGACGCACCTGACGGCGCTGATCGAGGCGGCGGACGCGGTATTCCGCGCAAGCGGCAAGCGGATCGACTTCCCCGGCTTCTTCCGCGCCTACGTGGAGGGATCGGACGATCCGGACGCGGCGCTGGAGGACCGCGAGGAGCCGCTTCCGCCGCTGGCGCGCGGCGACAGCGTGGCGCTGCGCGGGCTGGAGGCGCTGAAGCACGAGACCCAGCCGCCGGCGCGCTACACCGAGGCCACGCTGGTGAAGATGCTGGAGGCGGAGGGGATCGGCCGCCCGAGCACGTATGCGTCCATCATCGGCACCATCATCGACCGCGGCTACGTGGAGCGGGTGTCGAACCAGCTGGTGCCCACCTTCACCGCCTTCGCCGTCACCACGCTGCTGGAGAAGAACTTCCCGCACCTGGTGGACACGCGCTTCACGGCGCGGATGGAGGAGCAGCTGGACGAGATCGCGGAGGGCGAGGCGGAGTGGCTGCCGTACCTGCGCGACTTCTTCTCCGGCCCCGAGGGGCTGGGCGAGATGGTGAACCGGGGGCAGGCGGAGATCGACCCCCGCGAGGCGAGTACCGTCCACCTGGAAGGCCTCCCGGCGCGGGTGCGGATCGGGCGCTTCGGGCCGTTCGTGGAGCGCGAGGAGGGCGAGGGGACGGTGACCGCGTCGCTCCCCGACGGGATCGCGCCGGCGGACCTCTCCGAGGAGCAGGTGGAGCGCCTGGTCCGCGCGAAGACGGAGGGGCCGGAAAAGCTGGGGATCGATCCCGATACGGGGAAGCCGGTGCTGATGCTGGAGGGGCGCTTCGGCCCGTACGTGCAGCTGGGCGAGGCGACGGAGGACGAGAAGAAGCCCAAGCGCGCCTCGCTGCCCAAGGGGATGAACCCCGCGGAGGTGACGCTGGAGATGGCACTGCGCTGGCTCTCGCTCCCGCGCACCCTTGGCAAGCACCCGGACGACGGCGAGGAGGTGAAGGCGGGGATCGGGCGCTTCGGCCCGTTCGTGGTGCACGGCAACGACTTCCGCTCGCTGGAGAAGACGGATGACGTGTACACCGTGGCCTTCGAGCGCGCGATCGAGCTGCTGTCGAAGCCCAAGGGCGGGCGCGGCCAGCGGAAGGCGATCGAGCCGCTGCGCACGCTGGGCGCGCACCCGGCGAACGGCGAGCCGGTGACGCTGTGGGAGGGCCGCTACGGCCCCTACGTGAAGCACGGCGACGTGAACGCGTCGCTGCCGAAGGGTGTATCCCCCGACGACTTCACGCTCGAGGCAGCGGTGCCGCTCCTGGCCGAGCGCGCGCTGACCGCCAAGCCCGCGAAGGGCCGGCGCGGGGCGGCGAAGCGCGGCGCGGCATCGTCGCCGCGCTCCACCACGCGCACGGCAAAGTCGGCGGCTACGAAGGCGTCCGCGGCGAAGAAGCCCTCAACCGCCAAGCCGAAGTCGAAGACGGCGGCGAGCGCAAAGAAGGCCGCCGCGAAGAAGGCGACGACGCGGCGGGCGGCTCCGAAGTAGGAATTGCGGGACGAAATTCGGCGCGATTCCGCGGCGCCGCGCCCTCTCCGGCCGGCTTAGGCCGTCCACCTCTCCCGTACCGGGAGAGGTAGCTGGGCGAGATCTGTGCTCGGGGCGATATCTTGCCCGCCCGGCTGGGCTCGGACAGCGTCACCGGCACGCAGAAGCTTGAGTGTCATGGTGGGTTGCAGGGCGCACCAATGCCGGATAGCCCCCTCGCCCGGTACGGGAGAGGGCGAGCGCTCCAAGGCGCGGGGAGAGGGCGGCGCGAGGCCTCGGGCACGCACCGCAGCCGGGTAGCGCGGAACTGGCGGCCGCAGCGATGTGGGGTAGACGAGCGAGGCCGCCGCCGCAGTCCGCGAAGGCGGACTTTGTGCTTTTGTTGCAGCGAATTTATTCGCCTTTCCGGGGCTGAGTGGGGGCCTCCGGTGCCCGGTTCAGCCTCGGATCAGATTCCGAGCCTGAGTCTTCGGCTGGGGCGAATTCGATCCATACTGGGAGATTGAAGGCATGGCGGAAGTGACGGTCGTCGGGGGCGGGCTCTCGGGCTCGGAGGCGGCGTACCAGCTGGCGGAGCGCGGGCACGACGTGACCCTGCACGAGATGCGGCCGGTGCGCGGCACCCCCGCGCACCAGACCGACCGGCTGGGCGAGATCGTCTGCTCCAACACCTTCAAGAGCGAGGACCCGCACAACGCGCACGGCCTGCTGAAGCTGGAGATGGACGAGCTGGGCGCCGGCGGCTCGCTCCTGCTGGCGTGCGCGCGCGAGAGCCGCATCCCCGGCGGCACGGCGCTCACCGTAGACCGCATCGAGTTCGCCGGGCGGATGACCGCGGCCATCGAGGCGCACCCGCGCATCCGCATCGCCCGCGGCGAGGTGGAGAATCTCCCGTCCGGCCCCGCCATCGTGGCCACCGGCCCGCTGACCTCCGACGCGCTCTCGCTCTCCATCCGCCGCGCGCTGGGGAGCGACCACGGGCTGGCCTTCTTCGACGCCATTGCCCCCGTGGTCAGCGACGAGTCGCTGGACAAGGAGCAGCTCTTCGCCGCCAGCCGCTGGGGGAAGGGCGAGGGCGACGACTACCTGAACGCGCCGATGACGAAGGAGCAGTACGACGCCTTCATCGAGGCGCTGCGGACGGGCGAGGAGTACGCCGGGCACGACTGGGAGAACGTTCCCTACTTCGAAGGGTGCCTGCCGATCGAGGTGATGGCGCACCGCGGGCCGGAGACGCTGCGCTTCGGGCCGATGAAGCCCGTCGGCCTCCCCGTCCCCCAGTGGGGTGGGAAACGGGCGTGGGCGGTCATCCAGCTGCGCCGCGAGGACCGCGCGGGGCAGATGTGGAACCTGGTGGGCTTCCAGACGCGGCTGAAGATCCCCGAGCAGAAGCGCATCTTCCGCACGATTCCGGGGCTGGAGAACGCCGAGTTCCTGCGCTGGGGCTCCATCCACCGCAACACGTACCTGAACTTCCCCGCGGCGCTCACCGCGCACGGCTCGCTGCCAGACCGGCCGGAGCTGATGTTCGCCGGGCAGATTACGGGCGTGGAGGGGTATACCGAGTCGACCGCCATCGGCATCCTGGCCGCGGCGAACCTGGACCGCGTGGTCCGCGGGCTCGACCCCGTCATCCCCCCGCCGACCACCATGATGGGCGGGCTGATGCGCTACCTGCGCGAGAGCGACCCGGCGCACTTCGCCCCCATGAACTCCAACTTCGGGCTGATCGACCCGCTGGAGACCGGCGGGAAGAAGATGAAGAAGGAGGAGAAGCGCGAGCGGCTGGTGGAGCGCGCCCGCGCCGACTTCGGCGCGTGGATGGACGCCCACGACCTGCGCGTGGCCGAGCCCGCCGCGCGGGGATGACGGACGCCGCCCGCCCGCCCGTGCCGCTGCCGCCGCGCGACGAGGCCGGCGACTTCCTGCGCTGGATCGCGCACGAGCGCCAGCTCTCGCCGCAGACGGTGCGGGCGTACACGGACGACCTGGGCGAGTTCGAGGCCTTCCTGGACCGCTACTACGGCTCCGGCGAGTGGACCTGGGCGGGGGTCGACCGCCTCTCCATCCGCAGCTTCATGGGTGACTGCGCCACCCGCCGCGGGCTCGCGAAGAGCAGCATCGCCCGCAAGCTGTCGGCGATCCGCTCGTTCTACCGCTACCTGCACGTGGAGGAGCGGGTGGACGCGAACCCGGCGAAGGCCGTCCGCACGCCGAAGAAGGACCGCACGCTTCCCGGCTTCCTGACGCGCGAGCAGATGGACGCCATCTTCGCCGACGCCGAGGTGCGCGCGGGCGACGGCGGCTTCCACGGAATGCGCAACCTGGCCATCGTGGAGCTGTTCTACTCCACGGGGATGCGGCTGAGCGAGCTGCAGGGGCTGAACGTAGACGACCTGGACGTCGTGAGCGAGCGGGTGAAGGTGCGGGGGAAAGGGCGCAAGGAGCGCATCGTGCCCGTGGGCCGGCTGGCGGTGCGCGCGCTGCGGCACTACTACGAGGGGCGCGCGCTGGTCCTCGCCGCATCCACTCGGGGAGACCGGCGGGCGATCTTCGTCGGCCAGACGGGAAAGCGGCTGACGGTGCGCGCGATCCAGAACATCGTGAAGGCGTTCCTGAAGCAGGTGGGCGACGAGCACGGGCTGTCCACGCACTCGCTCCGCCACACCTTCGCCACGCACCTGCTGGACGGCGGCGCGGACCTGATGGCGGTGAAGGAGCTGCTCGGCCACGCCAGCCTTTCGACCACGCAGATCTACACGCACACGTCCAAGGAGCGGCTGAAGCAGGTGTACCGGCAGGCGCACCCGAGGGCATGAACAGAAGTACGAAAGTACGGAAGTACGGAAGTACGAAACTGATCGGCATCTCCCGATGTTTGTGGGGGGAAAATGCGGCTGAAGCCGCGGCTACAACGGCACACAGTCCGCCTTCGCGGACTCGCGCTGGCGTGGGGCGCGGCGGCGGTGCGCGCCCGAGGCAACGGGCGAAACCGCGAGGAATCCGGCGCGTAAATCGGATGCGCGCTTGCGGTGTACAGAGCAGGGAGCGAGCTTGCCCCAGCCGGAGCGCTGGGGTAAATCGTTTCGGGACCGCGGCGTCGCGGCGGAATGCGCGGGAATGAAGTCCGCGAAGGCGGACTGCGTGCGGTTGTAGCCGCGAGTTTACTCGCATTTTGGGATATCCATCGCTCGCGTCTTCTTCGCCTGGGACGCGAGCGGGATTGGGATCGGACGAGACCGGTTACGGGAGATAGATGAGCATTCAGACGTGGCACGCCACCACCATCCTGGCCGTCCGCCGCGACGGCAAGGTCGCGCTGGGCGGCGACGGGCAGGTGACCACCGGCGACATCGTGGCCAAGAGCACCGCGGTGAAGGTCCGCAAGCTGCGCGACGGGCGCATCCTGGCCGGGTTCGCCGGCTCGGTGGCCGACGCCTTCACCCTGTTCGAGAAGTTCGAGGAGAAGCTGGAGCGCTACCCCGGCAACCTTTCCAAGGCCGCCGTGGAGCTGGCCAAGGAGTGGCGCAACGACCGCTACCTGCGCCGCCTGGAGGCGCTGCTGGCGGTGGCCGACCGGCAGCACACCTACATGATCAGTGGCACCGGCGACGTGATCGAGCCGGACGACGACATCGTGGCCATCGGCTCGGGGGGCGCGTACGCGCTGGCGGCGGCGCGCGCGCTGAAGGAGCACTCCTCGCTCACCGCGCCCGAGATCGTGCGCCGCGGGCTGGAGATCGCCGGCGAGATCTGCATCTACACGAACACCAACATCACCGTGCTGGAGCTGGAGTGAGCGGGTTTCATCTCCATCCCCCCGCTCCCCTGAGACAGGAATAGAATGGCGACGAACGACACCGAGATCCGGCAGGACCCCCCGAAGCCCGCGCGCAGGGATGGCGGCAAGACCGAGGACGGCGAGCCGCAGCCCTGGCTGGACGAGCTGACGCCCCGCGGCATCGTGGCCGAGCTGGACAAGTACATCGTGGGGCAGCGCGAGGCCAAGAAGGCCGTGGCCATCGCGCTGCGCAACCGCTGGCGCCGCCAGCGGGTGGACGACGAGCTGCGCGACGAGATCGTCCCCAACAACATCATCATGATCGGCCCCACCGGCGTGGGGAAGACCGAGATCGCCCGCCGCCTGGCCCGCCTGGCCGGCGCGCCGTTCGTGAAGGTGGAGGCCAGCAAGTTCACCGAGGTGGGCTACGTGGGCCGCGACGTGGAGTCGATGGTCCGCGATCTCGTCGATGCCGCCGTGAACATGGTGCGCACCGACCGCGAGGACGAGGTGCAGGAGGTGGCCGAGCAGCGCGTGGAGGAGCGGCTGCTGGACCTTCTCATCCCCCCGGTGGAGGGCGAGAAGCAGGGACCGCCGCAGGCGCCCGCCCCGCCGAAGGACGCCGACGGGACGCCGCGCGTGTTCGTGGCCGGTCCGCAGGGCTCCGTGGAGCGCCGCGAGGACGCCGAGGTGCGCGAGCGGCGGGAGCGGACGCGCGAGAAGTTCCGCCAGCTGCTGCAGGACGGGAAGCTGGAAGACCGCGAGGTGGAGGTCGAGGTCACGCAGAGCATGCCCATCGAGAACATGATGATCCCGATGGGCGGCGGGATGGACGGGATGGACGGCAACCTGATGGACATGCTGCAGGACATGCTGCCCAAGAAGTCCAAGCGCCGCAACGTGACCGTGAGCGAGGCCCGGCGCATCCTGCTGCAGGACGAGCTGGACAAGCTGGTGAACATGGACGAGGTGGTGAACGAGGCGCTGGACCGCGTGGAGGAGATGGGGATCATCTTCCTCGACGAGATCGACAAGATCGCGGGCGACCACGGCGGCGCGGGCCCCGACGTGTCGCGCGAGGGGGTGCAGCGCGACCTGCTGCCCGTGGTCGAGGGCTCGACGGTGCAGACCAAGTACGGGATCGTGCGCACCGACCACATCCTGTTCATCGCCGCGGGCGCGTTCCACGTGGCCAAGCCCAGCGACCTGATCCCCGAGCTGCAGGGCCGCTTCCCCATCCGCGTGGAGCTGAAGTCGCTCACCGAGGCGGACTTCGTGCGCATCCTCACCGAGCCGAAGAACGCGCTGCTGACGCAGTACCGCGCGCTGGTGGCGGCCGAGGGAGCCACGCTTGAGTTCAGCGACGACGGGGTGAACGAGATTGCCCGCATCGCCGCGCAGGTGAACGAGCGGATGGAGAACATCGGCGCGCGCCGCCTGCACACGGTGCTGACGACGCTGCTGGAGGACATCCTCTTCGACCTCCCCGAGCTGGAGATGAAGGAGATTCGCATCGACGCCGACACCGTGCGCAACCGCCTGAAGGACATCGTGGAGGACGAGGACCTGCGGAAGTACATCCTGTAGATCTCCATCTGTCGAAGCACAGGAAAGCGGCGCATCCACCGATCGCATGGATGCGCCGTCTTCCTTGGACCTCACGCGGAGACGCGGAGACGCAGAGAACTCAACGCGAGCACGAAGTTCTCCGCGTCTCTCCGCGTCTCCGCGTGAGATCTGCCGTTTCTACCGGTCGCGCACCTCGTCCGGCGTGGTGCTCTCGACGCGGCGGCTCTGCGCCTCGAGGGCATCGCGGTTGCGCTCGGCGTTCTCCACGTGCGACTGCGCGGCGGAGGTGTCCTCGGAGGCGCCGCCGGTGCCCGAGCCGCTCATCTCGCCGCCCTGGCCCTGGCTCGGGTCGAGCCCGCGGATCGGCTGGTCCACGCTGTCCGGCGCCGTGGCCTCGGTGCGCCGGGCCTGCGCCTCCAGCGCGTCGCGGTTCTCCTCCGCGCTGCGCACGTGCTCGCGCGCCTGCGACGGATCTTCCGACCCCTGCCCGTTGCTGCCGCCAGAGAACTGGTCCATCGTTCGCTCCCGGTGATCGTTCCCGCCTGTGCATGGACCGGCCGGGAGGGGCAACTTCCATTCCGATCCGCCTACCCGCCCGTCCAGATCCCGGCGAAGACGCCGCTCCGCACCAGCTCGGCCGCAGCCTCGATGTCGGGCGCCAGCACGCGATCGCGGTCCAGCGGGGGGATGCGCTCGCGGACGAGGGCGTACGCGCGCTCCACGCCGCGCCCCGGGCGCAGCGGCTTGCGGTGCTCCAGCCCCTGCGCGGCGATCATCAGCTCCAGCCCCAGCACCGTCTGCACGTTCGCCAGCACGCGCCGCAGCTTCAGCGCGCTCGCCATCCCCATGCTCACGTGGTCTTCCTTCCCCGCGCCGGTGGGGATGGAGTCCACGCTCGCGGGCGTCGCCAGCACCTTGCACTCGTTCACCAGCGCCGCGGCGGTGATCTGGGCGATCATGAAGCCGCTGCTGACGCCCGCGTCGCCGGTCAGGAAGGGCGGCAGGTCGCCCGACAGGTCGGGGTTCACCAGCCGCTCGATCCGCCGCTCGGAGATGGACGCGAGGTCCGCCAGGGCGATGGCGAGGAGATCCAGCACCTGCGCGATCGGCTGGCCGTGGAAGTTGCCGCCGCTGATCACCAGCCCGCCGTCCTCGTCCGGGAAGATGAGCGGGTTGTCGGTGGCGCTGTTGGCCTCCGTCTCCAGCACCTGGCGCACGTAGGCGAAGGCGTTGCGCGCGGCGCCGTGCACCTGCGGCATGCACCGCAGGGAGTACGCGTCCTGCACGCGCGGGTCGCCGTAGCGATGGCTCTCGCGGATCTCGCTGTCGGCCAGCAGCGCGCGCAGGCGCTCGGCGCTGGCGGCCTGGCCGGGGTGCGGGCGGGCGCGCATGATGGCCGGATGGAAGGCGTCCGGCGTCCCCCGCAGCGCCTCGAGCGACATCGCCCCCGCGACGTCCGCCGTCTCCACCGCGCGCTCGGCGCCGAGGAGGGCGAGCGCGCCGATCCCCGTCATCACCTGCGTGCCGTTGTTCAGCGCGAGGCCCTCCTTCGCCTGCAGCCTGAGCGGCTCGACGCCCGCGCGGCGCAGCGCCTCGGCTCCGGAGACGACCTCGCCGCCGATCTCCGCCTCGCCCTCGCCGACCAGCACGAGGGCGAGATGGGAGAGCGGTGCCAGGTCGCCCGACGCGCCGACGGAGCCCTGCTCGGGGATGACGGGGTGGACGCCGCGGTTCAGCAGGTCCAGCAGCCGCTCGACGACCACCGGGCGGACGCCGGAGAAGCCCTTGGCGAGGACGTTGGCGCGCAGCAGGGTGATGGCACGCACCTCGGCGCGCGCAAGGCCGGGGCCGGTGCCGCAGGCGTGCGAGCGGATGAGGTTGATCTGCAGCTCCTCGATGCGGTCCAGCGGGATCACCGTCTCCGCCAGCCGCCCGAAGCCGGTGGTCACGCCGTACACCACCGCGCCGCGATGGATGGCGTCCTCCACGATGGCCCGCGAGCGGAGGATGCGCTCCTCCACCCCCGCCGCCAGCGCGACTTCCGCGTCGCCGCCGGCCGCCACGCGCTCCAGCTCCTCCAGCGTCAGCCCGTCTCCGTCGATCTCGACCCGCTGCATCACGCCTCCGCGTTCGGTGATTGTGGGCGCGAAGAATAGCCGCCCGATCGCACACGCGGCAACGGAGCGCGAGTCCGGCATCCCGGGATCTCACGCGGAGACGCGGAGACGCGGAGGTGTGTTCCCGGCGTCTCCGCGTCCCCGCGGCACATCCCCGCGGACGGAGATTTCATGCGAAGCGGCAGAAGGAGCTGATCGGAAAGGGGATCGGAAGCCTCGCGCGCGCTGGGGAACAAGAGAGGAGAGAATCAATTCTCCCATTCACGTGCCCCTTGACGGGAGATGGAGGAACGATGATTCATTGCGTGTAACGAGTGGCACGAGGGGCAATCCCCGTATCAAGGAGAGAACGATGCCCACGAACACGACGCTCGCCTGCGGCGAGGAGCACCCGACCACCAGCTCCGTTGCGTGCGAGGAGGACTCGTACGCCGCGGTGTCAGTGGACAACCCGTTCGGCTCGTTCTGAGCCGGCGGTCCACACGGCCGGCCCTTTTCCGGCCGGCCCTCACGCACAGGAGGACGCATGACATCCACCACCACCGCCGTGTGCGGCGAAGAGGCCGTTTCCATTCCCCGGTGCGAGCAGGACCGGGACGTCGGCGTCGCCGTCGACAACCCGTTCGGCTCGTTCTGAGCCACGGCGCCGCGGGCGGCCTCCCAGGCCGCCCGCTCTCGTTTTCACTTCTGGCTGGAGATTCGGAGCGTGCTGCTGATCGCGGGCGGTGAGGCGGACTTCAACGTGGAATCCATCGTCACGCGCATGCGGGAGCGCGGGATGGATGGCGAGGTGCTGCGCGTCGGGAAGTCCATCAACCCCGCCGTGACCTGGGACTTCCAGCGCGACCGGCTGAAGCTGGACGGCCGGGAGATCCATCCTTCCGGCGTCTTCCTGCGCTACGACGTGTTTTCCGTGCTGGCCGACAACCGGCCCGCCACGCAGCTCCGCTCGCAGGCGTGGCACATCACCCTGCACGGGTGGCTCCTGTCGCACCCCGGCATCCGCATGCTGAACCGGCGCTACCGCGGCGAGACGAACAAGGCGTTCATCCTGGACCTGGCGCGGCGCGTGGGGCTCGCCATCCCCCGCACGCTCATCACCAACGAGCTGGACGAGCTGGAGCGGCGGGCGGGCGAGCTGGGGCCGATGATCGCCAAGCCGGTGCCCGGCGGCGGCTACGCGCAGATGGTGGAGGACCTGCTGGAGAAGACGGAGCGGCGCGAGGGGCGGTCCGCGGCGCCCGCGTTCGTGCAGCAGCGGCTGGTTCCGCCCGAGGTGCGCGTCTACGGCGTGGGCGCGGGCGAGCGGCGGCGCTTCGTCGCCTTCCGCGTGGAATCCACCGAGCTGGACTACCGCGTGGACAACGAAAGCCGCGTCGTGCACCTCCCCATCGGCGAGGTGGACGCGGCGGCGGTAGCGGGGCTGGGGCGGTTGATGGACGCGCTGGAGATGGACTACGGCGCCGCGGACTTCAAGGCGGACGCGGAGACGGGCGAGCTGCGCTTCCTGGAGGTGAACTCGGGCCCCATGTTCGCCGCCTTCGACGCGGCGAGCGGCCACGCGGTCAGCGACGCGATCCTGGACTGGCTGTCGGGCTGAACGATCGCGCCGGCCGAGCTTGCGGCGCCAGCGGAGGCGGAATCGAGCGGAGATGCCGAGGCTGGGAGTCCGCGAAGGCGGACTTCGGGCCGTTGTTGCCGCGATTTCAATCGCCCTTCGATCCACGCCCAGCCCTCCCACCGGCGGCTGAAGATCGGCCCTACGCCTCGCCGACGACGAAGTGGAGGGGGAAGGTCATCAGCGCGTCCACCGGCTGGCCGGCGGCCTGCGCGGGGTTGAAGCGCATCGTCCGCGCGATCTCCAGCGCCGCGGCGTCGACCGTGGCGTTGCCGCTGGAGCGGGCCACGCGCGCGAACGGCACGTCGCCCTCGCGCGCGACCACCAGCTGAAGATCGACCCGCATCCCGCGCCGCCCCTCGAAGAGCGCGGTGAAGTGGTCGCTCACGAAGCGCAGCACGCGCCGCCGCACCTCCACCGGGTTCTGGATGGTGGGCCGGCTCTGTGCCGCGCCCGCATCCGCCGCCGCGTCCAGCCGGAAGTGCAGCACCACCGGCTGCGCGGCCGCCAGCGCGCCCATCCCCGCCTTCGCGCGCTGGAGCACCGGCGCCAGCGTGCTGTCCGCGACCGTGGCGTGCGCCAGCTTCAGCTCCGCGCGCCCCGCCGCCGGCTCCGCCGCGAACACCACCAGCCCCTTCGCTCCCGCACCCGCGGATGCACGCGCGTCCGCCGCCAGCCGCTGCAGGAATGCGCTCGCGGCGGTGTCGCGCGGCGCGGCCGCGGGCGCCTGTGCGTGAAGGCCGCGCGCGCCCAGCAGGGCGGCGAGGGCGAGGATCGGAGGGCTGAAGCGCGTCATCAGCGGGCGCGGTGTGGGGCGCGGAAGATCGGCACCTGCGTCGCCGCAACGGCCGGCGGCCGCGCGGGGACGATGTCGTGCGTCGGTGCGTCGGGGAACGGATGGAGTTTCGGAAGATTCGTGGCCCGGCGCAAGCGCTCGTCACTCCAGCTCGCCGCGGCGGGCGATGAAGGCGAGGGAGCAGGAGAGGACCACGAGCTGCGCCAGGAAGGTCCACGCCAGCAGCACCAGCGAGATGATCAGCGCGCCGTTCCCCGGCTCGAACGCGACCGCGGCGATGCGCCCGAAGCGCGCGAGCCCGGTCAGCACCCACGCGGCGAGGACGATCCCCAGCACCAGCGCCCACCGCCTCCGCCGGCCCAGCCCGATGTACACCGCCACCGCCGCGAACGCCTCCGCGGCGATGATGAGGTACGACAGCACCTCGCCCCACCGGTCCAGCCGGGGGACGGGAAGGCCGAGCAGGAAGAAGCAGGCGATGGGGAAGAACAGCAGCTCGGCGACGCGCACGGCGCGGAGCAGCCCCGGCAGCCGCGCCACGGCGCCCGAACGGGTGAAACGCATTGAAATCGGCTGCGTCTGGAGATCAGGTGAGACGGGACGCCCGCAATCTCCGCCGCGCCGACGGGCGCCGCAACCGCGGGGCTCACGCAGAGCGGCCGAGGGAGCGGAGAACGCGCATCTCCGCTCCCTCGGCCGTCCTGCCTTGAGGCAGCGTGATCTACGGCTTCGCGCGCGAGGTCCGGACGGCGAGCACGGTTCCGGTGGAGTCGACGTCGATCACCAGGTCGCCGTCCCAGCAGGTGCAGTAGACGGCCTTCGCGACGGCGCGGCTGCGGCGGATCGCGCGGACGGAATCCATCGTGTAGGCCGTGGCCGGCGGGGTGCGCGCGTCGAGCGTGGCGCGCTCGATGGCGGCCACCGCCTGCTCGCGCGGGTGCCCGTACGCCATCGCGTTGAACAGCGGCGGCGCGTCCACGCTGTCGCCCGCGGAGATCACGGAGATGCGCGGCGAGAGCGCGGCCAGGTACGCGTCCGTCTCGCCGTTGGGCGAGCCGTGGTGGTCGGCCACGTACGCGTCCACGTTCAGCAGCGAAGTGCCGAAACGCGTCATCATCCGGTCGATGGCCGAGGTGCACGTGGCGTCGTCGGTTTCCGCGTCGCCGGGGACGAGCATGGAGAAGGCCCGGTAGCGCACCAGCACGGCCAGCGAGTTGTTGTTCTCGTTCTCGCACCGCGTGGAGCCGTTCAGGAAGCGCACGTCCACCCCCGAGCCCGTCCTGATCGCCCGCAGCATCAGCGGCTGGTAGCCGCCCGCGCCGATCCGTGCGTCCGGCACCTTGTTGTAGATCACGTCGTGCGCCGCCGCCCACGTCCGCGCCTGCCGCACCTGCGGATACCCGCTCGCGCTGCGGCTGCGCCCGCCGTCCACCAGCTCGCGCACGGTGTAGCCGCGCATCACGTCCATCAGGAAGCGCGTGTGGTCGATGTGGGGATGGGTGACGATGACGGCGGACAGCGTGCGGTTCAGGTCCGGCCGGCGGACGAAGAAGGTGTCGAGATAGGCCACCAGGTGCCGCCGCACCACCGTCCCCGGATCGCCGCCGGCGTCGATCAGCACGGCGTCGTGCGCCATCTCCAGCAGCACCGACTGGCCCTGCCCGACGTTCACGACGTGCGCGTGCATCTGCGCGCGGGCGGCGGACGCGCACGCGAGCGTCATCGCCGCCGCGAGGGTAAGGGCGGATCGCGGATTCATGGGTGCGGCTCCATTCCGGGAGATGGGACGAATCACGTCCGCGCGATGGCGGGAAGATGCGGCGATGTGTGCGATCAGCGGGCAGGGAACCCGGCAACAACAGTAGTGCCGGGTGATGGAATTGGGGAGGAAACGTATGATACCGGATCTTGCAATCACCCGTGTATTACAAACGCACAGAAAGACGTCATCCTGAGGCCGCCCACACGGTCGTTGCCTCCACACGAGCGATCGCAGGCCGAAAGATCCATAAGCGAGGTCGCACGTGCGCTGCCGGATTGCACGATCGATCCCCGAATTCGGTATGAGGGGACAGGGGACGGCAGGACGGCCAGCGATTGGGGCGGCCTGCGCGGATCGGGACGATGCCGCTCTCCGCGATGTACCGGTGCTGGCCGGCTTCGTGCGTCGATCGGCGGCGTCTCCGCGAACCCGACGAACCGGCGATTTGCCTTGTCCCGCGCCGAATCTTCTACCCGATCGATCCGTTCAGGATGGCACGCCGCGGCGCTCGCCGGCACCGCCGCGCTCGTGCCCGCGCCGCTGTGGGCGCACACGGGGGCGCCGCCCGCGCCGCACGACCTGTGGCGCAGCTGGGCGCTCGCGCCGGGCGTCGTCATCCCCCTGTTCCTGACGGCGTGGCTCTACACCCGCGGCCTGGAGGCGGTGTGGCGGCGGGCCGGGCGCGGGCGCGGCATCCGCCCCGCGCAGGCGGCCTCGTTCGCGGCGGGGATGCTGGTGCTCGCCGTGGCGATGGTGTCGCCGGTGGACCGCGTGGCGGAGTCGCTGTTCTGGGTGCACATGGTCCAGCACCTGTTGCTGATCGCCGTCGCGCCGCCGCTGCTGGTGCTGGGCGCGCCCCAGGCGGCCATGGCGTGGGGACTGCCGCGGCGTCGCGTCGTCGCGCGGTGGTGGCACGCGCGCACCGGGCTCCGGGCGGCAGTCGCGTGGTTGGCGCGGCCGTGGCCGGCGGTGGCGCTGCACTCGGTCGCGCTCTGGGCGTGGCACCTCCCCGGCGCGTACGACGCGGCCGTGGCGAACCCGTGGGTGCACGCGCTGGAGCACACCAGCTTCCTGGGCACGGCGCTGCTCTTCTGGTGGGCGGCGCTGCATCCGCGCGGCTCGCTCCGCCGCGTCCCCGGTCTGGCCATGCTCGCGCTCTTCGCGCTGACGATGGAGGGCGGCGCGCTGGGCGCCCTGCTCACCTTCAGCACCGCGCCGTGGTACGCTTCGCACCTGGCCACCACCGCCGCCTGGGGCCTGTCGCCGCTGGAGGACCAGGAGATGGCGGGGCTGGTGATGTGGATCCCCGGCACGCTGGCCTATCTCGCCGCCGCCGCGTGGGTGTTCGTGGGATGGATGGCGCGCTCCGGGCGCCGCGACCGGGCGCCCGAGCTGATCGCGGGCGAATCGGCGGCCGGAGTGTAGAGATCGAGAGCATCGTCCGTCGATTCTGTTCGATTCTTTCGATGTACGCGCATGGCGACGCCCGTTGTCACCTGAAAATGCCATCTGCTCCACGATTTTCGCGAAACTGCGACATTCCGGAGTATCAGGCAGGTGCGCGAATCTGCCTAAGGTGTTATATTATCTGCACTTAAGAATACGGGCGCGGTGTGGCACCGACCGTGCTAGATAGTCTCGTGAGCAGACAAGGGCGTGGAGACGCGGCGGACCGGCAAAAGTCCGCACGACAGGCGGCAAAGCAGGCCGCGCGAACCGATCCGCCCCGGGATCCCACAGGAGGAGCAGACCGATGCGTGTCCTTAAAGTTGCAGTGATGATGTCCACCCTGGTGGGCGCAGCGGCCTGCGGTCGTGACGCGAAGCCGGCCGAGACCCAGCAGCACCTGAGCTGGCTGGACAGCATGATGGTGCAGCCGGCGCAGCCCCAGGCGGCCACCGCGGTGGAGCTGAACCAGGCGCCCATCCCGCAGCCCGCGGCCGCGCCGCAGGCGCTGGCCAGCGTGGCCGAGAAGCCGGCCACCTCGAGCACCACGCACCGGTCGTCCTCGACCCCGCGCCACCGCTCCACGCGGCGCAGCAGCAGCTCGGGAAGCAGCAGCGGCTCGTACGCGGGGCCGGTCTACCGCCAGCCGCAGACGCGCACCGTGAAGCACACCCGTCGTGACGCCGCCATCGGCGCCGCCGGCGGCGCGGTGATCGGCGCGGTCGCGGGCGGCGGGCGCCACCGGGTGCGCGGCGCCATCGTGGGCGGCGTGCTGGGCGGCGTGGCCGGCGCGGTGATCGGCAACAACGTCGACAAGCACAAGATCCAGTACTGATTCGCCGGTCCGGCGAAAAGTCGAGGCGCCTCCCCCGTTCTCCGGGGGAGGCGCTTCGTCTTCCGCCGTATCCCCCCGAAAGACCTGTTTCACGCAGATGGGCAGGGAAACGGAGAATCGCATCTCCGCATCTTTTTCCCGATGGTGAATCCCCCCGCTTTCCCAATCTCCTCCGCAAACCGATCTTTCCGCCGCAGAGAGTGCACGTCGGCCCGAAACTTCTCCATCTTTCCGGCATGCGAATCCTGGTGGTCGAGGACGATCCCGCGCTCCTGGCGATCCTGGAGGCGGGGTTCCGCGAGAACCGCATCGACGTGGTGACGGCGCGCACCTTTCACGAGGGGCGCGAAAAGGCCGCGCTGGGCACCTACGCCGTCATCATCCTGGACGTGGGCCTTCCCGGCGGCAGCGGCTTCGACCTGTGCAAGCGCATCCGCTCCAACGCCATCTCCACCCCGGTGCTGATGCTGACCGCCCGCGACGCCGTGGACGACCGGGTGTACGGACTGGAGTCCGGCGCCGACGACTATCTCACCAAGCCCTTCGCCTTCAAGGAATTGCTGGCGCGGGTGCAGGCGCTGGCCCGGCGTCCGCCGCAGCTGGCGCCCGAGCGGCGCAGCGTGGCCGACCTGGAGGTGGACCTGCGCACCCGCGACGTCCGCCGCGCGGGGCGCACGCTGCAGCTCACGGCCAAGGAGTTCGAGCTGCTGGAGTTCTTCCTCCGCCACGAGGGCGTGGTGGTGGACCGCGCCGCCATCACCGCGGCGGTGTGGGACGACAACCACGACCCGTTCACCAACGTGCTCGAGGTGCTCGTGCGCCGGCTGCGCCGCAAGATCGACGACGAGTTCGAGCCCAAGCTGATCCACACCCTGCGCGGCGCGGGCTACCGCTTCGGCACGTGAACCACATGCGCGCGCCGCTCCGGCGCCTGCGCCACCGCCTGACGGCGTGGTACGCGCTCAGCTTCGCCGCCATCCTGGTGGTGGTGGGCGGGGGGATGTACTGGGTCACGAGCCGCGAGGTCGAGGCGCAGCTCACCCGCACCCTGCACGCCGCCACCAACGAGGTCGTGCGCGCCGCGCAGATCGGCGAGAGCGACGGCATTCCCTCGGACGAGGCGGCGCTGGACGCGGTGGAGGAGATGGAGGTGCCCGGGAGCGAGCTGTACCTGCTGGACGCCGCCGGCCGCGTGGTGACGCCCGACACCGTGGACCGCGAGGTGCGCGACGCGGCCATGGAGGCGCTCCGGCGCGGCGCCGCGGACCGCGGCTACGAAAGCGAGGGCGGCCAGTGGCGGGTGCACGCGCTGCGCTTCGCGCTGGCCAACCGCCGGCCGTACGTGGCCGTGGCCGTGGCCGACCTGGGGCAGATCGAGGCGCAGTCGCTGCGCCTGATCGAGACCTTCGTCACCGGCGCCTTCGCGGCGCTGGTGCTGGTGGCGCTCATGGGGCACTACCTGGCCGAGCTCTCGGTGCGCCCTGTGGAGCAGACGTACGAGCACATGCGCCGCTTCATCGCCGACGCCGCGCACGAGCTGCGCACCCCCGTCTCCGTGCTGCGCGCGCGCGCCGAGGTGGCGGCGCAGCGCGAGCGCCCGCCCGGCGACTACCGCCGCGCGCTGGAGGAAGTGGGGCGCGAGGCCGAGGTGCTGGGGCGCATCGTGGAGGACCTGCTGATCCTGGCGCGCGTGGAGTCCGGCGTGCGGCCGGTGGCCGAGGAGCCGGTGTACCTGGACGACCTGGTGAGCGACGCCGCCTCGGCCGCCGGGGTGCTGGCAGAGACGCGCGGGGTGCGGCTGCGCGTGGGCGAGTTCGACGAGGCGCGGGTGACGGGCGACGCGCCGCTGCTGCGCCAGCTGCTGCTGATCCTGATGCAGAACGCGGTGAAGTACACGGCCGAGGGGGGCGAGGTGACGGTGGACGTGCACTCGCGCGGCGGGTCGCCCACGGTGGTGGTGGCCGACACCGGGATCGGCATCGCCCCGGCCGAGCTGCCGCACGTCTTCGAGCGCTTCTACCGCGGCGAGGGCGCGCGCGGCATCACCGAGGGCGCGGGGCTCGGCCTCTCCATCGCCCGCCGCATCGTGGACCAGCACAAGGCCCGCATCTCGGTCGAGTCGCACCCCGGGCAGGGGACGCGGGTGACGCTTGTGTTTCCGCCGGCCGGCTGACGAAAGTTACGAGAAGTACGGAAGTACGATGGAGATTCGGAGCCGGCCTCGCATTCGCGCGCGGGCCGGCTCTCTCGTTTTCGCGCGGAGACGCGGAGACGCAGAGAACTAAGCGCGTGCACGGAGTCCCCCGCGTCTCCGCGTCTCCGCGTGAGATCCCGCGATGCCCCGGGCGCGATCCGGCGCAGGTTTACCGCCGAAATGGAGTCCGCGAAGGCGGACTGCGTGCCGTTGTAGCCGCGAGTTCACTCGCATTTTCACGGTTTCCGGATCGTCCGATCCGCGGTTAATCCTCCAATAATCTTTCTCCCCTTCGTGTAATCTCCCTGACAGCTTCCGTGGATAGCTTTGCATCCGTAAGCGGCGCGGGAGAAGCGCCGGAGCGGACCGGGACGAGCGGAGCGGCGAGAGCCGGGGGCGGACGATGAGCCGGGCGACGGGGTGCCGGATGTGGATCGGAGCCGCGCTGGTCGCGGCGGGCGCGCTGAGCGCCGCTCCGGCCGCGGCGCAGGCCCCGGTGACCGGCCTCCCGCTGGTAGAGGTCCCCGCGGCGGGGCCACGCTCCGGCGACCTGATCGCGGTGATCCTGACGGCGGACGGAGGGTGGGCGGCGCTGGACCGCGGAGTCGCGGACGACCTGGCGCGCGGCGGGATCCCGGTGGTCGGGTGGAGCAGCCTGGACTACTACCGGAAGCCCCGCACCCCCGACGAGGCGGCGGGCGACCTGGCCCGGGTGCTCCGGCACTACCTCCCCGCGTGGGGCGGACGCCGGGCCCTGCTGATCGGCTACTCGTTCGGCGCCGACGTGCTCCCGCTGCTGGTGAACCGCCTGCCGGTGGACCTGCGGGCGCGCATCGCCGGGATCACGCTGATCGGGTTCAGCCCCAGCGCGGTGTTCGAGTTCCACATGACGGAGTGGGTGGGGATGGTGCGCGGGCGGCAGTACGCCACCCTTCCCGAAGTCCGGCGGCTGCGCGACGTGCCGGTCCTGTGCGTCTACGGGGTGACGGACCACGCCGAGGCCTGCGGACGGCTGGGGATGGCGAACGCCACGCTGGTGGCCATTCCCTCGGGGCACAGCATGGGGTCGGTGTCGGGGCGGGTGGGCGCGGTGGTGCTGCGGCAGGCGCGCGAGCTCCTGCATCCGGCGGCCGCGCAGGCCGGAACCTGACGGATTTGAAAGATTTCCAGACCGCGGAGGCGCAAGCCGAAGCGGTTCGGGTGAGGGGGCCGGGGGGTGGGCCCCGGTTCCCCTCACTACCCGAAAATAGATGCGCCGCGCCCGTGCAAGCGGGACGGTGCAGCGGGGGCCGGGGGGTGGGCCCCGGTTCCCCGCAACCAGGTCCGCGTCGGCGCAAGCCGCGCGGCGGGTGGGGGGCGCTGGGGGGTGGGCCCCGGTTCTCCTCACCCGTTTTCCCGAACCGCGTTGGCGCAAGCCGCGCGGCGGGTGCGAGGGCTGGGGGGTGGGCCCCGGTTCCTTGCACCCGGAACTACAGCCGCGACGGTTCGGCCGCGCGGCACCAGGCGAGAGGGCCGGTGGGTGGGCACCGGTCCTCTCGTCTTTTTTGCGCCGTCTCCTCGAAGGGAGACGGCGCTTCGGCGTTGTGTGGCGATCGGCCCGCGGAGCTCGCCCGGCGAATGGAATTCGCCGGCAACAACCGCACAAAGTCCGCTCCGCGGACTGCTCGCCCGCATCCCGGCGCGCCCGGGCTTCGACGCTGGGAAGGTCTTGCCAGCCTGCGATTGCCCGGAAGCTGATCTTGGGGTTGACGGCATCCGGCAGTCCGCGAAGCGGACTTTGTGCCGTTGTTGCACCGGATTTCCAATCCGGGTGCCAGGAGATGCCTGCCCACCTTTTGCCGCCCGCTGGCGCGCCGCCCGCGCCCGCGCCAACATCACTCGCGACGAACAGCGGACCACAAGGGGATGGGGAGAGGATGATGGCCGACGGCGGCGTGCGGGACGTGGTGGTGATCGGCGGCGGGGTGGCGGGGCTGGCGGCGGCGCGCGACCTGGCCGACGGCGGGGCCGACGTGGTGCTGCTGGAGGCGCGGGGACGGCTGGGCGGGCGCATCCACACGCTGTACGACCCCGCGTACCCGCTCCCCATCGAGCTCGGCGCCGAGTTCGTGGACGTCCCCGGCCCCGCGTTCGACGCGATCCGCACGATGGGCGGCGCGGCGTACCGCAGCACCGGCGGCGCGTGGGACGTAGCGGATGGCATCGCCACCTGCCTGGACCTGGATGATTCCATCGCACGCATCCTCGGCCGGCTGGACCCGCCGCCCGAGCGCGACCAGCCGTTCGCCCAGTGGCTGGCGGAGTGCTGCGCGGACGAGGACGAGCAGGCGCGCTCGCTGGTGCAGCGCTACGTCGAGGGCTTCCACGCGGCCGAGCTGGACCGCGTGGGCGTGCAGTGGCTGGCCAGGACGATGCAGGGCTCCGGCGGCGGCGGCGGCCCGGTGCGCCACCACCCGCTGGGCGGCTTCGGCCTCGCCGTCCGTGGCCTTGCGGCGCGGCTGGGGGGGCGGTGCGACGTCCGCCTCGGCGCCATCGTCAGCGCCGTCGACTGGCGGCGCGGCCAGGCCGAGGTGCGCTGCCGCACCCGCTTCGGCGCCGCGCTGGAGCCGGTGCGCGCGCGGCGCGTCCTCGTCACCCTCCCGCTCGGCGTGCTGCAGGCGCCCGAGGGGAGCGGCGGCGCGGTCCGCTTCTCCCCCGCGCTGGACGGGAAGCGGGAGATCGTGTCGAAGCTGGCGATGGGGATTGTGGTGAAGGTGACCTTCCGCTTCCGCGAGCCGGTCTGGGACGATGCGCTGGAGTGGCGGGGAGACGAGGCGGGGACGCGCGAGCACAAGTTCCTGATGGCGTCGGGAGATATTCCCGGATGGTGGACCCCGTCCCCCGTCGAGGCGCCGGTGCTGACGGCGTGGGCGGGCGGCGGCGCGGCGCGGCGGCTCCTGGCCCGCGGCGGCGATCCCGCGGCCCGCGCGCTGGACGACCTGGCGGCTCTCCTCCGCCTCCCCGTCGCCCGCGTGCAGGAGAGCGTGGCCGACTGGCGGCGGCACGACTGGCACGCGGACCCGTTCGCCCGCGGCGCGTACTCGTACGTTCCCGCCGGCGCGCTCCTGGCGCAGCAGGCGCTCGCCGAGCCGGTGGAGGACACCCTCTTCTTCGCGGGCGAGGCTACGGCGGAGGACGGCTGGAACGGCACCGTCGACGGTGCCATCCACACCGGCGAGCGCGCCGCGAAGGAGATCCTGCGCTCGCTCGCATCTCCCTGAACCGCTTTTTTCCGTTCCCTCCGTTTCCTCCGTGTGATTCATCTCGCTTTCCGGCACACGGAGGAAACGGAGAACGGCACGGGAGGTCGACTCGTCCCAAACTCTTGTGCCGCATCCGGATCGCGGCTAGTTTACGCGCCAGTTGTTCCCGCCTCGGCAGTCCCCTATCCCAACTTTAATCCCATCCATCCCGCCCATGGATACCCGTCCCTGCCGTGACTGCGGCCAGCAGACGAAGCTGGTCGCGCGCTCCTGCCCGCACTGCGGCATCATGAACCCCGTGCTGCAGTGGGTGGCGCTCCCCGACGGCGCGCACGAGAACTTCCGCGTGCCGATCACCGCGTACAGCGCCATGACGCAGGCGGCCCGCGGCGCCGCGGTGCTCAGCCGCCCGCCCAAGCGCGGGATGGAGCGCTTCTTCGGCTCCGTCGACGACGCCGAGGAGGCCAACGAGGCCATCGACACCTGCACCGGCATCTTCTTCCTCATCGCCGGCCTGAACGCGCTGCAGGGGCTCTTCTTCGACCCCGCCTTCTACTTCGACGCGGCGCTGATCTTCTGCGTCGCGCTCTGGCTGCGCATGTCGAAGAGCCCGGTCGCGGGCGGGGTGATGCTGGGCCTGGCGGTGCTGCTGATGGGCCTGCGCATCGCCGCGCTGGCGGGGATGGCGAGCGGCTTCGGCGGCGGCGGGAGCCCGCGCGCGCTGATCCTGGGCGTCCTCTCGCTCGGCCTGGCGTACCGCGCCTTCAACGCCACCGCTCTTCTCAAGCGGGGGTATTGATCCCCATTGTCGTTTCCTCGTCGGCGGAGGAACCGCGGAAGAGACGCAGCCTCGTGTCTCTGGTCCTCCGTGCCTCCGTGTGAAAACAGGATCGCCAGGGCTGGACGGATGCCGAACGGCGCGCACCGGAATCTCCGGGCGCGCCGTTCCGTATTGGGGGATGGAGTTCGCGCCGGAACCCCTTGAGCCGCGCTCACTTCCCCCGTGGCGCGCGAGATTTGATGAACGGGCGGTGTGAACGTAGATTCCACCCTGCCGGCGCGTCCAATGTTTGCGCGCCCGCCACACGCGACTTGGAAGGGAAGGGCTTCCCACGTGTCGATCCTCGACAAGATCCACTCTCCCGCCGACGTCCGCGCGCTCGGCGACGCGGCGCTCCCCGAGCTCTGCGCCGAGGTGCGCGACCGGGTGATCGACGTGGTGTCCGCCCACAAGGGCGCGCACTTCGGCTCCAACCTGGGCACCGTGGAGCTGGCGGTGGCGCTGCACCGCGTGTTCGACACCCCGCGCGACCAGCTGGTGTGGGACGTGGGCCACCAGGCATATCCGCACAAGATCCTCACCGGGCGCAACGAGCGGATGCCGTCGATCCGCAAGCGCCACGGCCTGTCGGGCTTCCTGCGCCGCGACGAGAGCGAGTACGACGTCTTCGGCGCCGGGCACGCCGCCACCTCCATCTCCGCCGCCACCGGCATCGCCGCCGCGCGCGACATCAAGGGCGAGGACTTCGAGGTCGTGGCCATCATCGGCGACGGGAGCATGACCTGCGGGCTGGCGTACGAGGCGCTGAACAACGCCGGCCATACCGACCGCGACCTGATCGTCGTCCTGAACGACAACGGGATGTCGATCAGCCCCAACGTGGGCGCGCTGCACAAGTACCTGGGCGTGCACAACCGCCTGACCGACGTGCGCACCAACCCGCTGTACAACCGCATCCGCGAAGAGGTGAAGAAGGTCATCCACGCCGCGCCCCGGCTGGGCACCATCGGGGAGATGGTGGAGCACTTCGCGGTGCGCTGGGACGACGCGCTGAAGGGGATGTTCGTGGCCGGGATGCTGTTCGAGGAGCTCGGCTTCCGCTACGTGGGCCCGGTGGACGGGCACGACGTGAAGCGCCTGACCGAGACCTTCGAGCAGGTGAAGAAGATGAAGGGGCCGCGGCTCGTCCACGTCCTCACCACCAAGGGAAAGGGCTTCGCCCCGGCCGAGGCCGACCAGGTGAAGTGGCACGCCGCGGCCATGTTCGACCGCGAGACCGGCGCGCCGCTGAAGCCCGCCGCCGCCGGCCTCCCGCGCTGGCAGAACGTCTTCGGGCAGGCGCTCACCGAGCTGGCGGCCGAGCACTCCGACGTGGTCGCCATCACCGCCGCCATGGCCACGGGGACCAGCACCGACATCTTCGAGAAGGCGCACCCCGCGCGCTTCTTCGACGTCGGCATCGCCGAGGCGCACGCGGTGACCTTCGCGGCGGGGCTGGCCACGCAGGGACTGAAGCCGGTGGTCGCCATCTACTCCACCTTCCTGCAGCGCGCGTACGACTCCATCGTCCACGACGTGGCGCTCCAGGACCTTCCCGTCACCTTCGTCATGGACCGCGCGGGGATCGCGGGCGACGACGGGCAGACGCACCATGGCGGCCTCGACATCGCCTACATGCTGGCCGTGCCGGGGATGACCATCACCGCCCCCAAGGACGCCGACGAGCTGATCGCGCTCATGCGGCTGGCCATCGAGTGGAAGGCGGGCCCCTTCTGCATCCGCATCCCCCGCGACGCCGTGCCCGCGCTGCCGAAGCCGGTGCGCGAGATCGCGCCGGCGGAGCACGGCACGTGGGAAACGCTGCGGCAGGGGAAGGACGTCGCCATCCTGGCGGTGGGAACGATGGTGCTCCCCGCGCTGGCCGCCGCCGAGCAGCTGCAGCGCGAAGGCGTCTCCGCGACCGTGGTCAACTGCCGCTTCGTGAAGCCGCTGGACGAGGCCACGCTGGAGCGCCTCTTCCCGCACCACCAGCACCTGCTGACGGTGGAGGAAGGCACGGTGGTGAACGGCTTCGGCACCTTCGTCCGCGCGTACGTGAACGGGCGCTGGCCGGGCGTCCACGGCGACAGCCTGGGCCTTCCCGACGGCTTCGTGGAGCACGGCGAGCGGGCCGAGCTGCTGGCCGACCTGGGGCTGAACGCCGACGGGATCGCCGCCCGCGCGCGCGCCGTGCTGGGGCGCCCGCTGCGGACGCTGCTCGAGACCGCTTGAGCGCGCCGCGCCGCATCGGCGTGGTGGGGCATCCCCGCTACGCCCAGTTCGTCGAGGCCCTCGCCCGCCTGGTCGCGCTCGCCCGGCGGGAGGGGGCCGAGCTGTATTTCGAGGACCAGCTGCTCGAGGAGCAGGCCGGCGGCCGGTGCCTCACGCCCGACGTGGTTCCCTCGCTGGACCTGCTGCTGACGCTGGGGGGCGATGGAACGCTCCTGCGCGGCGCCCGCATCGTGGCGCACGAGCGCATCCCCGTGCTGGGGATCAACCTGGGGCACCTGGGCTTCCTCACCTCCGCCGCGCCCGAGGAGATGGAGCGCGCGCTGGGGATGTGGTTCGCGGGCGAGTTCTCGCTCGACGAGCGGATGGCGCTGTCGGTGACCTTCTCGCTCCCGGACGGCACCGACGGCGGGGGGTACCTGGCGCTGAACGACGCCGTGCTGCACAAGGGCGGCGCCGCGCGGGTGATCCGCCTGGCCGTGCGCGCCAGCGGCGAGGAGGTGGGCACCTACTCGGCCGACGGCATCATCCTCTCCACACCGACCGGATCGACCGCGTACTCGCTTTCCGCCGGCGGGCCCATCGTCTCCCCGTCGGTGCACTGCATCGTGGCCACGCCCATCTGCCCGCACACGCTCGGGGTGCGCCCGCTCGTCCTCCCCGCCGAGGCGCTGGTCACCGTCGAGGTGCTGTCGCCCACCGAAGAGCTGGTGCTGACCATCGACGGGCAGGAGCACGAGCGGCTGCAGCCCGGCGCCAGCATCTTCGTCTGCCGCGCGCCCGACCCGGTGCGGCTGGTGCGCTTCGCCGGCCAGACCTTCTTCTCCACCCTCCGCCGCAAGCTCAACTGGGGCGACCTGGAGGAGCGCGACCGCAACCCCGTCATCCCGTAGGCGGGCGGGGGGATTCAGCGGAAAAACACGTCGCCCCGCCGACATCGTCCTGAGTGGATGAAAGAAGGTCGCCGTGAGCGCCGATGCCGCGGAATAAGCGGATCAGCCTCGCGCAGTTTGCGAGGCTTCCCGTCGTTGTTGCTGCGGCTTCAGCCGCCGGTGCGCGGCCTCATACCGTATCTGGAGATTACCTGTGCATTTCCGCTCAAGACTAGGGAGACGTCATCCTGAGGCCGGCCACAGTGCAAGCTGAATCTGCACAGGTATTTGCAGGCCGAAGGATCTATAGCCG
>Ga0326721_10000105_pt1 | contig 47651 bp, 44 predicted proteins | sample SGPome_FD_203951 | JGI IMG/M metagenome (GOLD analysis project Ga0326721, IMG submission 203951) | Soil microbial communities from Southern Great Plains, Lamont, Oklahoma, United States - SGP_1_2016 | ecosystem: Engineered > Artificial ecosystem > Soil microcosm > Unclassified | place: USA...
CCCCGGAGTGACCGTGCACCGTTCCACCACGGTGTTCGGCTACGACGACGGCCCGCACGGCGGCCACGGCGAGATCAGCTTCGACGACGTCCGGGTGCCGGCCGGCAACCTGCTCGGCCCGCGCGGCGGCGGCTTCGCGATGGCGCAGGCCCGGCTCGGGCCGGGCCGCATCCACCACTGCATGCGGGCGCTGGGCATGGCCGAGCGCGCTCTGGAGCTGATGGTCGCCCGCACCCAGGACCGGCACGCCTTCGGCCGCCCGCTGGCCGAGCAGGGGGTGGTCCGGAACTGGATCGCGGAGTCCCGGCTGGCGATCGAGCAGGCCCGGCTGCTGGTGCTCAAGACCGCCTGGCTGATCGACACCGCCGGGGTCCGGCAGGCCGCCACCGAGATCGCGGCGATCAAGGTGGCCGCACCCCGGGCGGCGTCCTACGTCCTCGACCGGGCGATCCAGGCCTTCGGCGCGGCCGGGGTGTCTGGAGACACGCCGCTGGCCCAGATGTGGGCCGGGCTGCGCACCCTGCACCTGGCCGACGGGCCGGACGAGGTGCACCTACGCAGCGTGGCCCGGGTCGAGCTGACCAAGGCAGCTATGACCCGGCCCGGCCGATGACCGGCTGGGGGATCAGCCTGCCGCTGCCGGGCGTGACGTTGCCGGCGCAGGCCGAGCTGGTGCGGGCACTGCCGGACCAGGGCTACACCGACGCCTGGTCGTCCGAGACGGCCGGTGTCGACGCGTTCACCCCGCTGGCGCTGGCAGCGAGCTGGCAGCCCCGGCTGGAACTGGGCACCGCGATCGTCCCGGTGTTCACCCGCGGGCCCGCCCTGATCGCGCAGTCCGCGGCCGGCCTGGCCGAACTCGCGCCGGGCCGCTTCAGCCTGGGGCTGGGAGCCTCCAGCCCGGCGATCGTCGAGCAGTGGAACGGCATCGGCTACGACCGGCCCTACCGCCGGACCCGGGACGTGCTGCGTTTCGTGCGCCGGGCGCTGAGCGGGGAGAAGGTGACGGGGGAGTTCGACACCTTCAGCGTGGACGGCTTCCGGCTGGAACGGCCGCCGGCCGAGCGGGTGCCGATCCTGCTGGCGGCGCTGCGTCCGCAGATGCTGGCCCTGGCCGGCCGGGAGGCCGACGGGGCAATCCTGAACTGGCTGGCCGCCGGCGACGTGGCCCGCTGCGTGGCCGCGGTCGGCAACCCGGCCAGCCGGATCGTGGCGCGGATCTTCGTGTGCCCGACCTCCGATGCCGGCCACGCCCGGGCGGTCGGCCGGCGGCTGATCGCTGCCTACCTCAGTGTGCCGGCCTATGCCGAGTTCCACCGGTGGCTGGGCCGCGGGCCGCGGTTGGAGCGGATGTGGCAGCTCTGGCAGGCCGGTGACCGGGCCGCCGCCGTCGAGGCGGTTCCCGAGGGCCTAATCGACGAGCTGGTGGTGCACGGCAGCCCGGACCGCTGCCGCGAGCAGGTCCGGCGCTACGTCACCGCCGGGGTGCAGACTCCGGTGATCGCGCTGCTGCCCAGCCCCGAGACCGCGACCGTCGAGGGCTTGGCGGCCGTACTCGCCGGCCTCGGAGCCACGGACGGGGCCAGCCGGTGAGGATCGCGGACGCGGTGGTCGTGGTGACCGGCGCCGGCAGCGGCATCGGCGCCGGGCTGGCCCGCCGGTTCGTCGCCGAGGGCGCCAAGGCGGTGGTGCTGGCCGACCGGAATCCGGCCGCCGTCGCGGAGCTGGCCGCCGGGCTGGGGGAGCGGGCCAGTGCCTGGGAGCTGGACGTCACCGACGAGGCCGCGGTGGCCGCGCTGGTCGCCGAGGTGCTGGCCGAGCACAGCCGGATCGACCTGTTCTGCTCCAACGCCGGCCTCGGCACCGGAAGCGGACTGCAGGCCGGCGCCGATGCCTGGCAGCAGGCCTGGGACCTGCACGTGATGGCCCACGTCTACGCGGCCCGGGCGGTGCTGCCGGCGATGATCGCCGCGGGCGGTGGCTACCTGCTCAACACCGCCTCCGCCGCCGGGCTGCTCAGCGCCCCGGGCGACGCCCCGTACACCGCCAGCAAGCACGCCGCGGTGGGACTGGCCGAGTGGCTGGCCTACAGCTACCGCGAGCACAACATCCGGGTCAGCGTGCTGTGCTCGATGGGCGTGGACACCCCGCTGCTGACCGACGGCCTGGCCGCCGGATCACCGGCCGCCGCCGCGGTCGCCGCGTCCGGCCCGGTGCTCGGCGTCGAGCAGGTGGCCGACGCCGTGGTCGAGGCGGTCACCCGGGAGGCCTTCCTGATCCTGCCGCACCCGCAAGTGGGTAAGTTCTGGGCGGCGAAGGCGGCCGACGTCGAGGGCTGGCTCACGGCGATGGCCCGGCTGGCCGGCGCGACCGGCGCGACCGGCGCCACGGCAGGTACCGGCGAGTGAGGATCGCAGCGAGCGCCAGCGAGCAGGCGAGCGAGCATCGAGCGAGGGACGAGCGAGGCGCGCAGCGAGTTGACAGTCAGACCGAAGCGAGCGGGCGATGAGCGCTCGCGCGAAGAGCAGGGGAAGGACTGAGCATGGCAGGAGTGCAGGACCGGGTGGCGCTGGTGACCGGCGGCGCGCAGGGCATCGGGGAGGCGATCGCGACCCGGCTGGCCGCCGACGGCGCCAAGGTCGCGGTGCTCGACCTGAATGCCGACGCGGCGTCGGCAACCGCCACGAGAATCGGCGCCGGCGCGATCGGCATCGGCGCCGACGTCAGCAAGGCCGACCAGGTGGAGGCCGCGGTCGAGCGGGTGGTGGCCGAGTTCGGCGCCCTGCACATCCTGGTCAACAACGCCGGCGTGCTGCGCGACAACATGCTGTTCAAGATGTCCGAGGACGACTGGGACACCGTGATGAACGTGCACCTCAAGGGCGCCTTCCTGTGCAGCAGGGCCGCCCAGGTGCACATGGTGCAGGCCCACTACGGCCGGATCGTCACCATGTCCTCCACCTCGGCGCTGGGCAACCGCGGCCAGGCCAACTACGCCACCGCCAAGGCCGGCCTGCAGGGCTTCACCAAGACGCTGGCCATCGAGCTCGGCCAGTTCGGCATCACGGCCAACGCGATCGCGCCGGGCTTCATCGAGACGGCCATGACCAAGGCCACCGCCGAGCGGATCGGCTCCACCATCGAGGAGATGCGCGAGCGGGTGGCCGCCACCATCCCGGTGCGCCGGGGCGGCGTCCCGGCCGACATCGCCAACACCGCGGCGTTCTTCGCCGGTGAGGAGTCCGGCTACGTCACCGGCCAGGTGATCTACGTCGACGGTGGCCGGGGGCTGCTCTAGCGCCCGACCGCCGGAACGGGCAACGCGGCGAGGGCAGGCCGCTCACGTACCCTGGACGGCGATGTGCCCGGTCTAGCTAAGGGGTTGTCTCGGTGTTCGACACGCTGTCTGAACGGCTGACCAAGGTCTTCACCGGCCTGCGTGGCAAGGGCCGGCTGTCCCAGGCCGACATCGACGCGGTGGCCCGCGAGATCCGGATCGCCCTGCTGGAGGCCGACGTCGCGCTGCCGGTGGTCCGGCAGTTCATCGCGGCGGTGAAGGAGCGGGCCTCCGGCGAGGAGGTCAGCCGGGCGCTCAACCCCGCCCAGCAGGTCATCTCGATCGTCAACGAGGAGCTCATCACCATCCTCGGCGGCGAGACCCGCCGGCTGCGCTACGCCAAGAACCCGCCCACGGTGATCATGCTGGCCGGCCTGCAGGGCTCCGGCAAGACCACCCTGGCCGGCAAGCTGGCCCGCCACCTCAAGGAGCAGGGCCACGCCCCGGTGCTGGTGGCCGCCGACCTGCAGCGCCCGAACGCGGTCAACCAGCTGCAGATCGTCGGCCAGCGGGCCGGGGTGGCGGTGTACGCCCCGCAGCCGGGCAACGGGGTGGGCGACCCGGTCTCGGTGGCCCGGGACTCCCTCGACTTCGCCCGGCGCGCCCAGCACGACATGGTGATCGTCGACACCGCCGGCCGGCTGGGCATCGACGCCGAGCTGATGCAGCAGGCCGCCGACATCCGCGACGCGGTGCAGCCGCAGGAGATCCTGTTCGTCCTCGACGCGATGGTCGGCCAGGACGCCGTCAACACCGCCGAGGCGTTTCGCGACGGGGTCGGCTTCACCGGCGTGGTGCTCACCAAGCTCGACGGCGACGCCCGCGGCGGTGCGGCGCTGTCGGTGCGCTACGTCACCGGCCAGCCGATCCTGTTCGCCTCCAACGGCGAGAAGCTGGAGGACTTCGACGTCTTCCACCCCGACCGGATGGCCTCCCGCATCCTGGACATGGGCGACGTGCTCACCCTCATCGAGCAGGCCCAGCGGACCTTCGACGCCGATGAAGCCGAACGAATGGCTTCCAAGATCACCAGCGGCAACCAGTTCACGCTGGAGGACTTCCTCGAGCAGTTGCAGGCGATCCGCCGGATGGGCCCGATCGGCAACCTGCTGGGCATGCTGCCCGGCGCCGGGCAGATGAAGGAGGCGCTGGCCCAGGTCGACGACAAGGACCTGGACCGGACCGCGGCAATCATCCGCTCGATGACGCCGGCCGAGCGGGACGACCCGAAGCTGATCAACGGCTCGCGCCGGCTGCGGATCGCCAACGGCTCCGGCGTCACCGTCAGCGAGGTCAACAACCTGGTGGACCGGTTCTTCGAGGCCCGCAAGATGATGGCCCGGATGACCGGCGGGATGGGGCTACCCGGGGCCCGGCGCAACAACAGCAAGAACCGCAAGGGCAAGAAGGGCAAGAACAAGCAGGCCGGACGCGGCCCGAGCCAGCCGCGGATGCCGGCGGGACTGCCCGGCCTGACCGGAATGCCGGGCGGCGGGTTCTCACCCGGCGGAGCGGCTGGGTTCCCGAGCCTGCCGCCGGGCACCGAGCTGCCCGACCTGTCCAAGCTCAAGTTCCCCAAGGCCTGACCCCACGGGCCGGACTCGGCCGAGGGCGTGCAGATCGGATACGAAACCGGCGCGGGCCGGGGCCGGTGGTCAGCGGTTGCTGATGGTGGGCGCCGACTTGCCCCAGGCCGACCAGTCGGCCCGGGTGCTGGTCGGCACGCCGGTGAGGTGGCCCTGCAGGGTGTCCACCCCGAGCCGGGCCAGGCAGTCCAGCTCGCTGGCCTTCTCCACCCCCTCGGCGACGATGGTGGCACCGGCGCTGCGGGCGAAGGTCACCATCGCGCCGACCAGGGCGCTGCGGGCGGTGTCCTTGTCGACGCCGGAGACGATGCCGCGGTCGATCTTGATGATGTCCGGGGCCAGCGCCACGATGTGCCGGAACGAGGCGTAGCCGGCGCCGGCGTCGTCCACCGCGAGCCGGATGCCGTGCGCCCGCAGCGTCATCCGCGCCTCGATCAGCGGCGCGTAGTCCGCGATCGAGGCGTGCTCGGTGACCTCCAGCACCAGCCGGTCCGGCCGGATGGCGGTCGAGCGCAGCTCCCGCAGCAGGGCGGGGCTGGCCAGCGTGGTGGGCGAGACGTTGATCGCGACGTAGACGTCCGGCGGCAGGTCCACCGCGGCGCCCAGCGTGCGGCGCACCGCCAGCAGGTCCAGCTGCAGCGTCCGGTCGACCAGTTCGGCATCGTTGAACCACTGGGTCGGCGTGATCAGCGGGTCGCCGCCGAACCGGGCCAGCGCCTCCACCCCGATGACCTGCATGGTCCGGGCATTGACCACCGGCTGGAACGCGATGCTCAGGTCACCGCCCTGGATCACCTCGTCGACCCGCCGGAACATCCGGCGCAACCGGCGCTGCTCGCCGAACTGCGGGGACAGCACCTTCCACAGCGCCACGCACTGCAGCGGCAGCACCACCAGCGCGACCACCGCGGTCGCCACCACGACCCAGTCCAGGCTCGGATTGCGCTGGCCGCGGTCGACCAGCAGGACGAGCGGACCGGTCAGGACGATCAACAGGTCCAGGATCGTGATGGTGACGAGCAGGCGCCACAATCGACGGTCCGGCATTCGCCTCGCCCCCCGGGTTCGGGCTTCGTCTTGGGAAACGCAGAAAATAGTGGCGCGACGCCCCGCGTCGGTCCAGCAGCAGCGTACCCGCCCAAGTTGCCCCCTCACTTCCAAACGGCGGTATCCGTGCCGACCAACCCGAGCCGGCGGCGACCGGTGCGGCGCTCGCGGACGGCCGGCCGGGCTGCCACTGCGGAATGGGGGCACCCCGGCGCGGGCTGGGGTAGGTTCCCGGGGCGTACCTTGCCGGAAATCCCCGTCGTCCCGACCGTCCAGCGCCGGAAGTGAGTGTCATGGCCGAATCGTCTACCGAGTCCGCAACGAGCATTGCCGCCGGGTATGACTTCGGCACGCCCGCGCTGGAACTCGGGTCCGTGGTGGTGGGCGGCGAGGCGTTTCCGTCGGCGGGCGTGCGGATTCCGCTCAGCATGCTCAACCGGCACGGCCTGATCGCCGGGGCCACCGGGACCGGCAAGACCAAGACGCTGCAGCTGCTGACCGAGCAGCTCTCGGCGGCCGGCGTGCCGGTGGTGGTCGCCGACATCAAGGGTGACCTGTCGGGGCTGGCCAGCCCCGCGCAGCCGGCCCAGCCGGGCGACCGGGTCTCCCAGCGGGCCGCCGACACCGGCGACGACTGGCAGCCGGCCGTCTTCCCGGTGGAGTTCCTGGCGCTCGGCGGCCTGGGCAGCGGGGTGCCGGTGCGGGCCACCATGACCTCGTTCGGCCCGCTGCTGCTTGCCAAGGTTCTGGAGCTGAACGAGACCCAGGAGTCGTCGCTGGCGCTGATCTTCCACTACGCCGACTCGGCCGGGCTGCCGCTGCTGGACCTGAAGGACCTGCGGGCGCTGATCCAGTACCTGACATCAGACGAGGGCCAGGACGCGCTGACCGGCATCGGCGGGTTGAGCAAGGCCACCGCGGGGGTGATCCTGCGCTCGCTGATCACCTTGGAGAACAACGGCGGCGAGGTGTTCTTCGGCGAGCCGGAGTGGGAGCCGGCCGACCTGATCCGGACCGGCAGCGACGGCCGCGGCATCGTCTCGGCCCTGGAACTGGCCGCGGTGCAGGACAAGCCGCGGTTGTTCTCCACCTTCCTGATGTGGCTGCTGGCCGACCTGTTCTCCGAGCTGCCCGAGGTGGGCGATGTGGACAAGCCCAAGCTGGTGTTCTTCCTCGACGAGGCGCACCTGCTGTTCAGCGACGCGTCCAAGGCCTTCCTGGAGCAGCTGACCCAGACCGTCCGGCTGATCCGGTCGAAGGGGATCGGCATCTTCTTCGTCACCCAGGTGCCGGCCGACGTGCCGGACAGCGTGCTCGGCCAGCTCGGCAACCGGGTGCAGCACGCGTTGCGCGCCTTCACCCCGGACGACGCGGCGAACCTCGCCAAAGCGGTGCGTACCTATCCCAAGACCAGCCACTACGACCTCGCCGAGCTGCTCACCCAGCTCGGCATCGGCGAGGCGGTGGTGACGGTGCTGTCCGAGCGGGGCGCCCCGACCCCGGTGGCCTGGACCCGGCTGCGCGCGCCGCGCTCGCTGATGGCCCAGCTGGACCAGGCGGCGCAGGCCCAGGCGGTGGCGGGCTCCCCGCTGCTGGCCAAGTACGGCACCCCGATCGACCGGGACTCGGCGTACGAGAAGCTCACTGCCCGGCTGGCGGCCGCCCATCCCGAGCCCGCCCCGGCGCAGCCCGAGCCCGCCCCGGCGGGCGGTTCGGCTGACAGAGCGCCCAGCCAGCCCAAGCAACAGCAGCACGACGGCGGCGTGGTGGCCGAGGTGCTCGGCTCGGCGGCGTTCAGGTCCTTCGCCCGCTCGACGGCCACCGTGCTCGGCCGGGAGATCACCCGGTCGCTGTTCGGCACCGCCCGGCGGCGGCGCCGGTGACCGTCCTGCACCTGCGCGGGGTGTTCCTGCCCGAGGAGGAGGAACGCGAGGCCTGGATCGTCGACGGCCGGCTGACCTTCGAGCCGGTGTCCGGCGCCGAGTCGATCGCCGCCGGTGGCTGGGTGCTGCCGGGTTTCGTCGACGCGCACTGCCACATCGGCGTCACCACCGACGGCTGGGCGGACGAGGAGATGCAGGTCGAGCAGGCGGTGCTCGACCGCGACGCCGGGGCCCTGCTGCTACGCGACGCCGGCGCCCCGGTGGACAACACCGGCGTGCAGCGGCGCCCGGACCTGCCCCGGCTGGTGCGGGCCGGGCGCCACATCGCCCGGCCGCGCCGCTACATCCGCAACCTGGGCGTGGAGGTGGAGCCGGAGGACCTGGTGGCCGAGGTGGAGCAGCAGGCCCGCCGCGGCGACGGCTGGGTCAAGCTCGCCGCGGACTGGATCGACCGCTCGGTCGGCGAGCTGATGCCGGTCTGGCCGGACGACGTGCTGGCCGCCGCGATCGGGCGGGCTCACCAGCTCGGCGTCCGGGTGGCCGCGCACACCTTCAGCGAGCAGGCGCTGCCCGGCCTGGTCGCGGCCGGCATCGATTCCATCGAGCACGGCACCGGGATCACCGGCGACCTGCTGGACGAGATCGCCCGGCGGCAGATCGCGGTGGTGCCGACCCTGATCAACGTCGACACCTTCCCGGCCATCGCCGACTCGGCCGAGCAGAAGTTCCCGGCCTACGCCGCGCACATGCGCGCGCTGTTCGCCACCTCCCGGCAGCGGATCCGGGACGCCTACGAGGCGGGCGTGCCGGTCTACACCGGCACCGACGCCGGCGGCTCGCTGCCGCACGGGCTGATCCGCGAGGAGGTGGCCGCCCTGGTGCAGGCCGGCATCCCGCAGGCCGAGGTGATCGCCCAGGCGTCCTGGCGGGCCCGGGAGTGGCTGGGCTTCCCCGGCCTGACCGAGGGGGCGCCGGCCGACCTGGTGGTCTATGACCACGACCCCCGGGTGGAGCTGGCCACCGTGTACGCGCCGCGCCGGATCGTGCTGGACGGCGCCGTCGTCGGCTGACCCGCCTGCCGACCGGGTATTCGCCGGATCGATCACCCGCCCAAGTTCGTGGCATTTACCTTTGCTACGCCGTCCTGGATGCTGGATTTTCGAGATCCTTCTCGTCGGGCAGGCTGCGATGAGCGTGCGCAGGGTTGGCACCATCCTGGTGGCGGTGCTGCGGGCCGCGGTCCGCCACCGGGTCAACGCGCACGCCTCGGCGATGGCCTTCTTCGCCCTGCTGTCGCTGGTGCCGGCGACGGTCACCCTGGGCGGCGTGCTGCACGCGCTGGCCCGCGTCGGCGGCCCCGAGCTGGCCGTCCGGGCCCAGCAGGGGGCCAGCGAGGCGATCCGGCTGCTGATCGGGCCCAAGCTTGCCGACCCGGTGATCAACCCGTTCGTGGCCACCCAGCTCTCCCAGACATCCGGGCCGGCGCTCACCGGCCTGCTGGCCTCGGCCTGGCTGATCAGCCGGATCTTCTACTCGCTGGTGCACGGCCTGGACGTGGCCTTCGGAGTGGACGACCAGCGCCCGACCCGGTCCCAGCGCCTGTACGCCCTCGGCCATGCCATCGTGGTGGTCGGGGTGATCGCGGTGACGCTGGCCGTGATGGTGCTCGGCTGGCACAGCGGCCATGCCGGCCTGGACCGGGTGATGGGCCGCTCGCCGGTGGTGGCGCAGCTGTGGATCGTGCTGCGCTGGCCGTTGCTGTTCTTCATCCTGCTCGGCGTCATCGTCAACCTGTACCGCTACGGCCCGAACGTGCGGCTGAGCGTGCGGCAGTGCCTGCCCGGCGCGTCCATGGCGGTGCTGCTCTGGATCGGTGCCGCGGGGGTGTTCCGGGGCTACCTGCTGATCGGGGCGGTCGCTCCGACCGGGGTGCACACCGACGACCAGCAGGTGGTGCTGATCGGCCAGGCGATCGGCGCCTCCATCGCGACCGGGGTCTGGCTGTACTTCTCCTCGCTGGCCATCCTGACCGGCGCCGAGCTCAACAGCGTGCTGCTGCAGCTGCGGGCGAGCGCACCGGCCGCCGTGGCAGCGGAGCCGGTGTCGCCCCGGCGCCGGACCGTCGGGCGGCCGCGGCTGCCACGTGTCCTCGGGGTACGCGCGGCCGCGATCGGCCACTGGTTCGAGGGCCGCAGCCGCTGACCGCCCGGCCAAGGGGCGCGACCGGTCGGCGCCGGGCCGGGCGTTACCGGCGGGCGGTGATCAGGTCGTGGACCTCGGCCAGCTCCGGCTCGGGCATCGGGCCGTCGAGCGGGATGCCCCGCTCGGCGAAGACCTTGCCCATGGTGGGCAGCAGCCGCTCGGTGAGGAACTTCTCATACAGGTCGGGACTTTCCCAGACATCGACCACCCGCACCCCGCCGCCGGGCAGCTCGGTGAGGGCATGCAGCAGCAGGCCCTCCGGTGGGTTCTCCTGCGCCCCCAGCGCGGCGGTGACGGCGGAAAGGTCCTCGCGCCGCAGGGGCAGGTCCTGGGACAGCAGCACAGCCATGGTGGCCTCCTTCGGGCCGGTGTACTGGCGGATGCGGCCAGTGTGGACCCGGCTGGCCCGGCGGGCAATGCCCCGGGTGCCGGCGTCACTAGGCTGAGGTGCGCAGCCGAGCCGGAGGGCGAGAAAGTGACGAGCGTGCGACGCCGCCGTGCCATCGCGGTGCGGCGCTGGGCGATCGCGGTGGGCGTCTACCTGGTGGCGGTGTTCCACCGCACCTCGCTCGGCGTGGCCGGCCTGCAGGCGGCCGACCGGTTCGGCATCAGTCCCAGCCAGCTGAGCATCTTCATCCTGCTGCAGCTGGGGATCTACGCCGGGATGCAGATCCCCACCGGCGTGCTGGTCGACCGGTACGGACCGCGCCGGCTGCTGGTGGTTGCGGCCGGCACCATGGGCCTTGCGCAGGTGCTGTTCGCGCTGGCGCACAGCTACCCGCTGGCCCTGCTGGCCCGGGCGGTGCTCGGCCTCGGGGACGCGCTGACCTTCGTCAGCGTGCTGCGCTTCGCCGCCGGGCAGTTCACCCCGCGCCGCTACCCGGTGGTGGTGGCCCTCACCGGCACCCTGGGACAGCTGGGCAACCTGGTGGCCACCCTGCCGCTGACCGCACTGCTGCACCGGGCCGGCTGGACGCCGACCTTCCTCGGCGCGGGCCTGCTGTCGCTGGCCAGCGGTGCCGCGGTGTACCTGCTGCTGCCCCGGGCACCGCGGCTGCCGCCCCGGCCGGCCGGGGCCGCGGTGCTGCTGGAGTCGCTGCGCCGGGTCGGCCGCCGGGTGGGCTCGGCCTGGTCGCTGCCCGGCACCCGGGCCGGCTTCTGGGTGCACTTCGCCTCGATGGCGACCGCGTTGACCTTCGCGGTGCTGTGGGGCGTGCCGTTCATGGTGCAGGGCCAGGGGATGAGCCGGGACGCCGCCGGCACGGTGCTGCTGTTCAGCGTGCTGGTCGCCGTCCTGGTCGGGCCGCCGATCGGCTACCTGATCGGCCGGTACCCGGCGACCCGGGTGCCGCTGGCGATCGGGACCAGCCTGGTGACCGTGCTCGGCTGGTACGCGGTGCTGGCCGCCTTCTCCGGCCCCATGCCGCGCTGGCTGCTGGTGGCCCTGGTGCTGGTGACCAGCACCGGCGGCCCGGTGTCCTCGATCGGCTTCGCGCTGGCCCGCGACTACAACGGGCCGGCGATCGTGGGCACCGCGACCGGACTGGTGAACGTGGCCGGCTTCGTGGCCGCCATCGTGGCGTGCCTGGGCCTGGGCTGGACGCTGGACCTGCGCGGCCCGGCGACCCTGGGCAGCTACCGGCTGGCCTTCGCGGTCGCGGTGACGGTGCAGGCGCTCGGGCTGGTGCAGATGGTGCGCTGGTGGCTGCGAGCCCGGCACTGGGCGCTGCGGGCGGCCGAGGCCGGCCAGCCGGTCCCGGTGCCGGTGGTACGGCACCGCTGGGATCTCAGCGGCTGAGGGTGGGCGCACCCGGTCCAGGTGCTCAGCACCGGCCCGGGTACCTCCCTCCCGAACCGTCATGAGGATCGACCGTTCTGACGCCCGATCCTCATGACGGTCCGGGCAGGCGGCCGGGGAGATCGAGTGGTTAGGGTCCGGGGTATGACCCAGCAGGCCGGCAGCGTGGCCGTCGTCGGCAGTCGCGCCGTTGCGATCGAGGGAACGCCGGTGTCATCGCGCGCTGCCGTGCAGCGCAGGAGCGCGCAATGACAGAGGAACAACTGCAGGCGGAGTACGTGTCACTCGGACGCCTGGTCTGGCACGGCCGAGCGGTGGAGAACGTGGCCTACCTCATCGCGCGTGCCGTGGGCGAACCGGATCCGGAAGCTTTCCCGGTAAGCCGGGTACTGAGAGCCACCCGGAAACGGGCCAAGGCAGGCTTGCCGCCGTGGGCCCGGGACGTGCAGCTCGATGACGTGACGACATGGATTCGGACGGCGGAGGTGGTACTCGACAACCGCAATCGACATGTCCACTGGCACCGGTTCCAGCGCGCCGAAGCGGAGGGATGGGTGCCGTACCACCGGTCCGACCGCACCGGGGAGATGCGAGCGTACGAGACCGCGGACGCCGACACGTGGGCCGAGCATGCCCGGCAGGCATCCCAGCTGGGCAACGAATTGCTGCACAAGCTGCTCTTCGAAGTCCGGGAAGGGATCTACCACTGGCATCCGCGGCTCGCGAGGCCGGGTGAGGAGTGGGTGCCCTACGCGGTGTACACGAACGGCGCGTGGCCGCAGCGGCCGACCTCTGATGAATTGGATGCCTGGTATGCGCGCCTGGTGAACGAAGCCCCCGCGGAGTGGTCCGAATGGGTCGAGAAGATCCTCGCGGAGCGGCAGCCGGCCCGAACCCGGGAGCAAGCGGCGGGCGCACCCCGGGTCGGGCGCTCCTCGACCGTCATAGGGATCGACCGTCCTGACGACCGATCCCTATGACAGTCCGGGCAGGCGGCCGGGGAGATCGAGCCGTTAGGGTCGGGGTATGACCCAGCAGACCGGCAGCGTGGCCATCGTCGGCGGTTACGTCGTTCCGATCGAGGGGGAGCCGATAGCGGCCGGCACGGTGCTGGTCACCGACGGCGTGATCACCGCGGTGGGCGAGACAGTGGACATCGGCCCGGACGTCGAGGTGGTGGACGCCACCGGCAAGTGGGTGCTGCCCGGCTTCGTCGACGCGCACGCCCACCTCGGGGTGTGGGAGGAGGGCGAGGGCTGGGCCGGCGCGGACGTCAACGAGATGACCGACCCGAACGGGGCCCGGCTGCGGGCGCTGGATGCCATCAACCCCGCCGACGAGGGCTTCCGGGACGCGCTGGCCGGCGGAGTGACCTCCTGCGTAATCAAGCCCGGCAGCGGCAATCCGATCGGCGGCCAGACGGTGGCGATCAAGACCTGGGGCCGGATGGTCGACGAGATGGTGATCAAGTCACCGGCCAGCGTCAAGAGCGCGCTCGGCGAGAACCCCAAACGGGTCTACGGCGACAAGGGAAAGCTGCCCTCGACCCGGCTCGGGGTGACGGCGGTGATCCGGGACGCGCTGATGAAGGCGCAGGACTACCGGGCCCGCAGGGACGCCGCCGGCGACGAGCCGTTCGAGCGCGACCCGTCCTCGGAGGTGCTGGCCCGGGTGCTGTCCGGCGAGCTGCCGTGGTGCCAGCACACCCACCGCGCCGACGACATCGCCACCGCGATCCGGCTGGCCGACGAGTTCGGCTACCGGCTGGTGATCAACCACGCCACCGAGGCCTACCTGCTGGCCGACGTGCTCGCCGAGCGCGGCATCCCGTGCATCGTCGGCCCGCTGTTCCACACCCGGTCCAAGGTCGAGGTGCGCAACCGCAGCCTGGCCACCGCGGGCAAGCTGGCCAACGCCGGCGTGCTGGTGGCACTGACCACCGATCACCCGGTGGTGGCCATCGACTTCCTGGTGCACCAGGCCAGCTTCGCCGTCCGGGAGGGGATGTCACGCGCGGACGCGCTGCGCTCGATCACCGTCAACCCGGCCAGCATCCTCGGCTTCGCCGACCGGGTGGGCTCGCTGGCCCCGGGCAAGGACGGCGACGTGGTGATCTGGTCCGGCGACCCGCTGGACGTGCTGCAGCGCGCCGAGCGGGTGTTCGTGTCCGGGCACGAGGTGTACCGCTACGCCGGCGGCCGGGGCGTGGTGACCAACCCGTACCGGACCGGCTGAGCGCTCCAGGTCCAGCGCGCTGAGCGCTCAGGACTCCACCGCGTTGGCGGCGATCACGTCGCGGAACCACAGCGCCGAGTCCTTCGGGATGCGCTGCTGGCTCGGGTAGTCGACGTAGACCATGCCGAAGCGCTTGGAATAACCCCATGCCCATTCGAAATTGTCCATCAGCGACCACAGGTAGTAGCCGCGCACGTCGGCGCCGCGCTCGATGGCCGCGTGCACGGCCGCCAGGTGCCGGCGGACGTAGTCGATCCGGTCGGCGTCGTGCACCCGGCCGTCCGCGCTGACGGCGTCGTCGAAGGCCGCGCCGTTCTCGGTGACCACCAGGCCGATCTCCGGGTAGTCCCGGTGCACCCGCAGCAGCAGGTCGGTGAAGGCCTCGGGCACGATCGGCCAGCCCATCGCGGTGTAGGGGCCGGGCTGCGGAACCGAGTAGGCGAGGTCGGTGCCGGGCCACGGCGACGGGCCCGCCCCGGACTGGCTCGGGTCGTTCACCCACCGGCCGGTCACCTGCGCCCGGATCTCCGGGGTGGCCGCGGCCACCGCGCTGGGTGCGTAGAAGTTGACGCCCAGCAGGTCGATCCCGGCGTTGATCTCGGCCAGGTCGCCGTCGGCGACGAACGCCCAGTCGGACAGGTGCTTGGTCTCGGCCAGCAGCTCGGCGGGGTAGCTGCCGCGCAGCATCGGCTCGGTGAAGATCCGGTTCGCGATCCGGTCCACGTGCTCGGCCGCGGCGAGGTCGGCCTCGCTGTCGCCGGCCGGCCGGACCTCGGCCAGGTTGAGGGTGACCGACAGCTGCGCCGGGCACACCGAGCGCAGCGCGCGGACCGCGCGGCCATGTGCCAGGTTCAGGTGGTGGGCCACCACCAGCGCGGTGGCGTTGTCGGTCAGGCCCGGGGCGTGCACCCCCGAGGCGTGCCCGAGGAACGCGGTGCACCACGGCTCGTTCAAGGTGGTGATGGTGGGCACCCGGTCGCCGAGCGCCCGGCCGATGACCTCGGCGTACTCGGCGAACCGGGCCACCGTGTCGCGGTTGGTCCAGCCGCCCTCGAACTGCAATGCCTGCGGCAGGTCCCAGTGGTAGAGGGTGAGCAGCGGGGTGATGCCGCGCTCGAGCAGGCCGTCCACCAGCCGCCGGTAGAAGTCCAGGCCGGCCTCGTTCACCGGCCCGGAACCACCCGGGATGACCCGGGGCCAGGACACCGAGAACCGGTAGGAGGGCAGGCCGAGGTCGGCCATCAGGTCCAGGTCGGCGGCCATCCGGGAGTAGTGGTCGCACGCGACATCTCCGGTGTCGCCGCCGGTGACGTTGCCCGGCACCTGGCAGAACACGTCCCAGATGCTGGGCAACCGGCCGTCGGCGTGCACCGCTCCCTCGATCTGGTACGCGGCGGTGGCCGAGCCCCAGACGAAGCCGGGCGGAAAGGAAAGGCGGTCGGACGCCTGGTCGGTCGTCGGCTGTGGGGTCATCCTTTGACTGCTCCTTGCATGATTCCGCCGACGATCTGCCTGCCCAGCAGCGCGAAGACCACCAGCGCCGGGACGGTGCCGTACAGGGTGCCGGCCATGATGATGGACTGTTCGGGTGCGTATCCGGTGGCCAGGCTCTGGAAGGAGACCTGCACCGTGGGGTTCTGCGAGCTGAGCGCGATCAGCGGCCAGAAGAAGTCGTTCCAGGCGGTCAGGAAGGTCAGCATCGCCAGCACCGACATCGCCGGCCGGGCCGCCGGCACCACGATGGAACGGAAGATCCGGAACGTCCCGGCGCCGTCGACGTAGCCGGCCTCGATCAGCTCGTCCGGCACGGCGCTGGCGATGTACTGGCGCAGGAAGAACACCCCGAACGCGGTGACCAGGGTGGGCAGGATCACCGCCTGCAGGTGGTTGGCGAAGCCGAACTTCGCCATCAGCATGTAGAGCGGGATGATTCCCATCTGGGTGGGCACCATCATGGTGCCGATGCACAGGCCCAGCAGCAGGTTGCGGCCGCGGAAACGCAGCTTGGCAAAGGCGAAACCGGCCAGCGTGCAGAACGTGACGGTGCCCAGCGTCACGCAGCTCGCCACGATCAGGGAGTTGATCAGGCCCTTGTTCAGCGGTGCCAGCTCCAACGCCTTGTCGATGTTGGAGAACAGCGAGCCGTTGGGCAGCAGCGGGGGAGTGCTGGCGGCCATCTCGGCGTTGGTGTGCGAGGCCATCACGATCGTGTAGTACAGCGGGAACACCGACACCACCATGACCACGACCAGGATCAGGTAGCTCAGCGGGCCGGCGTCCATCGGCTTGCCACGCACCGTCCGGGCCCGGTCCCGCCTCCGCTGCGCCGGGACTGGTCGGGCCGGCGGGGAAACCGCTTGCCCGGCGGAGGTTTGCTGCGCGGTGCTGGTCACCGGGTCACCTCCAGGGTTGCCGGGCTGATCAGCGGCACCGCCGCGCCGACCCGGCGCTCCCGCCGGCGGGCCAGCAGCAGGTTGGTCAGCACGGCCAGCACGATGATCGCGAACATCGTCCAGGCGGTGGCGGCCGCCAGCCCCAGCCGGTCGTTGGTCCAGCCCTGCTGGTACATCAGCAGGCCGAGCGTCTGGTACTGCCCGTCGGTGCCGCCGTTGGGAATGCCGTTGTGGTACAGCAGCGGCTCGCCGAACAGCTGGGCCGCGCCGATGGTGGACACCACGATGGTGAACAGGATGGTCGGGCGCAGGCCGGGCAGCGTGACGTGCCGGAACTGCTGCCAGCGCGAGGCACCGTCGATGGCGGCCGCTTCGTAGAGGCCCGAGTCGATGGCCTGCATGCCGGCCAGGTAGATCAGCGCGTTGTACCCGGTCCAGCGCCAGGTGACGATCGCCGAGATGGCCACCTGGCTCGGCCACTTCGACGCCTGCCAGTCCGGTTGCGGCAGGTGTAGCAGGTGCAGGCCCCAGTTGACGATGCCGAGGTCGGCGTCGAACAGCTCCAGGAAGATCACCGTCGCCGCGGCCAGGCTGGTGGCGTAGGGCATCAGCATCGCGACCCGGAAGAAGGTCCGGCCGCGCAGCCGGTAGTTGAGCAGGTGCGCGATGCCGAGTGCCAGGCACAGCTGCGGGACGGTGGAGATGATGCCGATGCTGACGGTGTTGCGCAGCGCGTTCCAGAAGAAGCTGTTGCTGAACAGGTTGCGGTAGTTGCCCAGTCCCACCCAGGTCTGCTGGTCGTAGGTGGTCAGCCGGACGCTGTGCAGCGACACCCAGGCGGTGTCCAGCCACGGGTAGACGCTGAACGCGGCGAACACCGCGAAGAACGGCGCGATGTAGGCGTAGCCGGCCTTGCTGCCCGGCCGCACCGAGCGCCGGCCGGCCGCCCGGCGGCCGGGCTGAACCGGTGCCGGCGGGGCGGAGGTCTGGCTGGTGGCGGGCATGGCGGTCACTTCCTGCTGGGATCGGTCAATCGTGCCGTGAAGGTGCGGCTGCCTGCCGCGGCGAGCGGACTTCACCGCGGCAGGCAGGCCCTGCCGACCGCTCCCGGGACCGGCTCGTCGGAGGGACCGGCCCCGGGGTGTCGGCGGCTCGACGTCAGCCGGTGACCTGCTCGACCGCCTTGAGCGCTGCGTCGAATGCCTTGCCGGGATCGGTGCCCTTGGTCTCGACGTTGGTCAGCTGCTGGGTGAACGCGGTCTGCATCTGGGTGTCGTACAGGCCGATCGGCGGGATCTTCATCTTGTCGGAGATGGCGCCGAAGATCTGCCCGACCGGGGCGTCGGAGAAGTACGCGGCCTTGGCGGTCTTGACCGCCGGATCCTGCGCGGCCTCGCTGTTGGACGGCCAGTGCCCGCCGTCGGTCCACATGGTGACCTGCTGCTGCTTGCCGGTCAGCCACTCGGCCAGCGCGATGGCCTCCTTCTGGTGCTTGGAGGCCTTCGGCACGCCGAGCCACGAGCCGCCCCAGTTGGTGGCGCCGCCGGGCAGCACCGGGGCGACGCTCCACTTGCCGGCGTAGGCCGCGCCGGCCTGGCCCTGGATGTAGCCCATCATCCAGGTGGGGCAGGCGATGGTGGCGAACGCGCCGCTGGAGAAGGCCTTGTTCCACGGCGGCGAGAACTGCGACAGGCCCGCGGTGATCTTGGCCTGGGCCGCCTCGGTGGCGTACTTCCAGGCGTTGCGCACGCCGTCGGAGTTGGTCGGGTCGGGCTTGCCGCTGGCGTCGTTGTAGGCCTCGGTGCCCTGGTAGACCGCGGTCGAGAAGATGCTGGCGGCGCTGTCGACGAAGCGGGAGTTGGCGGGCTTGGTGGCCGAGGCCTCGTACTGCTTGCCGAAGGCGATGTAGTCCTCCCAGGTGGACCACTTGCTCGCCAGTTCCGCGCCGTCGGAGGGCAGTCCCGCGGCCTTGAGCAGGTCCGGCCGGTAGCAGATCGCCTCGGGGCCGGCGTCGGTGCCCAGGCCCACGGTCTTGTTGTCGGAGCCGGTGGCCTGCTGCCACTTCCAGTCGTAGAACGACGACTTCAGCGAGCTAGCCTCGGGCAGCGCGCCGAAGTCGACGAACTGGTCGGCGTGGTTCTGCACCACGTCGGAGACGAAGCCGATCTCGATGCCCTGCACGTCGGCCAGCCCGCTGCCCGAGGCCAGCCGGGTCTTCAGCCGGGTCCAGTAGTCGCTGGACTGCTCGACGGTGTCTTCCTTGATGGTGATGTTGGGATGCAGCTTGGTGTAGGCGTCGTACAGGCCGGCCTCCTTGAAGCCGAAGGTGCCGAACAGGCCCACGGTGAGGGTGACCTTGGCGTTCGGATCGGCCGCGGCGGTGTCGGACTTCTTGTCGGACGAGCAGCCGGCCACCGCGGCCAGGCCGAGGGCGGTGACGGCTACCGCACCGGCGAGGCGGGTGGTGGTGCGGGACAACCTGGGCATGAATCCTCCTGATGGGGAAACGGCCGGTGCTACCAGGGCCGTCGGGCGAGTGCGGGAGCACGAGGATCGCAATGGGTGCCGATGGTCTGCGAGCGCCGTGAGAGCGCTCTCACATGGCGAAGAATGCGCCCCGGCGGTAGCCGTGTCAAGCATTCCGAGCCGATTGGGACCGAATTTGTTGTTCGCGAGGCGAAATCTGTCGGGAGGGCGGTCAGGCGGTCTCTCGGCGGATGAGTTCCACCGGCAGGACGGTGCACCGCTCGGCCGGCTCGCCGGTGATCCGCTGCAGCAGCCGGGTGGCCATCGCGCGGCCCATGTCGGCGATCGGCTGGCGGATGGTGGTCAGCGCCGGATGCGCGAGCTCGGCGTCGCCGATGTCGTCGAAGCCCACCACCGCGACGTCGCCGCGCACCCGCCGGCCGGCCGCCTCGATGGCGCGCATCGCGCCGATCGCGGTCAGGTCCGAGGCGGCGAACACCGCGTCCAGGTCGGGCCGGCGGTACAGCAGTTCGGCCATCGCCCGCTGGCCGCTGGCGATGCTGAACTCGCCGTGCGCCACCAAGCCCGGGTCGTACGGCAGGCCGGCGGCCTCCAGCGCCGAGCGGTAGCCGGCCAGCCGGTCCTGGCCGGCGCACATGTCCAGCGGGCCGGTGACGGTGGCGATGGTGCGCCGGCCGGTCGCCAGCAGGTACTCGGTGGCCAGCCGCGCGCCGCCGGCGTTGTCGGAGTCGACGTAGTACAGCGCCTCGCTGCCGGTCAGCGGGCGGCCGCTGAGCACGGTCGGCACCGCCTGCGCCTCCAGGTCCTGGGGCAGCTGGTCACCGCCGTGCAGGGACAGCAGCAGCACCCCGTCCACGTGGCCGCCGGCGGCGTAGTGCAGGAACCGCTGGTGCTCGTCCGGGCCGGAGGCCACCGTGAAGACCAGTTGCAGGCCGGCCTCGGCGGTCACCGTCTGGGCGGCTCGCAGCATGCCGAGGAAGAACGGGTCGGAGAACAGCCGGTCCTCGGACTCGGCGACCAGGAACGCCACCGAGTCGCTGCGCCCGGTCACCAGCGCGCGGGCGGCCCGGTTCGGGGCGTAGGAGATGTCCTGGGCGGCGGTCAGCACCGCGCTGCGGGCCTGGTCGCTGACATTGCTGGCCCCGCGCAGCACCCGGCTCGCGGTCGCCCGGGACACTCCGGCCCGGGCCGCCACCTCTTCCAGGGTGGGCAGGTTCCGGCCGCCCGGGGTGGACATGGTCACGTCCGCAGTTTGGCACGGACCGGTAACGCTCGCCGCCGGGCGGCGCGTTCGCCTCGCCTGTCGGTGACCGTCCGGGTACGCTGCCTCAGATTTGGGTTACCTCACAAAGGGCAAACATGAAGCGCGCAAGGCGGGGAGTTCTCCCGGCGGTCACCGCCATCCTGATGGGTGTGCTGAGCATCAGCACCGTCGCGGCGGCCCAGCCGCCCGGCCCCGGCCCGGAGGGCACTCCAGCGGCACCGTCGGCTACCGCCCAGCCGCCGGCCCAGGCTCGGACGAAGCACGCCCCGGTACTCCCGGCGCAGCGCTGGGCACCCGGCTCCCCGCAGGCCGCCCGGCTGCGCCAGCACCAGCCCGCCCCGGCCCAGCCGGCGGTCGCGCACCTGGCACCGCAGCTCAACCGGCTCGCCGGCGTGCCGGGCTCGCCGAAGTCCGGCGTCCGGACCGAGCGCGACGGCCGGGTGATGGTCACCGTGACCGGTTCCGGCGCGCCGGCCGCAGCCCGGGCGGTGGGTGCCCGGGTGCTGGCCGGCTTCGAGCAGACGACCACCGTGCTGGTGACGCCGGGACGGCTGCGGGAGCTGGCCGGCCAGCCCGGGGTCAGCCGGGTCGCCCCGGCCGTCCGGCCGATGCCGCAGGACACCAGTGAAGGGGTGGCCGCCTCCGGTGCCCAGAACTGGGCTGACAGCGGCAACGTCGGCAACGGCGGCAGCGGGGTCAAGGTGGGCATCGTCGACCTCGGCTTCGCCGACCTGCAGGCCGAGATCGCCGCGCACCACTTCGACGACCCGGACGGCAACCAGGTCAGCCTGGTCTACCCGGCCGGGCAGAACCACTGCGCCGACGACGGCCTCACCGCGCACGGCACCGCGGTCAGCGAGGTGGTGCACCAGATGGCACCGCGGGCCACCCTGTACCTGTACTGCATCGACGACAACGTCGGCTTCTCGGCCGCGGCGGCCCAGGCGGTCGCCGCCGGAGTCAAGATCGTCAACAGCTCGCTGGTCTTCACCGCCGAGACCCGCGGCGACGGCTACGGCCCGTCCGGCTCGTCCGAGCAGGCGGTCCGGGCCGCCCGGGAGGCCGGCGTGCTGTGGATCCAGTCCAGCGGCAACGGCGCCCAGGACCACTGGTCGGGCACCCTGGCCGACGCCAACGGCGACGAGTTCGTCGACCTGCAGAGCACGGTCAGCCAGGCGGACGAGGTGGCGCTGGACGCGGGCTACACCGGCAACGTGGTGCTCAGCTGGGACCAGTGGCCGGCCTCCTCGCTGCCGGTGACGCTGGCGGTCAGCGAGTACGACGACAACAACGCCCAGATCGGCGAGACCGAGTACCTCGACCAGGTGGCCGGCGACCCGCCGGTGCTGGAGCTGGACATCAGCAACCTGTCCACCGACCCGGGCTACACCGGCGACGTCCGGTACTTCGACGTGGTGGTGCTGGTCGGCCCACGCACCCCGGCGCTGCACTACAACCTCTACTACGGCGGCGACGTCTCGCCGTCCTTCCTCAGCGGCGTGGACCCGGCCCGGGCCGCGGCCGGCAGCGTCCTGGAACCGGCCAGCTCGCCCTGGGCGCTGGCGGTCGGCGCGGCCTTCCGCGGCAACAACGTCCTGGAGCCGTTCTCCTCCCGGGGCCCGACCATCGACGGCCGGGTCAAGCCCGACCTGCTCGGCTACGACGGGGTGTCGTCCAACATCAGCGAGGAGGAGTCCTCGCAGTACGACCAGGACGGCAACGTGGTGCCCGGCACCACCGGCTTCTACGGCACCTCGGCCGCTGCCCCGCACGTGGCGGGTGCTGCGGCCCTGGTGGCGGCGGCCAATCCGGCGATGGACGCCTCCGACCTGGAGGACTTCCTGCAGCGGCGGGCCGATCCGGCCGGCAACCCGCCCACCAACGCCGCCGGCTTCGGCCTGCTGCAGCTGGGCGCCACCACCGGCATCCAGGCAGTGCCCGGCTCGCAGTACTTCCCGTTCGCCAACCCCACCCGGATCGTCGACACCCGCACCGGGCTCGGCGTCCGCAAGGGGCTGATGGGAGCCGGCACCGCGCTCGCCGTCCCGGTGGCCAGCACCGGCACCAACGCGGTGCCGGCCGGCGCCACCTCGGTGGTGATCAGCCTGTCCGGCACCGGGGCCCAGGGCGGCACCTACCTGTCGGTGTACAGCAAGGTCTTCGGCGGCAACTCCACGCTCAACCTCAACTCGAAGGACGCCAACGCCACCGTCACCGCGCTGGTGAAGCTCAACTCCAGCCACGGCTTCATGCTGCGCAACGCCGCCGCACCCACCCACGCGCTGATCACCGTGCTGGGCTACTTCGGCGCGCCGAGTGCCACCGGCGGGCTCGGCTACGTGGCGCTGCCGTCCAAGCGGCTGCTCGACACCCGGGTCCCGACCGGCATCGCCAAGGTCGCCAAGCTGACTCCCAACCAGGCCGTGACGGTGGACGCCGGCCCCGGCGGGGTGCCGGCCGACGCGACAGTCGCGGTGGTCAACATGACCGCCCTGAACCAGACCGCCGGCGGCTACCTGACCGCCTACCCGAACGCCTCGCCGGCGGTCGCCTCGGTGGACTACCGCCAGTACTCGCGGTCGAACCTGGTGGCGGTGCCGCTGGTCAACCGCAAGTTCGTGGTGCAGAACCGCTTCGCCTACACCGACGCGATGATCGACATCGTCGGCTACTTCAGCCCGAGCGCCACCGCCCGGTTCGTCACCCTGGCCAACCCGCGCCGGATCGCCGACACCCGCACCGGCAACGGCGGCCACTACGGAACGATGACCGCCAACGCCAGCTTCAGCCTGGACGCTGGCGGCCTCTACGGCGTGCCCTATACCGTCAGCGGCCTGTGGGTCGGGTTGACCGCGATCGCGGCCGGCAACGGCTACCTGTCCATCTACCCCCGGGGCAGCGCCGCGCCGCACGCCTCCAACATGGACTTCACCACCGGCCGGGTGGTGCCCAACGCCGCGATCGCCACCCTGTCGGCCGGCACTTCCACGCTGCCGCCGGGCTTTTCCACGATCGACCGGTTCGGCTCGTCGCAGATCCTCGAGGACGCCTACGGCTACTTCGTGACGTCCACCCCCTAGCCGGAGCGGCCGGAGCGGCCGGGGGCGGTCGGGCGCGGTCAGGGCCCGCCGCAACGTCTGGCAGAATGGCTGGCTGAGTACCGGCCGGCGTTCGGACCCTCTCACCGGGCACCGGCCAGTCCATCGGACTACCCGCCGCGGTGTTCCCCACCCACCGGCGCTCTGGCCCGTCCCTGCATCTACTGGAGAGAACGACACCTGTGGCAACCAAGATCAAGCTCACCCGCATCGGCAAGATGCGCGAGCCGCACTACCGCGTCGTCGTGGCCGACGCCCGTGCCAAGCGCGACGGCCGGTCCATCGAGACCATCGGGGAGTACCACCCGAAGAACGACCCGTCGGTGATCCGGATCGACGCCGAGCGGGCCGCCTACTGGCTGGGCGTCGGTGCCCAGCCGACCGAGGCGGTCACCGCGATCCTGAAGGTGACCGGCGACTGGCAGAAGTTCAAGGGCCTGCCGGCTCCCGAGCCGATGAAGGTGGCCGAGCCCAAGGCCGACAAGCGGGCCCGCTTCGACGCCGCGCTCCGCGAGTCCGAGGGCGAGCCCGCCGCCGAGGCGACCACCCCGCGCAAGAAGGCCGCGCCGCGCCGCGAGCAGGCCGCTCCGGCCGCCGCCTCTGAGGCTCCGGCTGCCGAGGCTCCCGCCGCTCCAGCTGCCGAGGCTCCCGCCGCGGATTCGGCTCCGGCCGCCGCCGGTGAGGCTCCTGCCGAGGCGGGGAGCTAAGTGCTCGAAGAGGCCCTCGAGCACCTGGTCCGCGGCATCGTCGACCACCCGGACGACGTGGTGGTCGACCTGATCGACAACCGGCGCGGTCGCCGGCTCGAGGTTCGGGTGCACCCCGACGACCTGGGACGGGTGATCGGCCGCAACGGCCGCACCGCCAAGGCGCTGCGCCAGGTGGTCAACGGCGTGGGCGGCAAGGGCATCCGGGTCGACGTAGTCGACACCGACGAGGGCCGCTGACCACCGGCCCGGCATCGGTGACCTCCGGTACGGCCGGCGATCCACCCGGCGGCGAGCTGGTCGCCGTCGGGCGGATCGGCAAGGCCCACGGCATCCGCGGTGACGCCTTCGTCGAGCCGTGGACCGACACGCCCGAGGAGCGGTTCACCCCCGGCGCCCGGTTGGTCACCGACCCGGCCGACCGCGGGCCGCTGACCGTGGAGGCGGCCCGCGAGCACTCCGGCAAGCTGGTGGTGCACTTCGCGGGCCGGGACGACCGCAACGCCGTCGAGGCGCTGCGCGGCACCCTGCTGCTGATGCCGGCCGCCGAGCGGCCGCCGATCGAGGACCCGGACGAGTTCTACGACACCGACCTGATCGGCCTGGCCGTGCGCACCGTCACCGGCCGGGAACTGGGTCCGGTCACCGACGTCCTGCACTCGCCGGCCGGCAGCCTGCTGGCCGTCGCGCTCACCGCGGAAGCCGGCCGCGAGGTGCTGGTGCCGTTCCGGCTGGAGTTCGTCCCCACCGTCGACCTGGCGGCCGGCCTCGTCGAGATCGACCCGCCGGACGGGCTGCTGGAGCTGTGAGCGAGCCAACGGCCGGCTCGACCGGCCAGCCTCTCGCGCCGGACCTGTCGGTCGACGTGGTGACCATCTTTCCCGAGTACCTGGCGCCGCTGCGTTCCTCGCTGCTCGGCAAGGCCATCGAGCGGGGCCAGGTCCGGGTGGACGTGCACGACCTGCGGACCTGGACCGGCGATCCGCACCGCACGGTCGACGACACCCCGTACGGCGGCGGTCCCGGAATGGTGATGCTGCCCGAGCCGTGGGGCCGGGCGCTGGACGCGATCGCCCCGCCGGACGGGCCGGGCCAGCCACGGCTGGTGGTGCCGAGCCCGGCCGGCCGCCGGTTCAGCCAGTCGGTGGCCGAGGAGCTGGCCGGCGAGCCGTGGCTGCTGTTCGGCTGCGGGCGCTACGAGGGCATCGACGCCCGGGTGCTGGACTACGCCGGCCAGCGGATGGTGGTGGACGAGATCAGCCTCGGCGACTACGTGCTGTGCGGCGGCGAGGTGGCGGTGCTGGCGATCCTGGAGGCGGTGGCCCGGCTGATCCCGGGCGTGCTCGGCAACGCGCTGTCGGCCTCCGAGGACTCGTTCAGCCCGGCCGTCGACGGGCTGCTGGAGGCGCCGGCCTACACCAAGCCGGCGGTCTGGCGGGGGCTGGAAGTGCCGGAGGTGCTGCTGTCGGGCCACCACGGCAACATCGCCCGGTGGCGCCGGGAGGAGTCGGTGCGGCGGACCCGGGCTCGCCGGCCGGACCTGCTCGGCGACTGACACCGGTCCGGCGCCGGGCCCGGACGAGGGCGCCGGCCGGAGCCCGGTTTCTCAATCACCGGGTGGATATGGCACCATCGTGGGGTTGCCCGGTGGCCGCTTGCGGCTGCCCGTGGGCAGGAAGACAGTCTTGATCGAGGCCGGCCTGCGGTGTGCCGCGCGCCGGGTCAGAGCCGAAGGAAGCAGAGCCACCATGAACACCTTGCAGACGCTGGATGCCGAATCGCTGCGCAGCGACATCCCGGACTTCCGCGCCGGTGACACCCTGAAGGTGCACGTGCGGGTGGTCGAGGGCAACCGCTCCCGGGTGCAGGTCTTCCAGGGCGTGACCATCCGGCGCCAGGGCGGTGGCCTGCAGGAGACCTTCACGGTCCGCAAGGTCAGCTTCGGGGTCGGCGTGGAGCGCACCTTCCCGGTGCACACCCCGATCATCGAGAAGATCGAGGTGGTGACCCGCGGTGACGTCCGGCGGGCCAAGCTCTACTACCTGCGCGACCTGCGCGGCAAGGCCGCCAAGATCAAGGAGAAGCGGGACGCGGTCACCCGCTAGTCCGGCTCCGATCTGATCCGCGAGGTGTCGAACTCGGACCCGGGCCACGGCGCCGGCGAGCGCTCCGATCCTGCCCCCGAACCCCGACGCGGCGCCGTGCCCGCCACGGATGCCACGCCGGAGCCCGCTGCCGCCGAACCGGCCGGCGCCCGGCCTGTCGACGGCACCCGCCCTGTTGAGGGCTCCCGGCCTGCCGATGGCGTCGGGTCTGTCGACGGCGCCCGGTCTGCCGACGGCGCCCGGCCTGCCGATGGTGCCCGCGTCGCCGACCAGCCGTCCGGGCCGGCCGACCGCCCGCCGGTCGCCACCGAGCGCCGCCGCAGCTGGTGGTCCAAGCTGGAGCTGCCGCTGCTGATCGCGGTCGCCATCGCGATCGCGATCGTGCTCAAGACCTTCGTGGTGCAGCCGTTCTACATCCCGTCCCAGTCGATGGAGCAGACCCTGCACGGCTGCCCCGGCTGCAGCGGTGACCGGATCCTGGTGTTCAAGCCGGTCTACCACGTCCGCGACCCGCACCCGGGCGACATCGTGGTGTTCCGGGCCCCGCAGGACTGGGACGAGCTCGGCGGCGTGCAGCTGTCGTCCAACCCGGTGGCCCGGGCGGTGCAGTCGTTCGGGCAGCTGATCGGCGTGGTGCCGCCGAGCGAGAAGGACCTGGTCAAGCGGGTCATCGCGGTCGGCGGGCAGACGGTGCGCTGCTGCGACGACAAGGGCAAGGTCCAGATCTCCGACAACGGCGACGCCGGCCCCTGGCGCAGCCTGGACGAGCCCTACATCTTCGAGAACAGCTCCTGGCAGCCGGCCGCGCCGGGCGGCCAGCGCAGCGCCGACGACACCCGCAGCTTCGGCCCGGTCACGGTGCCTGCCGACCGGCTGTGGGTGATGGGCGACCACCGCAACGACTCGGCCGACTCGCGCTACCACTGCGGCGACGGGGTGGGCGGGCGCAACTGCGACCCGATGAGCAGCACCGTCCCCAATGACGACGTGATCGGCAAGGCGGTGGTGATCGCCTGGCCGCCGTCGCGCTGGCGCACCCTGGGCACCCCGCAGACCTTCAACTCGCTCGGCCTGCCCGGACCGGGCACGCTGCCGGCCGAACCCGCCGCGGTGGCCCTGCTGGTAGCCGGTGGCCTCGGCGGCTGGCGGCGCAGGCGTCGCCGGCGGTGACAGCGCCAGCCCCGGCCGGCCGGTCGATAGTGCGCGAGGCCGGCCGGATGTTCGTGCTCGACGCCGACCGGCGGGTGCTGCTGATGCACGAGCGTCGCGACATCGGCTCGGACCGCTCGCACTGGATCACCCCGGGCGGCGGGGTGGAGCCCGGCGAGAGCGTCGTGCAGGCCGCGGTACGCGAGGTGTACGAGGAGACCGGGTTGCGGCTGGAGCTGGACCCGGACGCCGAACCGATGTATTCCGAACGGGTGCGATACACCCTCGCCGGATACGACATCGACCAGACCAACCGCTATTTTCTGGTCCGGGTGCCCAGCGGCTTGCCGGTGCGGCCGGCGGCCCACACCGAGGTGGAGCAGCTGGTGGTGCTCGGTCACCGCTGGTGGCCGCTGCCGGAGCTGGCCGCCTCCGACGTGGAACGGGAACCGGTGACTATGGTCGAGCTGATCGAACGAGCACTGGCGGTGGGATAGGTGGCAGTGACCGCGCGCAAGCCGGTGGCGGTACGTCGCCCGACCCTGCGGTACGAGCGGGAGGCGTGGCGGGCCGGTGCCGGCCTGCTGGCGGCGGTGGACGAGGTCGGCCGCGGGGCGCTGGCCGGGCCGGTGTCGGTGGGCGTGGTGCTGCTGTCGGCCGAGACCAAGCCGGCCCCGCTCGGGGTGGCCGACTCCAAGCTGCTCACCCCGCAGGCCCGCGAGCGGCTGGTGCCCCGGATCCGGCGCTGGGCGCTGGACTGCGCGGTGGGCCACGCCTCGGCCGACGAGATCGACCGGATCGGCATCATCGCCGCGCTCCGGCTGGCCGCCGAGCGGGCGGTCAGCCAGCTGGCCGCCGAGCCGGACTGGGTGCTCCTGGACGGCAACCACGACTACCTCAGCGTCCGGGACGGGCTGTTCGACTGGGGCTTCGAGGAACCGGACCGGTGGCGCTGCCGGGTGCCGGTGCGCACCCTGATCAAGGGCGACCTGAAGTGCTCCTCGATCGCGGCGGCGTCGGTGCTGGCCAAGACCGAGCGGGACCGGATCCTGACCGAGCTGGCCCGCCAGTACCCGCACTACGGCTTCGAGGAGAACAAGGCCTACTCCTCGCCGCAGCACCACGCCGCGCTGCTGGAGCACGGGCCCTCGGAGATCCACCGGTGCTCGTGGAACCTGCCCGGCCGCGACGGCTGGTTCGACCTGCCGGCCGGCTGGTCCGGGCTGGTCGAGCGGGCCCGGCTGAACCGGCTGGTCGAGGCGGACCAGCTGCCCGAACTGCTGGACCTGCCGGAGCGCTACCCGGCGGGCGGCCTGCCGGTCCCGCCCGCGATGGGGGAGAATGGACGCATGATGTCCGCAGGGATCGCCCGATGAGTGCCGAAGACCTCGAGAAGTACGAGACCGAGATGGAGCTGCAGCTCTATCGCGAGTACAAGGACATCGTGGGGCAGTTCAGCTACGTGGTGGAGACCGAGCGCCGGTTCTACCTCACCAACGACGTCCAGCTGGTGCCGCGCAACGCCGACGGCGAGGTGTACTTCGAGGTGACGATGCGCGACGCCTGGGTGTGGGACATGTACCGGCCGGCCCGCTTCGTCAAGAACGTCCGGGTGCTGACCTTCAAGGACGTCAACGTCGAGGAGCTGGAGAAGCCCGACCTGGACCTGAGCGGCAAGGGGCCGTTCGCCGGCTGAGCCCGTTCGGTGGCTGAGCCGGCCGGGCTCCCGCCGCAGCTGGCAGCGGGAGCCCCGTGACCGGCTCCCCGGTCACCACCGCGGGTACTCCAGCCGCTGGATACCCGACAGCACCATTCCGCCGGACCGCTCGACGTAGCTCCGGACCGCCGGCTCGTCGCCGACGGCGACCGGATGGCCGGCCAGCTCCAGCAGTTGCAGGTCCGATCCGTGGTCGGCGTAGGCCCAGGTCGCCGACCGGCGCACCCCCAGCTCTGCCAGCAGGCGCCGGGCGGCGTCGGCCTTGTGCGCGCCGATCATCGGAACCGCCACCTCGCCGGTGACCCGGCCGCCGGCCACCTCCGGGCGGCTGCACAGCACGTGCCCGACGCCCAGGTGGGCGGCCAGCGGTTCCAGGCAGGCCTGGAACGAGCCGGACACCAGCACCACCGTGTCACCGCAGCTGACGTGGGCACGCAGCAGCTGCGCGACCGGCGGGTGCAGCAGGGCGGCGGTGCTCAGCCGCTCGGCGAACCACCGCCGGCCCTGCTCCAGCAGGACGTCCCAGTCGCAGCCGGTGAAGATCCGGTAGAAGCGCCGGTTGCCCTCCTCCCGGGGCCCGCCGCCCGCGGCGAAGGCGGCGAACTCGGCGAGGATCCGGTCCAGCTCGGCACGCGGCCGGCCGGCCTCGCGCAGGTGGAAGGCCAGGAAGTCGAACATGCTCTTGGTGGAGATGAGTGTCTCGTCCACGTCGAACAGCGCGGCCCGGCCGCTGGGCAGCGGGGCGGTGCCGGCCAGCTCGTCGAGCCGGTCGACCACGGCGTGCGCGGACATCAGGACTCCAGCTGGCGGTTCTTGAGCGCCCAGGCGGTGACCACCGAACCGGTGAAGGCGAGTACCGCCACCACCACGAAGGTGATGTGCATCGCCGAGGTCAGCCCGGTCTCGATGGTGTGCTTCAACCCCGCGCCGGCAGCGCCCAGGCCCATCGAGTCGACGCTGTCGGCGCCTCGTCCCTGGGTGGACTCCACGGCCAGCGACCGGGCCCGGTCACCCTCGATGTCACCGGTGCCCAGCAGCGAGGACAGCGTGAGGCTGCTGAGCAGCGCCGCGGCGCCGGCGGTGGCGATCGACTCGCCGGTGATCCGGATGGTGTTGAACATGCCCGCCGCCGCGCCGGACTGCTCCACCGGCACCACGCTCACCGCCGCGCCGTCCATGACGCCGAAGGCACCGCCGACTCCCAGCCCGAACACCAGCAGGGGTATCGCGACCTCGACGAGCGGCTGGTGCGGCTGCAGGACGAGCAGGCCCAGCGCACCGGCGCCGATCAGCGCGGAGCTGACCACCAGCACCGGACGCAGACCCACCCGGGCAGCGAGCTGGCCCGACAGCGTGGGCACCACCAGCACCGGCAGCATCAGCGGCAGCAGCAGGGCACCGGCCGCCGCGGCGCTGGAGCCGTTGACCCCCTGGAAGTACGGGGGCAGGAACACCACGAGGATCACGAAGCCGAACACGATGGTGAACGGCTGCGACATCACGGCGACGAAGACCGGCCGCTTGAACAGCGACAGGTCGAAGGCCGGGCTGCCGGTCCGGTTCTCGACGGCGACGAAGCCGGCCATGAAGACGGCGGCACCGATCAGCGACGCCACCGTGGGCGCGCTCGCCCACCCGGAGATCGGGCCCTCGACCAGGCCCAGGGTCAGCAGCAGCAGGCTGGCGGTGAAGCACAGCAGGCCGCCGATGTCCAGCTTGCCGGCGTTGTCGTCCCGGGACGGGAGGATCCGGGAGCCCAGGGTGAGCACCGCCGCGGCCAGCAGCACGGTCAGCAGGAAGACCGCCCGCCAGCTCAGGGCGTCGACCAGGACGCCGGCCAGCAGCGGGCCGAGCGCCAGTCCGGCACCGAAGGCGGTGCCGAGCACCCCGAACGCCTTGGCCCGGGCCGGCCCGCTGAAGGTGGCCGCCAGGGTCGCCGCGCCGCCGGTCAGGATGCCGGCAGAACCGATGCCCTGGATCGCCCGGGCGATGTCGACGACCCCGATGGAGCCGGCCAGGCCGGAGATCAGCGCCATCAGCGCGTACAGGGCGGTGCCGCTCAGCAGCACCCGGCGCCGGCCGAAGCGGTCGGCGACGGTGCCGGCTGCCAGCAGCGAGCTGGCGAAGGCCACGTTGTAACCGTTGAGCACCCACTGGATGCCGCCCGGGCTGGCGTTCAGGTCCTGGGCCATCCGGGTCAGCGCGACCGCCGGTGCGGTGACCGCGAACGGGACCATCACGCTGGCGATGGCCACCGCGACCAGGGTGGTCGCGGCACTGGCGGCAGAGGTCCGGGCACGGGGCGCCGGCCCGGTATCGGTGGGGCCACCGTGCTCGACAGCAGGGGCGACCGTGTCATGGACAGTCATCGAAATACTCCTTGGTAGTGGTTCGTTCAGTACCGGCTGCCGGCTGCGGCCGGCACCGCGTCGAGCGCCGCGAGGGCCTCGGCGTCCAGCACGAGGCCGGCCGCGGCGATGTTGTCGAGCAGGTGCCCGACGGACGTGGTCCCGGGGATCGGGACGACGTGCTCGCCCTGTTGCAGGACCCAGGCCAGCGCAACCTGCGCCGGCTGGACAGCCATCCGCTCGGCGACCGCGCGGACGGTCCGCAGGATCCGCTCGTTCGCGGCGCGGTGCGCGGCGGAGAACCGGGGATTGCTGGCCCGGAAGTCGCTGGGCTCGAAGCTGTCGTCCAGCGTGCCGGTCAGGAAACCCCGCCCCAGCGGCGCGAACGGCACGAAGGCCGCTCCGTGCGCCGCGCACCAGGCCACCACGTCGCCCGGGTCGGTGCCGGCCGGTTCGTCCTGCTCACCGGAACCCCGGCCGGACCCGGCCGCGCCGAGCGGGTCCCGGGTCCACAGCGACAGCTCCGACTGGATCGCTGCGACGGGGTGCACCGCGTGCGCCTGCTCGGCCTGGGAGCAGCTCACCTCCGACAGGCCGAGCATTCCCACGTTGCCGAGCCGGACCTGCTCGGCGAGTGCGGCCCAGGTGTCGGTGAGCGGGACGTCCGGGTCGACCCGGTGCAGGTACAGCAGGTCGATGTGGTCGACCCCCAGCCGGGCCAGCGAGTCTTGCACCGCCCGCCGGATCGTGTCCGGCCGGCCGTCCCGGTGCATCCGGCGGGTCGCCAGGTCGTCGACCACCAGGCCGACCTTGGTGGCGATCACCGCCTCGTCCCGGCGCCGGCCGGCCACCGAGCCGACCAGCCGCTCGTTGTGGCCGTCGCCGTAGACCGCCGCGGTGTCCAGCAGGTTGACCCCGGCGTCCAGGGCCGCGGACACCACCCGCTCGGCCGCCGCGTCGTCGCGCATGCTTTCCCGGTAGCCCCAGCTCATGCCCATGCAGCCCAGGCCCAGCGCGCCGACCTCCGGACCGGCCGAGGACAGCCGGCGCCGGCGCAACCCGGTCACGCCGCCGCCTTCAGGACCAGGGCGGCGTTGTGGCCGCCGAAGCCGAGGGAGGTACTCACTGCGACCGGAACCGGCTGGGAGCGCGCCGCGCCGGCGACCACGTCCAGCGTGACCCGCGGGTCCAGCCGGGTGAGGTTCGCCGTCGGCGGCACCTGGCCGTAGGCCACCGCGAGCGCGGTGTAGGCAGCCTCGATGGCCCCGGCCGCCGCCAGGGTGTGGCCGGTGACGCCCTTGGTGGAGGACACGCAGGTGCCCTCGCCCAGCACCCGGCCGAGCACCGCGGCCTCGGCGGAGTCGTTGAGCGGCGTCGAGGTGCCGTGCGCGTTGACGTAGGCCACCTCGCCGGGATCGGTGCCGGCGTCGGCCAGCGCGGTGCGCAGCGCCTGCTCCATGCCGCGGCCGAGCGGGTCGGGCGCGGTGATGTGGTGGGAGTCCGAGGCCGCCCCGAAGCCGGCCAGGTGGGCGTAGCGGAAGGCACCGCGGGCGGTGGCGTCCTCGGCCCGTTCCAGGACCAGCACGCCGGCGCCCTCGGCGGCCACGAAGCCGTCCCGATCGACGTCGAAGGGCCGGGACGCCGCCGCCGGGTCGTCCCGCCGGGTCGACAGCGCACCCATCCGGTGCAGCGCGTTCATGCAGGCCGGCGTCAGGGCCGACTCGACCCCGCCGGCCAGCACCACGTCACAACGTCCGGTACGCAGCAGCTCCATCGCGGCGCCGATCGCGTTGGCCCCGGACGCGCAGGCCGTCCCGATCACCATGGACGGCCCGGTCGCCCGGCAGTCGATGGAGACCGCGCCGGCCACCATGTTCACCATGGTCATCGGCACGGTCAGCGGCGAGACCTCGGCCGGTCCCTCGGTCAGCAGCGTCCGGTGCTGGAGCTCCAGGGTGGCCGCCCCGCCGAGGGAGTTGCCGAGCACCACGCCGACCCGGCTGCCGTTCCAGCTGGTGCGGTCGAGCTTGGCGTCGTCGACGGCGTCCCGGGCCGCGACCACGGCCAGCTGCACGAACCGGTCCGAGCGCCAGGCCAGTTGCCGGCCCAGCTCCCGGTCGGGGTCGAAGTCGGGGACCCGGCAGCTGAAGTCGATCGGCTGGCCGGCCAGCGCCGGGTCCCGGCTGGCCGCCGGGCGGCCCGCCAGGATCTGCTCCCAGTTCTGCTCGACGCCCTGCCCGGCCGGGGTCAGCAGGCCGATGCCGGTGATGGCTATGTCTGGTGGCCGTCCGGCGGTTGTCATGCCGCGACCTTGTCGTCCAGCAGGTCGGCGGCCTGCTGGACGGTCAGCTCCGGGTAGAGCTCGTCGTCCTCCAGCGGCACGCCGAGCTGCTTGCGCAGCACCAGGGCCAGCTCGACGATGATCAGCGAGTCGATGCCCAGCTGGTCGAAGGTGCGGTCCGGTGCGATGTCGGGGCTCGGCACGCCGAACTTGTCCTGCAGCAGGGTGGTGATGAGTTCCTCGGTAGGCATGGTCGTCCTTTCGGGTCGGGTGGGGGTCAGGCGGGGGAGTCGGACGGACTGAGGGGCAGCTCGGGCCAGCGCAGCGCGGCCGCGCCCCAGGTGAGGCCGCCGCCGAAGGCGGTGAGCAGCACCCGCTCGCCCGGCCGGATGCGTCCGGCGCGTTCGGCGTCGTGCAGGGCGAGCGGAACCGAGGCGGCAACGGTGTTGCCGACCCGGGCGATGTTGCAGACCAGCCGCTCGGGCGGCAGGCCCAGCTGCTCGGCGGTGGCGGACAGGATCCGCAGGTTGGCCTGGTGGGCCACCAGGTGGTCGACCTGCTCCGGCCGCCAGCCCAGCTGATCGAGCACCGCCTGGCTGGACTTGGCCATGCCGAGCACGGCCTGCATGAACACCGCCTTGCCCTGCATGGCGAAGTACGGGGAGGCGTCGGCAGCCAGCGCACCGCACCGCTGCCGGGACCCGCCGCCGGGCACCTGGATGAGCTCCTCGCGGCTGCCGTCGCTGCCGAGCTCGAAGCCGAGCAGCGCGCCCGGCTCGTCCTGCTCGCCGGCCGTCAGCACCACGGCCCCGGCCCCGTCGCCGAAGATGGCCCGGGTGGTCCGGTCGGCCGGGTCGGTGATGGTGGAGAAGCAGTCGGCGCCGATGACCAGGACGCTGCGGGCCACGCTGCCGGCGATCAGGCCGTGCGCCACCGCCAGGGCGTAGACGAAGCCGGTGCAGACCGCGCCGACGTCGAAGGCAGCGGCCCCCGCCAACCCCAGCCGGGCCGCCACCGCCGGTGCGGTGGCCGGGCAGCTGAAGTCGGGGGTGGAGGTGGCCAGCACGACCGCGTCGACCTGGAACAGCCCGGCGTGGCGCAGCGCGGCCCGTCCGGCGTGCACCGCCAGGTCCGAGGTGCACTCGCCCGGCTCGACGACGAACCGCTGGCCGATGCCGGTCCGGCTGCGGATCCACTCGTCGGAGGTGTCCAGCTGCCGGGCGAGCTCGTCGTTGGACACCGCCCGCGCGGGCAGGTGGCTGCCGATGCCGCGCAGCACGCTCGCCGGGGTCATGACGCCATCCCGACGGTCGCCAGCGACAGTTCGGGCACCCGGTCCTGGGCGTAGCCGGCCGAGCGCAGCATGCCGATCAGGCCGGCCGGGGAGAGGTCGTCGGTGAGCGCGGCGACATGGGAGTCCGGCCGCACCAGCACCGCGCGCGGCGTCGCGCCCAGCGGGGCGGCCAGGTCCCGGCCGGTGCCGTCGACCACCTCGATGCCTGGCTGCAGCCAGCGGTCCAGCAGCTGGCGGGCGGCGGCGAGCCGGTCGGGCCACTCCGGCGCCGGCTGCCGGCCCGGCCACAGCAGCACCGCCGGGCGCAGCAGCGAGACCTGGGACGGCCTGGCGGGCGCCGGGTCGGCGAACAGCGGCAGCCGGTCGCCGACCCGAATGCCGGGCCGGAGCAGCCTGGACACCGGGCCGCCGGACCGGTAGGTGACGTCGGTCTGGCTCATCAGCGGCGCCGCCCACTGCTGCAGCAGCCCGGTGCGGTCGGCCGCCCGGACCAGGCCGTCGCGCAGGGCCCGCTGGCTGGGGCGGGGCAGCAGGCCCAGCTCGGTCTGCCGGGCGGTGACGACCGACAGCCGGACCGCCTCGGCCCGCCGCTCGGGCTCGTACTCGTCGAGGATCTCCGCCGGCAGCGCCCCGGTGATCACCGCGCCGAGCCGCCAGCCGAGCGAGACCGCGTCCTGGATGCCGGTGTTCATGCCCTGGGCGCCGGCGGCGCTGAAGATGTGGGCGGCGTCGCCGGCCAGGAAGACCCGGCCGCTGCGGAAGGTGCCGGCGAGCCGGCGGCGGGCCCGGAAGACGGTGCACCACTGCATGTCGGTCAGCCGCGCCGGCACCGGGCTGAGCCGGTCGAGCTGCTGCTGGAAGTCGGCGTCGGTGAGCTGGTTGCCGCTCTGCTCGGGGCTCACCGCGAAGGCCACCCGGAAGGTGTCGCCGCCCAGCGGCGCCAGGCCCAGCGCGCCGGCTCCGCGGTAGGCGTAGACCATCTCGGCCGCCGACAGGTCCCCGGCCAGGGTCGCGTCGCAGATCGCGAAGCTGATCTCGTTGCCGACCGGCGCGAAGTCGATGCCCAGCTGGCCGCGGACGGTGCTCTGGGCGCCGTCGGCGCCGACCAGCCAGTCCGGCCGGACGGTGTGCGTGCTGCCGTCCGGGCCGCGCAGCACCGCGACCGGCCGGCCGTTCTCGACGCGCAGCTCGGTGAGCGAGGTGTTCGACTCGACCTCGACGCCCAGTTCGGCGAGCAGGCCGGTCAGCACCGCTTCGGTGCGCACCTGCGGGATCGTCACGCCGAACGGGTAGGGGGTGTCCTTCAGCCCGGCCAGCGACACCGCGGCCAGCCGGCGGTTCGCGGAGTAGTAGACGATGTCGGAGATGCGGTGCCCGGCCGCGATCAGCGGCTCGGCGGCGTCTATCCGGCGCAGCAGCTCCAGGCTGCCCGGCCAGACCACGATGGCGCGGGACTGGGCGGTCGGGCCGGTCCGGTTGTCGATCACCCGCACCGGGACGGAGTGCAGCCGCAGCTCGCAGGCCAACACCAGGCCGACCGGTCCGCCGCCGACGATGAGCACAGTCGGTTGGCTTGTCATCGGGAATTCCTCTCGTTGCTGACTGACACGAGCCGGCGTCGCTCGGCGCGCGGGGGCTGGTCTCGGCGCACCACCAGGCAGGTCCAGGTGAAGCCGGCGCCGGCGGACAGCACCAGGGCGCTGTCGCCGACCCGCAGCCGCTGGTCGTCGGCGAGCGCGGCGAGGTTGGCGAGGGTGTCGCCGGCGCCGAGATGGCCGGTGCCCGCCCCGCCGTCGTAGATCGCGGCGGCGGTGAGCGAGCTGATCACCGGGGCGTAGAAGCCGAGCCCGCTGGCGCCGAGCCGCGGTGCGGCGACCACCCGCAGCCGCTCGTCGGACAGCGCCACCCCGGCCTCGGCGGCCGCCTCCCGGATCACGCTGCGGACGTGCGCGGCGACGATCTCGGCGAAGCGCTGCTTGCCGACCCGCTGCAGGTAGGAGCGCTTGGCCGCCCGGATGTCGACCGGCAGCGACTGGGCGCCGGGGGCATCGGTGAACCCGCCGGGCACTAGGTGGGCGGCGTGCAGCTCGATCGCCGCGGCCGTCGCCGCCCCGGTGAGCACCAGCGAGCCCGGCCGGTCGAGATCGTCGGACAGCACCGCGGCGGTCGCGCCGTCGCCGTACCAGAGCCCGTAGTCGCCGCTCCACCGGTCGAAGCCGGGCGAGCAGAACCGGTCGGCCGTGGTCACCAGTGCCACCGAGTCGCGGTGCACGGTGAGCTGGTTCGCCGCGCTGACCAGCGCCGCCGCGCCGCCGTTGCACATCTGCTGCACGCCGAGCGGGGTCGCGGCGGTGCAGCCGAGCCGGTCGGCGACGTAGTGGGGTGCGGAGAAGAACTCCTGGCCCTGGAAGTAGGTCCAGGCGTGCACCAGCAGGTCCACCTCGGCCGGTTCCCGGCCGGCCGCGCTCAACGCGCGCCGGCCGGCCCGTACCGCCATGTCCGGGGGCGCCAGCTCCTGGGAGACGGGTACCTGCCGGTACCCCACCGCGACCAGCTCGTCGGCGGTCAGCGCGCCGCGGTGCAGTGCCTCCGCGGCGGACTCACCGGTTTCCGGCAGCCAGGTCCGGGCGCTCTCGACCGCGATGCCGGCCGGCCACCTCATCGGATGTGCTCCGGTCCGGCGGAGCCGTCCTGGCAGCGGGCGAAGTCCAGTTCCAGCAGGCAGACCTGCTCACCCTGCTGGGTGAGGGTCACGGTGGCCGCGAGCGGGCCGGAGTCCGACCGGCGCGCCTGCACCCGGGTGGGACGGTCCAGGTCGGCGTAGCGGGAGAAGGTGCCGGCGAAGCCGGTCAGGGCGAGCTCGGCCGGGTCGAGGCCGGACGATGCCGAGAGCAGGTGCACGCCGGCCTGCCGGGCGGCGTCGGTGAGCACCACGCCCGGGACGTGGTCCTGCGGGTGGTCGAACATGCTCGGGTGGTCGACGGCCAGCCTCAGCAGGTAGCTGCTCTGGCCGCCCGACCGGCTGGGTTCGGCGAGCAGCACGTTCGCGGCCAGCTCCCGGCCGACCGCCCGGGCGGGCAGCAGGTTCTCGGGGGCCGGCGCCGGGATCTCGTCCGAGCGGGGCGGCAGGCCGCCGTCCGGGCGCCGCCGCCGGCCGAGGTAGTCCTGGGCGGCCAGGTAGGCGACGTCCATCCGGGTGGTCCCGACGTCCTGGCGGCCGATGCTCATGTCGATGGTGAAGGTGACGGCGCGCAGCCGGGGGCCCACCCGGCGGGCGTTGCTGGTCCGCACGTCGAGTCGCAGGCAGGCCGGAGCCGGCTGCGCGGGCAGGCCGGCGTCGCGCAGCTGCATCGACCAGCGCTTGAGGATGAACACCTGGCCGTCGCCGACCCCGCAGAACTGGTGGCCGCCGAGCGTCTCGGCCTGCCGGCAGCATTCCAGCAGCAGGATCGGGTCCAGCACCGCGGCACCGTTGAGGTGGTCGGTGTAGTAGCGGTGCGCCGGGGGCAACTGGGCCGCCGCCAGGTAGCGCTGCGGCGACACCGGCCGGGCGTCGGTGAGAAAGACCTCGGCCAGCGCCGCGCGGTGCAGCAGCGTCCGGTCGACGGTCCGGTCATAGCTCAACTCGGCATAGGCCGGCTCGGCGGGCGGGGCCGCGATCACGGTGGCACTGGGCATGGGAATTTCCTCGGCACATTCTCTCGTGGGCAGATATTCGGCGTTTTCGATAACCGGGTTCGAGCGGTCGTCTGCCTTCTGCAATCGAAGCTACGAAGGAGGACCTCGGGCCCGCAACTTGTTGCGTACAAGGGGTCACGCCGGAATATCGAAAGTAGTAGTGCACTACACCGGACGAAATTCGAATGGGCCGCAATTTCTTCTACGCTGGTTCTGACCACCAATTAGAAAGCGATTTTCTATGGATAGCCAGACCTATGGGTTGGCGACGCGGCCGGGCCCGGTACCCCAGCTCGGCCTGGGCGCCTCGTCCCCACGGGCTGCTGCCCGCCGGTTGCCGGCCGTGCTTGCCCGGTGCGTGATCGAGGCCCGGCCGGTGGTTCAGCTCATGGTGCTGCTGCGGTTCGCCACGGCGGCCCTGCTCAGCGCCGGCCCGGTCTGGCCGGGACGGCAGCTGCTCAGCGGGTGCGCCGCGATGGTGACGATCTCCACCTGCGTCTACCTGGTCAACGGCATCACCGACCTGGCCGGGGACGTGGCCAACGGCTCCACCCGGCCGCTGGCCCGGGGCCGGCTGGGACTCGACGACGCCCGGACGGCGGCGTGGGTCCTCGGGGTCGGCGGCCTGCTGCTGGCCCTGGAAACCGGGCTCGCGCTCACCGGCTGCGCGCTCGCCATGGCGGTGGCCGGGCTCGGGTACTCCTGCGGCGAACGGCCCTGGAAGAACCGCCCGCACACGGCTGGCATCAGCATCGGGGTGCTCGGTGCGTCGGCCTACCTGGCCGGCTGTGTCTGCACCGGTCGGCTGGCCGTGCCGCCCCTGCTGCTCGGCGCCGCCATGACGCTGTGGATGAGCCTGGTCGGCGCTCGTACCAAGGACTTCTCCGACGTCACCGGCGACCTGGTGGCCGGCCGGCTGACCCAGGCCGGCGGGCCGGGGGAGCGGGCGCTGCGCCGCCGGACCGCGGCGAGCGCGGTAGCCGTCGCCACCGCGTTCCTGGTGCTGGCCTGCTGGCAAGCGCACCTGCTGGTGTGGTCGGCGACGGCGCTGCTGCTGGTCGCCGGCTCAGTGGCCGTGCTGGTACTGCGCGGAAGTTCGGCCGACGGCCGCGCGCGGGCCCGGCGGCCTTACCGGGCTTTCATGCTCGGCCAGTACTCCGCGCACGTGCTGGTGATTGCCAGTGTGCTGAACTGAGAAATCATTGCCGGCCGCTGCGCGAAATGCGCCGGCATGGACCAGCGGCCTTCCCTCGCCGCACAATGCGAAATGCCCGGCCACCTGGTCCGCGGATCCGGTCCGGAAAGCCGGAACAAATGGCTGCGGAACGTCTTCCTTACGTCGTGCTCGTCATCCTGAGTGAAGGTCGGGACAGGTAGTATCGTTGTTGTAAGGACGATGTGTCCTGATGTTCCCGCGGCGTGCCAGGTCGCCAGAACGGGCTGGCTAGACAGGGGGGCGGATGACCTATCCCGCCCTCGCTACCGCGCTGGATCAGGCCCGGCCCTCGATCCTGCAGGCGTACCGGCAGCGGTTGGCCGCCTCCGGCAGCCCGCTGGTGAGCAACGACTCGATCTGGGGCCAGGCCAGGGCGCAGGCCGACGCGATCATCACCGACATCGTCGACGTGCTGCGCGGGGTCGAGGTCGACTTCGCCTACCGCGCCGAGGTGCTGTCCGAGACGATCGGGCACTCCCGGGCCGCCGACAACATCCACCAGGACGTCTCGCTGCGGGCCGCCGGCACCCTGTTCCGGGAAGTGATCCGGGTCAGCAGTGACCTGGTCGTGCGGGTCGGCAGCGACCAGGCGCAGGCCATGCCCATGATCAGCATCGCGCTGAACGACAGCCTCAACGCCCGGGTCCGGCAGGGCGCGGCGTCCTATGCCAGCTTCCTGCTGGGCAAGGTGCACCTGGCCCAGGTGGAGGAGCGGCGCCGGATCGCCCGGGACCTGCACGACCGGATCGCCTCGGAGGCCAGCGTGGCGCACCGGCAGCTGGAGCTGGCGACCCTGTACGCCGGCCAGCCCGAGCGGGCGGGCGAGGCGGTCACCGCCGCGACCGAGGCGATCGGCATGGTGCTGTCCGGCCTGCGCCAGCTGACCTCGGACCTCCGGCTGGTCCATCCGCTGGAGAACCTCGAGGTCGCTCTCAAGCGCTTCGTCGGCAGCCTCGGCGACGAGCAGTCCCGGGTGACCGTCCGGATCAACGGCGACGAGTCCTGGGCCGAGCCCGTCGTGCTGGACGAGACCTTCCTGATCGTGCGGGAGGCGATGCGCAACGCCCTGACCCACACTCAGCAGGCGAGCGTGATCGCGCGGGTGGACATCGCACCGCACGCCCTGGCCGCGCTGGTCTACGACAACGGCGGCGGCTTCGACCAGGCCGCGCTGACCAGCACCCAGCGGTCCGGCCTGGCCAGCATGCAGGAACGCGCCGCCCTGATCGGCGGCTCGTTGACGGTCACCAGCACGGCCGGGGCGGGCACCGTGGTCCGGCTGCTGGTCCCGTTGGGAGGCGAGCGGTTTGAGCAACCCGACTGAGCCGGGCGGCCAGCGCCGGATCCGGCTCGTCCTGGTGGACGACCACGTGCTGCTGCGGGACGGGGTGCGGCAGATCCTGGAGACCGACCCGGCGTTCTCGGTCGTCGCCGACGCCGGCACCGGTGACGAGGGCATCGCGCGGGTGAGCCGCACCCAGCCCGACATCGTGCTGCTCGACGTGCAGTTGCCCGGTCCCGGCCCGGTCGAGACGGTCCGCCGGATGCGGGCAGCCGCTCCGCACGCCCGGATCGTGCTGCTCACCATGTACGACGACGCGATGCTGCTGGGCCAGCTGATCGACCTCGGCATCCGCGGGTACCTGCTCAAGTCGATCTCGCACGCGGAGTTGCTGTCGAACCTGCACGCGATCTACCGGGATCCGAGCCGGGTGGTGCTGTCGGTCTCGCCGCGCACCCTGGCGGGTGCCGATGCCGGGGCGAAGCTGTCCGAACGCGAGATCGAGGTGCTGGAACTGGTCGCGGCGGCGATGACCAATGCCCAGGTCGCCGGCCGGCTCGGCCTGACCGAGGCGACCGTCAAGCGGCACGTCCGCAACATCTTCGCCAAGCTGGATGCGGTGTCGCGGATCGACGCGGTGAACAAGGCGATCGCCGCCCGGCTGATTCCGGACACCGAACGGCTCGCCTCCAACGACCGTTAGCGCCTCGGCACGGCCGGCCGCCGTCCACAGCTTCGCCGGCTGTCCACAATCTCGGCCGGCACGGCCGCCGGGCCGGGACGACCGGGCAGGGTCGGGTCCATGCAGATCAAGGACGCGCTCGGCCGGTACGGCGAGGCCGTCGCCGCCCGCTGCCTCACCGACTCCGGTCACCGGCTGATCGAGACGAACTGGCGCTGCGACCGCGGCGAGATCGACATCATCGCCGCCGACGGGCGCACGCTGGTCATCTGCGAGGTCAAGACCCGCACCTCGCTGGCCTTCGGCGAGCCGGCCGAGGCGGTCGACGGCACCAAGGCGCGCAGGTTGCGGTTGCTGGCCACCCGGTGGCTGGCCGAGCATCCCGGCGGCTGGGACTCCGTCCGGTTCGACGTGGTGTCGGTGCTGCGCCGGGCCGACGGGCCGGCACGGGTGCGGCACCTGCGGGCGGCGTTCTGATGGCCCTGGCGAGCACCCTGTCCATCGCGCTGGCCGGGGTGTCCGGCCGGCTGGTCGAGGTCGAGGCAGACCTGTCCGCGGGCCTGCCGGGTCTGACCTTCACCGGGCTGGCGGACGTCTCGGTGCTGGAGTCCCGCGACCGGATCCGGGCGGCGGTGCTGAACTCCGGGCTGAACTGGCCGAACCGGCGGATCACCGTGGCGCTGCTGCCCGCCGACGTCCGCAAGTACGGCTCCGGCTTCGACGTGGCGCTGGCGGTGTCGGTGCTGGCGGCGGCCGGCGAGGTGCCGGCCGCGGCGGTGGCCGGGGTGGTCTGGCTCGCCGAACTGGGCCTGGACGGCCGGCTGCGGCCGGTGCGGGGCACCCTGCCCGCGGTGCTGGCCGCCCGCGAGGCCGGCGTGGCGCGGGTGGTGGTGGCACCGGGCAACGCCGGCGAGGCCGCCCTGGTGACCGGGCTCGAGGTGCTGACGGCGGGTTCGCTGGGCGAGATCGTGCTGTCGCTGCGCGGCGGTGCGGCGCTGGCCGGCGCGCCGGCGGACCGGGCCGGGCAGCCGGTGCCGCTGCCGGACCTGGCCGACGTGGTGGGTCAGCCGGTGGCCCGGCGTGCCCTGGAGATCGCCGCCGCCGGGGCGCACCACCTGCTGCTGGAGGGAGTGCCCGGCGCCGGCAAGACGATGCTGGCCGAGCGGTTGCCGTCCATCCTGCCCGAGCTGGAGCCGGCCGAGGCGCTGGAGGTGACCGCGATCCACTCGGTGGCGGGCGTGCTGCCGGCCGGTGCCGGCCTGCTGCGGCGCCCGCCGTTGCAGGCGCCGCACCACACCTCCTCGATGGCGGCCCTGGTGGGCGGCGGCACCGGCCTCGGCCGCCCCGGGGCCGCGTCGCTGGCCCATCGCGGCGTGCTGGTGCTCGACGAGGCGGCCGAGTTCAAGCCGACCGTGCTCGACTCGCTGCGCCAACCGCTGGAATCGGGCCTGGTGGTGCTGCACCGTACCGGCGGCGCGGTCAGCTACCCGGCCCGGTTCCAGCTGGTGATGGCGACCAACCCGTGCCCGTGCGGGGCCGGCAAGGACACCGACTGCTCCTGCACCCCGGACGCCCGCCGCCGCTACCGCCGGCGGCTGTCCGGCCCGCTGCTGGACCGGATCGACCTGCAGATCCCGATCGATCCAGTGTCGCGTGCCGACCTGCTGGCCGACCGGGACGGTCGCGAGCCGAGCGCCGTGGTGGCCGGCCGGGTGATGGCCGCCCGGGCGGCAGCCCGGCAGCGCTGGGCGCCGTTCGGCTGGCGCAGCAATGCCGAGGTGCCGGGTTCGGTGCTCCGGTCGCGGGCCTGGCGGCCACCGCGGGCGGCACTGGGCCGGCTCGATGCCGAGCTCGAACGGGGCGGCCTGAGCGCCCGGGGGTGCGACCGGGTGCTCCGGCTGTGCTGGACGCTGGCCGACCTGGCGGGCTTGCCCGGCCCGGGGCCAACGGAGGTGGCCGAGGCGATCTGGCTGCGTACCGGCCGGGCTGCGGTGATGTCGGCATGAGCGGCGGCCCGGCGCGCCAGCCGGTTGAATCGGCCGGCCGGCCGTCCGACTCCGTTTCCCACCCGTCTGACTCCGTTCCCCGGCCGTCTGATTCCGTTTCCCAGCCGACCGATTCCGTTTCCCAGGTGGCCGAATCGGCTGACCAGGCGCCGGGGGAGGAGCATCTGCTGGCCGCCGCCTACCTGAGCCGGGTGGCCGAGCCAGCCTCGGTGCCGCTGTGGCTGTTCGTGCAGCAGCACGGCTATCTCACCTCGGCCGCGGCGGTGCGGGCCGGGAACGTGCCCGCCGAGGTTGCCTCCTGCACCGAGGCGCGCCGGACCGCGGCCGATCCGCACGTCGACCTGGCCGTCGCCGAGCGCACCGGCATCCGGTTGCTGACGCCTGCCCATCCGGACTGGCCGCATTTCGCCTTCGCCGCCCTGCAGGTCACCGGGCTGCGCCGGGCCGCGCAGTGGCGGGCCGGCCTGCGCGCCCGGCCGCCGCGGGGTGAGCTGATCCCGCCGCTGGCGCTGTGGGTGCGTGGCAACGCGCCGCTGGCGACGGTGGGGGTGCGCTCGGTGGCGGTGGTCGGCTCGCGGGCGGCGACCGCCTACGGGGAGCACGTCGCCTCGGAGTTCAGCTACGGGCTGGCCCGGCATGAGGTGGTGGTGGTCTCCGGCGGTGCGTACGGGATCGACGCGGCGGCGCACCGCGGGGCGCTGGCGGCCGAGGGCTGTTCGGTGCTGGTGTCGGCCGGTGGCCTGGACCGGCCCTATCCGGCCGGGCACCGGCACCTCTATGACCGGACCGCCGAGCACGGCTTGCTGGTGAGCGAGCGGCCACCGGGCAGCGCCCCGCACCGGCAGCGGTTCCTCAGCCGCAACCGGCTGATCGCGGCGCTGGGCACCGCGACGCTGGTGGTGGAGGCGGCGTCCCGGTCGGGGGCCCTGAACAGTGCCGGGTACGCCCGTGACCTCGGGCGTCCGGTGCTGGCCGTGCCCGGCCCGGTCACCTCGGCCATGTCGGCCGGCTGCCACGCCCTGGTCCAGCGGGACGAGGAGCCGGCCCGGCTGGTGACCAGCGTTGCCGAGGTGCTCAGCTACTGCGGAGGCGGTCAGCAGGTGGGCGGCTCCGAGGACGCGGCAGCTGGCGGTGAGGCTCGGTCGCGGTCCTATGACGGCCTCGATCTGGTGGCCCGGTCGGTGCTGGACGGCTTTCCCGGCCGCGGGCGCAGCGTCACCGAGGCCGAGCTGTCACGGCTGAGCGGGCAGCCGATCACCCAGGTGATCGCGGCGCTGCCGGTGCTGCGAGAGGCCGGCCTGATCGCGGTGGCCCGGGAGGGCTACCGGCTGGCCAACCCGGCGAGGTGACCCAAGCCAGCAGGCGACCCAGCGCAGCAGGTGGTCCGGCGCAGCGGGTAGTCCGGCGCAGCAGGCGGTCCAGCGGAGCAGGCGACCCAGCGCAGCGGGTAGTCCGGCGCAGCAGGTGGTCCAGCGGAGCAGGCGACCCAGCGCAGCAGGTGGTCCGGCTCAGCAAGGTGGTCCAGCGTGGCGAGTTGACCCGGGCCTGGACCGCGCGCACTGTCAGCGCATGCCTGCCCGTCCGCGCGACCATGCCGCCCCGGCCGGCGCCGGAACGGCGCGGACACCTCGGCAGGGCGGCGACGGGGCCGTACCGGTTGCTGCCGGCACGGCCAGCCGGGCAGCTTCCGACAGCCGGGCAGTTGCCGGGAAGGGCCATCGACCGGCGGCCGAGGGCCGCAGCGGTACGGCGACGTCTGCCGCCCGGGCCGGCCGCGCGTCCAGCGGACGGCGGATCGACCTGAGAGCGCTGCGGCAGGAGCTGGACCCGCAGTTACAGAGCGTGTTGGCGGATTTCGAACGGTTCCTGCGGCTGGAACGCAACCGGTCGCCGCACACCGTGCAGGCCTACCTCGGCGACATCACCCTGCTGCTGCACCACCTGCGCTGTACCGGCGAGACCGACCTTGCGGGGCTCGATCTGCGGATGCTGCGTGGCTGGCTGGCGAGCCTGCACCAGGCCGGGGCATCGCGCACCACGCTGGCCCGGCGAGCCGCCGCCGCGCGGACCTTCAGCACCTGGGCGTTCCAGAACCGACTGCTGCCCGCCGACGTCGCCGAACTGCTGGCCAGTCCACGCCCGCACCGCTCGATACCCGCGGTGCTGTCAGCCGGTGAGGCCGGCCAGGCGATCGACTCGCTCGACGGCGACGAGCCCGAGCAGTTGCGGGACCGGCTGATCCTCGAACTGCTGTACGGCACCGGCATCCGGGTGGCGGAGCTGGTCAGCCTGGACCTGGCCGACCTCGACCGCAGCCGCCGGGTCCTGCGGGTGATCGGCAAGGGCGACAAGCAGCGCACCGTGCCCTACGGGATACCGGCCGAGCACGCCCTGCATCGCTGGCTGACCGCCGGGCGGCCGGCCTGGGTGACGCCGGCGTCCGGCCAGGCGCTGCTGCTCGGCCGGCGGGGCGGCCGGCTCGACCAGCGGACCGCCCGGCGGGTCGTCAACGAGGCCACCGCCGATCTGGCCGGCGGTTCCGGGCTGTCCCCGCACGGCCTGCGGCACAGCGCGGCCACCCACCTGCTCGACGGCGGCGCGGACCTGCGGGCCGTGCAGGAACTGCTCGGCCACGCCAGCCTGGCCACCACCCAGATCTACACCCACGTCTCGATGGACCGGCTGCGCGCCAGCTTCTCCCAGGCCCATCCGCGCGCCTGACCCACCCGGCCTCACCGCCGCAGCGGTACAAGCCTCAATCCCACGGCAGCAACCGGACCACCCCCAACGGCCTGAGCAGCGACATCGGGTCCAGGTAGCTGCCGCCGCGCCGGGCACCCCAGTGCAAGCAGCCCGCCGGGGCGCAGCCGCGGTGCACGCCGGCCACGGTCCCGAGCCGCTGCCCGGCACTCACCGGCTGGCCGGCCCGCACGGCGACGGCCAGAGGCTCGTACTCGGTGCTGATCCCGTCCGGATGCAGCACCACCACGACCCCGCGCCCGGCCACCGGACCGGCGAAGCGGACCACGCCGTCCCCGGTTGCCTGTACCGCAACGCCGGCCGGCGCGGCCAGGTCCACGCCCAGGTGCCCGGGACCGTACCGATCGGGTGGCGGGCTGAACGGCCGCAGCACCCGCACGGCAGCCAGCGGAGCGCGGTACGGCGACGCAGTCACCGGCACCGCGCCAGCCAAACCTGGCACCGCGCCAGCCAAACCCGGCACCCCAGCCGAGCCGGGCGCCGAGCCACCACCCGCCACAGCCACCGATCCGGTGGTCAGAAGCGTCGCCAGCATCGCCATGGTCACCAGGTGCATGCCGCCACCCTGCGGCAGGCAGCTCCGCCGAAGGGCGCCGCACGGACATCTGTGGACAAGCGGCACAACGCCCGGAACGCTGTCCACAGCCCGAACCGGCACCGCGGGCCGATCCAGGCCGAATACCACGAACCAGGCCATGCCACCACCGCGATTAGGTGGCTCACCGGCCCGGCGCTAGACTTCAGGATGCGCCCGGTGCAAGCCGGGTGACTTCGCGTGCCCGCCTGCCGAACTTCCAGCAGGTGGCGGCCAACTTCGGTCCGGCTCTCCCAGCCGGTTCCGGCCGCCCGTTCCGGCACCAGGGTGATCGACCATCCGGTCCGATCACGACAACCGAGGCCGCGCGGCCGTCCGGAAGGGCGCCTGCGCACGAAACGCAAGGAGGACGTGCCCGAATGGCCGTCGTCACTATGAAGAACCTGCTGGACTCCGGAGTGCACTTCGGACACCAGACCCGGCGCTGGAACCCGAAGATGAAGCGGTTCATCTTCACCGAGCGCAACGGCATCTACATCATCGACCTGCAGCAGACCATCG
>Ga0326721_10000106_pt1 | contig 47219 bp, 46 predicted proteins | sample SGPome_FD_203951 | JGI IMG/M metagenome (GOLD analysis project Ga0326721, IMG submission 203951) | Soil microbial communities from Southern Great Plains, Lamont, Oklahoma, United States - SGP_1_2016 | ecosystem: Engineered > Artificial ecosystem > Soil microcosm > Unclassified | place: USA...
GCTCGGCCATTCCCAGTGCCCGCATGCAGTGGTGGATGCGGCCCGGCCCGAGCCGGGCCTGCGCCATCGCGAAGCCGCCGCCGCGCGGGCCGAGCAGGTTGCCAGCCGGCACCCGGACGTCGTCGAAGCTGATCTCGCCGTGGCCGCCGTGCGGGCCGTCGTCGTAGCCGAACACCGTGGTGGAGCGGTGCACGCTCACTCCGGGGGCGTCCAGCGGCACCAGGATCATCGAGTGCCGGGCGTGCCGGTCGGCGTCCGGGTCGGAGACCCCCAGCACGATGGCCAGCGCGCACTCCTCGCGCAGCGCGCCGGTCGACCACCACTTTCGCCCGCTGACCACGTAGGAATCTCCGTCGGCCACGATCCGGGTTTCGATGTTGGTGGCGTCGGAGGAGGCCACGTCCGGCTCGGTCATCGAGAAGCAGGAGCGGATCTCGGCGTCCAGCAGCGGCTTGAGCCACTGCTCGTACTGCTCGGCGGTGCCGAACATCGCCAGCAGTTCCATGTTGCCGGTATCGGGTGCCGAGCAGTTCATCGCCTCCGGGGCCAGCTGCGGCACCCGGCCGGAGAGCTCGGCCAGCGGCGCGTAGTCCAGCACCGACAACCCGGCGCCGAACCGGGAATCGGGCAGGAACAGGTTCCACAACCCGCGCCGGCGTGCCTCGGCCTTCAGCTCGGCGAGCACCGCCGGGGTGGCGAACGGCCGGCCGGCCGCGCGGTTGGCCTGCTCCTGCACGGCGAAGACCGCCTCGGCCGGGTAGACGTGCGAGTCCAGGAAGCCGGCCAGCTCGGCCTGCAGCGCTCGTGAGCGCTCGCTGTGCTGAAAATCCATCGAACCGTTTCCCCTTATGCTCTAAGCCGTTCGGCGGCTGCGCCGAGCGTGGTGTCGCGCAACCGGCCGAACACCTCGAACCCGCTGCCGACGGTCTTGCCCTGCAGGTAGCGCGCGTGGATGCCGGCGGCGATCACCGCGAGCTTGAAGTAGCCGAAGGCGATGTACCAGTCCAGCTCGGCCAGCGACTGCCCGGTGCGTCCGGCGTAGCGGTCGAGCAGCTGGTCCGGGCCGAGAAAGCCTTGGGCCGCCGGGAAGTCCGGCATCACCGAGTCGGCGGCACCGGCCAGCTGGTGGTAGACGTAGAGCAGCCCGAGGTCGGTCAGCGGATCGCCCAGGGTGGCCATCTCCCAGTCCACCACCGCGGCGATCTCGTCGAAGCCGGGACTGAACAGCACGTTGGTCAGCCGGTAGTCGCCGTGCACGATGCCGGCCCGGGATGAGGCCGGCAGCCGTTCGGTGAGCCGCTCGACGACCACCGCCTCCCCCTCGCCTGCGCTGTCGCCGGCCGGCATCGAGGCCTGGAACTGCTGGTGCCAGCGGGCGACCTGGCGCGCCAGAAAGCCCTCCGGACGGCCGAACCCGGTCAACCCGACCGCGTGCGGGTCGATGCCGTGCAGCGCGACCAGGGTGTCCACCAGCAGCTCGCCGGTCCGGGTGGCGGTGGGGCGGTCCGGCACCAGGTCGGACCGGTCGAGCACGATGCCGGGCACGAAGGACATCAGGTAGAACGGCTGGCCGAGCACGTCGGGGTCGGTGCACAGCGCCACCGGCTCGGGCACCGGGACGGCCGAGCCGTGCAGGGCCGAGATCACCGTGTACTCCCGGGCCATGTCGTGCGCGGTGGGCAGCACGTGGCCGAGCGGCGGCCGGCGCAGCGCCCAGGTGTGCGCACCGTCGGTCAGCCGGTAGGTCAGGTTGGACCGGCCGCCGGCGATCACCTCGCCGGTCAGCGAGCCGTGTCGCAGTCCGGGGCGGACTTGATCCAGCCAGGTGGTGACCTGCTCCAGATCCAGGCCCGGAATGTCGGATGGCACTCAGGCACCCTACGGTCCGATCGACCGGCCAAGCCAGTCGGCATATGCGGTTGCCGTTCTCCGTAGCGTTAGCCTTCGCCTCATGGCTGGGCAACTGCACCACGTGGAGCTGTGGGTGCCAGACATCGAGCGCGCCGTTGACGAATGGGGCTGGCTATTGACCCGGTTGGGTTATCAACTATTTCAAGAATGGCCCTCTGGCCGCAGCTGGCGCCTGGGCTCGACGTACCTCGTAGTCGAACAATCGCCTGCGATGGTTGGCAATGATCACGAACGCCACCGGCCAGGGCTCAACCACATCGCCTTTCACGCGGGCGGACGAGAGGAGGTCGACGCTCTTACCGGTGCTAGCCACCTTCATGGCTGGACGCTGATGTTCCCCGACGCTCACCCGTATGCCGGGGGCGGCAATCACTACGCTTCCTACCTCGTCAACGCCGATGGGTACGAGGTCGAACTCGTGGCTACTGCCCCCGAAGACTCAGCCGATGACCCGGTCGACGTAGCACCAGCGCCCAGGCTCCCCGGGACACACCCGCGACGTGCCGTCCCGTAGACGCTCCTCGCAACCGATGCCGTCGCGCGGACTGCACCGGCGCTAGCCCGCCAGCGCTGCGGTCACCTCATGGGTGACCGAATCCTGGTGCTCGGCCGACAGCGGCTTGCCGTTCCCATCAGTGAGGTAGAAGGCGTCTACCACGTGCGCGCCCAATGAGGAGATCCGCGCCGAGCGGATGTCGGCCCCGGCGCTCTCCAGGGCCGCGGTCAGCCGGTGCAGCAGGCCGATGGCGTCCCGGGTGCGGACCTCCAGCACGGTGGCGTCGGTGGCCTCGTCGTCGAACCACAGCAGGCGGGGCGGCGGCGGTTGCCCGGACCCCGGCAGCCGGTAGGAGCGCTCCTTGGCGCGCAACCGCTCGTCCAGCGCCAGCGTGCCGGCCAGGATCCGGCGCAGGTCGGCGGTCAGCAGCGCCACCTCGGGGAGCTCGCCGAACCGCGGCGAGACGGTGAACCGGTTGACCGCCATGCCCGCCACCGTCCGCACCTCGGCGGCCCGCACGTCCAGGGAGTGCAGCGCCAGCAGGCCGGCGGCGTCGGACAGCAGGCCAGCCCGGTCCGGCGCGACCACCAGCACGTCCTCGCCCTCGACCAGCACCTCGGTGCCGCCCCGGCGGGCCAGCCGCAGCACCGCCTCGGACGGCGGCTGCGGCTGCGGCGGCCGGCCACCGCCGAGCACCGCCCGGGTGGCCCGGACCAGCTGGCCGACCAGCGCTGCCTTCCAGTCGCTCCAGGCGGCCGGGCCGGTGGCCGCCGCGTCGGCAATGGTCAACTGGTGCAGCAGGTCCAGCAGCTCCGCCGAGCCCTCGATCGCCGCCACCACCAGCGCCACCGTGGAGGGGTCGTCCAGGTCGCGCCGGGTGGCGGTGTCGGGCAGCAGCAGGTGGTGGCGGACCAGTGCCGCGATGGTGCCGGCGTCGGAATCGGAGAAGCCCATCCGGGTCGCGATCCGCCGGGCCAGCACCGCCCCGGTCTCGGAGTGGTCGCCGAGCCGGCCCTTGCCGATGTCGTGCAGCAGCGCGCCCACCAGCAGCAGGTCCGGACGGGCCACCTCGGATGCCCGGGCACCGGCCTGCACCGCCGTCTCGATCAGGTGCCGGTCCACCGTGAACAGGTGCACCGGGTTGTGCTGCGCGGTGAACCGGACGCCCTCCCATTCCGGCAGCAGCCGGCTGAGCAGGCCGTGCTGGTCCAGCGCCTCCAGCGCCGGCACCGCCCGCGCACCGGCGCCCAGCAACGCCACGAACTCCGCCCGGGCCGCCGCCGGCCAGGGTTCGGGCAGCGGGGCGGCCTCGGTGGCCAGCCGGCTCAGCGCGTAGGCCGAGATCGGCAGGTCCGCGGCCGCCGCCGCCCGGGCCACCCGCAGGGTCAGCACCGGATCGGCCCACGGGTCGGCGTCCCGGGCCAGCACCACCTCGCCGCCCTGGGTCACCACGTCCCTGGCCAGCGGGGTGCGGACATCGGCGTCGGTGCCCGGGCCCGGCCGCCGCAGCCGGCCCAGCAGCGACCGCGGCGCCCGGCGCTCGGCAACAGGCACCCGGCGCCAGGCCGCGTCGGTGGCGTAGGCCAGCGTCCGGGCCGCCTCGTGCACCGCCCGCAGCGCCTCGTCCGGGCCGGCCAGCCCCAGCGCCTGGCCCACCGAGTCGCGGTCCTGGGCCCGCAGCACCTCGGCGGGCCGGCCGGCCAGCCGGTGCAGCTCGCCGCGCACGTCCAGCAGCGTGCCGGCGGCCCGCACCACCGGCGGGGTCAGGTCCAGCAGTTGCGCCGAGGCGAGTGCGCGCAGTCCCACCCAGTCGCGCAACCCGCCCCGGCAGTCCTTGAGGTCGGGCTCCAGCAGGAAGGACGCGTCGCCGCGGGCCGCCCAGCGACCGCGGGCCAGCTCCTGCAGTTGCCCCACCCGGGCCGGCGCGGCACGCCGCCACCGGTCGATCGCCTGCTCGCGGACCAGCCCGGTCAGTCCCGGATCGCCCGCCAGGTGCCGGGCGTCCAGCAGCCCCAGCTGCACCTTCAGGTCGCTGTCGGCCACCGCCAGCGCCTGCTGCGGGGTGCGCACCGAGTGGTCCAGTCCCAGCCCAGCGTCCCAGATCGGGTACCACAGCGCGTCGGCCACCTCGGCAATACCAGCCACCGTGCCGTCGTGCAGCAGCACCAGGTCCAGATCACCGTACGGGGCGGGCTCACGGCGCCCGAGGCTGCCGACCGAGACCAGCGCGACGCCGGGCACCGGCGGCAGCAGCCCGGCCAGCCAGCTGTCGAGCAGGGTGGCCAGCTCGGCGCGCAGCGGCTTGCCGGCCAGGTCGGTGCGGGCCAGCAGTCCGGCCCGGGCCGCGGCGACGGACTCCCCCGCCGACCCGGCCCCAGCCGAACTGGCCCCGGCAGCCGGACCGGCTCCGGCAGCCGGACCGGCCCCAAGCGGGCTAGAGGGCGTCGTCATCCCGTTCGCCGGTCCGCACCCGCACCACCGTCTCGACCTCGGTCACCCAGACCTTGCCGTCGCCGATCTTGCCGGTCCGGGCCGCCTCGACCATCGCCTCGACCACCTTGGCGGCGTCGTGCACCAGCACCTCGACCCGCACCTTGGGCACCAGGTCCACGGTGTACTCCGCGCCCCGGTAGACCTCGGTGTGGCCGCGCTGCCGGCCGAAGCCGGACACCTCGCTGACTGTCAGGCCCTGGATGCCCAGGTTCTCCAGGGCGAGCTTGACGTCCTCGAGCTTGAACGGCTTGATGATGGCGGTCACCAGCTTCATGCCTGCACCCTTTCCCTGTTCACCGCGGCCGGGGTGTACTGGCCGCCACCGGAGCCGGTCAGCGTACCGAAGTCGTAGGCGGTCTCGCCGTGGATGGACTGGTCCAGCCCGGTCAGCTCATCCTCCTCGCTGACCCGGGTGCGCATCACCAGGCCGATCACCCGGGCGATCAGGTAGGTGCCGACGAAGGAGAACGCGGTGACCAGCGCGGCGGCCTCCACCTGGTGCAGCAGCAGGTTCCAGCCGCCGTACTTCCCGCCGCCGCCGTAGAGGATGCCGTTGTTGGCCAGCGGGTTGGTGACGTCGGTGGAGAACAGCCCCACCGACACGGTGCCGATCCAGCCGCCGACGAAGTGCACGCCGACCACGTCGAGGGAGTCGTCGTAGCCCAGCCGGTTCTTGAGGTTGATCGCGAACGCGCAGCCGACGCCGGCCAGCAGGCCGATCACCAGCGCGCCGCTGACGCTGACGAAGCCGGCGCACGGCGTGATGGCCACCAGCCCGGCCACCGCGCCGGACGCGGCACCGAGCGCGGTGGACTTGCCGAAGCGCAGCTTCTCCACCGCCAGCCAGCCGAGCATCGCGGTGGCGGTCGCGGTGTTGGTGTTCATCCAGGCGTAGCCGGCCAGGTTGTTGGCCGCCAGCGCGGAGCCTGCGTTGAAGCCGAACCAGCCGAACCACAGCAGCCCGGCGCCCAGCATCACGAACGGGATGTTGTGCCCGCGCATGTTCTGGTGCGGCCAGCCGCGCCGCCGGCCCAGCACCAGCGCCATCGCCAGGCCCGCGGCGCCGGCGTTGATGTGCACCACGGTGCCGCCGGCGAAGTCCTCGGCGAAGAACTTGCCGGACGCCTGCAGCGAGGAGTTGAGGAAGCCGTAGCCGTTGAACACCCAGTGCGCGACCGGGGCGTAGATCAGGATCGACCAGGCCGCGACGAAGGCCAGGAACGCCCCGAACTTCCACCGGTCGGCCGTCGAGCCGGTGATCAGCGCCGGGGTGATGATCGCGAACGTCAGCTGGAAGGCGACGAAGACCATGGTTGGCGTGGTCTGGGCCGAGCCCAGGGTGGGCACCACGTCGGTGACGTTGTGCATCAGCAGGTAGTGCAGGTCGCCGAGGTAGCGACCGGTGCCGCCGAAGGCCAGCGTGAAACCGATCACCACCCAGGTGACGCTGACCACCGCCATCGCGGCGAAGTTCTGCATCAGCATGGCCAGCGCGTGCTTGGCGCGCACCATGCCGCCGTAGAAGAACGCCAGCGCCGGGGTCATCAGCAGCACCAGGCAGGACGCGGCCAGCACCCAGGCGGTGTCGCCCGCGCTGAGGTTCTTGGCGTCGAACGGGGTGTAGCTGGTAGCGGTGAGAAGGGCTGGGGACACTCGGGTCTCCGCTTCTGTCTCGGAACGAATGGTTGACGGGTAGGTGTCGACAGGCCGGCCGGCACGTTGCGACGAGCATCAGCCGGGACTGTTACGCGCAGTGCCCGGCTGTGTTTCCGGCAGATGAACTCCGCAGCGGCCGTCCGGGCAGCCGGAAGGTGCGGCTAAATCGGTCGATAACGGCTGGGTTTTCTTTGATCTTCGAACACCTGCCGCAGTCAGCGCGCAGCCGGCCGGTAGCGTCGTGGCATGCCCAGCCTCACCCGCCGCGAAGCTGTCCAACGTGCGGCGTTGCTGACTGTCCGTAATTACCGGATCGCCCTCGACCTGACCATGCCGGGGAACCGGTTCTGCTCGGACACCACCATCACCTTCGCCGCGTCCGAGCCGGGCGCGAGCACCTTCCTCGACCTGCGGGCAGCCGAGGTGCTGTCGGTGCACCTCAACGACGAACCGGTGGATCCGGCCGGGCTCACCGACGGCCGGCTGCCGCTGACCGGGCTGCGCGCCGAGAACACCCTGCGGGTGCAGGCGCTGATGGCCTACTCCAGCGACGGCGAGGGCATCCACCGCCACGTCGACCCGGCCGACGGCCGGACCTACCTGTACGCGATGTCGTTCCTGGACGCCGCGCCGCGCTGGTTCGCCTGCTTCGACCAGCCCGACCTGAAGGCCGGCTACGACATCGACGTGCAGTGCCCGCCGGACTGGACGGTGATCGGCAACTCCCCCGCCTCCCGCACCGCGCCCGGGCACTGGCAGCTGTCGACCACCCAGCCGCTGGCCACCTACTTCGTCACGCTGGTTGCCGGTCCCTACGCCTCGGTCACCGCCGAGCACGACGGCATCGTGCTGGGCCTGCACGCCCGGGCCTCGCTGGCCGAGCACCTGGAGGCCGAGGCCGCCGACATCCTGGGCGTGACCGCCGCGTCGCTGGACCGCTACCACGAGCTGTTCGGCATCCGGTACCCGTTCCAGGAGTACCACCAGGCCTTCGTGCCGGACTTCAACGCCGGCGCCATGGAGAACCCCGGCTGCGTCACGTTGCGCGACCAGTACGTCTTCCGCTCGGCGGCCACCCGGGGCGAGCGCTGCGACCGCGCCTCGACGATCGCGCACGAGATGGCGCACATGTGGTTCGGCGACCTGGTGACCATGCGCTGGTGGGACGACCTGTGGCTCAACGAGTCGTTCGCCGAGTACATGGGCTACCGGGTCTGCGCGGAGCTGGCGGACAGCTCCGGTCCGGACTCGCCGGCCGCGCTGGCATCCCTGGCATCCCTGTCTTGGCTGGAGTTCGGGCTGCACCGCAAGGACTGGGGCCGGGTGGCCGACCAGGCGCCGTCCAAGCACCCGGTGGCCGGCAACGGCTCCGAGGACGCTGCCACGGCGCTGGCCGACTTCGACGGCATCTCCTACGCCAAGGGCGCCTCGGTGCTCAAGCAGCTGGCGGCCCACCTCGGCGACGAGGTGTTCTTCGCCGGGCTGCGCCTGCACTTCTCCCGGCACCGGTTCGGCAACGCCGAGTTCGCCGACCTGATCGAGGCCTGGACCGAGGCCGGCGCGCAGGACCTGGCCGGCTGGGCCGAGCTGTGGTTGCGCACCAGCGGGCTGGACACCCTGACCGCCGAACAGCGGCCGGACGACGGCGGCCCGGCCGACGTGTGGCTCGGCCGAAGCTCGCCGGACGGCACCCGGCGGCCGCACACCGTCCGGGTGGCCGGCTTCGACGGCTCCGGCCGCCAGCTGCTCGACGAGCAGGTCACCCTGCACGGCGACGAGGTACCCGTCGGCCGGGCGGCCGGCCCGCTGCGGCTGGTGGTTGCCGACAGCGGCGACGACAGCTGGGCCAAGATCCGGTTCGGGGCGGCGGGCTGGCAGGCGGTCGCCGAGCTGCTGCCGCGCATCGAGGCGGCTCCCACCCGGGTGGTGCTCTACAACGCCATCCGGGATGCCGTCCGCGACGCCGAGCTGGACTCCGAGCAGGCACTGGACATGGTGCTGGCCGCGCTGGCCCGGGAACCGGTGGAGCTGGTGACCGCCGAGCTGCTGCAGTTCGCCACCGAGAAGCTGGCCGGCTGCTTCGCCGTGCCCGCCGACCGGCCGGCCCGCCGGGCGCGGATCGCCGAGCTCGCGCACCGGTTGCTGGCCACCGCCCCGCCCGGCAGCGACGCCCAGCTGGAGGCGGCCCGGGCCGGCATCCGGGCCAGCGACGATCCCGACTGGCTGGTTGCCTGGGAGGCCGGCCGGCAGCTGCCGCCCGGCCTGGTGATCGACGCGGAGCTGCGCTGGGCGCTGGTCACCCGGCTGGCCGCCCTCGGAGCCCTGTCGGCGGCCGACATCGACGCCGAGCTGGCCCGCGACGAGAGCACCGCCGGGGTGGTGCACGCCGCCCGGGCCCGGGCGATGCGGCCGGACCCGGCCGCCAAGGCCGACACCTGGGCGCTGCTCACCCAACCCAGCGAGCGGCCGGTCTACGAGCTGTACGCCAGCGCCGAGGGCTTCTTCGAGCCCGGCCAGCACGAGCTGACCGCGCCGTACCTGCCCCGGTTCTTCGCCGAGATGCCCGGCACCGCCGGCCACCGGCGCGGCTGGGCGCTGGGGGCGGTGATCGGCAAGGCGTTCCCGGTGGCCGCCGCGTCCGGCGAGGTGCTCGACCTGGCCGAGCAGACCGTGGCCGCCGACCGATCGCTGGACCCGGCGGTCCGGCGGGCCCTGGTCGACGGCACCGACACGCTGCGGCGGGCGGTCCGCTCGCTGCGGCGCTCCGGCAGGCTCTGATCCGCCCCTGGTCGAACTGCGTGCCAGCTCACCCCGGCAGAGCCTGATCTGCGCCGGCCCGGGGCCGCCCGCTAGGGTCGCGGGCATGAGCGAGATGAACGTGCGCGGCCTCACCATCGCGGTGCACGCCGGTAACCGGGACGAGGCGCTGGCCTTCTACTGCGCCCTGATCGGGCGTGACCCCGACTTCGGACCGGATCCCGACTTCTACGAGTGGGAGATCTCGCCCGGCGCATGGCTGCAGCTGGCAACCGGCCGGACCGACATCAAACCGTCCTCGTTCCGGCTGCGGCTGGCCGTCGAGGACATCGAGGCCGCGGTCGGCATGCTGCGCGCCAAGGGCTTCGAGCCCGGCGACATCAAGCGGCTGCCCGGGCTGGCCGCCTTCGCCAACCTGACCGACCCGTGGGGCAACCCGCTGGGCGTCTACCAGGACCTCGGGGTGGCCGCCGGGCCGTGATCCCGGCCGCGCTCCCTCAGGCGGCGCTGCCCGCCACCGCGGCCCGGCCGGCGACGAAGGCCCGTACGCAGGTCTCGATGTCGTCGTCGGAGTGCACCGCCGACAGCTGCACCCGGATTCGCGCCTTGCCCTGCGGCACCACCGGGTAGCTGAAGGCGATCACGAACACCCCCTCGGCGAGCATCGCGTCGGCGATCCGGGCGGCCTTGGCCGCGTCGCCGATCATCACCGGCACGATCGGGTGCTCGCCCGGCAGCAGGTCGAACCCCTCCTCGGTCATCCGGCGCCGGAACAGCTCGGCGTTGTGCCGCAGGGTGAGCCGCTGCTCGGCCGAGCCCTCCAGCAGGTCCAGCGCCGCCAACGAGCCCGCCACCGTGGGCGGCGCCACGCTGTTGGAGAACAGGTAGGGCCGCGAGCGCTGCCGCAGCAGGTCCACGATCTCGGCGTGCGCGGCGACGTAGCCGCCGGAGGCGCCGCCCAGGGCCTTGCCGAACGTCCCGGTCAGGATGTCCACCCGGTCGCTCACCCCGGCGAGCTCCGGCGTCCCCCGGCCGTGCTCGCCGATGAAGCCGACCGCGTGCGAGTCGTCCACCATCACCAGCGCGTCGTGCCGCTCGGCGAGGTCGCAGATGTCGGCCAGCGGGGCGAGGTAGCCGTCCATCGAGAACACCCCGTCGGTGACGATCACCCGGTGCCGGGCGTCGGCGGCCGCCTTCAGCTGCTCTTCCAGGTCTGCCATGTCGCGGTTGCGGTAGCGCAGCCGGCGGGCCTTGGACAGCCGGATGCCGTCGATGATCGAGGCGTGGTTCAGCTCGTCGGAGACGATCGCGTCCTGCGGTCCGAACAGCGTCTCGAACACGCCGCCGTTGGCGTCGAAGCAGGACGAGTACAGGATGGTGTCCTCGGTGCCGAGGAACTCCGACATCCGCCGCTCCAGCTCCTTGTGCTGGTCCTGGGTGCCGCAGATGAACCGGACGCTGGCCATTCCGAAGCCCCAGCGGTCCAGCGCCTCGCGGGCGGCCGCCACGATCTGCGGGTGGTCGGCCAGGCCCAGGTAGTTGTTGGCGCAGAAGTTGATCACTTCCCTGCCGCTGGAGCTGATGTGCGCCGACTGGGGCGTGCCGATCCGCCGCTCCTGCTTGTACAGCCCGGCCTCGCGGATCTCCGCCAGCGTCCGGGCCACGTCCTCGCGCATGCTTCCGTACATGAAACTCGCCACCCCCACTGTCTACGTAGCCGAGCGTTGACCACCGGACGGGCTAGGCCGACCAGTCGAGAACCACCTTGCCGGTACTGCCCGATCGTGCCGTGTCGAACGCCTTGGCCCAGTCGGGCGCGGCGAACCGGTCGGTGATCACCGCCGACACCGCCTGGCGCAGCGTGGCGCTGGAGGCCAGCATGGCGCTCATCGCGTACCAGGTCTCATACATCTCCCGGCCGTAGATGCCCTTGATGGTCAGCATGTGGCTGACCACCTTGGCCCAGTCCACCGTGATCGGCTGGCTGGGCAGCCCCAGCATCGCGATCCGGCCACCGTGGTTCATGTTCGCGATCATCTCCGGCAGCGCGGTCGGGTGGCCCGACATCTCCAGGCCGATGTCGAAGCCCTCCCGCATGCCCAGCTGCTGCTGCGCTTCGGCGATCCGGGTGGTCCGGACGTCCAGCGCCAGGTCCACCCCCATCCGCCGGGCCAGCTCCAGCCGGGCGGGGCTGACGTCGGTGGCCACCAGGAACCGGGCCCCGACGTGCCGGGCCACCGCCGCGGCCAGCAGCCCGATCGGGCCGGCGCCGGTGATCAGCACGTCCTCGCCGGCCAGCGGAAAGGCCAGCGTGGTGTGCACCGCGTTGCCGAATGGGTCGAAGATGGCGCCCACGTCCGGCTCGATGTCGGCACCGTGCACCCAGACGTTGCTCTCCGGGATCACCACGTAGTCGGCGAACGCGCCATCCCGGTGCACGCCGACCGACAGCATCCGGATGCACATCTGGCGCCGGCCGGCCCGGCAGTTGCGGCAGGTGCCGCAGACGATGTGGCCCTCGCCGGAGACCCGGTCGCCGACTTTGACGTCGTGCACCCCGGGGCCGAGCGCGACCACCTCGCCGTAGAACTCGTGGCCGGGGATCAGCGGGGCCCGGATCTCGCTCTGCGCCCAGGCGTCCCAGGACTCGATGTGCAGGTCGGTGCCGCACAGGCCGGTGCGCAGCACCCGGATCTTCACCTCGCCGGCGCCGGCCTCGGGTTCCGGGCGCTCGACGAACTCGAAGCCGGGGCCCGCCGTGGCCTTGTACAGCGCCCTCATGACCGCTGGATCCTTCTCACCGTGGGGCATCCTCTCGCACCGTTGCGAACTCCCGGGATAGCTTGCCAGACGATCTTTCCCCCGGCCGACCGCCGCCGGGCCCGGACGGCTGCCGGTCGGCGCCGGTCAGGCTGATCAATCCAACAGCGCGTCGACGAACTCGGCCGGCACGAACGGCGCCAGGTCGTCGGCACCCTCCCCCAGCCCGATCAGCTTGACCGGCACGCCCAGCTCGCGCTGCACGCTGATCACGATGCCGCCCTTGGCGGTGCCGTCCAGCTTGGTCAGCACCACGCCGGTGACGTCGGCGACCTCGGTGAACACCCGGGCCTGGGTGAGCCCGTTCTGCCCGGTGGTGGCGTCGAGCACCAGCAGCGTCTCGTCGATCGGGCCGTGCTTCTCCACCACCCGCTTGAGCTTGCCCAGCTCGTCCATCAGGCCGACCTTGGTGTGCAGCCGGCCGGCGGTGTCGATCAGGACCGCGTCCACGCCGGCGTCCTTGCCGGCCCGGACCGCCTCGAAGGCGACGCTGGCCGGGTCGCTGCCCTCCGGTCCGCGGACCGTCTTGGCCCCCACCCGGGAGCCCCAGGTCTCGAGCTGGTCGGCGGCCGCCGCCCGGAAGGTGTCGGCGGCGCCGAGCAGCACGCTGCGCCCGTCGGCCACCAGCACCCGGGCCAGCTTGCCGCAGGTGGTGGTCTTGCCGGTGCCGTTCACGCCGACCACCAGCAGCACGGCCGGCGCGTCGGAGCTGCTGACGGTGTGCAGCGTCCGGTCCAGGTCCGGCTGCAGCGCGGTTACCAGCTCGTCGGCCAGCAGGGCGCGCAGCTGGGCCGGGTCCCGGGTGCCCAGCACCTGGGTCCGGGTGCGCAGCCGCTCCACGATCTCGGTGGTCGGCCGGACCCCGACGTCGGCGCCGAGCAGGGCGTCCTCGATCTCCTCCCAGGCCTCGTCGTCGAGCCGGTCGCGGGCCAGCACCGCCAGCAGGCCGCGTCCGAACACGTTCTGCGACCTGGCCAGCCGGGCCCGCAGCCGCTGCATCCGGGTGGCGGTCGGTTCCGGAACGTCCAGCGCCGGCGCTTCTGGTTCCAGCACCGCCGGTGGTCCGGTCGGCGGCGGCAGGGTGTCGGTACGGCTGAGCGGCGGGGCGGCCGGCAGGTCAGTGGGTGGCGGCGGCACCTCGTCGCGGCGCCGGCCCAGCCGGCCGCGCGGCACCACCAGCGAGACGATCAGGCCGACGGCGACGACGACGATGGCAAGGGCGATCAACAGGAATTCGAGCACGGCTCCAGTCTTCCAGCCGGCCGGCCGGGCCGCCGCCACGGGTTCCGACCGGGCACCACTCGGCCCGGGCGCTTGAGTTCCCCGCCGCGCTGCCGAAAGAGCAGTGACGGAGGGATGGACATGGCTGAGCCGATGGTCACGTTCCGGGTTCCCCCGGTTGCCCTGTTTCCGCTGCCCGCCGCCCTCGCCGTCGCCGGCCTGGGACTGCTGGGCCTGGCCGCCGAGCACCATTCGGCACCGGTGGGCTCGGCCGGGTTCTACCTGGTCTTCCTGTCCGTCGCGATCCTGGCCCTCACCTTCCTGCTGCGGGTGCAGCTGAGCCCGGCCGGCGTCCGGATCCGGGCCATGGGGCGCAACCGGCTTATCGGCTGGCCGGAGGTCCGGGCGATAACCGCGGAGCGGCAACGCCGCGGCGGCCGCCAGGTGACGCTCTGGACGGCGTCCGGCCCGGTCCGGCTGCCGCTGCCGTTGGGCCGGGGAACCTGGACCGAGGCGGCGTTCGTCAGCGGCTACCACCAGATCGGGCAGTACTGGCTCGCGCACCGCGCCCCGGACCAGCAGCTGCCGGCCGGGTAGCAGGCGGGACCCAGCAGGCGGGCTCAGCTGGCGGGAAGGCTCAGCTGGCGGCGGCGACCGGCTGGTCCTCGGCGGAGTCCCGCAGCCGCTGGCTGATCACCTGGCTGATCCCGTCCCCGCGCATGGCGACCCCGTAGAGGGCGTCGGCGACCTCCATGGTGCGCTTCTGGTGGGTGATCACGATCAGCTGGCTGGAGGCCCGCAGCTCGCCGATCAGGCCCACCAGCCGGCCGAGGTTGACGTCGTCCAGGGCGGCCTCGACCTCGTCCATCACGTAGAACGGGCTCGGCCGGGCCCGGAAGATCGCCACCAGCAGCGCGACCGCGGTCAGCGACCGCTCGCCGCCGGACAGCAGCGACAGCCGCTTGACCTTCTTGCCGGGCGGCCGGGCCTCCACCTCGATGCCGGTGGTCAGCATGTCCTCCGGGTCGGTCAGCACCAGCCGGCCCTCACCGCCCGGGAACAGGGTGGCGAACACGACCTCGAACTCCCGGGCCACGTCGGCGTAGGCGGCGCTGAACACCTCCAGGATCCGGTCGTCCACCTCCCGTACCACGGTGAGCAGGTCGCGCCGGGTGTTCTTCAGGTCCTCCAGCTGGGTGGACAGGAACTGGTGGCGCTCCTCCAGCGCGGCGAACTCCTCCAGCGCCAGCGGGTTGACCTTGCCCAGCAGGGCCAGTTCCCGCTCGGCGCGGGCGGCCCGCTTCTCGACCGTCCGGCGGTCGTACCGGCCGGCCTGCGGGCTGACCACGTCCTCGCCGCGCTCCTTGGCCAGGTTCCACTCCGCCAGCTCCTGGGCCGACGGCGGCACCGGCTGGTCGGTGCCGTAGTCGGCCAGCAGGGCGGCCGGCTCCAGCCCGAACTCCTCGGCTGCCCGAGCCTCCAGCTGCTCGATCCGCAGCCGCTGCTCGGCGCGCGCCACCTCGTCCCGATGCACCGCGTCGGTGAGCCGGGCGAGCTCGGCGCCCAGCTCGCGCACCGTGGTCCGGGCGGCCCGGAGGGCGGCCTCCCGCTCGGCGCGGGCGGCGGTGACGGCGTCCCGGTGCCGGGCGGCGCGGGCCAGCGCGGTCTCCAGCTCGGCCAGCGCGCGGCTGGCGGCCGCCTCGACCGCGGTGGCGATCCGGGCGCCCCGGACCCGGGCTAGCCGGGCGGCCTCCTCCCGGGCTCGGGCCTGCCGCTCGGCCTGCGCGGAGCGCAGCAGCTGCTCGGCCCGGCCGCCCAGGGCGCGGACCCGCTCCTCCTGGGTCCGCACGCTCAGCCGGGCCTCCATCTCGGCCTGCCGGGCCGCGGCCACCCGCTCGGCCTGGGCGTCCCGGTCGGCGACCGGCGGCTCCTCATCGGTCGGCTCGGCCTCGGCCACCCGCAGCCGCTCCTCCAGCTCCACCAGGCCGGCCAGGTCGGCGTCCCGGGCCTGCTCGGCGGCCTGCCGGGCCAGGTCCAGCCGGTCGGCCTCGCCGGTGGCCGAGCGCTCGGCCTGGGCCAGCTGGGCCAGCCGTTCGGCGACCGCGTTCAGCCGGGCGTCGGACTCGTTCAGCGCGGCCAGGGTGACCTCCGCCTCGGCCTGCAGGCCGGCGGTGACGGTGCGCTGCTCGGCGAGCTCGGCCTCCAGCCGGGAGAAGGTGGCGGTGGCCTCGCCGGCCCGCTGGTCGGCCTCGTCCACCGCGGCCTGGACCTCCAGCGCGCTCGGCGAGGATGCCGACCCACCGGCGGCCCAGCTGCGGCCCAGCACGTCGCCGGCCCGGGTGACGGCGCGCACTTCGGCATGCTCGGCGACCAAGCGCTCCGCGGCGTCCAGGTCGGCCACCACGGCTACCCGGTCCAGCGCCGCCTCGACCGCGGACCGGAGCGGGTCGGGGCAGCTGATCACCTCGACCGCCCAGCGGGCGTCGGCCGGCAGGGCCGGCCAGCCGGCCCGTTCCAGCCGCCCGGGCCCGCCGCCCACCAGCAACCCAGCCCGGCCGGCCTCGGTGCGCTTGAGCAGCTCCAGCGCGGTACGGGCCTCGGCCGGCGAGCTGACCGCCACCGCGTCGGCCAGCGCGCCGAGTGCCGCGGTCAGGGCCGCCTCGTAGCCGGGCTGCACGCTCAGCAGCGCCGCCACCGAGCCGAGCAGCCCGGGCAGCTGCCCGCCGGCGCCCAGCAGCGCCCCAGCGCCGTCCTTGCGGGTCAGTCCCATCGCCAGCGCCTCCCGGCGCGCGGTCCAGGTGGAACGCTCGCGGTCGGCGGTGCGGTGTGCCTCGGTGAGCTCCCGCAGCCGCTCGGCGGCCTCGGCATGCCGGGCCAGCGCCGCCTCGTGCCGGCTGTCCAGGTCCAGCTCGCCCTCGTCCAGCGCGCCGACCTCGCGGTGGGCGGTCTCCAGCTCCGTCCGGGCGGCCGCGGCGCGCTCCCGGGCCTGCTGGGCGGCGGCGGCGATCCGGGCGATCTCGTCCCCGCCGGCCGAGGCCCGGCTGCGCAGCGCATTGACCTGGCCGGCGAGCTTGGCCAGGCCCTCGCGCCGGTCGGCCACCGCCCGGGCCGCGGCCAGCACTGCCCGCTCGGCGTCGGCCAGCTCGCGCTCCAGCTGCTGCCGCTCGGCCACCGCGTCTTGCAGCGCCTGCCGGCCCGCGGCGAGCTCGGCGGTCAGCGCCTGCTCGGTGGCCCGTACCTCGGCCGCCTCCCGCTCCAGCTCGTCCGGGTCGCGGGACAGCCGCTGCTGCTCGGCGAACTCCGACAGGTGCCGCAGCCGCTGGGCGGCGAGCTTCTGGGTGCCGGTGAAGCGCTCGGACAGCGCCGACAGCCGGAAGAAGGTGTCGTTGGCGGCCGCCGCGGCGGGCGCGTCGCCGGCCAGCGCCGCCTCCAGCTCCGCCTCGGCAGCCATCGCCTCGGTCAGCGCCTGCTCCACCTCGGCGCGCCGCTGCCGGACCGCGGTCTCGTCGGCGATCTCGGCCTGCAGGGTCTCGCGCATGCTGGAGAGGTCGTCGGCCAGCAGCCGCAGCCGGGCGTCGCGCAGCTCGGCCTGCACCCCGGCGGCCCGCCGGGCGATCTCGGCCTGCTTGCCCAGCGGCTTGAGCTGGCGGCGCAGCTCCCCGGTCAGGTCGGTCAGCCGGGTCAGGTTGGCCTGCATGGCGTCGAGCTTGCGGAGCGCCTTCTCCTTGCGCTTGCGGTGCTTGAGGACGCCGGCGGCCTCTTCGATGAAGCCGCGGCGGTCCTCCGGGCGCGCCGACAAGATCGAGTCCAGCTGGCCCTGGCCGACGATGACGTGCATCTCGCGGCCGATGCCGGAGTCCGACAGCAGGTCTTGGATGTCGAGCAGCCGGGCGCTCTCGCCGTTGATCTCGTACTCGCTGGCGCCGTCGCGGAACATCCGGCGGGTGATCGAGACCTCGACGTAGTCGATCGGCAGCGCGCCGTCGGCGTTGTCGATGGTGAGGGTCACCTCGGCCCGGCCCAGCGGCGGCCGGCCGGACGTGCCGGCGAAGATGACGTCCTCCATCTTGCCGCCGCGCAATGCCTTGGCACCCTGCTCGCCGAGCACCCAGGCGATGGCGTCGACGACGTTGGACTTGCCCGAGCCGTTCGGCCCGACCACGGCGGTGATGCCGGGCTCGAACCGCAGGGTGGTTGCCGAGGCGAAGGACTTGAAGCCCTTCAGGGTCAGCGACTTCAGATGCACTCAGGCTCCGGACGTGGTTCGGCGGCGCGGCAGGCGGAGCGCAGGATCTGCAAGGTCTGCCGGATCTGCGCGAGGGTGCCCGCAGCAGAGGTTAGCGCGCCGGCCGGCCGGACCGGCTCAAGCCACCGCCGGTCGTCGGCTGGAACAGCTCGAAGCCGTTGCCTGGGGCGTTGGTCGAACGGTGCGGGCCACCGCCTGACGCGGCGGCCGGGACGGCTCAGGCCAGCGCCGAGGCCCCGCTGGCGATGCGGTGCAGCTCGTGCAGCAGCTGCTCGGATTCCTGCGCTGCCTTCAGCTCGGCCAGCTCCGCCTCCAGGACTCGCACCCGGTTCTTGAGCCGCGCCACCTCTTCGGCGAGATAGCGGTCTGAGGAGTTTGGAAGGTAGCCCAGCAGCGCCCTGGCCATGTGCCGACCTTTCACGGACTGCCGGCCGCTCGGGCGTCGGAGGGCGAGGGCGCGGTGGCGCCGCAGGCGTCCGGCGAGCTGGCCGGTCGGGATGGGAGATTGTCGGTCCATGGTCGCACCGTCACGGCTGAGAAACAAATCACGCCCGCCCCGAGCCGGCGGCGGGTTCGGGTGGCGGACCGGCCCGGTCTCAGCGCTCCACGAAGCCGGTGAAACCGCCCTCGGCGGCCTCGATGCCCGCCTGCACGTCCCGGACCACACCGGGGGTGTCCCCGCCGCGCAGCAGTCGGAGCAGCTGCTCGCAGCCGGCCCGGGAGCCCTCGGCGCGGACCCGCACCCGGCCGTCCGGCAAGTTGGCGGCCTCGCCGACCAGGCCCAGCTCCAGCGCCCGGCACCGGGTCCACCAGCGGAATCCCACGCCCTGCACCTGGCCCGAGACAGTGGCGACCAGCCGTACCCGGTCCTCGCTCACGCGGCCGTCCGGCGTGGCGGCCGCTGGCAGCCGGGACAGAAGTAGGACGACCGGTTCATCCACTTGGCGCGCCGGATCGGCCGGCCGCACCGCCCGCACGGCTCGCCCTCCCGGCCGTAGGCGTTCAGCGACCGTTCGAAGTAGCCGCTCTCGCCGTTGACGTTGACGTAGAGCGAGTCGAACGACGTCCCGCCGGCCTGCAGCGCCTCGGCGAACACCGCGCGCAGCTCGGTCAGCAGGGTGGCCAGCGACTGCCGCGAGATCCCGGCGGTCGGCCGGTCGCCGTGCAGCCTGGCCCGCCACAGGCCCTCGTCGGCGTAGATGTTGCCGACCCCGGAGATCGAGGACTGGTCGAGCAGTGCCCGCTTGATGGTGGTGTTGCGCCGCCGGACCGAGCTGATCCAGGCCGCGTCGTCGAAGTGGTCGTCCAGCGGGTCGCGGGCGATGTGGGCGATCCCGGACGGCACCCAGGTCGGCCCGTCCGGCACCAGCTCGTCCAGGTGCAGCCCGCCGAAGGTGCGCTGGTCCAGGAAGCGCAGCTCGGTGTCGCCGTCGGCGAAGGCGATCCGGGCGCGCAGGTGCGGTCCCGGCTCGCTGCCCGGGGCGAGCATCACCAGCTGCCCGCTCATGCCGAGATGGCCGATCAGGCAGGCCGGGCCGTCGTCCAGCGGCATCCACAGGTACTTGCCGCGCCGCTGCGCCGAGGAGATCCGGCGTCCGACCAGCCGGTCGGTGAGGTCCTGCGGACCGGCCAGGTGCCGGCGGATGGCGCGCGGGTGCAGCGAGTCGACCTCGGCGATGGTGCGGCCCACCACCCAGCGCTGCAGGCCGGCCCGGACGGTCTCGACCTCGGGAAGCTCGGGCACGTCAGCCGTGCGCCGGGACGTCGGGACGCGGCTCGGCCGGCGGCGTTCCGATCGCCGGGTTCGCCGAGGCGGGGAGGTCGGGTGTCCCGGCCGGTTCGGGTGCCGCGACCGGCTCGGCTGTCCCGGCCGGTTCGGCTGGTCCGGTCAGCTCGGCTGCCGCAACTGGCTCGACTGCCGCAACTGGCTCGGCTGACTCGGCCGGTTCGGCCGTTGCATCGCCGGACAGGGCCCGCCAGGCCGTCTCGGCCGCCGCCTGCTCGGCCTCCTTCTTGTTGCGGCCCAGCCGGACGCCGTAGGTGACGCCGTCGACCACCGCGGCGGCCGTGAACGACTTGGCGTGGTCGGGGCCGTCGGAGGTGATCACGTACTCGGGCACCCCCAGGCCCCGCACCGCCGTCAGCTCCTGCAACGAGGTCTTCCAGTCCAGCGCGGCACCGTAGCCGGGAGCCGCGGCCAGCACCGCGTCGAACAGCTGGTGCACCACCCGGGCGGCGGTCTCCAGGCCGTGCTCGAGGTAGATCGCGCCCAGGATCGCCTCCAGCGTGTCGGCCAGGATGGAGGGCTTGTCCCGGCCGCCGGTGGCATCCTCGCCCCGGCCGAGCAGGATGTACCTGCCGATGCCGTCCGGCCCGATCTGGCGGGCCACCTCGGCCAGCGCGCGCATGTTGACCACCGAGGCACGCAGCTTGGCCAGCCGGCCCTCGGCGAGGTCGGGGTGCGCGCGGTAGAGCGACTCGGTCACCACCAGGCCCAGCACCGAGTCGCCGAGGAACTCCAGCCGCTCGTTGTGCGGCAGGTCGCCGTTCTCGTAGGCGAAGGACCGGTGGGTCAGCGCGCGCCGGAAGAGCTCGGGGTCGACGTGCACGCCCAGGTGCGCGGCGAGCTCCGCCGGGTCGGCGGTGTGGACCGGCTTGGTCGCCACCGTCAGCGGCTCCCGCACCGGCGGGCAGAGCGGGTCACGGCGGCCTTCCTCAGACCGCGAGGACCTGCCGACCGTCGTACTGGCCGCAGTTGGAGCACGCGGTGTGCGGCAGCTTGGGCTGGCCACAGGCGCGGTTGGGGCAGCTGACCAGAGTGGGGGCGCTGGTCTTCCACTGCGAGCGTCGTGCCCGGGTGTTGGCACGCGACATCTTCCGCTTCGGAACGGCCACGGCTATCTACTCCTGACTCTGGAGGAAACTATTCGGAACGTACTGAACTGTCGGCTTCATCGGCCGCGGAGAACCGCTCTGCCAGAGCGGCCCACCGCGGGTCTAGCGGGGCCTCGTGCGTGTGGTCGTCGGGCAGGTCGTCGAGCAGTTCCCCGCACTCGGGGCACAGGCCACGACAATCCGCCCGGCACAGCGGCGTCAGTGGCAGGCTGAGCACCACCGCGTCGCGCACCACCGGTTCCAGGTCGAGGTGTTCCGCCTCGATCCGCGAAACCTCGTCCGGGTCAGTGGTCTCCTCGGTCGCGCTGTCCGGGTAGGCGAACAGCTCGACGAAGTCGACCGCCAGGCCGTCGGTGAACGCGGTCAGGCATCGACCGCACTCGCCGCTGACCGTTCCGGTGACCGAGCCGGTCACCAGCACGCCTTCGGTGACCGCTTCGAGCCGGACGTCCACCACCAACGGCGTCCCTTCCGGAACGCCGATCATCTCCAGGCCGAGCTGCGCCGGCGCCGGGATCTCGAGCCGGTGGTGGCGCTGCGAACCTGCCCTGCGTCCGAGTTTCCTGGTGTCCAGGACGAACGGGCTGCGCGGGTTCACTGGTGACCTCTACCGGTTGAATTCTCAGCGGTGCTTCGTACAACGAAAAACAGCATTGGTGCATAGTCGAGCCTGGCCGTAATGATGGCCGTGGTTCAGAATACCCGAGCCGCCGACGGCGCGGAAATCGCCGCCGGCCGGGCCACAGGGAGCGCAGCCGGCGGAGGTCGGGCGGCTCGCTGGGTGTACTGGGCTAGGCCGGCGGCTGGGGCTGGCCGAGCGCGGCGCGGCCGTTCTCGGCGGTGGCCGCCAGCCGGTGCAGGTTGTCCACCAGGTCCGACAGCGTGCTGTAGGCGTAGCTGTGCGCCTGCCCGGTCAGCGTGTCGGCCTGCTCGCGGGCCTCGGCCAGCATCGCCTGGGCCCGCTGCTCGGCCTCGGCACCCAGCCGGGCCGCCTCGGCGACCGCCGCCTGGTGGACGCTCTCGGCCGACACCAGCTGCTGCTGCTCGCGCCGGCCGGCCTCCACCAGCTCGCTCGCCTGGGCGGCGGCGGCCGACACGGCGGCCTCGGCCTGCTGCTCGGCGCTCTCCACGATCGTGCGGGCCTGCTCCCGGGCGGCGGTCACGGTGGCCTGGGCCTCCTCCTGGGCCTGCCGCAGCTGCTCGTGGGCGATGCTGTCGGCCTCGGACAGCGTCCGGTCGCGCTGGGCCACCACCCGGCGGGCCTCGGCCAGCTCCGGCGGCAGCACGTCGCGCAGCGCGTCCAGCAGGTCCAGGGTGCGCTCGCGCGGTATCACGCAGGAGGACGACATCGGCAGCGTGCGGGCGGTCTCCACCAGCTCGATGAGCTCGGTCAGCACCTCGTCGGCGCGCGCCAGGGTGTGGTCGGTCATGACCGCGGCCGGTCCGGGTGGATCTCGTCCAGCCGGCTGAGCAGCCGTTTGTGCACCGAGACCGGCAGCAAGCTGGAGACGTCGCCCCCGTAGGTGGCGATCTCCTTGACCAGGCTGGAGGCGAGGAAGCTGTACTCGGGATTGGTCGGCATGAACAGGGTGTCCACCCCGGCCAGCCCGCGGTTCATCTGGGCCATCTGCAGCTCGTAGTCGAAGTCGCTGACCGCCCGCAGGCCCTTGACGATCACCGGGATCTCCATCCTGCGGCAGTAGTCGACCAGCAGCCCGTGGAAGGAGTCCACCCGGACGTTGCCGTAGCCGGCCGTCACCTCGGTCAGCATGGCCATCCGCTCCTCGACGGTGAACAGGCTGGACTTGCTGCGGTTGACCAGCACCGCCACCACCACCTCGTCGTAGAGGTCGGCGACCCGGCCGATGATGTCGAGGTGGCCGTTGGTGACCGGGTCGAAGGAGCCGGGACAGGCCACTCGGCGGACTTTCGGCTCAGCGCTCATCTCATGCCTTCGAAGGGACTCGCCAGCCGACTGGCCTGGCAGGGACGGCGGGTACGGGGAGTGCGGTGCTATTCCCGTTGCGGTTCCCGGCGACCGTACCAAAGGCAGCCCTCGCCGTAGCGACGCTGCTTGATGGCCTTGATCTCACTCGGCCAGGACGGCGGCGGGTCCCGCCAGGACCGTTCCACCACCACCACGCCGCCCGGCACCAGCCAGCGGTCCTCGGCCAGGGTGGCCAGCACCGCGGCGATGGTGGCGCCGGAGACGGCGTAGGGCGGGTCGAGGAACACCAGGTCGAACGGCTCGGCCGCGCCGACCGCGCTGAGGAAGGTCGCCGCCGGGCAGCGGTGCACGGTGGCGCCGTCCAGCCCCAGCGCGGTGACGTTGTCTGCCAGCACGGCGGCCGCCCGGCGGTCGGACTCGACGAACACCGCCGCCTTGGCGCCGCGCGAGAGCGCCTCCAGGCCGACCGCGCCGGAACCGGCGTACAGGTCGAGCACCCGGGCACCGGCCAGGTCCAGTTCGCCGCGCAGGGTGTTGAACAGCGCCTCGCGGGCCCGCTCGGAGGTGGGACGGGTCCCGCGCGGTGGCACAGCCAGCCGCCGACCACGCGCCTGACCGCCCACGATCCGCGTCACAGCAGCCAAGCGTAGTGCTGGGCCGCGCCGCCGTCGTGCTGGAACCGACATGCTGGAATGGGGACGAACCCTCCCTAGCGGCAAGTGAAAGGGGCACCATGGACGCTCCGCGGATGAGCCTGTCCGGCATCGTGCTGGACTCGCCCGACGCCCGGGAACTGGCCGCCTTCTACCAGCGGCTGCTGGGCTGGCCGGTCCAGCAGGACGAGCCGGGCTGGGTGAAGCTGGCCTCGCCGGAAGGCGGCCCGGGACTGTCGTTCCAGACCGAGCCGGGCTACCGCCGGCCGCACTGGCCGGTAAAGGAGAACACCCCACCGGACCAGCAGCAGATGATGATCCACCTCGACATCAAGGTCGATGATCTGGACGCGGCCGGCCGGCATGCGCTGGCCGCTGGCGCGGTGCTGGCCGACTACCAGCCGCAGCCCGACGTCCGGGTCTACCTCGACCCGGCCGGGCACCCGTTCTGCCTGTTCCTGCACTGAGCCGCGGGGCTGCGGGCCGGCCGGCGCTGCCCGGGTGGTGGCGCGCCGGCCGGCCGTGGCCGATGCTGGACCGGTGGCCCAGCAACCGGATCCGCCTCGCTTCGTCGTGCTCGACGAGGACGACGAGGCGGGCGCCGAGGGCGGCCCCGCCGGCAGCCCCGCCGACAGCCACGGCCGGCCGGTACCCCGACTGCCCCGGCGGCTGACCGGGCTGACCCGGGACCGGCGAGCCCGCCGGGCGGCCGCGGTGCTCGGCTGCCTGGTGGCCGGGGCGGTGCTGGTCACCGCGGTGACCAGCGAGCACGCGGCGCGGTACACCGCCACACCGGCAGCGGTCCGGGTCCCGGTGCTGAGCACCGGCGGCAAGCCCTGGCCGACCTCGCCGGCCGCCTGCGGTTCGGTGCGCTACCTGCCGCTGGTGACCGCCGACCCGCTGCGGGAACGGACCGGCAGCCGGGTCCAGATCGGTGGCCAGTCGGTGCACACCATCGACCTGGACACCCGCTCCAGCGCCCCGGCGCCCGGCCTGGAGCTGTCCTCGCTGCAGTTCGTCACCCAGCTGGTGCCTGGCCGCAACGCCAGCTACGCCCTGGTGCAGACCTGCGAATCCACCGACACCAGCACGGTGTTGCGGGTCAGCCGGGACGCCAGCACGGTGGCGCTGACCAGCAACCGGCACGTCGACTCGCTGTTCGGCGACGGGCGCGGCGGGGTGTGGGCGGCCGAGGTGGCCGACATCCCCACCGACGGCCCGATCCTGCTGGTGCAGCTGCCGGGGCCCGGCGTGGTCCGGCTGCCGGCCGGCCTCAGCCCGATCGCGATCTCCGGCCACCAGCTGATCGGGCTCACCGCGGCCGCCGACCAGCGGCGCAGCGAGTCCTCGGGCACCCTGGTCAGCTACGACCTGGCCAGCCACCGGCTGGGCCGCACCATCGGTCAGGCCAGCTCGCTGACCGTCGACCGCGGCGTGCTGATGTGGCTCGACCGGCCGTGCACGGCGACCGGGGACTGCGTGCTGCACCGCTACGACCTGGCCACCGGCGCGACGTCGGCGCGCGGCTACACCCTGCCCGTCCAGACCTCCCTCGTCGGCGGCGTGCTCAGCCCGGACGGCACCCAGCTGGCCTTTCCGCTGGCCCGGCTCTACGAGGGGCCGCACATCGACGACGCGGGCTTCGGCCCGCCGCTCGACGTGGCGGTGCTGCACCTGGACAGCGGGCTGCTGGAGACGGTGGCCGGCCTCACCCTGCCGCCCACCGAGCTGCCCGGCCTGACCTTCGCCGGGAGCGGCAACTGGCTGGTCATCGCGGTGAACGAGGGCCGCCGCGCCGAGCTGCTGCTCTGGCGGCAGGGAGCGCCCCGGCTGCTGCGTCCGGACGTGCGGGTCGAGGACCTGATGCTGCAGTCGCCGCCGGTGCTCGCCGTCCCGCGCTGACCGCACGCGAGCGTGTCGAGGCCCGACCCGGCCGGGCGGCCAGCCGTCAGGACTTGTGCAGGAACTCGCTGCGGTCGGAGTCGAAGGACTCCCAGAGGAACTCCTGCAGCCCGGGGTGGCCGGCCAGCTGCGGGTCGGCCTCGATCAGCCGCTGCGCCTCGGTCCGGGCCGCGGTGATCAGCGGGGCGTCGGCCAGCAACGACAGCAGCTTCAGCTGGGACTTGCGGCCGGACTGGGCCGCACCCAGCACGTCCCCCTCGCGCCGCTGGGTCAGGTCCAGCTCGGCGAGCGCGAAGCCGTCGGTGGTCTTGGCGACCTCCTCCAGCCGCTGCAGCGCCGGATGGCCGAACGGAAGCTGGCTGAGCATCAGGCACAGCCCGGGGTGCGCGCCCCGGCCGACCCGGCCGCGCAGCTGGTGCAGCTGCGAGACCCCGAACCGGTCGGCGTCCAGGACCACCATCAGCGAGGCGTTGGGCACGTTGATGCCGACCTCGATGACGGTGGTGGCCACCAGCACGTCGAGGGTGCCGGCGGCGAAGGCCGCCATCACCGCGCTCTTGTCCTCCGGCGACATCCGGCCGTGCAGCTGGGCCAGCCGCAGCCCGGCCAGCTGGCCGCTGCTGAGCTCGGCGTAGCTGCCCAGCACGGACGCCGTCTGCGGCTGCCCGTCGGCCGCGGCGCCGATGTCCTCGGCGTCGGACTCGTCGCCGATCCGGGGGCAGACCACGAACACCTGCCGGCCGGCGGCCACCTCCTCGTGGACGCGCTGCCAGACCCGCTCCAGCCAGTCCGGCCGCTCGGTGACCGGCACCACGGTGCTGCTCACGCTGCCCCGCCCGCCGGGCAGCTCGTGCAGCTCGGAGGTCTCCAGGTCGCCGAAGACGGTCATCGCGACGGTGCGCGGGATCGGCGTCGCGGTCATCACCAGCAGGTGCGGCGGGGTGGCCGCCTTGCTGCGCAGTGCGTCGCGCTGCTCGACGCCGAACCGGTGCTGCTCGTCGATCACCACCAGGCCGAGCTCGGCGAACTGCACCTGGTCCTGGATCAGGGCATGGGTGCCGACCACGATCCCGGCGGCCCCGGAGGCCAGCTCGAGCAGCGCCGCGCGCCGGGCCGGCACCGACATCGAGCCGGTCAGCAGCACCACCTGGGTGCCCTGCTCCGCACCGCCCAGCCGGCCGGCCTGGGCCAGCGGGCCGAGCAGCTCGCTGATGCTGTGCTCGTGCTGGGCGGCCAGCACCTCGGTGGGGGCCAGCAGCGCCGCCTGGGCGCCGGCGTCGACCACCTGCAGCATGGCCCGCAGCGCCAGCACCGTCTTGCCCGAGCCCACCTCGCCCTGCAGCAGCCGATGCATCGGGTGCTCGGCGGCGAGCTCGGCCTCCAGGATCGCGGCGATCTCGCGCTGCTCGCCGGTGAAGGTGAACGGCAGCCGGGCGTCGAAGGCATCGACCAGGCCGCCGGCGATCCGCGGCCGGGCCAGCGCCGGGTTGGCGGCGTTGGCGTGCCGGCGCTGGGCCAGCACCAGCTGGACGCCCAGCGCCTCGTCGAAGGCCAGCCGGCGGCGCGCCTGCGCGTACTCGGCTCTGGTGTCCGGCCGGTGGATGCGGCGCAGCGCGGTGTCCAGCCCGATCACCCCCACCCGGTCCCGGACGGCCGCGGGCAGCGGGTCCGGCACCGGGTCGAGGCTGTCGAGGACCAGCCGGACGCAGCGCGCGATCGTCCAGGACGGCAGCCCCGCGGCGGCCGGGTAGACCGGCAGCAGGGCGCCGGCGAAGTCCTGCAGCTGCTCGGCCGCCTCCGGGTCGATGCCGGCCGTGCCGTCCTCACCGGACTCGCCCAGCAGGATGTAGTCCGGTGAGTTCAGCTGCAGCTTGTTGCGGAACCGGGTCACCTTGCCGGCGAACATGCCCTGCCGGCCGGGCCGCAGGTCGCGTTCCCGCCACGGCTGGTTGAAGAAGCTCAGGGTGGCCCGGTGCCGCCCGGACCGGATCGAGACCTCCAGGATGTTCAGCTTGCGGCCCGGTATCCGGCGGGTGCTGGTGGACTCCACCTCGGCCAGCACGGTGACCTCGTCGCCCTCGACCAGCTGGGACAGGTCGGTCAGCTCGCCACGCTCGTTGAACCGGCGCGGGTAGTGCCGCAGCAGCTCGCCGACCGTGCTCAGCCCGAGGGCCTTCTCCACCGCCGTGCTCGCCTTGCCACCCAGCACCTCGCGCAGCAGCGTGCCCCGGGTTGCCATGGGGTCACTGTGCCAGAAGCCGGTGACGTGGCTGCCGACCCGGACCGGGGTGGTGCGTCCGGTCGGCTACTCGACGCCGATCAGCAGCGGGTACTTCGGCTGCCCCCCGACGAACACGTTGACCTCCACCAGCGGGTGCCGGCTGCGCAGGTAGCTGTGCACCGCCTGCGCCGCGGCCGAGGCCCCCCGGTCCGAGCCGGACAGCACCGTCACCAGCTCGCCGCCGGCGGCCACCAGCCGGCGGACCAGGCTGATGCCGACCTTCGCCACGTCCAGCCCGATCTCGACCACCTCGCCGTCGATCAGGCCGAGCACGTCGCCGGCCGAGCACCGCCCGGCGTAGGTGATCGAGTCCCGGACGGCGATGGTGACCTCGGCGAACCTGGTGGCGGCGGCGGCCTCGGCCAGGGCGATCACGTTGTCCTCGAAACGCCGGCTGTCGTCGTGCACCGCCACCGCGGCCAGCCCCTGCACCGGCGACTTGGTCGGCACCACCGCGACGGTTACGCCGCGCTGGCGGGCCCGGGTGGCGGCCGCCTCGGCCACCTCGCGCACCGCCGAGGAGTTCGGCAGCAGGATCACCTGGCCGGCGGCGGTGGCGAGGATCTCGGCCAGCACGTCGGCGGTCAGCGGACCCCGGCCGCCCGGGCCGCCGTCGACCACCGCGACGCCCTCGGAGCGGAACAGGTCGGCCAGCCCATCCCCGGGCGCCACCGCGACCAGCGCGGTGCCCGTCTGGCCGGGCTCGGCGGGGTGGGCCGCCGCGCCGTCGGAGAGGTGGTCGGCGAACCGGACCACGGTGATCCGGTGCGGCCGGCCGGCCTCGATGCCGGCCTCGATGGCCGCCCCCACGTCGTTGACGTGCACGTGCACGTTGAACAGCCCGTCGCCGCCGCCGACCACCACCAGCGAGTCGCCGAGCTCGCCGAGAACCTGCTTCAACGGCCCCAGCGCGGTCTCCGGCGCGTGCAGCAGGTACTGCACCTCGTAGCCGAACTCCGGGCTGCCGGCCTCGCGCACCGCTTCCAGCGCCTGCCGGTTGCGGACCGGCAGTCGGGCCGGCGCGTGCCGGCCGCCCTGGCCGGTGACCACCGTGGCGAGCGCCTCCAGCAGCACCACCAGCCCGCAGCCACCGGCGTCGACGACCCCGGCCTCGGCCAGCACCGCCAGCTGCTCGGGGGTGTCGGCGAGCGCGGCCGCGGCGCCAGCGGCGGCCGCGGCGGCCACCGCGGACAGCTCCGGCGACTCGCCCAGCTGCGCCGCGGCGTCCGCACCGCCCCGGGCCACCGTCAGCATGGTGCCCTCGACCGGCTCGGCGACCGCGGCGTAGGCGGCCTCGCTGGCCAGCCGGAGCCCCGCGGCCAGCTGCCGCCCGTCGGCCTCCACGGCGCCCTGGCACGCCTCGGCGAGGCCGGCCAGGATCTGCGAGACGATCACCCCGGAGTTGCCCCGGGCGTTCATCAGGGCGCCCTTGGCCATCGCCGCCAGCACCCCGCCGGCGGTCGGCGAGCGGTCGGTGGCCACCGCGTCGGCGGCGCCGCGCAGGGTCAGCACCAGATTGGTGCCGGTGTCACCGTCCGGGATCGGGAAGACGTTCAGGTCGTCGATCTCGCCGCGGCGGGCCTCCAGCTCGTCCACCGCTGCGGTGCACCAGCGGCGCACCGCCGAGGCGTCGAGCAGCGTGAGCATCTGGCGCACCTTCCAGCCGGCACCCCGACGGGGCTTTCTCTGGCCGACACCATACTGTGCCGGAAGCGATACCGGCCGGTGTTCGGGCCGTGCCGGACCCAGGCTCGCCGCGTCCCTACCGGGTCCGCGGCGCCGGCGTCGGTGGCGGCCCTTCCGGCGGCCGGTTTTGCAGAGCGCCGAGGGGCCTCGCTACACTTGGCCGGTTGTCCGAATGATCCATCGAAACACTCACCCGAACTTGAGGAGGCCATAGTGGCCAGCCACTGCGATGTCTGCGGCAAGGGGCCCGGCTTCGGCATGTCCGTCTCGCACTCGCACCGCCGCACCCACCGCCGGTGGAACCCGAACGTGCAGACCGTCCGCGCACTGGTCGCTCCGGGCACCCGGCGCCGGGTCTCGGTGTGCACCTCCTGCCTGAAGGCGGGCAAGGTCACCCGCGGCTGATCCCAGCGCTTACCGGGCCGGTTCCCTCATCGAGGAGCCGGCCCGTTTCGTTTCCCCGTCCGGGCGCGGCTGTCTCCCCGGGCGCGGCCGGTCAGCGGAAGTGCTGGTGCCCGGCGTGCGCCCAGCGCAGCCCGTCCACCCGCACCCCGGAACCCTCGTTGACCATGCCGACCACCTGCCAGCTGTCGGGCAACCGGGTGTCGTTGGGGAAGGTCGCCACCAGCGCGTAGTCGTCGCCGCCGCCCAGCACCCACATCATCGGGTCGGTGTTGAGCGCGGAGGAGACGTCGCGCAGCTTGGCCACCGGCTCCAGGGCGTCGCGGCGCAGGTCGATGCGCACCCCGCTGGCCTCGGCGAGGTGGCCCAGGTCGGCGACCAGGCCGTCGGAGACGTCGGTCATCGCGGTCGCCCCCAGCTCGGCGGCCCGGATTCCCTCCCGGTAGGGGGGTTCGGGCCGGCGGTGGGCGTTGACCACCTGCACCGGCGAGCGGAAGCCGCGCGAGAGCACCGCGTAGCCGGCCGCCGCCCAGCCGAGCCGGCCGGTGACCGCGACCAGGTTGCCGGGCCGGGCGCCGGACAGCCGGACCGGCCGGCGGCCCTGCAGGTCACCGAACGCGGTCACCGCCAGCACGATCGTCTCGGCCGCGCTGACATCGCCGCCGACCACGGCGGCCCCGACCTCGGCGCACTCCTCGGCGAAGCCGGCCACCAGCGAGTCCAGCCAGCTCAGCTCCAGGTCCGGCGGGGCGGCCAGGCCCACCAGCAACGAGCTGGGCTGGGCGCCCATCGCGACGATGTCGGCGAAGTTGCGGGCCACCGCCTTGTGGCCGATGTCGTTGGCGGTCGACCAGTCGCGGCGGAAGTGCCGGTTCTCGATCAGCAGGTCGGTGGAGACCACCACGTGCCCGTCCGGGCAGGCCAGCACCGCCGCGTCGTCGCCGGGGCCCACCACGGCGGACTCGGCCGGCGGCAACGCGGCGGTGATCCGCCGGATCAGGCCGAACTCGCCCAGCTCAGCGATCGTTCTCGGCTCGGAAATCGGTACCAGCCTCCAGTGCGTGCGGCCGCTCGCCCGGCAGCGGTTCTCCCCTGCCCGGACGGTGTGCACCCCCATGATCCTCGACCGGCGGCAACCGCCGGCAGCCGGATCCGCACGGTGTGACCGGGCCGCGTTGCGCTAGGTTCTCAGGTGCTCGACGCTGACGACGAAAGGACCCTGCCGTGCCAGATTCGGTGAGCGCCTACATCCTGATCCAGACTGAGGTGGGCAAGGCCGCCTCGGTGGCGCAGGAGATCGCCAACCTGCAGGGCGTCACGATGGCCGAGGACGTCACCGGCCCGTACGACGTGATCGTGCGTGCCGAGGCGGCGAACATGGACGAGCTGGGCCGGATGGTGGTGGCCAGGGTGCAGGGCGTCTCGGGCATCACCCGGACCCTGACCTGCCCGGTGGTCCACATCTAGCGCCCGATCCAGCCACGGGACGAGCCATCGACTCCGCACGACGCCGAGCCGCGCTGATCGCCACCGCGATCGCGGCCCCGGTCACGGTCCTGCTGGCGTTCCTGCTGTCGGCCGGCCACACCGACTCGCCCGGCGGCCGGTCGCCGAGCGCGGCCCCGTCCGGCTCGGTGCTGCCGGCGGTGAGCGTGCCGGCTCCCCCACCGCCGGACGCGGCCACCCAGGCGGCCTGCGTCAAGGTGTTCGCCAAGCTGCCGGTGCAGCTGGGCGGGCTGGCGCCGCGCCGCACCGACACCGACTCCTCCTTCGTCGCCGCCTGGGGCAACCCGGCCGTGGTGGTCCGCTGCGGGGTGGCCAGGTCCAGCGTCTTCGGCACTCCGCAGGCCGCCCAACTGGTGGAGGTCGACTCGGTGCTCTGGCAGCCCGACCCGCAGCGGGACCGGACGATCTACACCACGGTGGACCGCAGTGTGGCCATCGACGTCACGGTGCCGGCCGGCGCCGACCAGCCGTTGCCGCTGCTGGCCCCGGCGGTGTCGGCACTGCCGGCGCTGTGCACCGCGACCGACGCGGCCGGCAATCCCGGCGCGGCATTGCCGATCTGCCGGCCCGGCAAGTAGGCCAGTCGACCTGGGCCGGGCGAGGGGGCCGGCGAGCCAGGCAGGCCGATCGGCCGGGCAGGCGGATCAATCGGGGCTGGCCGGGCGGGTCAGCCGTTCCGGCGGGCCAGCGCGGTGGCGATCAGCCGGTCCAGCAGCTCGGGGTAGCTGACCCCGCTGGCCTCCCACATCTTCGGGTACATCGAGATGGCGGTGAAGCCGGGCATGGTGTTGACCTCGTTGAGCACCAGCCGGCCCTCGGCGGTGAGGAAGAAGTCGACCCGGGCCAGCCCCGCGCAGTCCAGCGCCCGGAAGGCCCGGCAGGAGGCGTCCTGGATCGCCCGGACCGCCTCGGTGCCGACCTCGGCCGGCACGTCGAAGTCCGAGGCGTCCTCGAGGTACTTGGCTTCGAAGCTGTACCAGTCGTAGTCCGAGTGCAGCCGGATCTCGGCCGGCAGCGACGCCGACACCGTGCCGTCGGCGTCCTGCAGCACCCCGCACTCGATCTCCCGGCCGGCCACCGCCGCCTCCAGCAACACCTTCGAGTCGTGTTCGAAGGCCAGCTTCAGCGCGGCCGGCAGCTCGTCGGCGGTCCGCACCTTGGAGATGCCGATGCTGGAACCGGCCCGGGCGGGCTTGACGAACAGCGGCAGGCCCAGCTCGGCCACCGCCCGCTCGTCGAGTAAGTCCCCCGGCCGCAGCACCAGGTAGCGCCCCACGTCCAGCCCGGCGGCGGCCAGCATGGTCTTGGCGAACGCCTTGTCCATCGCCGCGGCGCTGGCCAGCACGCCCGAGCCGACGTAGTCCACCCCGGCCATCTCCAGCAGCCCCTGGATGGTGCCGTCCTCGCCGTAGGCGCCGTGCAGCACCGGAAAGACCAGGTCGACGCTGTCCAGCACCGCGATCGCCGAGGCGGCGTCGAACACCGCGACCTCGGCGCTGCCGGGCCGCAGCGCGAGCTCGGTGCCGGCCGGCAGCACCTCGGGCAGCGTCTGGCCGGTGATCTGCAGCTGCCGGGGCTCGACCTCGGTACGCACCCAGCCGCCGTCCCGGGTGATGCCCAGGGTGAGCACCTCGTACTTGGCGGGGTCGAGTGCCGCCAGCACGCTGCCGGCGCTGAGCACCGAGATCGGGTGTTCGGCGCTGCGGCCGCCGTAGACGACGGCGATCCGGATTCGTGGAGCCATGGCCTTCCAGGCTAGCCGAGACCTACTCGCTCTTGGTGGAACGGCTCATCAGCAGCCGGGCCGCGTCCACCGGCGCCAGGCTGCCGTAGCAGACCGAGTCCATCACCCGGGTGATCGGGACGTCGATGCCGTGCCGGCCGGCCAGTTCCAGCACCGACCGGCAGGACTTCACCCCCTCCGCCACCTGGCCGTGGGTGGCCTGCTGGGCCTGCTCCAGGCTCTCGCCCTTGCCCAGCCGCTCGCCGAAGCTGCGGTTGCGCGACAGCGGCGAGGCGCAGGTGGCCACCAGGTCGCCCAGGCCCGCGAGCCCGGCGAAGGTGACCGGGTCGGCACCGAGCGCCAGTCCCAGCCGGGACGTCTCGGCCAGCCCGCGGGTGATCAGCGAGGCGATGGTGTTGTTCCCGAAGCCCATTCCGGCAGCCATCCCGCAGGCCAGCGCGATGACGTTCTTGACCGCGCCGCCCAGCTCGGTGCCAACCACGTCGATGTTGGTGTACGGGCGGAAGTACGGGGCGTTGCAGGCCTGCTGCACGAAGGCGCCGCGGTCGGTGTCGGTGCAGGCCACCACGGTGGCGGTCGGCTGCTCCATGGCGATCTCGCGGGCCAGGTTCGGTCCCGACACCACCGCCACCCGGTCGGCCTCGGCGCCGGCCACCTCGCTGATCACCTCGCTCATCCGCTTGACGGTGCCCAGCTCGATGCCCTTCATCAGGCTGACCAGGGTCGCCTCGGGCGGGATCAGGCCGGCCCAGCCGGCCAGGTTCTCCCGCAGCGCCTGGGACGGCACCGCCAGCACCACCAGGTCGGCGCCGTCGATCGCCTCGGCGGCGTCGGCGGTCGCCCGCAGCGCCGGCGGCAGCGCCAACCCCATCAGGTAGTCCGGGTTGACGTGCTCGCGGCTGATGGTCTCGGCCAGCTCCGGGCGGCGGGCCCAGATCACCGTGTCGGTGCCGGCGTCCACCAGCACCTTGGCGAAGGTGGTGCCCCAGGAGCCGGAGCCCAGCACCGCGGCGCGGGTCACGACCGGCCCTCCCGGGCCGCCGGACGCTGGTAGAACTCGGCCGGCGGCTCTTCGCCGCGGATGCCGGCGACCAGGTCGCGGACGTCGGTCATGATCCGGTCGGTCATCTCGTGCAGCACCGCCGAGGTCGGCGCGCTGCCGGCGAAGCCGGACAGGTCCACCGGCTCGCCGGCGGCGATGGTGATCCGCTTGCGCGGCAGCGGCCGGAACCGGCGGCCGTAGACGTCGAGGAAGTGCTGGGCACCCCACTGCCCGACCGGGATCACCGGCACGCCGGGCGCCAGCAGCGCCAGCCGGGCCACCCCGGTCTTGGCCTGCATCGGCCAGAAGCCGGGATCGCGGGTCACGGTGCCCTCCGGGTAGATCAGCACCATCTCGCCGCGCCCCAGCGCCTCGACGGCGCCCTGCAGCGCCTGGCCGGCGTCGGCGGTGTCGCGGTGCACCGGGATCTGGCCGGCGCCGGCGACGATCCGGCCGAGGCCGAACGGCAGCCGGAACAGGCTGGCCTTGGCCAGGTAGCGCGGCACCCGGCCGGCGTCCCAGACGAACCGGGCGAAGATCAGCGGGTCGGCGTAGGAGATGTGGTTGACCGCCACGATGGCCGGTCCAGTGGCCGGGATCCGCTCCAGGCCGATCCAGCGGCGCCGGAACAGCAGGCTGACCAGGGGATAGACCAGCAGGACGGCGAACCGCATGTACGGTCCCACCCGCTCGGCATGCCGTACCAATCGAGTTCCCTTCCGCCTCTTGCTGTCTCGGGTTGCTGTCCCGGGCGCCGGCCCGGATGCGCTCCCCGGCGGGTGCGAGTCTGCCACCGCCGTGCCCTGGTGGCAGCATCTTGGGAGTGCAGTGGCGAGTTCTGGTACCGATCAAGCACGGCGCGCCGGCCAAGACCCGGCTGCGGGCCGCCATCCGCGAGGACGTCCAGCATGCCGACCTGGTCCGGGCCATCCAGCTCGACACCCTGGACGCGGTGCTGGCGCTGCGCACCCATCCCCTGGTGGGCGGGCTGTTCGTGGTGTCGGGACAGCCGGCCGCCGCGCTGCCGGTCGAGATCGAGATCCTGCCCGACGCCGGCGGCGGCCTGAACCCCGCGCTCGCCGCGGCCGCCGCCGAGCTCGCCCGGCGCTTCCCCGCCGACGGGGTGGTGGCGCTGGTCGGCGACCTGCCGGCGTTGCGGGCCGCCGATCTGCTGGCGGTGCTGTACATGGCGCCGGTGGACGGCCGCGGTTTCGTCCGGGACTCCGAGGGCAGCGGGACCACCCTGCTGGCCGCCGGGCCGGGCGTGCTGCTGGACCCGATGTTCGGCCCGGACTCCGCGCAGCGGCACCTGGCCTCCGGGGCGGCCGAGCTGCCCGCCGCGGCCAGCCTGCGCTGCGACGTGGACTCGGTGGCGGACCTGCGCCGGTGCCTGGAGCTGGGCGCCGGGGTGCTGACCTCGCAACTGGTGGCCGACCTGGTGTGAACGGCATTCTCCCTCCCCCGGCTCCGGCGGGCAGAATGACCCCATGACCGACACAGTTGCCTCCGCGCCGTCCCCGGCCGGTTCCGTCGTCCCGGAGCCGGAACAGTCGGCGCCGCCGGCATCCCAGCCCGAGGTCGAGCTTCCCGAGGACCGGTTCTCCAACCGGGAGATGTCCTGGCTGAACTTCAACGCCCGGGTGCTCGCGCTGGCCGAGGACCGGCGCCAGCCGCTGCTGGAGCGGATGAAGTTCCTGGCCATCTTCGCCAGCAACCTCGACGAGTTCTACATGGTGCGGGTGGCGGGGCTGAAGCGGCGGCTGGAGATGGGGCTGGCGGTGCGCGGGCCGGACGGGCTCACCACCCGCGAGACCCTGATGATGATCGGTGAACGCAGCCGTGAGCTGATGGCGCGGCACTCCCGCTGCTTCGACTCCGACATCGAGCCGGCGCTGGCCGCCGAAGGCATCCGGATCCTGAACTGGGAACACCTCGATCCCGGCCAGCAGCGGGAGCTGACTGAGTACTTCCACTCCCAGGTCTTTCCGGTGCTCACCCCGCTGGCGGTCGACCCGGCGCACCCGTTCCCCTACATCTCCGGGCTCTCGCTCAACCTCGCGGTGCTGGTCCGCGAGCCGGGTTCGGAGCTGGACAAGTTCGCCCGGGTGAAGGTGCCCAACAACGTGCCCCGGTTCGTCATGGTGGACAAGACCCCGGAGACGGCGGGCTTCCTGCCGCTGGAAGAGCTGATCGCGGCCCACCTGTCGGCGCTGTTCCCGGGGATGCACATCGTGCAGCACCACCTGTTCCGGGTCACCCGCAACACCGACTTCGAGGTGGAGGAGGACCGCGACGAGGACCTGCTGCAGGCCCTGGAGCGCGAGCTGGTGCGGCGCCGGTTCGGCCCGGCGGTCCGGCTGGAGGTGGCCGACAACATCGCCGAAGAGGTGCTGGACCTGCTGACCAGCGAGATCGACGTGCAACCGGAGGAGGTGCTGCGGGTACCGGGCCTGCTCGACCTCGGCGCGCTCTGGCAGGTCTATGACCTGGACCGGCCGTCGCTGAAGGAGAAGCCGTTCGTGCCGGCCACCCATCCGCGCTTCGTCGACGGCGAGACGCCGAAGTCGGTGTTCGCCACCCTGCGCGACGGTGACGTGCTGGTGCACCACCCCTACGAGTCGTTCGCCACCAGCGTGCAGCGCTTCATCGAGCAGGCCGCGGCCGACCCGAACGTGCTGGCGATCAAGCAGACGCTGTACCGGACCTCGGGCGATTCCCCCATCGTGGACGCCCTGATCGACGCCGCCGAGGCCGGCAAGCAGGTGATGGTGCTGGTCGAGATCAAGGCACGCTTCGACGAGCAGGCCAACATCAAGTGGGCCAAGGCGCTGGAGCGGGCCGGCTGCCACGTGGTGTACGGCCTGGTGGGCCTCAAGACCCACTGCAAGACCTCGCTGGTGGTGCGCTCCGAAGGCGGCTCGCTGCGCCGCTACGCCCACATCGGGACCGGCAACTACCACCCCAAGACCGCGCGGTTGTACGAGGACCTGGGCCTGTTCACCGCCGACGAGAAGATCTGCGCGGACCTGACGGACCTGTTCAACGTGCTCACCGGCTACTCCCGCCAGACCGAGTACCGGACGCTGCTGGTGGCACCGCAGGGTCTGCGTCCCGGGCTGCTGGCCCGCATCGAGCGCGAGATCGCCCATGCCCGGGCCGGCCGAGCCGGCCACATCCAGATCAAGTGCAACCACCTGGTGGACGAAACCCTGATCGACGCGCTGTATCAGGCCTCGCAAGCCGGTGTCCGGGTGGAGTTGATGGTGCGGACCTTCTGCACCATCAAGGCCGGCGTGCCCGGGCTGAGCGAGAACATCACGGTCCGTTCGGTGCTGGGCCGGTTCCTGGAGCATTCCCGGATCTTCTACTTCGCCAACGACGACCAGCCCGAGTACTGGATCGGTTCGGCCGACCTGATGCACCGCAACCTCGACCGGCGGGTCGAGGTGCTCACCCAGGTCACCGGCGCCAACACCGAGCAGTTGCGCACCACCCTGGACCTGGCCTTCGACCCGGAGACCACTGCCTGGGAGTTGCAGCCGGACGACCAGTGGATCCGCCGCGGCGGCAGCCGGCCGGTGGACTACCAGCAGGTGCTGCTGGCCCGGCTCGCCTCCCGCGGCGGCACGTGAGCGGCGCGACGCAGGCCCGAGCCACCCCGGCGGCCGGCGGGGTGCTGTGGCGCCAGGACGGCGACCGGGTGCTGGTGGCGGTGGTGCACCGGCCGCGCTACGACGACTGGTCGCTGCCGAAGGGCAAGCTGCATCCCGGCGAGCATCCGCTGGCCGGGGCGGCCCGCGAGGTGGCCGAGGAGACCGGCGCCCGGGTCGAGGTCGGCCGCCGGCTTGCGTCGGTGGAATACCCGTTCGGCGACGACGGCGCGATCAAGCAGGTGTCCTACTGGGCGATGCGCTACCGCGACGGTGAGCACGCCCCTGGCGACGAGGTGGACCGGCTGCGCTGGGCCACCGTGGCCGAGGCCACCCAGCAGTTGAGCTATCCGGCCGACCGCGGGGTGCTGGCCGATTTCGCCCGGCTGCCCGGCGACACCCGGACGTTGTTGCTGCTGCGGCATGCCAAGGCCGGCAAGCGCTCGGACTACTCCGGTGACGATCGGCTCCGGCCGCTGGACAAGATGGGCCGGCGGCAGGCGCGTGACTCGGTCGCGGCGCTGCTGGCCTTCGCTCCGCAGCGGGTGCTGGCCGCCGACCGGGTGCGCTGCGAGCAGAGCGTCCGGCCGGTGGCCGACCAGCTGGGCCTGCCGGTGCACAGCGCCCCCGCGCTGTCCGACGAGGCGTGGGACAAGGACCCGGACGCGGGCCTGGCGGCGGTCCGGGAGCTGCTGGCCCAGCCGGGTACCACCCTGATCTGCAGCCAGGGCGAGACGATCCCGGCACTGCTCGAGCAACTCGGGGTGCCGGGGGCGCCGCATCCGTGCCGCAAGGGTTCGGTGTGGGCGCTGTCGGTCGCCGACCGCGGCGTGGTCGCGGCGGACTACTACCCGCGCCCGTACTCCTGACCGGCGCCGAACCGCCCGGTTCGCACAGGCAATCCGGGCCGGCACCGGATGGCGGGCCGGCCGGCGCCTGATCAGCCGGAACGCTTGGCGGGCGTCCGCTTGCTCGCTGCCTTGGCCGGCTGGGCTGCCGGGGCGGCCTTCGCGGCGCCGGCCTTGGCGGCGGTCGTCCGGCCGGCGGATGCCTTGGCCGGGGCGGCCTTGGCGGATGCCTTGGCGGCCGGGGCGGCCTTGGCGCCCGCTGCCTTGGTGCTTGCGGCCTTGGTGCCCGCTGCCTTGGTGCCAGTGGTCTTGGTGCCGGTGGTCTTCGTGCCGGTTGCCTTGGCCGCGCTCGCCTTGGCCGCGCTCGCCTTGGCTGCACCCGTCTTGGCCGGCGACTCCTTGGCCGGGGCGGCCTTGGCGGTTGCCCTGCCCGCGGTTGCCTTGGCGGCACTGGCCTTGCTCGCCACCGCCTTGCCGGCAGCCTTGCCCGCCGCGGTGACCGCACCCGAGGCCGCCTTGGCGGCACCAGCCGCACCGGAGGCTGCCTTGGTGGCAGCAGCCCTGGCCGGAGCGGCCTTCGCGGCCGCCACCTTGGGCAGCTTCTTCGCGCCGCTGGTCACGGCCTTGAACTCGGCACCGGCCCGGAACGCCGGGACCGAGGTCTTCTTGACCTTGACGCTGGCGCCGGTCGCGGGGTTGCGCGCGGTCCGCGCACCCCGGTCCCGCTTCTCGAACGAGCCGAAACCGGTGATAGCCAGCTTCTCTCCCCTGACCACGACGGCGTAGATCTCATCGAGCACGGCGTCGAGTGCGGTGCCGGCCGACTTCTTGTCCGAACCGAGACGGCTCGCCAGCGCCTCGATGAACTGAGCCTTGTTCACGTGTCCTCCCAGGACGCCGGTCGGCCACCGTGGCCAACCTTCCGCAGGAACGGTAAGGCGTGGCTGCCCGAGAAACAACGCAATCGGTTGTGTCGCAAGCCCGATCCCGGCCGCGGAGCGGCGCGCGGCAGGCCAGGAGCATGCCGGGAACAGCCCTCGTCGCAGGCCGGAGCAGGCTCCGCCGCAGGCCGGAGCAGGCTCCGCCGCAGGCCCGGATCAGGCCATATAGCAGGCCTGGAGCAGATCAGGCGCAGCTCAGCGGGGTTGCGCCACCGGCAGCCACGGCTGGCGGCCCTGCTCGTAGCGGTCGATGGCGGCGGTGTCGCGCAGCGTCAACGCGATGTCGTCCAGCCCTTCCAGCAACCGCCAGCGGGTGTAGTCGTCGAGCTCGAAGCCGTGCACCTCGGCCAGCCAGCGCACCTGCCGCTGTCGCAGGTCGACGGTCACCTCGACGCCCGGGTCGTCATCGACGTCGTCGAGCAACCGCTGCACGACCGGCTCCGGCAGCACCACGGTCAGCAACCCCGCCTTGAGCGAGTTGCCCCTGAAGATGTCGCCGAAACGCGAGGAGATGACCACCCGGAATCCGTAGTCCCAGAGCGCCCATACCGCGTGCTCGCGTGACGAGCCGGTGCCGAAGTCGGGGCCGGCCACCAGCACCGACGCACCAGCATGGCGTTGCCGGTTCAGCACGAAGTCCGGTTCGTCGGCACGCCAGGCCTGGAACAGCGCGTCGGCGAAGCCGGTCCGGGTGATCCGCTTGAGGTAGACCGCCGGAATGATCTGGTCGGTGTCGACATTGCTGCGCCGCAACGGCACGGCCCGGCCGGTGTGCACGGTGAAGGTGTCCATGTCTTTCCTGCCCTACAGATCGGCCGGGCTGGTCAGGCGCCCGGTGACGGCGGTGGCCGCGGCTACCGGCGGCGAGACCAGGTGGGTCCGGCCGCCCTTGCCCTGGCGGCCTTCGAAATTGCGGTTCGAGGTCGAGGCGCTGCGCTCGCCCGGAGCGAGCTGGTCGGGGTTCATGCCCAGGCACATCGAGCAGCCGGCCTGGCGCCACTGCGCCCCGGCCGCGGTGAACACCGCGTCCAGCCCCTCCCGCTCGGCCTGCTCGCGGACCCGCATGGAGCCCGGCACCACCAGCATCCGCACCCCGTCGGCCACCGTGCGGCCACGCAGCACCGCGGCGGCGGCCCGCAGGTCCTCGATCCGTCCGTTGGTGCACGAGCCGAGGAAGACGGTGTCGATCTCGATGTCGCGCAGCGGCGTGCCGGCCGACAATCCCATGTACGACAGGGCCTTCTCGGCCGACACCCGCTCGGACTCGGTGGCGAAGCCGGCCGGATCCGGCACCCGCTCGGACAGCGGCGCGCCCTGGGCGGGGTTGGTTCCCCAGGTGACGAACGGGCTGATGTCCTCGGCCGACAGCCGCACCTCGGCGTCGAAGACCGCGTCCGGGTCGGTGACCAGGGTGCTCCAGTAGGCCACCGCGGCGTCCCACTCGGCACCGGTCGGTGCGTGCGGGCGGCCGCGCAGGTAGTCGAAGGTGGTCTGGTCCGGGGCGATCAGGCCGGCCCGGGCTCCCCACTCGATGCTCATGTTGCACACGGTCATCCGGCCTTCCATGCTCATCTGCCGGAACACCTCGCCGCGGTACTCCACCATGTAGCCCTGGCCGCCGCCGGTGCCGGTCCGCGCGATCACCGCGAGGATGACGTCCTTCGGGGTGACCCCCGGCGGCAGCTGGCCGTCGACGGTCACCGCCAAGGTCTGAGGGCGTTCCAGCGGCAGCGTCTGGGTGGCCAGCACGTGCTCCACCTGGCTAGTGCCGATGCCGAAGGCCAGCGCCCCGAACGCGCCGTGCGTGGAGGTGTGCGAGTCGCCGCAGACCAGCGTCATGCCCGGCTGGGTGATGCCCAGCTGCGGCCCGATCACGTGCACGATGCCCTGCTCGGAATGCCCCATCGGATACAGGGTGATGCCGAATTCCTCGCAGTTGCGGCGCAACGTCTCGATCTGGGTCCGGCTGACCGGGTCGGCGATCGGCGCGAGCAGGTCGGTGGTAGGGACGTTGTGGTCCTCGGTGGCCAGGGTCAGCTCCGGCCGGCGGACGGTCCGGCCGGCCAGCCGCAGGCCGTCGAAGGCCTGCGGGCTGGTCACCTCGTGGACGAGGTGCATGTCGATGTAGAGCAGGTCGGGCTCACCGGCGCCGCTGCGCACCAGGTGACTCGACCACAGTTTCTCCGCCAGCGTGCTGCCCATCGCCACTCTCCCACCTCGTGCCGGTCGCCGGTGTCGCGACCCTTGCGTCTCAATATATGAGACTCTAGTATCGCTATATGGGACAGCATAGCGGCATCGGCGTGCTTGACAAGACGGTGGCCGTGCTCAACGCGGCCGCCGCCGGGCCGGCCGGCCTCGCCGATCTGGTGGAGCGCACCGGAATCCCGCGGGCGACCGCGCACCGGCTGGCGGTGGCGCTGGAGGTGCACCGGTTGCTGGCCCGCGACCGGGACGGCCGGTTCGTGCCTGGGCCGCGACTCGCCGAGCTGGCCGCGGCCGCCTCGGATCCGTTGCTGGAACGGGCGGACGAGGTGCTCGCCTGGCTGCGCGACACCGCTGGCGAGAGTGCCCAGCTCTACCGCCGGGACGGGCTGGACCGGGTCTGCGTGGCCACCGCCGAACGGGCCAGCGGGCTGCGGACCACCGTGCCGCTGGGTGCCCGGCTGCCGATGACCGCGGGCTCGGGCGCCCAGGTGCTGTGCGCCTGGGAACCGCCGGCGACGATCGCCCTGCTGCTCGAGCAGGCCGAGTTCAGTGACCGGACGCTGGCCGAGGTGCGCCGGCGCGGCTGGGCCCAGTCGATCGGCCAGCGCGAGGCGGGCGTGGCCTCGGTGTCGGCGCCGGTGTTCGGGACCGGGCGGCAGGTGATCGCGGCCATCTCGGTGTCTGGGCCGGTCGAGCGGCTGGGCCGCTCACCGGGACAGCGGTTGGCACCGGTCCTGGCGGCCGCGGCGCAGCGCCTGCACGCCGGCGATTCCTGAGCGCGTCGGACGCCACCGGGGGTACCGCCCACTTCGGCAGCCAGCGCCGGTGTCTTACGACGGCACCGCCTCCGGACAGGCCCATGCCCTCCGGACAGGCCCATGCCCTCCGGACAGTTTCGTGCCCGGGACAGCACGAGGGGGCAGTCGCGTCGCGACTGCCCCCTCGTGGCCGTTCATCCCAGGCACGCAGGCGGCCTGGGCAGCGCCCGGGTCAGTGGAGAGCGCCCCGCTTTCCGCCGACCCGCTGCCAGATCAGCAGCGCGATGACCGCACCGATGATCGAGCCGATGATGCCGGACGGCTGGAAGAAGCCGTCGTCGCCATCCTTGTGGAAGATCAGGTAGCCGAGGAAGCCACCGATGAACGAGCCGACGATGCCGAGCAGGATCGTTGCGAGGATGCCGATGTCCTGCCGCCCGGGCACCAGCAGCCGGGCGATCGCGCCGGCGATCAGGCCGATGATGATGAGAGAGATGATCAAACCGAGCATGAGGCACACTCCTTAGATAACTGACGGGGACGGACGGGCTCACCGACGGCTGGTCCCCCGGTGAGCCCGGTGGGACGAGCCGGCCGGCGCTCAGTCCTTGAAGGCGTCCTTGACCTTCTCGCCTGCCTGCTTGAGGTTGCCCTTGACCTGGTCGGTCTGGCCCTCGGACTCCAGGCGGTCATCGCCGGTGGCCCGGCCCGCGTGCTCCTTGGCTACACCGCCGACCTCTTCGGCCTTGTTCTTGGCCTTGTCCAATGCACTCATGAATTCTCCTCCTCCAACGGGACACCGCTTCGGGCGTCGCTGGTTCTTGCACGGCCGGCATGACCCTCAGCTTGAGAGTGATTTTACCGGCCGAGCCTGGGTGACCGTCAGGACAGCGCGGTCAACTGGGTAGCTGCTGGCACCGGCTCATCGCCGATGACCAGCGAAACAAGTCGTTCGAGCCGTTCGTGCGCGAGCCGTTCGGTGAGCTCGGGCAGCGCGCCGATCGGCGATCCGCGCAGGTGCAGGCGGGATTCCCGCACCACCTCGACGATCGCGGTGAGAGACAGCCGGTCTTCGAACTCGCGGAACAGCCGCTCGACGATGTCGGCGAAGGACCGGTCGTGGTAGTGCGGTTCGTCTTCGGGTGAGATACGGGCATCGGGCAGTGTGGTCATGCGGACCTCGGATCAACCGGAGGTGTAACGCAACCGCGGCACCAGCCCATGAGCTCAGGAGTACCGAATGAGTACCGGGTGGCTCAGCGTGCCCCGCCAGCAGCGTCGACCTGCATCGAACGGAATCGTTCCCGGCTGGCTGCATAGCCGATCTGATCATTCTAGCCGGTGCTGGCCCGGTTGGGGATAGATGTCGAAACAACGCGCCCGGATTGTCGGTGTAACGGGTGATTACTTCCCGTCGCGGGCCTCCAGCGCGGCCAGGATCGCCTCGGTCACCCGGTCCGCCGGCTGGTCGGCGGCCATCTCGATCAGCAGCCGCTGGGCCCGGTAGTGCTCGATCAGCGGGCGGGTCTCGGCCTCGAAGACCCGCAACCGGTCCGCGATCACCTCGGCGGTGTCGTCGCTGCGGCCCGCCGACTCGGCACGCTCCAGCAGCCGGCGGACCAGTTCCTGCTCCGCCACGGCGAGGAAGAGCACGGACTGCAGGCCGGCCCCGGACTCGGCCAGCGCGGCATCGGCCGACACCGCCTGGGCGACCGACCGGGGGAAGCCGTCCAGGATGTAGCCGCCGGCCTCGGCCGCGCTCAGCACCGCCGGGAGCATCAGGTCGGAGATCAGCTCGTCGGGCACCAGCCGGCCCGCGTCCAGGCAGCCGGCCACCTGCCGGCCCAGGTCGGTGCCGGCCCGCACCTCGGCTCGCAGCAGGTCACCGGAGGCGATGTGCGGCACGCCGTAGTGCCGGGCCAGCCGCTGGCCCTGGGTTCCCTTGCCCGAACCCGGCCCGCCCAGCAGCATCGTCCTCATCGCGGCCGTCCCGGCCGGGCGTCCGGAGCGCACCGCGCGGCGTCGGCGGGCACGGTGTCGACGGCGTTCACCGGCTGAGCTGCTGCTCGGCCTCGGCGAGCAACCGCACCACCGACAGCCCCAGCCGCACGTCGCAGGGATGGCTCGGTGCCGGCTGGCCGGCGGCCTCGGCGAGTTCCCGGGCCGCGACGGACAGCGCCTGGGTGGGGTCACCGCGTTCCGGCAGCTCCACCCGGCCGTCCGGGCCCCACACCGTCAGGCTCACCTGCGCGGCGGCCTCCGGGGTGGCGATGCTGACCGCGCAGCTGCTGCTCACCCCGCCGGCGTGCCGCAGGATCAGGTGCACCAGGTCGCCCCGGCCGGGCCGGGCGGTGATCTCCTCGACCTCCCCGAGTGCCCCGATGAGCATCGCCAGCGCATGCGGCCCGACGTCCCACAGCCCGCCCTTGTCGTGCCGCCACGGGGTGTCGAAGGGGCTGCCGGGCGCGAAGGCCGAGCCGAGCCACAGGCCCGCCGCGCCGCACCAGTCCGAGCGCTGCGTCACCTGCTCCAACCAGCGCCGCTGGCCGGCGTCGAAGCGTCCGGTGAAGAAGACCACCGAGGCGACGCCGGCCTCGGCGACCGCGTCGGCGAGCGCCTGCGCCGCGGGCAGCGACACCGCGATCGGCTTCTCCAGCAGCAGGTGCTTGCCGGCCCGGGCGGCACGCAGCGCCAGCTCGGCCTGCACCTGGGGCGGCACCGAGAAGGCGACCGCGTCCACCGCGTCGAACAGCTCGGCCACCTCGTCGTAGCCGGTGGTGGCCAGCTCGTCGGCCAGCGCCCGGGTCTTGGCCGGATCCCGGCCCCAGATCCCGGCCAGTTCCACCGAAGGTTCGCGGTTCAGGCCGGCCGCGTGGGTGACCCGTGCCCAGTGGCCGTTGCCGACCAGTCCTACCCGCAGGCTCATCGCGTGCTCCCGTCTGCCTGGGCCCACTCTGCCATCCGCGCGACGGCGGCCGGACCGCCGGCTGCTCGATCTCGGATCCGCTCTGCCCGCCAGGGCCCTGTGCAACGGATACGAGTCCGCGCGGGACCGGCGCCGCGGACCGGCCGGACGGCGGTGCCAGACTTGGGGCCATGACCATCTCCGGCGAGCACCCGTTCCTGCCGCCGGAGTCCGACCGCAGCCCGGTCCGGCGGCTGCGCGGCCGGTTGCCCTCGCCGGTGACGCTGTGGACCGCGGGCGCGGCGGGCGAGCGGGCCGGGCTGACGGTCTCGTCGCTGCTGGTCGCCGACGGCCAGCCCGGGTACGTCGCCGGCGTGCTGGATCCGCTGTCGGAGTTGTGGGACGCGCTGCGCGCCACCGGCTCGGCAGTGGTCAGCGTGCTGAGCTGGCAGCACCGGCAGCTGGCCGACGCCTTCGGCTACGTCGCTCCCGCGCCGGGCGGCCCGTTCCGGCTGGCCGACTGGACCCAGACCGAGTGGGGCCCGGCACTGGCCGGCGCGACCGGCTGGGCGGGGTGCCGGCTCGGTGACCGGCCGCCGGTCGAGCTGGGCTGGGGCCTGCTGGTCCAGCTGGAGGTGGCACACGCCGAGTTCGGCGAGGACGCCCCGCCGCTGATCCACCGGCGGGGCCGGTACCTGACGGTGCCCGGCGAGAATCCGGGCGGCTAGCTGCCAGGCGGCGGCTAGCTCCGGGCCGGAATCGCTAGCTGCGGGGCTTGTAGGCGGCAAGCAGGGCGCGCCAGGTGCGCGCCTCGATAATGCCGTTGGCCGGCAGCCCGCGCGCCGCCTTGAACCGGTTCACCGCAGCCACCGTGGCCGCGTCGTAGCGTCCGGTGATCGGCTTGTTGAAGGCCCGCTGCACCGCCATGATCGGGCCGCCGCGCATGCCCGGGAACATGGTGGCACCGGAGTACTTCACCAGCTCCTGCATCGCCGGCGACGAGCCGCCCGGGGCGCTGACCTTGCGGTAGCGCGGGCACGGGGTGGGCCGGAAGGTGCCGTAGTCGCCGGACCAGTTCAGGTCGCTCGGGCGGCACGGCCCGTAGTCGGTGGCCGCCCAGACATGCCGGCTCCAGAACGAGGTGCGGCCGATCGCGCCGTTCCAGGACAGCGAGAAGTGCATGTGGTCGCGGTGGCAGGCGGTGTCGTACGCGGGCTGCGGGGTGCTGAAGCAGCCGTGGTACTCCTCCCACTTGCCGCTCCAGGAGCCCCAGATCTTGTTGTTCCAGATCATGTACATCAGGCCCATCCGCCGGGCGTTGGCGAACGTGTTGCCCCAGCGGTCGGTGGCCAGCAGGAACTTAACCACCATGTAGGCCTGCATGCCCTGCACCGGGTTGCGCACCGAGTTCATCCAGTCCAGGGCTCGCGAGTCGTAGTGCTCGCTCGGGTCGGCACCGCAGTCGCGCGGACCGCCGAAGCTGGTGTTGGGGTAGGTCGCCACCAGCATCCGGCCCAGTGCCAGGGTGCCGGCCCGGTAGCCCGGCTGGCAGGCGATCTGCTCGACGTAGGGGGCCAGCGGCTCGATCGGGCTCAGCAGGCCGGCCGGCGCCTTCAGGCTCGGCACCACGATCGCGGCCGGGCTGGCCGGCGCGGCCGCCACCAGCACACCCCCGCTCAGCGTGGTCGCCAGGAGCAACAGCACTGCCTTCCGGACGGGCTTGTCGAGCAGGCGGAACAGGGTGGCGCGGCGCATCGGCATCTCCAGGGACGGGCTCTCGGCACGTTTCTCGGTCCAGGCTTCGGGGGTGCCTATCGGCGAAGGAGCCGGACGCTGAAGATGAATGCAGGATTTGACCGGAATCGGTGCCGGAGCGGCCGGCCTGGGAAAGCACCCTGGAAAGCACAAGAGCCTCCAGAGGATCTGGAGGCTCTTGATCGGGTAGCCCCGAAGGGATTCGAACCCTCGCTACCGCCGTGAGAGGGCGGCGTCCTAGGCCGCTAGACGACGGGGCCCTAGGTAGAACACGCTAACCGCTGAACTTTCTGCTGCACAAACCGCTGGATGCGGCTTCCGCGCTGGGGTACCAGGACTCGAACCTAGACTAACTGAACCAGAATCAGTTGGGCTGCCAATTACCCCATACCCCATTGCCTGCCCGTCCGAACTGCTGAACAAGCCGAGACGAGACTCTACCCGACGGCCGGCGCGCTACCGAAATCGGGCGTGGCTCGGCATGTCCTCCCGCCC
>Ga0326721_10000107_pt1 | contig 45433 bp, 27 predicted proteins | sample SGPome_FD_203951 | JGI IMG/M metagenome (GOLD analysis project Ga0326721, IMG submission 203951) | Soil microbial communities from Southern Great Plains, Lamont, Oklahoma, United States - SGP_1_2016 | ecosystem: Engineered > Artificial ecosystem > Soil microcosm > Unclassified | place: USA...
GCGTAAATCCGACGCACTCACGCACTCACGCACTTCCGCACTTCCGCCCTTCCGCCCTTCCGCCCTTCCGCACTTCCGCACTTCCGCACTTCCGCACTTCCGCACTTCCGCACTTCCGCACTCTCGCACTTCCGTTCACGCCCTCCACCCCGCCGCGTCCAGCCGCCGGTCCAGGTCGTAGGCGGCGCTGATCAGGGCCAGGTGCGTGAACGCCTGCGGGAAGTTGCCCAGCTGCTCGCCGCTGGGGCCGATCTGCTCGGCGAACAGCCCCAGGTGGTTGGCGTAGCCCAGCACCTTCTCGAACACGAAGCGCGCCTGCTGCAGGTCGCCACCGCGCGACAGGCACTCGGCGTACCAGAACGAGCAGATGGTGAAGGTGCCCTCGCCCTCCGCGAAGCCGTCGGTGGCGCCGTCGTTGATGCGGTAGCGGCGCACCAGCGAGTCCTCCACCAGCTCGCGGGTGACGGCCTCCATGGTGCTCTTCCAGCGCGGGTCGGTGGGGCTGATGAAGCGCAGCAGCGGCAGCAGCAGCGCCGACGCGTCCAGCTCCTCGCCGCCCGCGTGCTGCACGAAGGCCTGCTTGCGGTCGCTCCACATCTCCGTGAACACGCTCTTGTAGATCTCGTCGCGCACCTCCAGCCAGCGCACCAGCGGCGCGGGAAGGCTGCGGCGCTGCGCCAGCCGGATGGCCCGGTCCACCGCCACCCAGCAGAGCACGCGCGAGTTCAGGTACTCGCGCTCCTCCGCGCGCACCTCCCAGATCCCGCTGTCGGGCCGGCGCCAGTTTTCGCACACCCAGTCCACCAGGCCGGTCAGCCGCATCCAGAAGTCGTGCGAGACGGGCTCGCCGTACTTGTCGTACAGGTACACCGAGTCCATCAGCGCGCCGTACACGTCCAGCTGCATCTGCCGCCCGGCCCCGTTCCCCACGCGCACGGGCCTGGAGCCGCGGTAGCCCTCCCACTCGTCCAGCGTGAGCTCCTCCACGTCCGGCGAGCCGTCGATGCGGTAGAGCGGCTGCAGCGGGCCGATGTCGGCGTCGAAGTCGTGGTCCAGCCGCGAGATCCAGTTGATGAACGCGCCGGTCTCCTCGGTCATCCCCAGGCGGATGAGCGAGTACAGCGTGAACGCGGCGTCGCGGATCCATGTGTAGCGGTAGTCCCAGTTGCGCGAGCCACCCACGAGCTCGGGAAGCGAGAACGTCGGCGCGGCGACCAGCGAGCCGAACGGTTTCGCGGCCAGCAGCTTCAGCACCAGCGCCGAGCGGTGCACCTCGTCGCGCCAGCGGCCGCGGTAGGTGGATTTCCCGATCCACCGCCGCCAGAAGTTGGTGGTGCGCTTGAAGGCCTCGGCCACGTAGTGCGGGGCCGAGGCGGGCGAGCGGGCGGAGACGTCGCCGACCTCGAAGACGAAGGTGGCCGCCTCGCTGTGGCGCAGGGTGAACTCGGCCACCGCGTCGCCCTCGTGGAAGCGCACGGGGATGGTGGTCCACAGCCGCGCGGCGACGGTCCCGTCCCGCGGCGTGAAGAGGACGCAGCCGTCCTCGCCCCTCGCGCGGTGCGTCTCGGGGCCGTAGCCGAAGCGCGGGGCGCAGCGCACGCAGAAGCGCAGGTCGCCGCGCACCGCCTTCACCCGGCGCACCACGGCACGCACGTGGTCGCTCTCGCCCACGGGCATGAAGTCCGAGATCTCGGCCACGCCGTCGGGCGAAAGGAAGCGGGTGAGGAGGACGTTGGTGTCGGGGAGGTACAGCTGCTTCAGCCGCGCGCCGTTCAGCACCGGCGACAGCTCGAAGCGCCCGCCGCGGCCGCGGTCCAGCAGCGAGCCGAACACCGGCGGCGAGTCGAAGCGCGGCGCGCACATGAAGTCGATCGTGCCGTCCCGGCAGACCAGCGCCACGGTGTGCAGGTCGCCGATGATGCCGTGGTCCTCGATCGGGGGGTAGTCGCGCTCCATTCGCCTCGCGCCGGGCTCGGGGTCATGCCGCGTTTCGCCCGCGGACAGGGCAAGACCCGTGCGCCGTCTGCCGCGAAGGCTGGAGGCGGAGGACGGAACTGTGCCGAAGTGATGAACGGATGAAGACCAAGGGCGCTTGGGCGTGTTTGGCGCCGAGGCGCCAAACCGGGCTGCGCGCGCGGTAGGGCACGATACTACTGTGCCCAACCGCGCCGGGCCCCCGCCGCGCAACGCATCTTCCCGATTCCCAGGCATCTGCGCGGGCGCGGCGGGTTCCCGGCCCTTCGGGCGCGCATCCCTCACGCGGTTCGTGGCAGGACCGAACGATCGTCCCCCGCATCGCGGCCGCGGGGGCGCAAGGTCTACACCGCCTGCACCTCCGCCAGGCGGTGTCGGTGCTTCTTCTTGCCGCCCTGCTTCCGCGCGGCATCCACCGCGGCGCCGACGAGCGCGGACGCGAGCGCCGTCACGATCTCCGAGCCGTGCTTGCGCACCAGCTTCCGCACGCGCTTCCTCAGCGACTTCTTCGCCTTCTTCCTGTGGCCCATGCTCGTCCTCCGTCCGGGGTTCGAGAGCGGGGTGCCCCGCACGCGGCGTACCCGCAACGGCGCTGCATCGTCACAATTCCGTCACGAATCTCCATCCCTCCTTCAATCTCCCCGTTCCCGATCGAGATTGGCCGCGGAGCCATCCCCACGGAGCGATTGGGCCCTCGCGGGGACAATCTCCCGGAAATCCCGCCCGCGTATGGGCCCCGATGCGCCGGAATGCTTGATCTTGCAGCGGATTCGGCGTATCGTGCGCTCCATTCACCGCCCGCCCCTGACGCACCTTCCGCCCGGTCCACCGCCCCAGCGACCCGCGCCTCCGCGCGGACGGACGGGCGTTCCCGCAAACGCATCGCCCGCGGCCGCCGCCCGTCTCCCGGCGGCGTGCCGCCGTTCCTCGCCGGCGCCGCCGGCCCGCCCCTCCCCATCCAACGAGGACCGCATGCCCCGCAGACCCGTACGCAGCCTCGCGCTCGTCGTGGCCTTCCTCGCCCTCACCGCCGTTCCGGCGCTGGCCCAGCAGGACGGCAGCGTGGGCGGCAGCGTGAAGGACCCCACCACCGGCCGCGCCGTGGCCGGCGCCCACGTGGACGCCGTATCGAGCGACGGGCGCGTGGTGGGCAGCACGACCACCGACGCGCAGGGGAACTACCGGCTGGCCGGGCTGCGCCCCGGCTCGTACACCATGGTCATCAAGAACGAGGGCGGCTCGGAAAGCAGGCTTGGCGCGGTGGTCGCCGCCGGGCAGGCGTCCACGGTGAACGTGGAGATCTCGGCGGGCGCCGTCGCCCTGAACCCGCTGGTCGTCTCGGCCTCCAAGCGCCCCGAGAAGGCGCTCGAGGCGCCGGCCCGCGTGGAGGTGGTCTCCGAGCGCGAGATCGAGGCGCGCCCGGCCATCACCACCGTCGACCACCTGCGCTCCGTCCCCGGCGTAGACATCGCGCAGACCGGCGCGGGGTCGGCCAACGTGGTGGCGCGCGGCTTCAACAACATCTTCTCCGGCGCCCTGCACGCGCTCACCGACTACCGCCTCACCGGCGTGCCCAGCCTGCGCGTGAACTTCCTCCAGTTCGTTCCCGCCAACAACGAGGACATCCAGCGGATGGAGGTGGTGCTGGGCCCCGGCGCGGCGCTGTACGGGCCGAACACGGCCGACGGCATCCTGCACATCATCACCAAGAGCCCGCTGGACGAGCAGGGAACCACCCTGGCCGTGGGCGGCGGAAGCCGCAGCACCCTGCAGGGCGAGTTCCGCACGGCGCAGCTGCTGGCGCCCAACTTCGGCGTGAAGCTCAGCGGCCAGTACGTGCGCGCCGACGAGTGGCGCTACACCGACCCGGCCGAGGTGCTGGAGCGCAACAAGTTCGCCTCGAACCTGGCCTTCTACCGCGCCGACCTGATGCGCGCCTCGGGCATCACCCAGGCCGAGGCCGACGTGCGCATCGCCCGCATCGGGCAGCGCGACTTCGGCATCGAGCGCTGGAGCGGCGACGCGCGCGCCGACTGGCGCGTGAGCGACGACTTCACCGCCGTGCTGAGCGCCGGCGTGAGCACCGAGGTGAACGGGATCGAGCTGACCGGGCTGGGCGCGGGGCAGGCCCGCAACTGGCGCTACACCTACGGCCAGCTGCGCGGCAACTGGCGGCGGCTGTTCGGGCAGGTGTACGTGAACCACAGCGACGCCGGCGAAACCTTCCTGCTGCGCAACGGCGCGCCCATCGTGGACCGCTCGAGCGTGGTGGTGGGGCAGCTGCAGCACGGGTTCGACCTGGGCACCCGCCAGCGCTTCACCTACGGCGGCGACTACACCTGGACCAACCCGGTGACCGAGGGAACCATCAACGGGCAGTACGAGGGGCACGACCAGACGCGCGAGTTCGGCGCCTACCTGCAGAGCGAGACGGCCATCACCCCCAAGCTGGACCTGGTGCTGGCCGGCCGCATCGACACGCACTCGGCGCTCCCGGACCCGGTGTTCAGCCCCCGCGCGGCGCTGGTGTTCAAGCCGGCCCCGGGACACGCGCTGCGCCTCAGCTACAACCGCGCGTTCAGCACGCCCAGCTCGCTGAACCAGTTCCTGGACCTGGGCTCGTCGATCCCCAACGACCAGCTGGCTGGGCTGGGGTACTCGCTGCGCATCCAGGGAACGGGCGACGTGGGCTTCTCGTTCCGCGACGCGGGCGGCAACTACCAGGTGCGCTCGCCCTTCACCCCCGCCGGGCTGGGCGGCCCCGGCCAGCTCCTCCCCGGCAACTCCACCACGCTCTTCCCGCTGGCGGTGGGCGTGCTGGCGGCCCGCGCGGCGCAGGCGGGAACGCCGCTGCCGCCGACGCTGGTGGCGTACCTGAGCGGGCTGCACCCGACGTCGGGGCAGGTGGGGCTGAACTACCTGAACGCGGTCACCGGGCAGGTGGGCGACCTGGCCTCGCTGGCGCTCCCCGACGTGAAGCCGATCCGCGAGTCGCCCTCGAACACGCTGGAGGCCGGATACAAGGGAATCCTGGGCGACCGGCTGCTGATTGCCGCCGACGCGTGGTGGTCGCGCAAGGAGAACCTGGTGACGCCGCTCACCATCCAGACGCCGCTGGTGCTGCTGAACGGGCCGCAGCTGGGCGCGTACCTGGTCCCGCGCTTCATGGCGGACCTGGGGATGAGCCAGGCGCAGGCCACGGCGCTGGCCGCGCAGCTGATCGGCAACGCCACCTCGCCCGGGCTGGCCACGATCCCCGTGGGCGTGATCTCGGCGCCCAGCGTGCACGCCAACAGCGCGCAGCTGCTGGTGACGTACGTGAACGTCGACGAGAACATCGACCTGTGGGGAAGCGACCTGTCGGCGCGCTTCATCGTGAACCCCGAGTGGTCGGTGAGCGCCAGCGGCTCGTACGTGAGCGACGACCGCTGGCAGACGCGCAACGCCGGGCTGGTGACGCTGAACGCGCCCACGAAGAAGGCGACGCTGGCGCTGACCTACGACGCCGCCGAGGGGAACGGCTTCTCGGGCGAGGCGCGGATGCGCTACACCGCGGGCTTCCCGGTGAACTCGGGGGTGTACATCGGCACGCGCTGCCTGGAGGGCGCGTCGACCAGCCCGCTGGCCGAGGACTGCGTGAGCGCGTACACGCTCTTCGACATGAACGTGGGGTACCGGCTGCCGGTGCGCGGGCGCAAGACCACGCTGCAGGTGGCCGTCACCAACCTGTTCAACGAGGGCTACCGGCCGTTCCCGGGCACGCCCAACATCGGCCGCACCATCCTGGCCCGCGTGAAGTACGACTTCTGACTGCGAGCGGTGGGGCGATGAACAGAAGGCCGGACGCTCTGTCCGGCTTTCTGTTCAGGTCCTGCCGAGCTTCTGTTTACCTTCCTCTTGACTGCAGCGCCTCCGGGCGCTAGACTTGTCGTCGCTCCCCACCTGCGGGTGGTGTGAGTACATAACTCCGGGGGGTTGGGCCTTATTGGCACAACCCCTCGTTATTTTATCCAACTACAACTCTCTTGGAGCCGTAGCATTGGATACCACGCCTTTCCCGAGGCCCTTCAAGCCATCCGTAGAGATCTTCGTAGACGGGCCAAACTTCAACCTGGCGCAACGGTACGAAGGCATTCCGTTCCGTATCGACCTGAACCTGCTCGCTACGCGGCTCAGCCGAGGTTATCACTTCGTCAAGCTGCGGTACTACACGTCGCCGCTCCCCGATCAGCACAGCCACAGCTACCGCGCGCAGCAGCGGTTCTTCGCGCAGGTCTCCCGCAGCAGCCGCATCGAGCTGGTGCTGGGGCGCCACGAGCCGCGCATCGACCGGGAAACCGGCCGCAGGTACCACGTCGAGAAGGAAACGGACGTGAACCTCGCCGTCGACATGGTCGTCGGCGCCTACCGCGACCGCTACGACGTGGCGATGCTGGTGGCGGGCGACAGCGACTACGTCCGCGCAGCCGAAGCGCTGAAGGATCGCGGCAAGCAGCTGGTGTGGTGCCCGCTTCCGGCACAACGAAGAGTCGACCAGCTGGCAAGGCTGGCCGACGGAACGCGGGAGCTCGATCTCAAGTTCCTGCGGACCTGCGCACTGCCGCAGCGGTAGCGCGCACGATCTCGCCGAAGCGGCTATAGGAGCGGAGGCGGAGCCTTACGCCGACGCCGGTCCAGGATCCGGCGAACGCTTCGCATGCTGATCTGCATCCCCCTGTCGAAGCCATCCTGATCGTCCGGACGTTCGGCGGAGGCGAGGGGGACTGGTTGCTCTCCATCCAACGGCAGGGCGGAGGGATCGTCGTCTTTCATCGCCAATCTTCCGAAGTCGGCCCGACGATCATGCAGCGACCGCCCGCTCCAGCGTGGCCAGGTCCGCATCGACGCGGGCGAGCTCGGGGAGGAAGCCTACGGCGTCGTAGATCTCGCGGGCGGCCTCGAGGTAGGCGCGGGCCTCGGACGGGCGGCCGCAGGCGGCGTGCAGCAGGCCGTAGCCGTGCAGCACCGCCGCCTCCTGCTTGCGCGGAAGGCCGCGCTCCTGGCAGACGCTGAGCGCCTGCTCGTAGAACACGAACCCTTCCTCGTCGGCCCTGGCCCGCGCGATCCCGCCCAGCAGCAGGTACACGTCCACACAGTCCTCGATCAGCCGGTCCACGATCGCCAGCTCCTCGGCGCGGCGCGCCTCTTCCTGCGCCTCGAACAGACGCCCCTGCCGCAGCAGCACGTCGCCCAGGTTGGTGCGCACCGTCATCTCCCAGCGCGGCTCCAGCCTGCGCGCCAGCGCCTCGCGCAGCACCGCCTCGGCGCCCGGCAGGTCGCCGTGCTCGGTGAGCAGGAGACCGCGGTTGTTCAGGTAGAAGGGCATGGCGTCGTCGGCGCCGGTGGCCTCGATGCGCTCGCGGGCGCGGGCCAGCAGCGCCTCGGCGTCGGCCAGCTCGCCGTGCTTGATGGAGATGACGGAGAGGTTGGTGTAGAACGGCCATTCCAGCGCGGGATCGCCCAGCCCGCGGGCGATGGCCAGCCCGCGCTCGTACCAGTCGCGCGCCCGCTCGCGCTCGCCGCGGTCGTCGCAGAGGTTGCCCATCCCCTGGCAGGCGATGGCCTGCGCGGCGGCGTCCATCTGGTCGACGGCCAGCGCGTGGCTCTGCTCGTACCACTCCCACGCCTCGTCCGGCCGCCCGGCGGCGCGCGCGGTGCGGCCCAATCGGCGCAGCGCCACGATCTGCGGCGTCTTCTCGCGCAGGTCGCGCGAGATCTCCAGCGCCAGGCCGTAGATCTTCTCCGCCTTCTCCAGCCGCCGGTCGGCTTCCTCGGCCTCGCCCGCGCGGATCAGCGCGGCGGCGGCGGCGGCCAGATCGCCCTCCTGCTGGTGGCGGATGGCCTCGAGGACGTGCGTGTACAGCTCCTCCAGCCGCTGGCGCGAGCGCTCGGCCAGCGCGGGGATCATCTCCGCCAGCCGCGCCGGGTCCACCACGCGCTTGCCCAGCGTGGCGTACGCGCCCGAGCGGGCCCACACCTTCTCGCGGTCCAGCCGCGACGAGCCGATGACGGCGTCGCTGAGCGGCAGGAACTCTTCCGAGTCGGGGACCAGCGCGAGCGCGCGCTCCACCAGCAGGTGCGGCGGCGACGACGGCCTGCTCACCAGATGAACGGGTCGAGGATTGGAGACGGGAAGCCGGCGGCGCTCAGCCGCCGGCCATGATGTACTTGCCCCCGTAGTACGAGAAGTGGGGCGTGGTGCCGGACAGCCGGGTGCCGTCGGTGCTGATGGAGCCGCCCAGGTTCACCCAGTGATCGCCCTCCCAGCGGGCGACGCCGATCGGGCCGCTGCCCAGCAGCACGCCGGCGAGCGGGAAGCTGAGCGTGACCGGGGTGTTGAACTGCACGCCGTGGGGGCCGAACTCGGCCACCAGGCGCTTGGCCAGCACCGCGTCCGACGGGAGGTCGATGGTGACGGTGGTGTCGCGCGGGAGCGCCCCGGCGGGGATGTCGACGCGGAAGCCGTTCAGCTCCACGAAGCCGCCCTCGCTGGCGCGGATGTACTTCTGCGCGTGGCGCGGCGGGCTCAGGTCGGGGGTGCCGATGAACTGCAGCAGTCCGCTGACGTCGATGCTCCCGCCCAGCGCGTGGGCCGGCGCGGCGGGCACGACGGGCGCGAGCGGCGCCTGCGCGCGGTCCGAGCAGCCGGCCAGCACGAATGCGGCGGCGGCCAGCGATACGAGGGTGCGGCGTATCCTCACGGCGGCTTCCTTGGGCATCTGGGTTCCGTACAGCGCACCTTACGGTGCAAGCAGATGCCATGCCGATTTCTTTACCCCGAGCTAACCTGTTTCCGTTGAATGACTTCGGATTGAAGCGGGAGATGGAGGCGCCACCGTGCGGGCGCGAGAGGCTGCACAAAAAACAGGCAAGCTCACCAAATCGGGGAATCGCACGACCAACATCGCTGGATCTCACGCGGAGACGCGGAGTCGCTTTCCTGCACCTCCGCGTCTCCGCGGCTCCGCGTGAGGCCAACGGAGTTCGGAGACGCAGAGATATCGTGAGTCAGCCTACCATCTGGTCGATCCGCAGCAGGGAGCCGGGACCAGGGACATGGGAATTCACCACCCGCTGCAGACCGTCCTTCATCGTCGCCGACCCGAAGTTGATCAGCAGGCCTACCGGGAGTCCGAGGAGACGGAGATAGGTCAGCACCCGCTTCGCATGAACCGGCGCTAATCTTTGGACGGTGAGTCCGCGTTTCTCGATCGATGTCGGCCAGAATGGCTTCGTAGACAGATTCCAGCATGCCGGGCCCGAGTTGCGTGTGGATCCGGAACGCAGCGTCGATGATGGTCCCCGTGATTTCGTCGGTTTCGCGCATTCAGAACTCCTTCGCTCAGAAACACGGCGTGAGTTCGAATTTCTCCGCGTTCTCTCCAGGATCGTTGATCTCCCGCGGAGTTGCGGAGACGCGGAGTCGCCGGCCCTGCACCTCCGCGTCTCCGCGTCTCCGCGTGAGATCCAGCGATGCAGAGGACGCTCACTCCAGGCCGTACTCGCGGATCTTGCGGGTGAGGGTGTTGCGGTGGACGCCCAGGACGTCGGAGGCCTTGCCGAGGTGGCCCTGCACCAGCTTCAGCACCTCGCGGATGTGCAGGCGCTCCACGTCGGCCAGGTGGAGGCCGGGGGCGTAGCCGGCGAGCGGGGCGCCGGTGCCGTCTTCCTCGGGCGCGGGGGGGCTGAGCTGGTCGAGGGGAAGGTGCTCGGGGAGGAGGACGGTGCCGTGCGCCATGAGGACGGCTCGCTCCAGCACGTTGCGCAGCTCGCGGATGTTGCCCGGCCAGGCGTGCTCGTGCAGCCGCTCCATCACGCTGCGGGCGATGCCGCGGATCTCGCGCCCGTAGCGCGCGGCGTTCAGCGCGACGAAGTGGCGGACGAGAAGGTCCAGGTCTCCGCCGCGCTCCACCAGCCGCGGCAGCTGCAGGGTGACCACGGCCAGGCGGAAGTACAGGTCCTCGCGGAAGGTGCCGTCGGTGATGGCGGCACGCAGGTTCTTGTTGGTGGCCGCGACCACGCGCACGTCCACGGGGATGCGGTCCTCGCCGCCCACGCGCTCGATCTCGCGCTCCTGCAGCGCGCGGAGGATCTTGGCCTGCAGCGCCAGCGACATGTCGCCGATCTCGTCCAGCAGCAGCGTGCCGCCGCTGGCGCGCTCGAAGCGGCCCACCTTGCGGGCGATGGCGCCGGTGAACGCCCCCTTCTCGTGGCCGAACAGCTCGCTCTCCAGCAGGTTCTCGGGGATGGCGGCGCAGTTGAGGGCCACGAACGGCCCCGCCGCGCGCCCGCTGTTGCGGTGGATGGCGCGCGCGACCAGCTCCTTTCCCGTTCCCGACTCGCCCAGGATGAGCACCGTGGCGGGGGAGCCGGCCACGCGGCCCACCATGCGGAAGACCTCGAGCATGGCCGGGCTGGCGCCGATGGCCGCCTCGTCGTCGCCGTCGCCCACGTCGGCGGGGGTGATGGGGATGACGTCCTCGGCCTGGAACACCTCGCGCAGCGCCGCGCCCAGCTCTCGCGGGTCCGGCGGCGAGGCGAAGACGCCCAGCACGCCGAGGCGCGACGCCTCGACCATCATCTGCATGGTGGGGCGCGACGCGAGCAGGACCATCGACCCCGTGGGGACGCCGGACTCGGCGATGCGGCGGACGAGCGCGAGGTCCGCGGCGGGAAGGTCGAGCGAGAGGACGAGCGCGGCCCAGCTCCCGCCTCGGAGTTGCTCCAGCCCGTCGCCCAGGGTGGCCGCGGCGCGCACCTCGGCGCGGCCGGCGACCGCCTCGCGGACGGCTTCGGCCGCGGCGGCGGCGGGCTCGATGACCAGGACGGCGGGACGCGGCATCGGCGGCGGGCGCGGTGGGGCGCGGGTGACGGACGGCGAAACGGTGAGGCGGGAATCTGAGGGATTCTGCAAAATGGTGCAACAGCGGGGGGCGGGTGCGCGCACCCCGAATGGAATTCGGGGGCAACAACAGCACAAAGTCCCTTCGGGACTGCAGCCTTGGCATCGTGCCGCTAAGCCGGCCGTTTTGCTTCCGCTGGTTGGGCCGGGGGAGGCTCGAGGAGCGGCCAGAGGCGCTGCTCGCGGTGATGCTCTTCCTGGTTGAGGATGTACTCGGTGATGATCGGGACATGGCGCTTCGACACGCTGAAGGCGCCGTAGCCACTCTGCCAGCGGAAGGTCCGATAGAACCCGTGCGCATGGTTCATCGCGTGCGCCGATGAGCCCTTCACCTGCTTCACCAGCATCGCGGGAGCGAGCGTGGGCGGCACCCGGACAAGGAGATGCACATGATCCTCGATCCCCCCGATCGCCAGCACATCGGCCCGCAGCCGCGTGCAGTCCGCCTGGATCAGGTGATACACCTCCGACCGGAGCGGCTCCACCAGAAGCGGCGCGCGCTTCCATGTCGTCCACACGAGATGCAGATACAACTGCGTCCACGCGTCGCTCATGTTGACACCAGAAGTGAATGAACGGGTAGATACCTGGAGAGCAGTCCGCGGAGCGGACTTTGTGCAGTTGTCGGGGGTGAATTCTATTCACCTTTCCGACCAGCGCAACCGGAGCGGCTCCACCAGAATTCACATCGGAAGTGGGATGAACGGGTAGATGCTGGAGAGCAGTCCGCGCAGCGGACTTTGTGCAGTTGTTGCGGATGCATTCCATTCACCTGTCCGGGCGAGCGGGAGGGCCATTCCTCAGGAGTGAGCCAGGTCGCCGAGCGCCCGGAGGCCGGGACGGTGATGCGCGCACTGTAGCTGGATCAAAAGCAAGCCGGGGTCGGGAGCCTTTCGCTCCCGGCCCCGCCCGGCCGGCCCGCCCAGTATCTGTCGCCCCGATGAATTATGGGGTGTGCTGTTTACCAGACCGCGGCATCACCCGATCGCGGGCGAACCGGCCGCTTCGCTCGCCCTCACCGGTACGCCCGGGCGGCCTGCACCGCCGCGTAGGCGTCCGCGTAGCCGGTGCCCTGCTCCCAGAGAGCGTAGCCGGGCTGCGGGCGGGCGGTGTTCTCCAGGATCGTTTCCACCTGGTCGGGCGTGAGCCTGCCGCCCGCGGCCTCCTGCATCAGCGCCACCACGCCGGCGATGTGCGGCGCGGCCATCGACGTGCCCGACATGCAGGTGAAGTCGTCGAGGTTCTGGAAGCCGATGTTGCAGGCGTTCAGGTCGCTGGTGATGCCCAGCGGCGCCACCACGCCGGTCGACGAGCGCGCCGACACGATGCGCACGCCCGGCGCGGTCACGTCGGGGTGCAGCAGCGGGTCGCCCGCCACGCCGCGCGACGAGAAGCCCGCCAGCACCGGCGCGCGGCCCGTGGCGTCCACACACTGCGACGCGGAGTTGGTGGGGTCGAGCACGAACAGCTTGCACCCGGCGGCCACGCTGATCACCCACGGCGCCACGCTCAGGTAGTTCATGGTGTTGGCCGCCGGCCCGTCGTTCCCCGCGGCGAAGACCACGGTGATGCCGGCGTCGTGCACCGACTTCATGGCCTCGATCACCGGGTCGGTGGGATCGAAGTCGCCGGTGCCGCCCCAGGAGTTGTTCACCACCTTGATGTTGTACTTCACGCGGTGGTCGATCATCCAGTCCACCGCCTGCAGCACCGAGGCGTACACGATCTCCAGCGTCTCGCCCGCGCTCAGGCCGATGAGGCTGGCGCCCGGGGCCACGCCGCGGTACGCGCCGAAGCTGGTGCCGCCGTTCCCCGCCGCGATGCCGGCCACGTGCGTGCCGTGCCCGCCGGTGTTGTCGGTGTTGGGAAGGTTCTCCACCGCCAGCTCGCCGCCGGGGCGCGGAAGGCTGGTCGTATCGTCCGTCAGGTAGGCGAAGTTCAGCGTGAACTTCACGTTGGCGACGGTCTTCGTCGGATACGCGACGTCGGAGTTCAGCCCGTTGATGCCGCTGTCGAGGATGGCGATGCCCACGCCCTTCCCCGTGATGCCGCCGTTCCACGCCATGTCGGCGCGAAGCGACTGCGTGCTCTCGCGCAGGAGGGTGGGAACGGCGCGGTTGGCGTAGATGCTCTGCACGCCGCCGAGCCCCGCCATCGCCTGGATCTGCGCGGGGGTGCCGAGGGTAACGAGCATCGACAGGTTGCGGAAGGTCATCACCCCGGCGCCGAGGCGCATCACCTGGTTGGCGATGGCGAGCTTCGAGGTCTTGGCCGGATCGAAGTTCACGATGGCGACCAGCTGCTGCGCGGGCGCCGCCACGGCCAGCGCGCTCGCCAGCTTCGCGTCGATCTTCGGCCCGCTGGCGACCGTCGCCAGCCGGGCGGGTCCGGCCGGGGCGACCGCCGTGGGCTGCGCATCGTTGCATGCCGCCAGCGCCAGCGCGGCCAGGGAAAGAAGGAGAGTCCGCTGCATCGTTCCGCGTCGTCCGTCATCAGGTTGCGGCCGCCACCGGGTGCGGCGGCCGAGGTTCGTTCATCTTCGCGTCTCCAGACTCCGCCAGGTCTCACGCGGAGGCGCGGAGCCGCGGAGGCGTGTCCCCGGCACCTCCGCGTCTCCGCGTGAGATCCAGGGGTGCCGGGGAGACGCGGAAGCGCTACCGCCGCACTGACATCACCGCCGAGTAGGCGTCCAGGTAGCCGGCGCCCGCCTCCCACTCGCCGTAGTACGGCATCGTGCGGGCGCTCTTCGTGATCGCGCGGTAGACCTGGTCGGGAGTGAGCCTGCCGCGCGCGGCCTCCTGCATCAGCGCGATGGTGCCGACCACGTGCGGCGTGGCCATCGACGTCCCGCTCATGCACGTGTAGTACGGCACGAACGTGGTGGGGATGGCGCAGTCCAGCGCGTCGCTGGGCGCGTTCAGCGCGTTCATGGGCGTGCCCGTGCTGGCGCGGGCCGACACGATGTTGGCGCCCGGCGCGGTGATGTCCGGATGGTACAGCGGATCGTTGCGGATGCCGCGCGACGAGAAGTCGGCCAGCATCGAGGTCCCGCCCGCGCAGAGCGAGGCGGAGTTGGTGGGGTCGGGGGAGACCGTCTTGCACCCTGCGGCCACGCTGATCACCCACGGAGCAACGCTGTACGGATTCAGCGTGTTCTCCCCCGGCCCGTCGTTCCCCGCGGCGAACACCACCGCGATACCCGCCTTGTAGACCGCCTTCGTGGCCACGTTGGTGGGGTCGTTCGGATCGAACGTTCCGCTCGAGCCCCACGAGTTGTTGACCACCTTGATGTTGTACTTCGCGGCGTTGTCGATCAGCCAGTCGAAGCCGGCCAGCGCCCAGAACACCACGATCGTCTCGCCGGTGCTGATGCCCACCAGGTTCGCGCCCGGCGCCACGCCCGTGTACTTGCCGGCCGACGACGCGCCCGAGCCGCCCACGATTCCCGCCACGTGCGTCCCGTGCCCGCCGGTGAGGTCGGTGTTGGGGACGTTCTCCACGAACAGGTTCGCCCCGACGGCGGGAAGCGTCTCGTCCTGCGTCACCAGGTCCTTCATGCTTCCCAGCACCTTCACGTTCTGCACGACGTGCTCGGGATAGTGCACGTCGGGGTTGAACAGCCCGTCGATGCCGCTGTCGAGAATGGCCACGCCGATCCCCTTCCCCGTGTAGCCGGCCACGCGCGCCAGGTTGGCGCGGATGCTGGGGACGCTCTCGGCCAGGAACCACTTCAGCTGCTTGTTCGAGTAGAGCGAGACCACGCCCGGCACCGCGGAGATGCGAGTGATCTGCGCGGGGTTGGCCACGGCCGCCACGATCGGGAGGTGCTTGAAGCGGATGATCCCCGCGCCGGTGGCCCGTACGGCGCTGGCGACGGCGTCGCCGCTCGCGAGGCTGTCGTACGTCACCAGCACCTCGAGCTGGTCCAGCGGCCCGGCCAGCGCGAGCGCCGAGGTGAGCACCGGGTCCACGTCCACGCCCGGGGCGAGGGTGACGCGGTGCAGGGTGTTGGGGGCGCGGTCCGGCCCCAGCGGCTGTGGGTCGTTGCACCCCGCGGCCAGTGCGGCAACCGCCGCGAGCGCGAGCCAGCGTTTCATCGTGCGTCCTCCAGCGTGACCGAGTGTGAACCCGTGAGCGTTGCGTTCCGTGCCCCGAGGAAAGGCAATCGCGGGTCCACGTGCCATCTCCCCTGCACCGCTTTGGTGAAACTGCGGAATTCGGAAGATGGGGATGAGAGGAGATGAAGATGAACGGATGGGGGTGGATCCGCATCGCAAGTCGATGCGATAAAAGTTTTTGGATCAGATCGAGGAAGACGGATGACGGATCGTCGCGGCGCGGGCGGGGAGTGGGGAGGATGCCGAAAAACGGGATCGCTCGGCGCGACATCGTGTGCGATGTGCAGCATCGCCGATCAGGCTAATTTCACATTAATGGTGCAGAACGGATTCGCATTTCGGTGAATCCAGTCGGGGCACGGCGCGTGCTCTGTCATCGTTGAAACGGTTTCTCGATCTCCTTCGCGGACGGGCACGGGCAAAGATGGCGACCCACGTCGAAGCACAGCTGGCCGCCGGCACTCCGCCGGAGGACCCGGTCCTTTCCCTGCTCGACGCCGCGGCCGAGGCGTACCGGATGCACGACGGCGCGCTGCGCGGCGAGCTGGCGATGGCGCAGGCCGACGCGCGCTCGTCATCGGCGGAGGCGGAGCGCTGGCGCGCCGAGGCGCAGTCGGCCGAGGCGGACGCGGAGTCGCTGCGCGGCGAGGTGCGCGCGGTCCGGAGCGAGCTGGAGGGCGCTCACCTGGCATTCCAGCGGCAGCGCGAGCGCGCCGAGACGCTCAGGCACGCGCTGGTGAGCGTGCACCGCGCGCTGTTCGGGGGGAACGTCTACGAGATGATCCTGCGCGCGTGCATGCAGATCACCGGCGCCACGCGCGGCCTGTACATCTCCTCGCGCGCGGGCGGGCGGATGCGCGTGCGAGCGGCGCACGACGTGGACGGATATCCCGACGCCGACCCGTCGCCCTTCATCTGCGCGCTCAGCCGCCGCGTGATTGACCGCAACGAGCCGGTGGTGTGCAACGACGGCACCGACAACGGCGTCGCCGACATCCCCGCCCCCACCTCCGACGGCGAGCGCTTCCGCAATCTCGTCGTCAGCCCGGTGGTGGTCATGCAGGACCTGGACGGCGTGGTGATCGTGGGCGACAAGCAGGGCGGCGGCTTCGACCCCAACGACGTGGAGACGCTGCTTTCGGTGGGCCACCACGCCGGCGTGGCGGTGGAGAACCGGCGGCTGGAGCAGGCGCTGCAGATGGCGTACGTGTCCACCGTGAGCATCCTGGCCGACGCGGTGGAGGCCAAGGACCCGTACACGCACGGCCACTGCGAGATGGCGTCGCGGTACGCGCGGCTGGTGGCGGGGCGGATGGGGCTGACGCCGCAGGAGCAGGCGGTGGTGTGCTACTCGGCGCTGCTGCACGACGTGGGAAAGATCGGCGTGAGCGACGGGGTGCTGAACAAGCCCGGGCCGCTGCTGCCGGAGGAGATGGAGCTGATGCGCGCGCACGTGCGGGTGGGGCACGACCTGCTGCGCAACGTGCCCGTGCTGCAGCCGGTGGCCGACGTGGTGCTGCACCACCACGAGCGCTACGACGGCGACGGCTATCCCGACGGCCTGCGCGGCGACGAGATCCCGCTTCCCGCGCGGATCGTGGCGGTGGTGGACGCCTACTGCGCCATGATCACGCGGCGCAGCTACAAGGAGGCCTACACCGAGGACCACGCACGCGACGAGATCCGCCGCTGCGCCGGCAGCCAGTTCGACCCGGGCGTGGTCGACGCCTTCCTGCAGGTGCTGGAGACCCCCGAGGCCGACGATCCGGACGAGGACGCCTGGGCCGAGTGCCTGGTCCTTCCCGGGCTGGCGGACCGGCAGCTGCTGCGCAAGGCGTCGTAGGGGACAGGGGGCGACTCAAATCTCCCACCCCCCGAATGAATTCGGGGGCAACAACGGCACAAAGTCCCTTCGGGACTGCGGCCTCGGCATCGTGCTGTCAGCCCGACAGTTTTGCTGCCGCTGATTCGGCCGGGGGAGGCTCGAGGAGGGGCCAGAGGCGCTGCTCGCGGTGATGCTCCTCCTGGCGGAGGATGTAGTCGCCGATGACCGGCACGTGGCGCCTGGACACGCTGAAGGCGCCGTAGCCGCTTTGCCACCTGAAGGTCCGGTAGAAGCCGTGCGCATGGTTCACCGCGTGCCCCGATGAGCCCTTCACTGCTTCACCAGCATCGCGGGGGCGAGCGTGGGCGGCACCCGGACAGGGAGATGCACATGATCCTCGATCCCCCCGATCGCCAGCACATCGGCCCGCAGCCGCGTGCAGTCCGCCTGGATCAGGTGATACACCTCCGACCGGAGCGGCTCCACCAGAAGCGGCGCCCGCTTCCATGTCGTCCACACGAGATGTAGATACAGCTGCGTCCACGCGTCGCTCATGGTCACACCGGAAGTGGGATGAACGGGTAGATGCTGGAGAGCAGTCCGCGAAGCGGACTTTGTGCATTTGTAGCAGGTGAATTCTATTCACCTGTTCGGCCCCGGCAAGCGGGATGGAGATGAAAAGAAGCGGAGCAGCAGAAGATTCGTCTTCCGCTGCTCCGCTTCTTGCCGATCATCACCGATGGGGCCGGATGCGGGCAAGCATCCCTGTCCTGTCCTCTACCGGCAGCCGCGGGCGCGCTTCACCTCGTACAGCGCGCGGTCGGCGTCGCGGACGAGCTCGTCGGGCGAGGCGATCTCGGGGCGGTACTCGGCCACGCCGGCGCTGACCCCCACCGACCCGTTCAGCCGCATGCGCACCCGCTCGGCCAGCGAGTGCGCGGCCGCTGCGTTCCCGCCGGGAAGGATGGCCAGGAACTCGTCGCCGCCGTAGCGCACCACCACGTCGCTTCCGCGCGCCTCGGAGCGCAGGACGTCGGCCACCTGGCAGAGCACGCGGTCGCCGGCCTGGTGCCCCTGCGCGTCGTTCACCGCCTTGAAGCCGTCCAGGTCCAGCACCATCACCGCCAGCGGTTCGCCGCGCCGGGCCGAGGCCCACGCGTGCTCCATCACCACGTCCATGTGGCGGCGGTTGGCCAGGCCCGTGAGCGAGTCGGTGAGGGAAAGGCTGCGCACGCTCTCGATCAGCCGGATGCGGCGGAGCGCCATCTCGGCCTGCAGCGCCAGCGCACGCATCACGTCCCAGTCCTCGGGCTCGAAGACGCGGTCCTCGCGGCGCTCGGTCAGCACCAGCACGCCCTCGTCGGCCACGGGAACGTGGGCCACCTGCGACGTGGCGGGGTCGCCGAAGAGCGGCGCGGCCACCGCGCAGGGGCCGCCGGCGCGCGCGTCCAGCGCCTGCATCAGCCCCGGCTCGGCGAAGCGCGGGTCCCACAGGAGGCAGGCGCGGTACTCCGTCGGCGCGGCGCCGGGGCGGGCGGGGGCGCGCAGCATCCCGCGCGCGGGCTCGCGGACGAACGCCAGCGAGGTGTGCGCGCCCACGATGCGCAGCGCGTGCTCGGCCAGCGCGCGGAACACCTCGTCCTCGGCCGCGGCGGCGTTCAGCTCCTCGAAGTAGGCGATGAGCTGGTCCGGAAGGCGCTGGCGCTTCAGCTGCCGCATCCGCTCCTGCCGCAGCGCGGCGATGCGCGCGCGCGCCTGGGCCAGCAGGTCGCCCTCGCCCTCGCAGGGAAGGCGCCAGGTGCCGGACGCGGCCAGCAGCACCCCCTCTTCGGGGCCCGATTCCAGGAGCAGCACCAGGTCCTGCACGTCGGCAGGCACTTCGATCATCTGCTCGACCGCGGCGCGCACGGCCTGCCGCGGCCCGCGCTCGTCGTGCGCGGGCGCGCGCGTGCCATCCGCGATCCACCGCGTGGGCGTGGCCATGAGCACGCCCAGCGTCCGGTCGTCTCCGCGCCGCAATCGCATCAAGGTCCTCCCAAAAGAAAACGGGCCGATCCGTCCCGAAACCGACAGATCCGCCCGTACCCAAAGACCAGCTAAGCTATTGCCTTCATTTGGCTTGCCAATATAAACGTGTTCCCTAAATGCGTCAATCGGTGTCCTCGCACGGGGACGGCCATCCAGAAATTCAACATTCCCGCGTTCGCGCAGGGTTCAAAAAAGGTGACGGAGCAGGGCACGGTTCGGCGGCGCACCCCGTCCGCGGGCGACGATCAAGGCTGAGGATGACCGGAGCCCACGTCACCAGACGCCGAGATTCATCGACAGCCGCTCAGGATCTCAGGAACGCGAAAGAGCCCTGCATTCACGAGAGATGCAGGGGTTCATTTCGCCACGGCACTTCACATCGGAGGCGAAGGAAACGCCAGGCCGACGCTTGCGCCGTCGCATGCGGGAGTGCGCAACTTACTCGTTATACAATCTTTTCGGGATAATCCTTGCGCGGAGTTCAGGGAGGAGCTACTCTGGACTTACGATAAGGTGTGCTCCTAAAGGAGCGCACTCGTAGAAACTCATTATGAGGAGAGTGGCGCATGAGAAACAAGTGGTTGCACTGGGCGGCGGCCTCACTGCTGGTGGCGCTCGCCGCCTGCGCCGACGAGGTAACGAGGCCCGACCTGCGGGCGCCGCAGGCATCACGCACTTCGCGCCGGGGCGACGTCGTACCGGACCGCTACATCGTCGTCTTCCGGGAGACGGTCGGCGATGCGCCCGGGCTGGCGCGGCAGCTCGTGGCGGCGCACGGAGGGACGCGGCACTATACCTACCAGCACGCGCTGAAAGGCTTCGCCGCCACCCTTCCCTCCTCCGCCATCGAGGCGCTGCGGCACAATCCCAACGTCGCCTACGTCGAGCCGGACCGGGTGGCGGCCCTCGACCAGACCGCGCAGCCGAGCCCCGTCTGGAACCTGGACCGGGTGGACCAGCGCCGTCTGCCGATGGACGGCACCTACTACTACGCCTGGGCGGGCGCCGGCGTCACGGCGTACATCATCGACACGGGGATCCAGACGTCGCACCCGGAGTTCGGCGGGCGCGCGCAGGTGGGCTACGATGCATTCGGGGGGAACGGCCAGGATTGCACCGGCCACGGGACGCACGTGGCGGGCACCGTGGGCGGCGCCACGTACGGCGTGGCGAAAGCGGTGAAGCTGGTGTCGGTGCGCGTCTTCGAATGCACGAACACCACCACCTGGTCGGCGGTGATCGCCGGCATCGACTGGGTGCGCCTGCATCACCAGACGCCCGCCGTGGCCAACCTGTCGCTCGGCGGCGCCGCGGACTCGGTGGTGGACGCCGCCGTGCGCAACCTGATCGCCAGCGGCATCACCGTGGTGGTGTCGGCCGGGAACGATGCGGCGGACGCGTGCAACTACTCGCCCGCGCGCGTGGCCGAGGCGCTGACCGTGGGCGCGACCGACCAGACGGACCAGCGGACGTCGTTCTCCAACATCGGTAGCTGCCTGGACGTGTTCGCGCCGGGGATGAACATCACCTCGGCGTGGATCAACGGAGGCTCCAACACGATCAACGGCACGTCGATGGCCGCTCCGCACGCCACGGGTCACGTAGCCCTGTTCCTCCAGGAAAAACCGGCCGCGACCACCATCGAGACACGTGATCGGGTCGTCGCCAACGCCACACCCGGCCTCGTGACCTCGGCAGGCGCGGCGTCGCCCAATCGACTGCTGAATACGCGGCTAGGCCGGGACTACGGCGCACGTTCGCCCGTGCACCGGACCTATCAACCATACTTGGTAGACCATAGCTACTCGCTCGCGCCGGGCGCGCTGGATTATCCGCTCGAGAAGCTCGACTACTTCTACACGGCGAGCGATTCCTCCGCCGGGCACATTCCCCTGTACCGCTGCAGAGACCAGACCTACTACAATCGCAACCTGCTTTCCGTGAACGGCAGCTGCGGGATCTTCACGCAGGGCGTGCTCCAGGGCTACATCGCGACCTCACAGGTCACCGGCACCGTGCCGCTGTACCGGGTCTACCATCCGGGGTATCATGACAATCTGTACACCAAGAGCATTACGGAGGTGCAGGACAAGGTGGCCAACGCCGGGTACGTCGATAAGGGCATCATAGGCTACGTGTACAACACGCCGTCACCCTGAGCGGCACCCCCGGCCGAGGATCGGCGGGCTCGCCAAACGCATACCGGCCCCGCGATCGATGGCGATTGCGGGGCCGGATGCTTTCGAGATCCACCGGTGGATCAGGGGACCGGGGCGACCCCGATAGCGGCGTACAGGCGGTCCGGCTGGTAGACGACGCCGTCCTTCACCACCAGCCGCGTGCGGCGCACGTCCGAGATGTTGGTGGTGGGGTCGCCGTCCACCAGCACCACGTCGGCCAGGCGTCCGGCGGCGATGGTGCCCAGCTCGCCGTCGCGCTTCATTACCTGCGCCGCGCCCAGCGTGGCGATGTACAGCACGTCGGCCGCCGGGATCCCCGCCTGTACGTACAGCTCCAGCTCGCGGTGCAGCTGGAACCCCGAGAGCGCGTCGGTTCCCGCCACCAGCCGCACCCCCTGGCGGTGCAGCATCCCCACGAGCTGCACCATGCGCCGGTAGCTCTCGCGGTAGCGCGCGTCCATCCCCTCCGGCACGGGCAGGCCGCCGGTAAGCAGGCTGCGCCGCACGTTCACCGGCAGCCGGTCCGCCACCGCCGCGAAGTCCGGCGACACCTCGCCGCTGCGCGCGGTGAACATCCCTTCGAACGCGTTCAGCGTGGGGTCCACCACGATGTGCCGGTCGCGCAGCAGCGCCACGAAGCGCTGCACCTGGGGCGACGACAGGTCCAGCCCGGCCGCCATCGCCGCGGGGCGGGTGAAGCGCGCCGGGGTGCGGGTGTCGATGCTGTCGCCCAGGAAGTTCAGGACGAGGAAGTTGGCGTGCTGGATCTCGTCCATCCCCATCCGCACCCCGTCCTCGGCGGTGAGGTGCCAGGGGATGTGCCCGCTGACGCGCATCCCCAGCGCGTGCGCCCGCTGGATGATCCCCGGCAGCAGGGTGGTGTCGAGCGAGCTGTAGACCTTGATCTGCTCCGCGCCGAGGCGGCGGTACGCGTCCACCGCGGCCCGCGCCTCCTGCGGCGTCGACACCTTCAGCCCGGTGGGCGCCGTGAACGGCCCCGGCCCGTCGATGAAGCCCGCGATGATCAGCCGCGGGCCCAGCTGCTCGCCCGATGCCCAGCGCCGCCGGAGCGTGGTGACGATGGTGGTGTCGTTGCCCATGTCGCGCACGCTGGTGACGCCCGCGGCCAGGTGCATCAGCCCGTCGATGGGGCTGTTGTGCGTGTGCATGTCCCACAGCCCCGGGAGCAGCGTCTTCCCCGCCCCGTCGATCACCTCCGCCCCCGCCGGCACGCTTACCGACCCCGCCGGCCCCGCGGCCACGATGCGGTTCCCGTCGATCACCACCGTCATCCCGGTGCGGCGGACGCGCGCCGCGGGGTCGAACACCGCCACGCCGCGAAAGACGAGGGGGTGCCCCGGATGCCGCGCCAGGGTGCGGGCCATCTCCGCGTAGCGCCGCTCCTCGGCCGCGTCCTGCGCGCGCACGAGCTGCGGGAGCACCGATTCCCATCCCGCCTCCACGGTGCCGCCCCACCCGCCGCCCTGCGCGAAGAAGCGCCGCTCCGGTGTGAGCCACAGCGTCATCGGCTCGAAGCCGAAGCCGGCGATGCGGTACTCGGTGACGGTGCGGGTGCGGCCGCCGGCGCTCACCTGCAGGTCGCCCACGCGCTCGAGGGTGGCGCGCCCGCCGGGAAGCAGCGGGAGCGCGTGGTCCGGCGCGTCGAGCAGCGCCCGCGCCAGGATCCCCGCGTCGGACGCATCGTTCATCGCCGCGTAATACGCCGGCCCGCTCACGGCGGCGTCGCCGTGCTCGGCCGCGCTGCGCCAAGTGGCGCGGCCGTTCGCGATCTCGAACCGCTCGTCCACCGGGTTCTTGTAGTAGTCCACCCCGGTGGTGTGCAGCATCGCCGGAAGCCCGTCGGCGCCCAGGCGGACGTGCGTCTCCAGCTCGGCCCCCCGCCCGCGGTCGTTCACCTTCGAGGTGAAGCGCAGCTCGCCGTCGGGCATCGTCCACCCCCGCAGCTCGCCCGCGCTGCGCTCGCCCAGGACCACGGTCCAGCGCGCGGTGTCGGAAGCCGCGGGGTTCTGCGCCGGGAGGCGGGCGGCGGAAACGAGGCACAGCGCAAGGAGGATCGCGGGTCGTTTCATGGGAGAGCTGGCTGAAGGGGAACGGGTGGAGACGAAAATCGGCTTCCCGGGAAGTAGGGGCGATTCGATAAGGGGCGCAAGACGGACGTGAAAGGAGGGGAGGGCGCCGCAAGGAGCGTCCTCGCGCGCCGGACCTTCGCGCGCGGGGATTCGCGATCGCGCCGATGCCGGCGTCATCGATGCTTCCGCGGCCGGGCCGGCGAAGCGCCGCCACGCCGGAACGCACGAAAGGATCTCCGCCGGGGGTCGGCTGCCGCACGTGGCGGATGGCGGGAACCCGACCGCCTCCCCCGGCGGTTCAGATCATCACGGGGATTCTGCCGATGTCCAGGAGCAGCGCGTCGAGGCAGCGGCTGCTCTTTCCCCAGTCGAACATCTGCCCCTTGATGGCCGTGCTCGCCCGCACCTCGGTGCGCGGGTCGGTGCGGCGCAGCGCCACGAGAACCTTTCCCTCCCACGACCACAGGTCCGAGGGGAGGACCGCCTCCACCATGCAGCCGTCGCTGGCGAGGTGGAATTCGTGCAGCACCTGGCCGTTGCGGGCCAGGGAGCACAGCAGCGCGGCCAGCGCCTCGTGGATGGGCCGGTCGACGGTGGCCACGCGCTCCTGCCCGGTCTTCACCCCCAGCCGCGCGTAGATCGGCTGCGCGATCCCGATGAGCGGAGAGAGGGGAATGGGAACGCCCGTGAGCGCCTGGAACGGCCTGTCGAAGAGCTTCAGGAACTGTTCCGCGCTCATCCGGCCCCTTGCCTGCGCCGCATGCTCGCCCACCAGCTGCCTCACCTGCGGCGAGCGGGCGAACGCCGCCAGATCCGATGCCGGCGCCGGAGCCGGAGCCGGTGCCGGTGCCTGTGCCGGCTCCGGAAGCCGGGCACCGCCACCCGCCAGCGGCGCCCCGCACGACCAGCAGAACCGGCCCTCCGCCTTCACTCCGCAAGCCGAGCAGTACATGGGTGTCCTCCGGATGGAGCGGTCACGGTCCGGCGTACGCTGCCCGTAGCCGCCACATTCGCTCCATACGACGCGGGGCGCTGCGTCCACGGCGCCCGTTGTGGTATTCGATCTATCGTCAGCGTCCGCACTGGCCCGGCTGCACGGAGCCGCCAGGCGCGGGAGCCGGCAACGGCGAGATCCACACCTCGATCAGCCCCGGCCGAGCGTGGAACAGCCCAAGGCGCTGGCGCGTCAGCATCGGCCAGAGCGGCATCGTCACCGTGTAGCCGCGCCGCGCCAGCTCGGCTTGGACCCTGGTGCAAACGACGCGCGCGAGAACACTGTCACCCTCGAAAAAGTAGCGCACGCCGCCGTAGGTCTCGGGGCGGTTCTCGCCCGCAGGAAGGACGTGCTCAGGCGTGCCGACCCGCCAGTCGTCGTGCTGCTTCAGCGCCAGCCGCACGCGGGAGACCGTCTGTCGGTCGCCGGGATCCTGGTACTGGAGGGTGATGCGAGTCGGCCCCGGCACGTACGGCGCCGCAGATCCGTGTGCCGCCTGCCCTGACGGCCCCTCGGCCAGGTAGCGCCTGCTGGCCCACCCCTCGATCCCGCGCACACGGATGCGCGCCCAGTCCGGCGCGCCGCCGGGCAGGATCTCCACTGGCTCGCCTCGCCCGGCGATGGTCAGGACAGGCTGGGTGCTGCCAGGCCCCGCGCGCACGTTGAGGTCCGGCGCGATGACGAACGCCGTCGCCACAGCCGCGATTACCGGCGATGCCGAGATCTGGCCCGATCCGAAGATCACGCGTACGAGCCCGAGCGCCACGCCGAGCACCATCCACTGTGCGACGTATCCGCGCATCCCGGTCGAGGGGGATCTGCCACCAGGAACAGAGGCACCGGTACTCATCGATTGCAATCCTTATCCAGCGGAATGGAAGGGATAGTTGAGTTCGAAGAGATGGGAGATGCGGATCAGTCTCGAAGCGAGCCACTCTAAGAATCGTCGGGGAGATTCGCTGCGATCACCAACACCAGCAGGCCGAAACCTAAGGCGGCGCCCACCTTCAGCGCCTCCACACTGATGTAGCGCGCCTGCCAGGCGTCTTCCTCCGCCTCGCGCCGCCACATCGCGCCCACGGCCGCGGTCGTGAGAAGGGCCGCCAGGACCACCGCGTCGAACACGGGCGCGCTGGCGTGCTGGAACATCGCGGCGAACGCTCCCGCCACTGCATCGGGGAGCGCTTGGAAATGACTGGCAGCAGGGGACCAGGTGTTGAGCATCCACGCATGCTCGTGCCACGCCACATCGATGCCGGCGGCCACGTCCGGCAACCCGGCGGTGACTGTCAGCAGCAGCGCGAACGCGCTTCCCACGGAGAAGCCCGCGAGCGCCATCGGACGCTCGCCTCGTCCACCCTCCCACGCCGTGCGGAACTGATCAATGGCGAGCCGGCCCAACATCCCGAGGACGAACACCAGCGCCCCGGCGACGCCGAGCACCGCAACGAACGCCAGGACCACCATCAGGACCACGCCGACCGCGGCGAGGATCCATGCAACGATCGGCGCGAGGAAGTGCAGGATTGGCAGCAGCAACGAGGCATAGCACCAGCGGAGCAGCGGAACCGTCAGCCACACGACCGCCGTAGCTGCCACTGCCGCCAGCGCGTACTTCACGAGGGTCAGACCGAGGGCGCGCACCAGATGGACCAGCGCGTACACCACGCCAATGGCGAGTCCGATTCCCGCCAAGTACGGAAAGATGACGGCGACAAGGGTGGAGATGAAGTGGAACACCGCGCCGACGATGCTGAAGACGAAGGCGAGGATCACGCCAACTGTGCTCGCTATCTTCACCAGCACCACCCCCATCCAGCTTAAGAGCACGACTGATCCGAGCCCCACGCACAGCCCCGAGAGCCCGTTCGCCAGCCGGCCCGGTTTCATGAAGACGAGAGAGGTGACGAACAGGATGGCGAGGTACCACCAGAGACCCACCACCAGCCATTCCGCGAGCAGGGGGCTCCACGCGGTACCCGCCCCGGTGAACGCCAAAGTGTTCTCGGTGAACCGGAGCACCGACAACGTTGGGTTTGCGAGCCACTGCGGCGCCCAGTGGTTCGCCACGTATGCCAGGAAGCCCCGGAAGTTGTAAGTGAAGAAAACGAGACCTACGGCGAGGTCGGCGCCCAGCAAACGCCAGTTGAAGCTGGCAGCGGGCTTCTTGACCGCGGGAAATGGAGATCTCATGATCGCGCAACACGGAGGGATGACGCCATTGTGAAGGTGGCACGTTAACGGACAATTCCCAGCGGCGGAAGAGTCTTGTCGCCACATGCGGGTACCCGCTGGCAAGATGGCTTGGCAAACGAACGCCGTAGCTCCGCCCCCAACGCCGGCCCGCCTTCGTCGTGCTCAGGGTGCCACTCACAACGAAACTGCCCTGCCACCCGTGAGGCGACAGGGCCGCAATTCGTTTGCAGCGCAACAGCGGAGGCGGAGGAACAGCCCCTGCCTGTGCCCCAGCGTACCGTGACCGCCGCGTCAGCCAAAAACCAGTGGCAAGCACGCATCTCCCGCCAGCCGAGCTTCGGCGACCGGGGGATGGTCAGCCCGCGGCCCCGGCCTCGGCTCGAATCGTGGATGAAGATGCGGCCGCGGGGAGCGTGAACTGGAACCTGCTCCCTCGCCCCGGCTCGCTCTCGGCCCAGACCCGGCCGCCGTGCGCTTCCACCATCCCCTTGACGATGGCGAGGCCGAGCCCCAGCCCGCGCCGGTCCGACCGGCGGGCCTGCCAGAACCGGTCGAAGAGGTGGGGGAGATGCTCCGGCGGAATCCCGGGTCCGCTGTCCTCCACCCACCACCGCACCTCATCCCCCTCCGCGCACGCCCCGACCTCGACCCGCCCGCCGGCGGGGGTGAACTTGAGCGCGTTGCCGAGCAGGTTGCCGAGCACCTGGAGAACGCGGTCGCGGTCGGCCATCACCGGGGGAAGCGGTTCGTCCAGCCGGAAGCCGATCTCGATCCCCTGCTCCTCCGCGGTTCCCCGGTGCGTCTCGATCGCCTCGCGCACGATCGGCCCCACCGCCTCCGGAGCGGGGTCGATGGCCAGCCGCCCCGCCTCGATCCGCGAGATGTCGAGCAGGTCGTCGATCATCCGGTTGGCGCGCCCGGTGGAGCGGAGGATGGTGCGCAGGGTGCGGCCGAACACCCCGTCCCGGAGCTCCGGCGAGGCCTCTTCCAGCAGGTACGAGGCGCCCTGGCCGACCGTGTTGATGGGGTTGCGAAGGTCGTGCGACACCACGCGCAGCACCTCGTCGCGCGCACGGACCGCCTCCTGCGCCGCGCCGTACAGCCGCGCGTTGTCGATGGCCACCGAGGCGATGCGCCCCAGCTCGCGCGCGAGCACCAGGTCGTCGGCCTGGTAGTAGCGGTCGGTGCGGGTCGAGGCCAGCGCGAGCCCCCCGAGGCGGCTTCCCCGCGCCAGCAGCGGCACGTACATGAGCGAGGTGGGCGCCAGCCCGCTCCACGCTTCGTGCTCCTCCTCGCTCGCCGCGTTCCGGCGCAGCCACTCGGCGGTCACCGGGGAGATGAGCACCGGCTCCTCTTCCTTCAGCCCGAGCGGAAAGGCCGAGGTACCCTCCGAACCGCCGACCTCGGCCACCAGCCGCTGCAGCTGCGGGAGGCGGCCCGGATCCACGTGCGCGATCCCGAGCGCCCGCACGCCGCCGTCGGGCTCCACGACGTCCACCACGCACATGCAGGCCACGCGCGGCACGGCCAGGTCCGCCAGCGCCTGCAACGCGCGCGCGTAGTCCAGCGTGCTCGCGAGCGTCTGGCCGGCCTCCATGAGAAAGCGGAGCGCCTCGCGCGTGCCGACCCGCGACCGCTCCAGGCCGCGGTCCTGAGGAAGCTCCGAGGGCGCTTCGATGGAACTCGTGCCGCTCATGCTCGCTCCCGCTCGAAGAAATCCCGGCCACCCCGCGCCTCGCCGCAAGATACGCACGCGCAGCGATCGCCGCCCGCCTCGCGCGCGCCGTGCGGCGAAGAGGGATGGCGGCGAGGCGGACGCGGTTGACGGAGCGGGGACCGGTTCGGCGGGCTCGCGGGCCGGACGAGCGCCGGATCAGTAGCCGTCGACCTCCACGACGGCGTCAGCGAAGGCTACGGGGGCTTCCTGGGGCAGGTTGTGGCCGACGCCGCCCGTGACGACCCGGTGTGCGTATCTCCCCGAGAACTTCCCGGCGTAGGCGCTGGCGTCCGGGTGTGGCGCGCCGTTGGAATCGCCCTCCAGGGTGATGGCGGGGACGGCGATCACGGGAGCACCGGCGAGCCGCCTTTCGAGTTCGTCGTACTTCGCCTCGCCTTCGGCCAGTCCCATCCGCCAGCGGTAGTTGTGGATCACGATGGCGACGTGGTCCGGGTTGTCGAACGCGGCCGCGCTGCGCTCGAAGGTGGCATCATCGAAGCTCCACCGCGGCGAGGCGAGCTGCCAGATGAGGCGGTTGAAATCGTGCCGGTACCGTTCGTAGCCCGCGCGGCCGCGCTCCGTGGCGAAATAGAACTGGTACCACCACTTGAGCTCGGCGTCCGGCGGCAGCGGCGCCCGGTTGGCTTCCGGGCTGCCGATCAGGTAGCCGCTGACGGAGACGATCGCCTTGCAGCGCTCCGGCCAGAGCGCCGCCACGATGTTCGCCGTCCGCGCTCCCCAGTCGAATCCGGCGACGATCGCCCTCTCGATACCCAGCGCGTCCATCAGGGCGATGGTGTCGGCCGCGATCGCCGACTGCTGGCCATTCCGGAGCGTCTCGCCCGAGAGAAAGCGCGTCGTCCCGTGGCCGCGCAGGTACGGCACGATCACGCGGTAGCCCCTCGCCGCCAGCAGCGGCGCGACGCCGGCATAGCTGTGGATGTCGTAGGGCCAGCCGTGGAGCAGGACCACCGCGGGGCCGGCGGCGGGGCCGGCTTCGGCGTACCCTACGTTCAGGACGCCGGCATCGACCTGCTTCACCGGACCGAACGACGCGATTGTCCCCGGAGTGGTCGCGCCCGCGGGGCTCGTCCGGCTGGATTGCGCGTCCGCGGAACCGATCGAGGCGAGCTCGGCCGCGGCGAGGGCTGCCGCGGCGGCGCTCAGGAAGCCACGGCGGTCGAGGTGGATTGCTTCGGACATCATCTCTCCAGTCGTCCCTGGAATCCGGACGAAATCCCGGCCGGTCGCGGTTGCGCGGATGCGGCCGTTTCGCTCACGACGGCAGCGCTTTGCCGGACTGCTCCGCCACCATGTACGCGGCGTACCACTCGGGCCAGCCCGCGCCCGAGCAGGCCGCGACGTCTCGCGGGAGAGGCACGGCATGCGGCGCGTGCCCCTCTCCCCGCGGTCAGCGCAGGGTCCTGAACGACGCCCGCATCTCCCCGGTAAAGAGCGCGGGCTGCTCCCACGCGGCGAAGTGGCCGCCCCGGTCCAGCCGGTTGTAGTGGATGAGCCGGGGGTACGCGCGCTCCGCCCAGCTCCGCGGCGCGGCGTAGATCTCGTCGGGGAAGGCGCTCACGGCCACCGGGAGCTTCACGCCCCGCACGTCGAAGAAGCCTCCGCTCGCCGGAAGCTGCGCGGTGTCCCAGTACAGGCGCGCCGAGGAGATCGCGGTGTTCGTCACCCAGTAGAGCGTGACATTGTCGAGCACGTCGTCCCGCGTCAGCCCCTCCGTCTTTCCGTCGAAGACGCGGGCGATCATCTCCTGGCTGCGTGCGTCGTGGTCCAGCATCCAGGCCGCCAGGCCGACCGGCGAGTCGACCAGCCCGTACAGCGTCTGCGGACGGTTGTTCATCTCGATGGCGTAGCCCAGCCCCTTCTTGTAGAAGAAGTCCAGCTGGTCCCACGCGCCGCGCTCCTCGGGCGTGAGGCCGGCGGGCGGTGCCTGGCCGAACGCGAGCGCCTTCGAGACGTCGGCCGGGACCGTGGCCGCCATGTTGGTGTGGATGCCGAGCAGCCCCGGCGGCTCCTGCAGGGCCATCACCTCCGAGACGGCGTTCCCCCAGTCGCCGCCCTGCGCCACGTACCGCGTGTACCCCAGGCGCTGCATCAGCGTCGCCCACGCACGGGCGATGCGGACGGGGTGCCACCCCGGCGCCGTGGGCTTGCCCGAGAAGCCGTAGCCGGGGAGCGAGGGGATCACCACGTGGAACGCGTCGGCCGCGCTCCCCCCGTGCGCCGTGGGATCCGTCAGCGGCGCGACGACCTTCAGCTGCTCGATGACCGAGCCGGGCCACCCGTGGGTGATGATGAGCGGCAGCGCGTTCTCGTGCTTCGAGCGCACGTGGATGAAGTGGATGTCGAGCCCGTCGATCTCCGTGACGAAGTTCGGCACGGCGTTCAGCCGCGCCTCCACCTTCCGCCAGTCGTAGCCGCTCGCCCAGTAGCTCGCGAGTGCCTGCATGGTCGCCTGCTGCACGCCCTGCGACGCATCGGCCACCGTCTCCCGGTCGGGCCACCGCGTCGCGGCGACGCGCCGGCGCAGGTCGGCGAGATCCGCGTCGGGGATGTTCACGCGGAACGGACGAATCGCGGGATCGGTCTGCCCGCTCACCGCCAGCGGTGTGTCCAGCGTCACGACGTCGGTCATCGCGCTAACTCTCCTGGAAAGGGCGAGAAGGCCCGGCTGGCCGGCGGCGACGGTCGCGGCCGCGGCGGCGAGGAAGTGGCGGCGGGTGAGATCGGGCGGCTCGGGCATGCGGTGCCTCCTTCGGCGGGTGGCCACGGTACGGACGTCTATCCCTCCAGCGGGGACCAGCCCGGTCCCGCCGGTCGCTCACCGCTCCTTCGGTCGTTCCGATTGCACGATCGTTTCTTCACCTGGTCATGAGTCCGGCACGGCGGCGGCGGCATCGGCCGCCTGCCCCGTGCCCCTCTCTCCGTCAGCGCGGGCGGCCGGAACGCGCCGCGCAGGGTTCACGAATCCGAAACCACGTGGCCGATCCCGGCGGCGAGCTCGGCCGGGCTCGCGGTGGCGCCCACCGGCTCGGCGGCCACCTGGCGGGCGAACTCCAGCAGGTCGGCGTTGAACCGCTCCCCGTGCGTGCTCATCAATCCGTGCGGCGCGCCCGGATAGATCTTCAGCGCCGCGCCCGGGATCATCTTCGACGAGCGCAGGCCGCCCACGGTGATGGGCACGATCTGGTCGTCGTCGCCGTGGATGACCAGCGCCGGCACGTCCACCTTCCCCAGGTCCCGCCGGAAGTCGCTCTCGGAGAACGCCCTGATGCAGTCGTACGCCGCGGCCAGCCCGCACTGCATGCTCATCAGCCAGAACGCGTCCCGGACGCCCTGCGACACCTTCGATCCCTCGCGGTTGGCACCGTAGAAGGGCGCGCTCAGCTCCTTCCAGTACTGCGGCCGGTCCCCCGCTACGCCCGCGCGGATCCCGTCGAACGCCTCCATCGGCACGCCCTCGGGGTTGTCCGGCGTCCGCAGCATGAGCGGGGGGATGGCGCTCACCAGCACCGCCCCCGCCACCCGCGCCGTCCCGTGCCGGGCGATATAGCGCACCACCTCGCCGCCGCCGGTGGAGTGGCCCACGTGCACCGCGCCGCGCAGGTCCAGCGCTTCCGCCACCGCCGCCAGGTCGTCGGCGTAAGTGTCCATGTCGTTGCCCGCCCAGCTCTGCGTGGACCGGCCGTGGCCGCGGCGGTCGTGCGCGATGGCCCGGAACCCGTGCGAGGCGAAGAAGAAGAGCTGGTCGTCCCACGCGTCGGCGTTCAGCGGCCACCCGTGGCTGAAGACCACCGGCTGCCCCGAGCCCCAGTCCTTGTAGAAGAGCTGCGCCCCGTCCCTCGTGGTGATCGTCGGCATGGCGGCCTCCCTGTGGCCGTGCGGGGGAGAGAACCGGCGTGGACGCGGCAGCGTGCCCATCCACTCCCGGATGTACGGCGGGCAATGGAGCAGCTCGATCCCCTCGCCCTCGCACGCGGCCAGGAAGTCCACGCCCTCCAGGTCCACCAGCGTCACCTCGTCCAGATCGAGCGCAACCCGCCCGCCGCTGCTCCGGATGTGGACCCGCAGCTCGCCCACATCCTCCGGCTTGATGCGTCCGGCGAGCCGCAGCACCGCGGCTCCGCCGGCCGAATCCATTTCGATCTTCATGGTCATTGCGGGATTTCGGGCGGGCCGTGCGCGGAAGGAAGGGGCAAGCGGCGGGCCGGTGCCAAGCCATGGAACGGCAGGCACTTAGGATTTCCGCGAGTGCTGAATCGTCGGAAAATGCCGAGATTTCGGCGGGCAGGGGACGAAACAGATAGTCCTAAGTCCCAAGTCCCAAGTCCTGAGTGATCAGGCTGACATCGTATGCGCAGTTCAGCACTCAGCACTCAGCACTCAGCACTCAGCACTCAGCACTCAGCACTCAGGACTCAGGACTCGAGAACTTCCCAGCACCCAGACCTACCGTGGCCTGAAGCGCAGCTTGTCGATGCGCAGCGTCCGGATCTTCGAGTCGAGCGTCTGGCGGGGGATGCCGAGCCTGGCCGCGGCGCCCGATGGCCCGGAGACCCGGCCGCCGCACTCCGCCAGCGCGGCCTCGATCAGCTCCTTCTCGCGGTCCTCCAGCGTGGCCGCCAGGCGCACGGACGGCGTGGAAGGGCGGTCCGGCGGCCGCATCAGCCACGATTCGTCGATCGAGAAGGTATCGCCCTCGCACAGCACCACGGCGCGCTCGATCACGTTCTGCAGCTCGCGGACGTTTCCCGGCCAGTCGTACGCCTGGAACAGCGCCATCGTCGTCTTCGCCACCTGGCGGATGCGCTTGCCGGCCCGGCGGGCGAAGCGCTCCACCAGGTAGCCGGCCAGCACGGGGATGTCGTCCACCCGCTCGCGCAGCGGGGGAATGCGGATGGGGAACACGTTCAGCCGGTAGTAGAGGTCGCGGCGGAAGGCGCCGCTCGCCACGGCGGCCTCCAGGTCGCGGTTGGTGGCGGCCAGCACCCGCACGTCCACGCGGACCGGGCGGCTGCTCCCCAGGCGCTCCAGCTCGCGCTCCTGCAGCACGCGCAGCAGCGCCACCTGCGTCTCGGCCGGGAACTCGCCCACCTCGTCCAGGAAGATGGTGCCGCCGTCGGCCGCCTCGAAGCGCCCGATCCGCCGCTGCAGCGCGCCGGTGAACGCGCCCTTCTCGTGCCCGAACAGCTCGCTGGCGATGAGCGACGGCGGGATGGCCGCGCAGTTCACGCGGATGAAGGCCCGCCCCGCGCGCCGCGACCGCCCGTGGATGGCCCGCGCCACCAGCTCCTTGCCGGTGCCGGTCTCGCCGCTGATCAGCACGGTGGAATCCACCGGCGCCACCTTCGCCACCTGCGCCAGCACCTGGCGCAGCGCCGCCGACCCTCCGACGATCTCCTCGGCCATCGAGACGCGGTCGATGTCTTCGCGCAGGGCCAGGTTCTCGTTCCGCAACGCCTCCTCGGCGCGCTTGCGGTCGTCGATGTCCGTCCCCGTGGCGTACCAGTGGACCAGGCGCCCCCGGTCGTCGTGGAAGGGGCGGAAGCGGATGAGGAACCAGCGGTACTCCCCGTCCGCGCGCCGAATGCGCTGCTCGTTCTCGAAGGGGACGCCGCGCAGCAGCGCCTGGTGGCGTTCGTCGCGCAGCCGGGCCACGTCTTCGGGGTGGAAGGTGCGGGCCCGGAAGTCGGGAGCCATCACCTCCTCCATCCCCAGCCCGGTGTAGTCGAGCACGGCCCGGTTCGCGTAGAGGGCCGTGCCGTCGGGGGCCAGCACCAGGATGGTCTGCGCGATCGCGTCGGTGATCCGCCGCAGCTCCTGCTCGTCCTGGCGGAGACGATGCTGCGCCCGCTTCAGCTCCTCGATGTCGGTGTTGGTCCCGTACCACTCCACCACGCTGCCGACTTCGTCGAGCACCGGCTCGACGCGCACCATGAACCAGCGGTACTCGCCGTCGTGGCGCCGCAGCCGGACCTCGTACCCGGTGGGCCGGGCCGCGGGCGCGACCTCGCTGCGCCAGCGTGCCTGCGCGGCCGGGGCGTCGTCGGGGTGAACGATGGCGCGCGCGACGTCGGCCGCGGCGGCGGGGCGGTACGCTTCGCCGCGAGGGATCCCGGTGTACTCGTGCCAGCGCTGGTTGAGGTAGTCGGCCACGCCGTCCACGCGCACCCGCCACACCTGGGTGGGGATGGCATCGAGGATGGCGCGCAGCCGGCGCTCGGAATTCCCGAGCTCCGCCACGGCCCGCTCCAGCGCGGCCCGCGACCGCTCGCCCTCGATGGCGATCACGGCGATCTGCGCCGCGTCCTCGATCAGCTGGATCTCGCGGCTGTCCGGGGCGCGCGGCGCGCCGTAGTACATCGCGAAGGTCCCCAGCACGTCGCCGTCCTTCGAGAGCACCGGCTGCGACCACGACGCCCGCAGCCCGTGCGCGAGGGCGGCCCGGCGCGACTGTTCGGGAGAGGCGTCCGGCCACAGCGGGTCGGTCGCGATGTCGGGGATGACCACGCGCTCCTTCCGGAACGCCGCGGTGCCGCACGAGCCCATCGCGGGCCCGATGGGCACGGGGCTGAGCGCCCGGACCCAGGCCGCGGGAACGCGGGGGCCGGCCGCCGGCCAGAGCCGCGTGCCGTCGGCGTCCGCCAGCAGCACGGTGGAGATGATGCCGGGGTCCTGGGCGTCGACCGCGGCGCAGAGGTTGGCGAGGATGTCGGGGAGGCTCGCCCGGCCGGCGATCATCTCCAGCGTCCGCTTCGCCACCTTCAGCAGCGACACGGGAGGGTCGCCCGATGCGGCGTCGCGCTCCGGCGCCGGCGCGGCCCGGGCCCGGCGCACGCCGCCTGGAGTCTCTCCCTGCCGGCTCCGGTCGCGCCGGAGCCTGGCGGGAGGTTCGGAAGCACTCATCGCCATCTCCTGTTCGTTCCCGCCGACGATCCATCTGCCCGGAGGCTGCCTATCCCCCCTGCGCGGTCTCCAGCCGCGATTGAGATTCCGGGACGCCGCTCCGTCCCTCCGCCGGGTGCGGCCGGCCGGGCCGGGCTGCCCTGCGGACTCTCGCGGTTCGATCGTGTATGAGGCAAATAGAAGGCGGACACGCTGGAAGGCAACGCAAACATCTGGGTCTGTAACGAATCCGTCACCGCCGGGAGGTGTGACCCCGCGGCCCTTTACAGGGGCAGTCCCGCCGGGCATCGTGCGATGGAGCACCTTTTCGGACCCGATCGGGAGGACACCGGCATGGACGCCACCGCTCCGGACATCGCCGAGGTCCCGCCGGCCGCCGAGCGCATGTTCCCCGTGCTGACGCCGGCGCAGGTCGAGCGCATGGCGCGCCACGGCCGCGCGCGTGCCGTGCGCGCCGGCGAGGTGCTGATGCAGCCGGGCGACCGCGAGGCGCCGCTGTTCGCGGTGAAGGCCGGCGAGCTGGAGGTCGTGCGCCCGTCCGGCGCCGTGGAGACGCCGGTCGCCGTGCTCGGCCCCGGCGGGTTCACCGGCGAGCTGAACATGCTCTCGGGCCGCCGCGCCTTCGTCCGGGCGCGGGTGCGCGAGCCGGGCGAGGTGGTCGAGCTGAACCGCGAGCAGGTGCTCGCGCTGGTGCAGACCGACGCCGAGCTGGGCGAGATCCTGATGCGCGCGTTCATCCTGCGCCGCGTGGGGCTCATCGCCCAGGGGTTCGGCGACGTGGTGCTGGTGGGCTCGGCTCACTCGTCGGCCACGCTGCGCATCCGCGAGTTCCTCACCCGCAACGGGCATCCCTTCGCGTACGTGGACCTGGACCGCGACGAGGGCGTGCAGGCGCTGCTCGACCGCTTCGGCGTGTCGCTGGACGACGTTCCGGTGCTCATCTGCCGCGGCGAGGTGGTGCTGCGCAACCCCACCAACCAGCAGGTGGCCGACTGCCTGGGCTTCAACGCCGCCGTCGACGCCGCGCAGCTGCGCGACGTGGTGATCGTGGGCGCGGGTCCGGCGGGGCTGGCGGCCGCGGTGTACGCCGCGTCGGAGGGGCTCGACGCGCTGGTGCTGGAGACGAGCTCACCCGGCGGGCAGGCGGCCTCCAGCTCGCGGATCGAGAACTACCTGGGGTTTCCCACCGGCGTGTCGGGGCAGGAGCTGGCGGCGCGGGCCTACACCCAGGCGCAGAAGTTCGGGGCGCAGATGATGATCGCGCGCGGCGCCGCTCGCCTGGCGTGCGACGGGAGCCCGTACGCGGTGGAGCTCGGCGAGGAGACGCGGGTGCGGTCGCGCACGGTGGTCATCGCCACCGGCGCCGAGTACCGCGGGCTGGGGCCCACGCTCGAATCCAGGTTCGACAACGCGGGCCTCTACCACAGCGCCACCTTCATCGAGGCGCAGCTCTGCCGCGGCGCCGAGGTGGTGGTGGTAGGCGGCGGCAACGCGGCGGGGCAGGCGGCCGTGTTCCTGGCCGAAACCGCCGCGTGCGTGCACATGCTGGTGCGCTCCGCCGGCCTGGCGGAGACGATGTCGCGCTACCTGGTCCGCCGCATCGAGGAGCACCCCGGCATCGTCCTGCGCACGCGCACGGAGATCGAGGCGCTGGAAGGAGACGGCCACCTGGAGCGGGTCCGCTGGCGGCAGAACGGCGCGGATGCCGCGGAGACGCGCGAGATCCGGCACGTGTTCGTGATGACGGGCGCGGTGCCCGCCACCGCCTGGCTGCACGGATGCGTGGCGCTGGACGCGCACGGCTTCGTGAAGACGGGCCCGGACCTGACGCCCGACGACCTGGCCGCCGCCGGCTGGCCGCTCGGCCGCCCGCCGCACCTTCTCGAGACGAGCCTCCCCGGCGTGTTCGCCGTGGGCGACGTGCGCTCCGGCAACGTGAAGCGCGTCGCCTCGGCCGTCGGCGAGGGCTCCATCGCCATCTCCTTCGTGCACCGCGTGCTGCAGGACCGGTAGAGGATCGATTGAACCGCCTCCGAGCCTCACCGGCGGATGCGGGTAGCCCCGGGCCCGAAAGGTGCCAGGTTCAGGCAGGCTGCGAATCCGGCCCTGCTGGATGTCACCGGGCTGACGGAGGAACGGGAGGACCCCGTGAATTTCTCCGTTTCCTCCGCTCCCTCCGTGTGATAGTTTCAGGGGTGCCGGTGCGCAACGGATTTTGCGGAGGGATGAGAAGTGTGTATGCCCGACTGGAAATCCAGCCGGGCATATGTACTTTCCAGCACACCTGTGTGCCCCGGCCCCGGATCCGCATGGCATCGAAGTAGCCTCGGACCGTTGCCGCGCCCGCGCGAGAACCCGTATCGCAACAAGGAATCCGTTCATTGCTGACACCTGACGAGATCATCAGGGACTACCGCATCGCCTTTCGCAGCCGCCAGGTGAGCACGCTCGCCGTCGGCGAGGTGATGCTCGGCCGCGCCATGTTCGGCATCTTCGGCGACGGCAAGGAGGTGGCGCAGGTGGCGCTGGCCCGGGCGTTCCGCCCCGGCGACCTGCGCTCCGGCTACTATCGCGACCAGACGCTCATGTTCGCGCTGGAGCTGCTCGACGTGCGGCAGTTCTTCGCGCAGCTCTACGCGCACACCGACGTCGAAGCCGATCCGGCCTCGGGCGGGCGCGGGATGAACGCCCACTTCGCCACGCGCATGCTGGACGGCCAGGGGCGCTGGCTTCCGCTCACCGAGGGCTACCAGTCGTCCGCCGACATCTCGCCCACGGGGGGGCAGATGCCCCGGCTGCTGGGGATGGCGTGGGCCTCCAGCCTGTACCGCAACCTGGAGGAGCTGCATCCGTTCACCGACTTCTCGCGGGGCGGCGACGAGGTGGCGTTCGGCACCATCGGCAACGCGTCGTGCGCGGAGGGGGTGTTCTGGGAGGCGATGAACGCCGCCGGCGTGCTGCAGGTGCCCATGCTCATGTCCGTGTGGGACGACGGGTACGGCATCTCCGTTCCCAACGAGATCCAGGTGGCCAAGGGGAGCATCTCCGAGCTGCTGGAGGGCTTCCGCCGCACCCCCGGGAGCCCCGCGGGCTTCGAGATCGAGGTGGTGAAGGGGTGGGACTACCCCGCCCTGGTGGAGACCTACCAGCGCGTGACGGAGATCGTCCGCCGCGAGCACGTGCCCGCGCTGGTCCACGTGGTGGAGCTCACGCAGCCGCAGGGGCACTCCACCTCGGGGAGCCACACGCGCTACAAGTCGGCCGAGCGGCTGCAGTGGGAGCGCGAGCACGACGCCCTGCCGCGGATGCGGGCGTGGATCGTGGAGCAGGGGATGGCCACGGCGGAGGAGCTGGACGCGCTGGAGAAGGAGGAGACGCAGCACGTCCGCGCCGCCCGCGACGCCGCGTGGCAGGCGTACCAGTCGCCGATCGAGCAGGAGGCCGAGGCGCTGGCGGCGGTGATCGACCGCGCGGCGGCCGATGCGGGCGAGGCGCGCGCGCGGCTCGAGGCCGAGCGCGACGACCTGCGCCGCCGCAAGGCGCCGCTCCGGCGCGACCTGGCCGTCGCCGCGCACCGGGCGCTCGTGGCCGCGCGGGGCACGCCGGCCACGGAGCCCCTCCTCCGCTGGCGCCGCGAGCAGGAAGCGCGGATGGCGGAGCGCTACCACACGCACCTCCTCTCCGAGTCCGACGAGGCCGCGACGTGCGTTCCCGTGCTGCCGCCCGAGTACACGGCGGATTCGGTCGAGGTGGACGGCTACAAGGTGCTGAACGCCTGCTTCGACGCGGCGCTGAAGCGGGACCCGCGGGTGATCGCGTTCGGCGAGGACGTGGGACGGCTGGGCGACGTGAACCAGGGGTTCGTGGACCTCCAGGCGCGCTACGGCCACCTGCGCGTGGCCGACACGGGGATCCGCGAGGCCACCATCATGGGGCAGGCCATCGGCATGGCGCTGCGGGGCCTTAGGCCCATCGCGGAGATCCAGTACCTGGACTACCTGCTCTACGGCCTGCAGATCCTTTCCGACGACCTGGCGACGCTGCGCTACCGCACGGCCGGCGGGCAGAAGGCGCCCGTCATCATCCGCACGCGCGGGCACCGGCTGGTGGGCGTGTGGCACTCGGGCTCGCCGATGGCGATGATGCTGGGCGCGCTGCGGGGAGTGCACGTCCTCGTTCCCCGCGACATGACGCGGGCCGCGGGCTTCTACAACACGCTCCTGCGCTCCGACGACCCGGCCGTGGTGGTGGAGGTGCTGAACGGGTACCGGGTGAAGGAGCGGCTCCCCGCCAACATCGGCACGTTCACGCTGCCGCTGGGGGTGGTGGAGGTGCTGCGCGAGGGGACGGACTGCACGGTGGTCACCTACGGCGCCTGCTGCGCCATCGCCATGGAGGCCGCGGCGGCGCTGGAGACGGTGGGGATCAGCACGGAGGTGATCGACGTGCAGTCGCTGCTCCCCTTCGACGTGGACGGCGGCATCCTCCGGTCGATCCGGAAGACCAGCAAGGTGCTCTTCCTGGACGAGGACGTGCCCGGCGGCGCCACCGCGTACATGATGCAGGAGGTGGTGGAGCGGCAGGGCGGGTTCCACTGGCTCGACGCGGCCCCGCGCACCCTCTCGGCGGCGGCGCACCGCGCCGCCTACGGGCGGGACGGCGACTACTGGTCCAAGCCCAACGCGGAGACCGTCTTCGACGCGGTGTACGAGATCGTCTCCGAGACGGCGCCTGCGCGCTTCCCCTCGCTCGCCTGAACGGGAGCGGCGCACCTCAGGTGAAGGGGTGCCGGGAGCAGATGGACAAGGTCGCCGAATGGCTCGGGATTCAAGATGGATTCGGTCGAGGAGCGGTGAAACGGCGGTACACCAGAAACGAAAACGGCCCCGCCGGTCTAATAAGAGCGGCGGGGCCGTAGATCGTTTCAGCGCAACAGCGGAGACGGAGGGGCTCGAACCGCGCCCGCCGCATTTCGAGGGCAGTGCCTTGCCAGTTAGACTACGCCTCCAGAACTACTCCGACTTCCCAGTCGGGACGGCCGGATTTGAACCGGCGGCCCCTCGCTCCCGGCAGGAACGGCTCTGCCTTTGATCGTTGCCGTTCCGAATCAGAACACGTTTATCGCCAAATTCTTGCTGAGATGGTGCGATCGCGATAGCGTGGGCTTTGCCTTCAACGTTGGCCGCGCCCCGCGGCCAGTCCTGTGACCGATCAGCTGAGGGGGCAGTCATGTGGATACTCAAAAATCAGCTTGCCTGGACGTTGCCTCTCATCGCGTTTCTCGGCGGAGGGACCTCCACGGAGTTGCTCGCCAGGCGCGATCTCGCGGCGGTGCAGCCATGTACGGAGTGCAACATTGTCGAGGAAGGAATCTGGAACGAAAACCTTATCAACACGACGGTCTATGGGTACAGTCAGGACACCCATCGATTCTACCCAGTGACCGTTACGGCTGTTTACAGGGAGGGCCCCTATCGAGTTCTAGACTGGTACGATCCCGTTTCCGGCAGGCGCGGACATGACGACGCGACGAGGTATTACTCGTACCGGAACATGCAGAACATACGGGCTCGGGGCAACCAGCCTGATCCATCCCAAGTCGAGACCCAGGAGCGGAATGGCTGGCTGGCGAGCTGCGCCATGGCCCTACGGGGACGCGCGTCCCACAATCTAGCCGAGCAGTGGATCGGCGAACGCGGATGCTGCGAAAGCACCGCGGCGCGGCGCTATGGGCCGAACCACGCAGTATGCGGCTGACCGGCGGTTCCGAACGCCGGACGGGCCCGCCGGGTACAGCGATCGCAACTACGCCAACGCAAAACGGCCCCTGCGATCGTAAGATCGCGGGGCCGTTTGCGATTGCAGCGCAACAGCGGAGGCGGAGGGACTCGAACCCCCAAGGGCTTGCGCCCGCCGCATTTCGAGTGCGGTGCCTTACCAGTTAGACTACGCCTCCAGAACTACTCCGACTTCTCAGTCGGGACGGCCGGATTTGAACCGGCGACCCCTCGCTCCCGAAGCGAGTGCTCTACCGGGCTGAGCCACGTCCCGAAGCCCTTTGTGCCACACCTGCACCTGCATCCGAACGGACCGGGTGGGATTCGAACCCACGAGGGCTGTTACACCCCACACGATTTCCAATCGTGCTCCTTAAGCCGCTCGGACACCGGTCCCAACCGGAGCGGAGAGGGCGGGATTCGAACCCGCGTCTGCCTTTTGGGCAGGACGGTTTAGCAAACCGTTGGTTTTAGCCACTCACCCACCTCTCCAGAACCGAACCGCAGTTGCCCCCCCAGGGCTCGAACCTGGACTTTCCTGATCCAGAGTCAGGCGTGTTGCCAATTACACCAGGGGGCAATGAAACCCGTGTTTTCAAACCTGCAAGAGCGGGAGACGGGGTTCGAACCCGCGACCCTCAGCTTGGGAAGCTGATGCTCTGCCAACTGAGCTACTCCCGCGCTCTTCCTGCCAGCAAACTTAAACCGTTTGCCGCCGCTTGACCAGAGCCACCGGTCGGATTTGAACCGACGACCGCTCGATTACGAATCGAGTGCTCTACCCCTGAGCTACGGTGGCGCGGTATCTGTTTCCAGTGGAGCCGAGGGGAATCGAACCCCTGACCTCTGCAGTGCGATTGCAGCGCTCTCCCATCTGAGCTACGGCCCCGCTACTTCCGGCAGTGGGCGGTACAAGACTCGAACTTGTGACCTCCACGATGTCAACGTGGCGCTCTAACCAACTGAGCTAACCGCCCGTACGCCGTCCCTGAGTGGTGGGGGTAGGATTCGAACCTACGTAGGGCTGTGCCCGGCAGATTTACAGTCTGCTGCCATTAGCCACTCGGCCACCCCACCATGAACTGCTCCGATCCGCTTATGGAGCCGAGGGGAATCGAACCCCTGACCTCTTGAATGCCATTCAAGCGCTCTCCCAACTGAGCTACGGCCCCGAAGACCTACCCGTGTTTTCAAACCGACCGGCGCCTCTGGCGCCTGGAGCGGGGCCGACGGGACTCGAACCCGCGACCTCCGGAGTGACAGTCCGGCACTCTAACCGACTGAGCTACGGCCCCTTGCACTGCACGGAAGACGCATCTTCCGCTTCCTGCCGTCCAACCAGAGCGGGCAACCGGGCTCGAACCGGCGACCTCAACCTTGGCAAGGTTGCGCTCTACCAACTGAGCTATGCCCGCACTCTGCTTCTGGCGCTCCCACGGGGAGTCGAACCCCGCTCTCCACCTTGAAAGAGTGGCGTCCTAACCGATAGACGATGGGAGCAACTCTTTCAAACCAAGCTCGCGATGGGACTCGAACCCATGACCTCTTCCTTACCAAGGAAGTGCTCTGCCGGCTGAGCTACGCGAGCACCCGTTGCCGGGCCGGTCCCTTGAAGTACCGCTAGGGGGATTCGAACCCCCGTTACCGCCGTGAGAGGGCGGCGTCCTAGACCCCTAGACGATAGCGGCGTGAGTCCTGATCAGCACGGCAGGAGGGAATCGAACCCCCAACCGCCGGTTTTGGAGACCGGTGCTCTACCAATTGAGCTACTGCCGTCCGTGCTGCTCAGTGGCCAGGGAGGGAGTCGAACCCCCGACACCACGATTTTCAGTCGTGTGCTCTACCAACTGAGCTACCTGGCCTTGCTTCCCCAACAAAAAGCCGCCCGGCTTCGGCGGCGGGGGTCGGGCAATAGCGGGGGCGGGATTCGAACCCGCGACCTTCGGGTTATGAGCCCGACGAGCTACCAGGCTGCTCCACCCCGCGTCAAGGACAGGAAAGATAGCGTCCGACGCCCGCACCGTCAACCCCTCCGCGGCCTTTCAGTCCGCCCCGCCGGCGCCGTCCTTCCGCCCGCGGGCCACGATTATATACGAGCCTCCGGATTTTGTGAAGCCCTTGACAGAATCTTCTTTCCGTGAACAAGGAAACTCTCCGGACACCGGGGGGCAATGCATCTAACCTGCTGCAAACCTCGCAGTTAGCTTCATCCTCCCGCGCGCCTGTCCTCCGGGTGGAGCGATGAAAATCCCGGAATCTCCCCGCCAAGCACATCCCGCCCGGGCGCGCGCTTGCTGCGATCCGCCGGCGCGGCTATCGTCCGTTTCTCCCATCTCCATCCGTCGACGCTTTTCAGAAACGCAGGCCACGCATGAAGATGCTCGCTCGCACCTCGTCCTCCCTCCTCCTGGCCATGGCACTCTCGCACGCGGCTGCGGGCGCGCAGCGGCTCGCGTATCCCGCGGCGCGGGCCTCGGACCAGGTGGACGACTACCACGGGACGCGCGTCGCCGACCCCTACCGCTGGCTGGAGGACACCGACGCGCCCGAGACGCGCGCCTGGATCGACGCCGAGAACGCGGTGACCGAGCGGTACCTGTCCGCCATCCCCCAGCGCGCGCGGATCCGGCAGCGGCTGACGGAGGTGTGGAACTACGCGCGCTCGTTCCCGCCCACGGTGCGCGGCGGGCGCTACTTCTTCTTCCGCAACACGGGCCTGCAGAACCAGTCGGTGCTGTACGTGGCGGATTCCCTCCGTGGCGAGCCACGAGTGGTGCTGGACCCCAACACCCTGCGCGCGGACGGCACCGAGGCTCTGTCGACGCTGGAGATCACCGACGACGGACGGCTGCTGGGGTACGGCGTGGCCTCGGGCGGGAGCGACTGGCAGGAGTACCGGGTTCGCGACGTGGCCACCGGGCGCGACCTGCCGGACCGCCTGCGCTGGATCAAGTTCTCGGACATCGCGTGGACGAAGGACGGGCGCGGCTTCTTCTACTCGCGCTACGCCGAGCCGGCGGGGAACGCGCTGACCGCCGCCGTGCACGACCAGAAGGTCTACTACCACGTGCTCGGCGAGCCGCAGGAGCGCGACGTGCTCGTCTACCAGCGGGCGGACCAGCCGGACTACATCTACTACCCGCAGGTGACCGAGGACGGGCGCTACCTGGTGCTCTCGGTGTCGCAGGGGAGCGACCGGCGCAACCGCGTCTACGTGATGGAGCTGGGCGACGCTGCGCACCCGCGGGTGACGGGCGAGGTGGCGCGGCTGCTGGACGCGTTCGACGCGGGATATTCGCTGGTGGGGAACGACGGGCCCGTGTTCTACTTCAGCACCGACAACGCGGCGCCGCGCGGACGGGTGGTGGCCGTGGACCTGCGCGACCCGGCGCCGGCGCGGTGGCGCACGCTGATCGCCGAGGGGCCGGACGCGATCGCGGCGGTGCGGCGGGTGAACGGGCGCTTCGTGGTGTCCACGCTGCACGACGTGGCGGCGAAGCTGCGCGTCTACAATGCGGACGGCTCGCCCGCGGGCGAGGTCGCGCTGCCGGGGCCGGGGGCGGTGGGTAGCCTGTCGGGGCGGGTGGGAGACCGCGAGCTCTTCTTCTCCTTCGCCTCGTTCCTGCAGCCGTCGACCGTGTACCGCTACGACTTCGCGGCGGGGCGGGCGGAGCCGGTGTGGCCGGTGAGCACGGGGTTCGACGCCAGCCGCTACGTGACCGAGCAGGTGTTCTACACCAGCCGCGACGGCACGCGCATCCCCATGTTCATCACCCACCGCCGGGGGATGGCGCTGGACGGGAACAACCCCACGCTGCTGTACGCGTACGGCGGCTTCAACTCGGCGGTGCTGCCGTCGTTCTCCAGCGCGGTGGCGGTGTGGCTGGAGATGGGGGGCGTGTACGCGTCGGCCAACCTGCGCGGCGGCAACGAGTACGGCGAGGCGTGGCACCAGGGCGGGATCCTGGCGCAAAAGCAGAACGGGTTCGACGACTTCATCGCCGCGGCCGAGTTCCTCGTCGCCCGGAAGTACACGCAGCCCAGCAAGCTGGCGATCTGGGGGATCTCGAACGGCGGGCTGCTGGTGGGCGCGGTGCTGAACCAGCGGCCCGAGCTGTTCGGCGCGGCGCTCCCGCAGGTGGGGGTGATGGACATGCTGCGCTTCAACCGCTTCACCATCGGGTGGGCGTGGACGTCGGACTACGGCTCGCCCGGCGACCCGGCGCAGTTCCGCACGCTGTACGCGTACTCGCCGCTGCACAACATCCGCCCGGGCACGCGCTACCCCGCGGTGCTCATCACCACCGGCGACCACGACGACCGGGTGGTGCCGGGGCACAGCTTCAAGTACGCCGCGGCCATGCAGGCGGCGCAGGCGGGCGACCGGCCGGTGCTGATCCGCATCGAGACGCGCGCGGGCCACGGCGGCGGCAAGCCCACGTCGATGCAGATCGACGAGGCGGCGGACAGGTGGGCGTTTCTGGTGAGGGAGCTGGGGATGTAGGGGAGGTGCGGAGTGCTGAGTGCTGAGTGCTGAGTGCCAAGTCCTAAGTCCTAAGTCCTAACAGGCTGCTAAAAATCGCAATGTACACTTTCGGTCGAAGCGGCACGGCTGTAAATTGCCGTAACCTTCGGCCGGGAGCATGGATGCGCGGACGCGAACCAGAGC
>Ga0326721_10000108_pt1 | contig 45171 bp, 70 predicted proteins | sample SGPome_FD_203951 | JGI IMG/M metagenome (GOLD analysis project Ga0326721, IMG submission 203951) | Soil microbial communities from Southern Great Plains, Lamont, Oklahoma, United States - SGP_1_2016 | ecosystem: Engineered > Artificial ecosystem > Soil microcosm > Unclassified | place: USA...
GAAAACGAGTTCGTTCCGGCGTTCCTCGTAGTCCTTCTGAATGCGGGCGGCCAGAGCCTTGGCCTGCGCAGGAGTCCGCTCGCCATCAGCATTGAGATTTTCCGGTGAGAGCATCATCTCGTAGTTGTCATCAAGGGCGGTAAAACTGGTAACCCGGGCGAACATGTTATTGGCGTTTACTTTACGTGTCATCATGGTCTGAATCCTTTGTACTCTCTGCCCGGAGCCTTTCCCCGTGCTGATACTTCAAGATTACCGCAGAATTGCTGTCAGTGCAAGCCCTGTCAACAAATACCTCAACAAATTCTTACAGCGAACGTCCGGCGAGTTCTACTAGGTCGTACTCCCCCGTTTTCAAAGGGGCGTAGGTTTCCAAAGGATGACCTGCGAACAGCTTCTCAATCTTCATGCACAAGCCACGGAAAGGTTCTTCCGCAAGAACGTTATGGTCAGCATCAAACACATCAGTAACGTGGACGATTCCGGGCAGCAGGGCGTGATACGATGCAACCAGATTTACATAACGCACATCAGGATGCGCGGTCACCGCTGCCCGGGCAATACCAACCAGGGCGGCAATGGCGATCTCATGCTTTGCCTTCTCAACCAGTGCTTGACGTTTCTCCAGATAGTCCTTTCGGCTGTTTTCCAGCGTATCCTGTACGTTAGGTTCAAGCAGGGCATAATTGGTCATGAGCGTTCTTCTTCCTCTAAGGCGAATGGCGGTATTCCTACTTTATCATGCGGACAAAAGAAGGGCGTTGTAAGCAGTAAGTCCCGCTCACAACGCCCTTCTTGAACCTTATTCAGGAAATGTCATCAATCCACATGTCAAAGGTATTCGGCTCATCATCAGTTTCGTAGACGCTGACGATTTTGAGCAATTCCTTTCGGGTTTCCAGCATGTCACGGGCATCAATCATGGTCGGGAAACCGGTATTGCCAACACCATATGCCTCACCTGAGAGGATAATGGCAAGGTGAAGGACGAATGATTCAAGAACATCCTCAGTACCCTTCACGATGTGGTATTTAACGCCGGCGGTTGAAGGCTTAGAAGCCGTGTATGCTTCCAAATTCGTACCGGAGGTGTAATACCAATCAGTAGCGGGATCACCCTTGACATCACGCAATGCCAAATCAACAGCGTCTTGCAGGTCTTTCAGTGAAGCCTTCATAGCCAATCCTTAATGTTCATTAGTAATATTAGATTCAAGTATGACAGCTTGACCCGGATAAAGCAAGTTTTTACTTAAGGATCAGGAACGGTACCTCATAAATAGTAGCGATATCACTCAAGTATTGCTCGTAGTCATCATTGTTCAATGAAGTGAGAGCACCGGATAGAACCTTCTTTGACGGCAGGAACCCATAAATGGGAGTTTCGCCATCAACACGCATACTTCCGGGTACAGGAGTAGACGGTTTATGCGCGTTGCTTCGGGCATAGAATTTTGAGTCACGTTCTATTGTGGCGTTGCTTCCGCCCGGGTGCGATGTTTTCATTTAATTCACTTCCTACGAGAGATTTCTTAGTGAGCTAAAAATTATCCCATCCGCAAGCCAAAGTCAATTTAGTCCTGAGCGTAATACTGTGCGAGACCGGAACGATTGCTAACGTATCCGATTTCCGCATCTTTGTTGAAGGCATCAGAGAGAGTGATGTGTACATGGAAGCCCATCGTCGTTCCGATGTAATCAACTGCTTCCTTCAGGTTCTTAATGTATGCTTTTCCAGCAGCGGAAAGTGGCAGTTTGAAAATATCCCCATCAGTCAATGCGCTGTTGTCAGCAACATCAAAAAGTTCTTCCTGCGAAACGAACGCCCACAGATTATCGCCCTTATAAAGCACCTTCCCTATGCTTTGAACTTTAGCATCACCCTGTGCGCCAAAAGACGGCATCATGATGTCTACCCGGGCCTGAACTGAATTGTCATTTGATTCCGGCCAAATCAGTGAAAAGCCCTCAAGTACACGAGCAATATATTTGATGTCATCAGCGAACAGATTCATCGTATGGCTTCCTTAATCATAAATGGGTATTTGAGTATTCCATTGATCGTAGCATTAATTTCAACGCTTTGCGGTTCGTTTGCTAAAAATGCAAATACAATGTGTCCTTTGTCATCTTGCTTTGGGTTTGTAATAATTTGACACGATACCCAGAATCGAGATAGTATTAAAATACAACTTAACACCCGACAAGAAACACTTAGCAAAGGAAAATCCCATGGAAGCAATGCTCGTACTGATGACTGAACTTCAGAAGCGTGGCTACACCGAGGTCACCGAGTTCTATAAGGCGACCCTGACCAGCCCGGACGGCGAAATCAAGGTCATCGTCAATGCCAAGGGCGGCGTACACAATGTCACCCTTTCCAAGGGCTATGACAAGAATTCCCGTGTCGTTGATTTTGAGAACATCCGGACCAAGGCTGACGCTGAGGAAATTCTCTCCTTCCTCATCTAGTTCCTGCGGGAGCCGGCAAAGGTATTGTTCCTTGCCGGCTCCCTTTCGGTGCTTTTGTAGGGGACACAAATTAAGGCACTTGAATTTTCCGTCAATTTTATGGTAAGATCCATTCATGACGAACTATGAGACTTATGAGATTACTGCGGAGGAAGAAGCAGAACACGAGGCTGCCATTCTTGCTTACCGTGAAGAGCGTGCTGCTCTCATTGCACGGCTGGAAAAGCGCTTCGCCAAGCAGAAGCTGAAATTCACTGTGCCTTTTACCGGCAGCATCCCCAACATTGCCTTGGGTGAATACAAGGGAATGCGGTTTGAATTCCGTTTTCGGGGAGATTATGCCCGGCTTTCAGTAGGTAAGTTCAACGTGAAAACCGCCGAGGATGAATACCTGAAGGAACTCTTTGCTTGGCGGACATCGCCCAATGATGATTGGAAGGAATTTTCCAAGCCCTCCCCTCCCATCACGGAGGGAACCCACCTTCGCCCCAATGAGATTCTCTTTGAAGCAGAGAAGGAAAATGTAACCGGCGATCCTCTTTCAAGTGATTTGACTACCGATGAGGCTGAATCGCTTTTCATTGAACTGATTGGAAACCTTACCAAGATTTCCTAACCTAAAAAGGGAGTGCCTGCACATGAATTCATGTGCAGGCACTCCCTTTTTAGCGGGTCGTTATGGTGGTTATGGCCGCCACTGGCTTATTGTATACAAGTCCAGCATGTCGATATCAATGCGTCCCCAGTCAAGATCTTGGAAATCATGCCGGTAATAATGCTCATTGACATAATCCGCAATGGCCTCCAGTATTACGCCATCAGGGTCATCAATTTCTTCCCGGTTTGCATCATAAATTTCCTCAATCTCTATCTCACGGTAAGCCAAATTAAGGGTGAGAAAATGAACCTGAGGGTATTCTTTGATGACCCAGGAACAAAAGTCTGCAACCTCGAATTCCTTAATTTTCTTACTTAAGGGTCGAATGATTTCTTCATGGGTTCGGATGATACTCTGGCTCACCCGAATTCTCCCGTATGTCTCATCCACCCACGCTTTGCGTGCGTTTTCCGCAGAAAGTACCTGTTCAGAATTCTCGGTCATACATACGTCCGCATACTTAGCTCGTGCAGGTCAATCTTCTGTCCCGAGTAGGATTCAAATGGACGAATGGTCTCGCCAATATCGAGAAGATCATGGATGGTGGAACGGATGTGTTCCTGCTTCTTGATGGAGTTACCTTCTGCATCAAAGACATCATCGACTTCCAGAATCCACTGGCCCCATGCTTCATAAGCCCTGAAGGTCATATAGCGGACATAAGGATGGGCGGTAATGATTTCGGCGGCAAGTTCAGAAGCCCTGCACTCTGAAATCATCTTCCCCAAATAGTCATAGGTGGCAACAGTTCGTGCCACCACCACTCGACGGGCGGTTTGTGCGGCCTTGAGTTCTTCAATGGTAGGCATTATCCGGTCTTTCAGTTAGGTGCTAAACGGTGATTTGGGCGGGGAGGTTGATTGTGCTGGGAAGGAGAATAAGGAAATCAGCACTGTAGTTGCACAGGACATCTTCCACAAACAGTTCAAGCGTACCCTCTTCATCCACCTCGAAAAGGTCAACGCCATTCTCATCCAGTAGGGCGGTGGCTATAACGGTGTTGTACTCGTTGTAATCTTCGGTCAGATGCTCAAGTTCCAGCGTTCGGGCGTTAGGAGCCTTCTCCAGAATGTCAAGGGCGACTTCAGCCATAAGGCAATTTGCCATTTCAAGGTGCAAAGCCTCAATCTTGTCCTGATTCTCAGTGAAGCGCTTCTTGAATTTTTCCTTCATTTCCTGATTGGTTGCATTCGTTACGTCAGCCATGTTTTCTCCCGTGTCTTGATGTGTAAGTTCTCCTTCATATCTTACCTGAGAGCCAGCTCAATGTCAACTAAATCATCTGGCGGACGGAGGGCTAGCGACTTCCTTCTGCTTCTTCAGGGATGCCCGGCGGAAAGGTTCCGATCTTCCGTTCAGCGAATTTTCGTGAGACAGAAAACTGCCACATGATGAAATCGACCACCACATCATGTTCCCCGCTGAACTTGATAGGGGTCAGCATTTTTCCATCGTAGGCGCTTGGCTCAGGATCTTCTATCTCAAATTTCAAGTCAAAAGCACCCATTGTGTCAATGAGATCCTGAACATTCTCAGCAGAGGTGGAGATACGTTTAGTGACAATCATGGCGTTCCTTCCGTTGACTTCTGCTTTAATTTTACCACCTATCCATAAGCGTGTGATAGAATTTATTCAGAATCCCCGCATGGTGGAATCTTTCGAAATTGGTCAGGACGGGAACGTAGCAGCCATAAGGAAGCCCTTTCAGGTATGCGGGGATTCCCTTATAGCCACGATTTCGGGCGGGCTACCAGAAGGAAATCTTGTGTGCTGTAGATTTTCCCTGTTGTCTCAGAAGACAAAGCAAGCGTGACCGGCTTATGCTCAAAAGCCAGATAAAAAGACTTCACCATAGCAAGGGCATCATCAAACACTGCCTCTTCCAGCCGCTTAGCCTCCTCGGAGGAGAAGGTGCCATATAGCCAGATTACGTCATCGGTATCCACTCGGAGGATAGTTTCCTGAAACAGGTAGCCATGAGTTGTCCCGTTCAGCCGGTATGTGCCTTGGCGGGGAAAGTTGTAGTAGTTCCATTCGTCGTGATGGGTCGCTTCTGCGGAGCCAACCCATGGAGCGATATCCTTCTTCACAATTGACTCCCGTGCAACGTCAAGATGTGCCGGCAATGGATGAAGTTCATAACCAAAATAGGCTAGACTCTTGTTGGCAATGGTGACGGTGCTGTTGGTGATTCCCGCCCCGTTTAATCCAGGTGTAATAATCATGAACATAGGATATCATGTCCGGTGCCGTTTTTCGCAGTAACGGGATACGGTAAAATGTGCGATAGGTAATATCAAGGGCATACGAATGTGCCGGCAACAGAAGAGTAAGGGACACAGATGAATACTTTTATGAAAGAAAACCACAGCAGTTTTTTCGCACGCACAACACTCCGGAAAACACTGGCAGTATCTGTTATTGCGGTGTCTGCTTTCATGGCAACGGGATGCTCATCCCCCGCAAATCCTGATCCGACTGCAAGTTCCAGCGCCTCCACGTCAGCTGAAGCGAGTATCGCCAGCATCCCCAATACCGGCGAAGTGGCCGACAATGGTAAGGGTAAATACCTTCAGAGCACTATTAATGATGACGACCCTGCGATGAAATACGATGAGAGCAAGGCTGATGAGGCAATCAAGAAACTGTATTCAGCAGAAGAACTTGAGCAGGCTCAGAAAACTGCGGTGAAGTTCCTTGCCGAAGAGACGATTGACTCTACCCTGCAAGGTGGCGGTAATCCGGATAAATGGCTGACCGAAAATAAGGACAGGATTGCACCTGCATGGTATGAAGAAGCCAGCATCAAGGTTAAAGAGCCTAAGTCAGGTTTCCTTGCAAACAACCCTGACCGTGTGAAGGCAGGGTATGATCTTTCCTACGATGAGAAGTCAGTCCGTCTGGTGGACCGGAAGATTGATGTTCTCTCCATCAAGGAAAATAAAGGCCGCCCCTATGTTGAAGGGAATGTTTCCTACAGTTTGAAAACAAACGATAGCGGGCAGGAAACAGCAGCAGGCAAGTTTGCTTATGCGTTAACGAAATCAGATGACAAATGGCTGATCTCAGGTTACCGTAACCAAATCAGCATCACGCCATTCACAATGCCTATCGCAGAGAAGTAAAACAGAGGAGGGGAAGGCATCAAGTCTTCCCCTCCTCTGGCGGTGTGATTCATGCTGGCAGGCTTGCCCTCACCACACCCATAACACGACGGCAAATATTGGCGTACTGATAATTGAAGCTATCAAACTTCACCTGTGACATAACGGAAGTTGCGTGCAATTCCTGAACGGAGATGCCTCCCCGTCCCAGAAAGTGTCCTCCCACGGAGTAGATGATGACCTTTAGTTCATCCTCATCGGAGGTTTTAAGGATGTAGCTCTGGGCGAGCGTGTTGTCTTTGTAAAGGGTGAATCCGGTTGCTTCCAGCTCTGCAATAAGGGTAGTTATCTCACTGTCCAGCTCAGCGTAGAGGTTCTCCAGCCATTCCGGCAGTTCTGGGCGCGGGAAAAGAACTTCGCTCACAGGAACCTCCCGAGAAGACCTTTGAGGTTCTCAATGTTTTTGGTGGTTTCCTCAAGACTGTTCGGATTATAACTCCGGGCACTTTCCACTACCCGTTTGATTTCGTCAGCATCCTCAATAGTGGACTCCCGCTCGTTGGGATCACCGTCGTCAACGATAACACCTTCAAGAATCTCTTCTTCGGGTGCGATATCGGGAGAGTTGTTCTGCATCATTCCTGCTTTCACATTAAGTAGCTGTTTTGCTCAGCTTACCGGAATATTGCCGTGGTAACAAATGTTATATAAGTCAGATATACTGGGCAATGCTTAATCATAGGCAAATTCCCCCCCCTACCTTCAAGGATTACACCATGGATATTTCACTTCTCGTTACTGCCCTGTGGATTGCAGTCTATGCTGCCGCAGCAGGTACAGCAGTAGCTGTTTTCAAGATTCAGGAAAAGAAACAGGAACTGCAACCGATTCCGGTAGAAGAGAATTCTGAATCACGCTAACACGAAAGAGGCCCGGTAGATATCTACCGGGCCTTCCTTCTAATGCATCAGGGCTTAGTTCCAGGACGGAACTTTTTCCTCAAGCTTTCGGGCTACTGTTGCATCGTCTACAAAATAGGAATCCACACCTTCCTCACTGGCGATGTTCCCCAAGATCTGACCCAAACGCAGTTCCGGATTTTTCATCCAGTAGCGCTCCAGCCGTGCCAAAGTATGCGGGATTCTTATGGTGTCTGTTTCCGGAGCTTCGGTCGTGACCTCTTCGGCCTCAACAGCGGTGGTGTCCGTTACTGTATCCATCTTATCTTCCTTAATTTGTAGTTTTTAGTACGGTCGTTCAATTATCGCCCCGGTTACTGATGGTAAGCCGGGTAAACTCTTGAACAATTTCAATTTTACCACACACCCATTAGCAAAAACCCCGAAAACACAGGCATGATATGATGGGAAACCCATGAAAACATGGGTGGGTTATGCCCTTAATCTTTATCCCCGAGTAAGGAATTTATGTCAGACCATGTTGTAGGTGATGACCTCCCCGAATACCGCGATTACCTGGGCGAAGCGCTTGCTGACCATAAGGCAGGTCCGGTAAAGAAGTCCAAATTCATGAACGGGGTGTTCTTCTTTGCCTTACTTTATATTGCCGGCCTGCTCGCAACTGTTTTATGGCGTTATATTGCCCCGGTGGATTTGATGTATGCATATTTCGCACTGACCACGATGCTTTTGACCCCAGTTGTTGGCACTGCCGTATTCGTCATCGGATTTTTACGCCGCTACCGCTATGTGCTGGGTAAGACTGTAGAACGTGCCGGGCTTGCCATCTTTATCCTCGGTTGGGTTGCATTTGCTCTATTGATGCTGAACCCTGTCACAGGTTCCTAAGCGTCATCCTGACCGATATCACCACAAGTGCCTGAACGGGCATAAAGATACAATTGACTTACCGTAATGCCTATACATGAAGGACAGCCTAATGGAAGCGACAGCATCGAAAAACTTCATTGACCTTTTCGCAGGAATCGGTGGATTCCGGCAAGGGCTGGAGGGTAATGGCTTTAGCTGCGTCTTTTCTGCTGATAATCATCCCCATGCCATCAAAGCATACGCCGCTAACTACGGTGAAGACCCCAGCTGTGACATCTCTACGCTGAATCCTGCCTCTCTGCCGGACTTTGACATCGCATGTGGAGGATTCCCCTGCCAGCCCTTTTCCAAGGCGGGAAAAGGCGAAGGCTTCAAAGATCAGACCCGGGGAACATTGTTCTTCAACCTTGCTCAGATTCTGGAGGAGAAGAAACCTGAAGCATTCATCTTCGAAAACGTTAAGAACATCTTTACCCATGACTCCGGCAATACCATCAAGACCATCATTTCCACGCTGGAATCCCTTGGCTACAATGTCTCAACCGCAGTATTGAACGCCCGGGATTTTGGTGTTCCCCAGTCACGGGAACGAGTATTTTTCGTTGGTAACCGTGCCGGTGTTGATTTTGATTTCACCACCCTGCAACGAACCAGAGTTGAGTCCATGATTGACTATCTGGATGAGGATAAGGGGCAATTTGAGTGGCTTGATGAGGCAGAATACACCCTGTTGCCTGAGAGTGACAGGAAACTTCAGAAAACGGGACTCATCTTTGCTGGTTACCGGAATAAGGCGGGTCGGGTCGCTGGGGTTAACCCGGATAACCTGCACCACTCCCGGAATCATAAGCAGCCCAACCGGATTTACGATGCCCGAGGGACACATCCTACCTTTTCTGCTCAGGAGAAATCCGGGCGATACTTCATTCTTCATGAAGGCAGAGTCCGGCGGTTGACGATTGAAGAGTGCTACCGGTTTATGGGTTTCCCGGAAGACTTTCTCCGGATTGGACCCAAGGGTGAAGATTACGCCCGGATTGGAAACAGCGTTTGCGTTCCCATCATTACTGAGATAGGGCGGCAACTCAAAACAACAGTTTTCACTCAGAAAGGCACCCATGACAACAGTAGTTCCGTATTGGCTTCCTGAAGCCATTTGGACGGTAATTCGAGCCGGTGACAAAACGGAGGACATCTATGTGCGCGTTGGGGCAGATGACTGGCTGGAAGTAAAAACCGGTATCCATTGTTCCAACGACTGGCTTTTCGACTTTGTTAACGGCGAGGAAATAGATCACGGCCGCTCCTACCCATGGGTTAACCGAAGAGGGTATACCGTATTGATTCCCGAAGAACTATAAGAAGAGTTCAACAAGTACTCCACCTCTCCTGCTTAGAGGGAGGTAGAGTACTTGTCCAGAGCCTCTGACGGCCGCCTGCGGGCTTCAATGATGTCCCAGATAAGTTTAGCCGTGAGATAGATTTTATCTTCTGTAGGGTCAGCCTTGAACGTTTTAGGCGCAACTGTATGACCATCCTTATGCAGCCTGCCTAGAACTGCCCGTAGGAATCCATCCGAAAGAGCCAGAGCATTATCGCACTGGTAGGTCAACAGAGTGTCAATCGCCTCCAACTCGTATCCTGCTTTGTGGAAGCGGGTATACATTGCGGCAAGGTTCGCAACGTTGAATTCATCTTTACGCCCACGGGTTGAAATATCAGTGCGCTTAAAGAGACGGTCAGCGTACGCCTTATAGCCGGCGAGCTTGATGAAGGGAGCGATGTTCCCACTGTGCATTGCTTCATCAGTCAGGTACAACGGAAGAGACGACTCTTCGTATACGTCTGCCCCGTCCTCCGTTGAATCACCGGAAGAGGAAAGGTTCTGTAACACGTCATAGGTTTTCTTCCGCGGTGATTCAGTCTTTACCCTCGGCTCGCTGAGTTTTTCCAGTACGGGAGCGTATTTGCCCGCACGGGTACCACTGCCAATTGCTTCCCATTCGCCCGATTCAAGAATGCGCGGGATGGCGTTCTGCACTGAACTGACGGCGATGCCTGCATCAGCAGCCAGTTTCCTGATGGAATATTTGGTGTAGCCATCCTTGCTGGAATAACGGCGGGCAAGACCAAGTGCAACCAATTTCTCATACCCAACAAGGGATGAATTTTCCCAGACAAGCTTCATCAGGATGAAATCGTTGAGGCTTGCTTTATCGATCATCCGGACGTACTCCTGCGATGTTCGGAATGAACTCCACTTTGCGTTCATTGCCTTCTACAACAGTCCAGTAGCCTTCAGTTTCCAGCTGGCGGATGGCTTTAGCAACAGATTTGAACGTCCAGCCGGAATAATCAGCGATTTCCTTGCGGCTGGTGACGGTACTTCCCTTGGAAGCATCGAAGTTGAGGATGAGAATAAACTCAAGAAGCATGGAAATACGGTCAACCGGGGTGCCGCGTTTCTTGTACCACCGCATCAAGGAGTTCTGAGTCACTTTAGATGACATAGCTTAGAGACCTTTCTGGATGAGTACGAATATGCATGTGATGGAAATCCTATCGGTAAAGCGTTGCTTCTTAGTAGTAAAATTTTCCATAAATTTGATTGTATCATGGAAAAACTGTACCTAGAGACAATACAGTTTTCACCCCAACTGTATCTACCAGCAATACAGTTTAGCACCATTTTTGCCTTCTGCCGGAAATCGAACTGTATTGCCTGTAGATACACAACTGTACCTAGCATCGGTACACACTCAATAATAAGACAGAGTCTACCTACTGGAACGACCTGATGAACACAAGATTTTTTAATTAAACGTTTTCGAATCGAGCATTCCCTGTTAGCAGAGGGAATGTGTTTACATGGTTTTCATTTTGAAGCAGGTTTTTCTGGAAGAGAGATTTAAAGAATGGGGAATGCTCGTCTCCTTCATCTCAGCTTTGTACAATTCTTAAGTTTTAAGCTGACTGGATTTCAAAAATGAGATGAAATGAGCATCCCCCAAATTTTAAATTTCTTTTTCAAAAGCAAGACATCTTTCCAGCCAAGGAGATGTCAACCCTGGAAGCCCCTGAAAGCAAAAAGATTGCCCGGGAGACTTCCCGTTCCAAAGCCATCCAGGGGTCGTAGGCTTGGTCCTGGGCGTTTATGGGGCTTCAAAGGTAAAATCCCCCATCTGTAATTTTTGACAGCCTCAGAAGGCTAAACAGGGATTTTCTGAGGAATTGGAGAAGGTGGCCTCACCGGGGATCTCGTCCAGCCGGTACAGCCACCTTCTTATGTTTCCATACTACCGACAAAAACGCCCTCTGTCAATACTTTGCTGAATATTTTCTTTGGAAATTTTTCCCCGCTTGGGTATTCAAAGTGCCTGAGTTAAGTATCTGAAAGGCAAATACCGGCTTCATCCATCCGGTAGAATACCTAGAGAATATTATTAACCCCAGAAAGAGCAAATGTACAGTCAAATCATCGAGCCGTGCCCAGACCTTGAACTCCAGCAGGAGCGGGCAGAACTTCTTGAAGCAAAACTTTTCGAAGGTATCAGCGAGATGTCGCCGGTATTGGTGGAACGTAACGTTGTCAATGCCGATTTCCTGTTCCACCTTGAGGAAGGCTCCAATGCCTATGCCATGGGGGATCAGGCAACGTGGCGTTACCATAAGAAGCTCCGGGAACCGTTCCAGAAGGAACTTTATCCGCTGAAGAAGCGAATTGAAGAGTTCAAGGACAAGAATGCAGCTCTGGTGGATGAACTTGTCGGCATCTACGAAACCATTGACAAAGCAAATGGAAACCATCTGGAATACGTGGGTGAAACTCTTGGTAATGCAACGAAGACCATCACCTTTCCGGATAACACCCCCGAATGGCATGAACAGCGCTCCAAAGGCATCGGTGGCTCTGATGTAGGAGCAATCATGGGAGTATCACCATGGAATACCCGTGAAGATGTTTTCAAATTGAAGACCGGTCAGACGGAACCTGACATCAAGAAGAAATCCGGTGCATTGTGGCGGGGCAGTGTCTGGGAGAACTACATTGCCCGGCAGTTCGCTCTGCGTAACTCCAGCCATCTGCTGGTTCATTGCAAGTCATCATGGATGAATAATGACCGCCCGCACCAGTTCGCCAACATCGACGGACTTCTCTACGAACCGGGTACTCAGAATCCACGCTCCATTCTGGAAATCAAGACTTCATCCACTCCGCACTCCTGGGAAACGGGAGTACCATCCTACTACCGTATGCAGGTATTGTGGTATATGGATACCTTCGGCATCAAACATGGCTACCTTGCGGTGATGATTGACGATCATGATTTCCGGCAGTACGAAATTGTTCCAAAGCCAAAGGAAATGATGTGGATTCATGAAGAAGTGGATGCTTTTGTTGCTGAGGTAGAGGAATACAAGACCAACAAGGCAAAGTATGAAGCAATCCAGCGTAAGCGGATGGAAGCGCTTCGTCCGGCTTAATGCTAAGCCGTTATTGACCGTTCAGGGAAGCGAACGGCATGAGGGATTCCCGTTTGGCGGCGTTTTCTGAAAACAATCTGATTTTGCCTGCCGATTCTTCAATCTCGGAAACAAGCCGGACAATTTCCGTATACTGCTGCTCAGAGATGGCTTCAAATGTGATATCGCCCTGCAATACTGAGAGAGCGGTTTTTAACGCCTGTTCGGGTGTCATGTAAAATCCTTCCATTGGTGTTCTTCTCATTGGGGACACGGAATTTAATATCAAGTTGACCTGTTTTAATTGTACCTAAACCGCTGATGGTAGAATGGGACTTGTTTCGCATTCTTGGAGCAATCACCACAGCACTAAGAAAGGTCAAGATGGCAACCGAAAGTTCACAGGTACTTACTGAACTACTAGATGCCGGATTCCCACGCACTACTCTCGTATCGGTAACGGGAAATAATTTGCAGGAATTGTCCGGCGCTAAAATGGGTCGTTTAACTTTTTCGGAAAAAGTACAGGAGAAGTTAGCCGGTCTTCTTTCGTGGGTTCGTTGCATGAAAGCCTCAAAGAAGTTCAACATTAATCCCGCAGCCTATTATGAGGTTCAAATGCTTGTGCTGAATGTTGACGGACAGCGAACGTATACCTCCCTGCATGAACTTTACGAATCAGAAACGATTAACGCTGAAGAGATGAAATCCCTCACTGCGATGTTCCCTGACTTGTATGACTACAACGCCTTTGCGGATGATTTCCCCAGCAGGGCGCACATTTCTTTGTGCGATGACCAGGATGAGGCTACTGTAATACTTCATCATGGCATGCCCGAAGTGGTATATGATGATGAAAACGAACGGCGGAAAGCCCGGGAAGCAGTAATGGAACTTTTGGAGAAGAATGAAACGGATCGGGATAGCCGGCGACTGGCATCATAACCTCAATTGGGCAGTTCAATCAATTGGACGCTTTAAGGATGCCGGCATCTCAGCGGTCTACCATGTAGGCGATTTCGGGCTTTACTCGCATTCCAGCGGACAGAAATATCTGGATGAAGTAAATGATGCCTGTGCATCATCTTCCATTACGTTGTTCATCACGCCGGGAAACCATGAAGATTATGACTTAATCAGTTCGGTGCCAATTTCCGAGGATGGAATCCAATGGGTCCGTCCCAATGTAGGGCTGCTCCCCCGTGGCTATCGTTGGGAGCTAGATGGACGTTCCTTTGTTTCCTTGGGTGGAGCCGCTTCCATCACTTTCACTTCACAGACCGCAGGCGTTGACTGGTGGCCGGAAGAACAGATTACCTTTGAAGATGTGTATCAGGTCAGTGCCGGCGGTACTGCTGACGTGATGATAACCCATGAGGCTCCCAACGGCATAGAAAATGTCCGGCAGGCTAAATCCCGTTCAGGTGGTGAGTGGCTTGAGGTGGAACTGTATTATGCTTATGAGTCCCAGAAGAAAATGACCATGGCAGTTGAAGCGGTTGAGCCGAAAGTTCTTTTCCATGGTCACTACCATTGCGGGTATGAAGAGAATGTCCTCTTCTCCAATCTGGAAGGGGAAGGGTTTACTTGTCGGGTTGTTGGGATGAACATGGACAGTCAGAACCGCAACCTTGGTATTTTTACACCGGCAACCTATGATTTTGAATGGCTGAAATAACAAGTATCATTTGTTTAAACAAGAAAGCCCGGGTTCTAAGAACCCGGGCTTTCTATTCAACAACCAACAAAAGGAAAACAATGTTGCTAACCGGTAACCACTCCGATATAGCAATTCTATCACAGGTTTTCCTTATCGGACGGTGTTACTGCAAATCGTTCAGACCTTCCTGAAAAATTTTCCCGCCCGGACTACTATCGGGCAAAATGATTGTGAACGACCACTTTAATCAGGTCAGTTGCAATAAGCTGTTCAGCGAATTCCATGGGGGTGAGATGGTCGCTGTTGGGGAAAGAGACTTCGGCTTCAATGACCAGTCCTTCTGACTTGTTCTGCACAAGACGCAATTGCACGTTTGGCTTGGTCTTGGCGATTTCTTCGATATCCATGATGACAAGATTGATTTTGTCGGTCATCGTTTGAGCGATCTCGTTTAAGGAGGTGGGTACGGCTAGTATTGACATGGCTTCCTTCATCTGCGAATTTACAACAGCTATCTTCCTAACATATAGGAAGATAGCAAAACTTATTACGGGGACACAAAATTAGCCGAGCAAATAACCCGGCTAATTTCAAATCTAAGTTTTAGGATTCGTTGGATTCTGAATTGGCTACTGCGGCTTTCAGTTCCTTCATCCGGTCTTTTTGTGACCAGACAACAAGGGCTGCGACGGCAAGCGTTACTGTACCGCCAACAATTGCCGGCATGGTAAGTGGAAGTGACTGGAAAATTTCCAATGCTTCGATCATGGGTAGTTCCTTTGGTTTATGGGTTGTGAAGGTCTTAGTCTTCTAAATATCGTCATCTTAACCCACGTCACGTCCGGGAACCTCTGGAAGGGTACAAAAAGGCGGGCAGAATGATTCTCTGCCCGCCTTTTGCTAAGGAGATTACTTACTTGCCAGTTTTCCGCCGGAAACTTCGGACTTGATAACCCCACCTGATGCGTCATGGCTAACTTCTGCATTGACGACCGTGGCAGGGGCAACAGGTGATTCGGTAGGAGCAGAAGCATTTGCAAAAGCAATTCCTGCAAACAGGGCGAACCCCACGCCTACTGCGGTAGCCAAACCAACATCCTTTTTATCCTGTACGTTGCGCATTTTCTTTTCCTTTTTCTCCGAGTGAATACTGTGTGTTTATTGCTTCCTTATGTTCTCTATTCTAGCATCGAAAAGGCCTTTGTCAACTCGAAAAGGCAATTTATTTTAAAGAAAAATACCCTATTTTCCCGCGTATTCTAGGGGTTTTTGAAATTACAAACGTGTAGTTCTGGATTGGGTGGACAGATCGGTTTTTAAGTGGTATAAGCACCGGCAGGAATACGCCGGGGATACAGGAAAAGGGACACAAATATGTATCCCTTTTCCTCAATAAATCTTATTTACTCGTCGTCCTCATCTTCTTCCAGATGTTCGTTGTCCAATGCCTCATTTACTACGGAAAAAGCAACTCCCATTCCGTAACCATTGCGGACAAGATTACTGACAAGGCGGTTTACCCGCTTCTGCCGGTCAAGATGCCGGGTGCCGGGGAGCTTCTTCTCAATGAGTTCCCTCGCACGTTCAGTTTCATCTTCTTCATCTGTATCCTCCAGCACGGTTTCAATGATATCCGAACTAATCCCCCGCTGGCGCAAGTCCTGTGCGATTTTGCGTTTGCCTTTCCGTGCATACTGCCGGCTGCGGACGAATGACTCAGCGTAATCATTGTCATTGACCAGATGCATTTCTTCAAGCCTGTTCAACGTGTATTCAGCGATGTCATCAGGGCAATTCTTTTCCCGCATCTTATCCGCAAGTTGCTTCCTTGTCTTTGAAGCGTTCCCGAGTGACCACATGCAATAATTCATCGCACGGTCTTTGATTCGTTGAATTTGCTTTTCAGTCAGCTCATCAAAAGTGCCGTCTTCATTCGGCTCCCGCCATAGCTTTACTTTCTTCCCGTATGCCACGGTTTCCTCTCGTATGAAAAATTCTGATTTCTTATCATATCATTTCCAATTTTTCCATTTTCGCCGTATTCATCTGATATACTCAAAACATGACCACTGTTACTAAAAACCAAAACCGCAAGGCACTTGAAGATTTCTTCTTCTATGAAGTAAAGATTGAGAATGGAGTCGTGGAAGTTCACGCCTACCCCATCTTTGATCAGGACTGCTCTACCCGGGCGAATCTGGATACCCAGCATTCAGTACATGCCACCATCAAGGATTCCGTTGACATTGAAGACGAAATCATTGCTGATGTTGCATTTATTGAAGATGGAGTCATCGTTGACTATGGGTTCTCCGAGTCCTACCTTTGGGAAGAAGTTCTTGACAAGCTTGACGAACTTGGTACGACGCTAAAAGAGCAAGGAAAGATTTAACCCTTTCGCCATTGAGAACGGAAAGCAGTCATGCGAAGACTCTCCCCTTTTGTCCATGGTCTTTCAAATGGTGCATCCCTCACTACTGACATCAGTGGAACGAGGTTCAACGCACCATATGTTAAGGCTGTCGCTGAAAGGTACTCAAAGGAAGAGAAACAAACCAACGACTACCTGCGGGGTCAGAAAATTGGCATGGCAGGCTCAGTCGTATTGGCTGTGCTGGCGATAACGCTTATCGCATTTTCCGCTTTAGCATGGAACATGGAATCACTTTCAATCATTATCCTCTTAATCTGGCAGGTAATTTCCATGGGGAACGCTTTCTACGCTATCCGTTATGAACGGGAATTCATCGCAGGAAACGTTTAGTCAATAAACCTTCATGATAAGCTTGACAGTCAACCGCTAACATTAACCCCCATAAAGGAATAGCATGCCATTTATTAAACGATATCCTGATGGATCTGTGTTTGACTACACCCATGGTCACAGAACAGCTGAACAGGTCGCCCGTGAAAAGGCGGAAGGCAAATACAGCGAGCCTTCCCCTGAAGCCTCCAACAAGACGTGGGGAACAGCCCTGCTTCTTACCGGCGTACTTCTTGCCAGTGGCGGGCTGTGGAATTTTACGACGAACATTGTCCACGACAAGCAAAATAAAGAAGCCATTGTAGCCCAGTTGGAATCCACTACCCGCAGTGAAGTCCTTAAGACCAAGGACAACAATAAGATTCTTCTTCGAGCTTCTCAGGATCATGAATTTTCTGAAGGTGAAAGTGCCGCTGAGCACGCCCTGCACACAGTTATTGTGCCGTGTGAAACTGAGGAGTTCGTTGAAAATGACCAGCCGTTTGCCGCAGTATTTTGCGAAGGTTTTGAGGGCAGTCTCGTGGTAGAATTGCCTCATAAGTAATTATTCTTACTATTTGTAAATTCGGAGGAGTGCAAGAAAATGAAGTCTAACCGGCTCATTAAGAAAGCCGAGAAGGAAATCCTTACCCGGTATATGGAGGATGCTGATTTTTCTGAGTCACCTCAGGGTTTTGACATCAAGGGTGAGAAATCGGTGAATGCCGTCCGGCTGATCAAATGGAAGAACCGCAATGTCATCAATAAGACTTTTGTTTTCAAAGCCCATACCAGCGGCTACAACTATGTTGCCATTGGCTGCTATGTGAAGAACCGGGAAACCGGCGCTCTTGAACTCAGTTCATTGGATGGTCTTTACCGGAACGGGAAGTGGTAACCATGAAAGATCTCTTCAAGAAACTCTTCAACTACCAGCCCGATGATTTCACTTCCCGTGAAAACATTGATGGCACGCCATCCCCTGCTACTGCTGAGGAATGCCATTATGATGTCAAATGGTCAGAAGAAGATCAGGCATTTGTTGCAACCGTAAAGGAATTTCCTTCCATGTCATGGATTGAGGAAAGTCCTGATAAGGCACTCGCTAAGCTTCGGGATTTGGTAAGGGCTACTTTGAAAGAGATGCAGGAAGACGAGAATTCTTTCTAACCGGCATAAGTGAAATGCGTGAGGCTCCTGATGATATTGTCAGGAGCCTCACGCATTTCTTATTGCTGTTTGTTATTACTTAGATGGTCTCGGTCTGTGCGGCTTCGGCAGGTTCCTCACGAAGCTTGCCGAAGCCCACCTTTACGCCGGCACGGTTTTCAGAGAAAGGAATCTGGATGGTCAGCATGCCATCCTTGCATTCAGCAACAGCGTTCTCATGGTCCAGCCCGGACTTCAAGAGTACCCGGTACACTGTCTTGTTGTTTCCGCTCTTACTGTCCTTAATGGAGACGGTCAGGAGGCGGTCCTTGGCGACAGGTACAACTTTATCCTGGGATACGCCGGGCAGAGGGAACTTGTACTCAACGTACTCTGCTGTTTCCTTGATCTTGGGCGTGAAAGGACTGGTAGAGGTGGAACTGAGGCCACCGAAAAGGGCGTTGAAAAATTCATCAGCGCCGGGGAAAATTCCCTTTAGTGGGTTTGCTTCATGGGTCGTCATAGTAATCTCCTCGTTGCAGGTGTTGTGTTGGAAGCGAAATTTTTCCGATTCTACCCTTATATCTTACCATGTTAAACAATTTCAAACTTTTTCACAAAAAAGTTAAGTAAGGGACACAAGTACAGGAAAAAGCCCGATAGTAATTACTGTATCCAAGTCTGTCCCCTTTTGAAAGGAACTATCATGTGTAGAAAACGTCCGGGTCCCCGCTGTTCACACAGTGGCCGTATTCGCCTTGACCGTGGCGAGAAGCACCTGAAGCGTACTCAGGAAAAGTACGACAATGAGAAGGCCTTGGGTAAGGTTTCAGCCCGCACCCAGAAGCAGCTCGACAACAGCCGCCGCCGGCATGATGCAGCCCTGCGTGTCTGGGAAGCAACTCCGAAGGGTCACGAAAGCATTCAGGAGAACATCGACCGTCTCCAGCACAAACTCACTACCCTTAACGAAGGTGAAAAGGGTTCAGCTGAGCGTCGTGAATTCAACAAGACCAAGCGTGACCTTGCCAGCGCACAGAAGCGTCTGACTGATGGCATCCAGTCCCGTCGTAACCAGTATCTTGACTACCACATGGTAGGCGAAGAGCGTAAGCTTACCCGCCGTTACGTACAGGCTCAGGGTGGTGGCGTTAACAAGCGCGCACAGCCTTCAGCACAGTCCGACATGGATGAGGTACTTGCCAAGGAACGCGGTACTGCTCTGAACATCCAGCAGTGGCCTGATGAGGTTTACGAAGCCCGTGCAAACACCTGGGTTGAAAAGGGAACCAAGACCGGTTGGGAAGAGAACATCAACGTTCGTCCGCCTAAGGGTGGCGAAGGAGAGCGTGTTGTTGCTCCTACTTCCAAGGCTGTTCGTCTTAACACTCCTGACGGCCAGATTGTTGAAGGACGTTCTGACGTTCACGTTACCAAGAACTCCAAGGGTGAGTACGTTGTTTCTGAGCGTCTTACTGTTGCTTCTTCTTGGGAAGATGCCTCACCGATTGACGTTACTACTCAGGAAGTCGGTCACATCATCGCTTCCAAGCGTGGCTTCAACCGTAAGGCCCAGGATGAGATCAGTGTCTTCAAGTCTCAGAAGGAAGCACTTGCTCACGCTGACAAGATCCGCCGCAGTGTAAACCAGACGCTTGTAAAGGACGCAGCCAAGCTGGGTCGTGAAGCATTCGTTGGTCGTGCTCACAAGCCTCACGTCAAGCTGATGAACCGTGGTTTCCTAGTCTACCCGCGCTACAAGGCTAAGTAACCACTTGACAAATCCGGGGATTGTGGGGTATATGGTACAATTTATATTACCTATCACGCAATCCCCGGATTGTCAACACATTTAACCAACTAAATTTGAGGAAGAGAATATGACTACAGCAATTGACCTAGAGACTTGGTACGTACTTCACGATGGCCCGTCAGAAGATGGTGGCGACGAAGGCTCCAACCCGCTCGCAGGTTCCGGTGGATTTGAAGCCGAAATGCGCAAGGAATTCAACGAGACCATCAACAAGGGCTATGCAAACAAGGACCGCGGCCTTTACCTTGTTAAGCTTACCAACGTAACCGATGAGCAGTCTGATGCTCTTGAGGATGACCTTGAAAGCGTTGTTGCTTCAGGTTTCAAGGGTTACAGCGTTGAGGTTCTTGAAGAGTACAAGACGAAGCTTTCTGACTGGGCTCCTGAAGCACTGGGCGATCTTGACGCTCTTGATGAAGGTCTTGAAGCAGATGAAGACGGCTGGGTACGCGGCTAATCATCAAAGTTTACTAAAAGAATCCTGTTCGGAATTTTCCGGGCAGGATTCTTTTAGTATGAGGACTTAGACACGCCCTGTCAAGTCAAATTTGACAATACTTTAAACTTCATTTACAATTTAAATTGAAGAACGCATACAGGCTGTAAAAATTTGTTATGAGGTAAATACCGTAATGACAAAGTATACGCTCATGCACAACCAAAAACACAACCAAGGAAGAATAAACATGAAAATGAAAAAGTTTGCAGCCGGCTCTGCGGCTCTTACCTTGACTGCACTGATTAGTGCGTCAACTGTCCTGCCTGCCAACGCTGCCCAGCTGCACGATCCGTTTGCATCCCGTGTTTATGAACTGGTGAACCAGCACCGTGCCGCAAATGGTTTGCCGGCTCTTACCTGGAACCAGTCTCTCGCAAATGTCGCTCAGAACTGGAGCGACACCATGGACCCGAAGATTGAAGCTGAAGGCGATGCGGGATTCCTGCACAACCCTTTCTTCGCTGACCAGTACCCTGCGGGTTATTTCACCGCATCGGAAAACATCGCCATCAATGCTGATGCGGATACGCTGTTTCAGGCATGGAAGCACTCTTCCGTCCACAACTCCAACATGCTCAGCCCGACCAGCACCGATTTCGGTTTCGGCTACGCTTACATTGACTCCGGTAAGTACGCACGTAAGTACTTTGCAGTCCAGAACTTCGCAGGATACCAGCGGACTGAACCTGTAGATGAGGTTATTCCTACTATTCCGGGTGCTCAGCCGCTGGACATTTCGGCATCGGCTACCAACGTTAGCGCCGGCTCCAATGTTGTCGTCAGCGGTTTTACGATTCATCCTTCTGTTGATCTTCGTATCACTTACACTTACGGTACAACCAGTGGTATTCCCGCTCATTTCATTCAGGAAATTACTTTGACTCCTAATGCCGATGGCGAGTTCTCTTACGAGTTCACCGTTGCCGCTGATGCAACTGAAGGTGGAATTTCTCTTGACGCTTCCGCCGGCGGCAATGCTGACAATGCAGTTATCTTCATCGTGCCCGGTACCCCTGTTGCCGAAACTCCCGCTGAAGAGGTTCCCATTGAGGTTCCTGTTGAAGAGGCTCCCGTAGAGGAAACCCCTGCTGAGGAAGTTCCCGCTGAGGGCACGCCGGTAGACGAAACCCCTGCTACTCCGGTTACACCTCCGGCAGACCCCGCTCCCGTGGTTCCTCCTGCCGATCCTGCTCCGGTTGTTCCGCCTGCCGATGAGACTCCTGCTGATGAGACTCCTTCTGATGAGACTCCTGTAGATGAGACTCCTGTAGATGAGACTCCTTCTGAGGGCGAGCCGGTAGACGAGGCTCCGACCACGCCGGTTGTTCCGCCGACCGAACCTGCACCGGTCATCCCTCCTTCTGACGGAGCTCCTGCCGATGAAAACCCTACCGATGACACTCCCGTCACGGATGGTCCGGACATGCACATCCCCGGTGGAGAAGACAGCGTTCCGTTCGTTCCCAACGATCCCAGCGATGATGTTCTTGATGAAACCAACCGTGGAGAACTTGCTATCACCGAAGACGACAACATTGTTATCATCAAGGGTCTGACCGCAGGAAGCCGCTACAACGTATGGTTCCAGTCCACACCGACGAATGCAGGAACTTTCACTGCTGAAGCAAATGGTGAACTTGTAGTTCCTATCCCGGAAGGTGTTGTTGCAGGCGACCACAAGGTTGCTGTGTACCAGACTACAGGTGTCCTCGTAGGCTGGGCTTCCTTCGCTATTGCTGCGGAAACTCCCGCTGAAACCCCTGTAGATGCTCCGGTTTCGGTTCCTGCTGATGAGACTCCTGCTGACGTGCCTGCCGAAGTTCCTGCTGACGTAGTTCCGGGCGTAGAGGCTTCCGCTGAGGAAACTGCTGCGGTCATCACTCTGGACGGTACTGCTTTTGATGTTCAAGTTCAGGGCGTAGAGGCTTCCGCTGATGTGGTTCCTGCTGAAGCAGCACAGTCTGAGGCCAATGCTGTAAATGAACCGCTGGCGGAAACGTCACAGCAGAATGAGGCTGAGAAGCTCGGTCTGTTCGCCGGTGCGCTCCTGCTTCTGGCTGGTGCAGTCACTGCTGTTATCCGTGGCTCCCGCAGTGCAGGTGTAAAGAACTAGTTATTCCTCCAAAGAGAAAGCCCCTGACATCCAGATAAGATGTCAGGGGCTTTCTCTTTTCTTCCTGTAGTTCCACTTCAGATTACCTTTTCCCGATAGTAAGAAGGGACGACGATAAGGAGAATCCAGCTGTGTGCAGAAAGAAATTAAACGGTACGGGCCGCCGTTGCCCATCCCATACCGAGCCTGAACTTATTGAAGAACGTAATGAGGTTCGCCGGGAGCAATATGCCATGAAGAAGACCCGTGATAAGACGGCTTCTTTGTTGACAGAAGCAGGCATTGCATTCCATCGTGGCGATGCGGTAAAGAATGAGTTCTTTCAGGGGCAGGAATCGTATGATCCTGAAAAGTTTGAGGCGGTCAAAGATCCCCAACCTATTCCTGAGCATGAATCATGGGGTCTTAAAGCATTCTTCCAGTCAAAGCCTGCTGATGGTGGGCTTTGGACTTCACCGGGTTACACAGCAGAAGATGGCGGTACTAAAACTGCATGGACGGATTGGAGCCAGTCTGAGGGTTACAAGGTGTCCACGAACCCCATCAGCCCGTTAATCGTAAAGAAACAGGCTCTTGTTGTGGAGATCAACTCCGAAGAGGAACTCCAAGCCCTCTGTAAAGCCTTTCCCCGCCCCGCAGGAGGCTTCTCGTACGAATCCTTGGCATCTGCCGGTGTAGACGGTGTAAGGCTCACACACGCCGGTTTACGGGCTGCTAAGCGTGCAGACTTGGATGAGGCGATGCATAATTTCAGCAACTGGGATATTGATTCTACCGTTTGGCTCAGCAAAGACAGCATCTCCACTGGTAAGGATGTCAAACAAGCCTATTACGCCCCAGAAGAACGGGATGACGGCTATAACCCTTATGATGATGACTATGATGCAACAGCTGATACTGAAGGCGACGGAAACTCATGGGACTTCCTTGACGAACTCGTTGCACGAGCCAATATCGCTGAAGCAGAGGAAGCAAAGCTCAAAGAGCAGAGTGCTTAAGCCTTTTCTGTGATAGCAATAAGCCGGCGGCGGGTATCCCGAAGATGTTTGCGGATATCCGCCTTCGCTGCCTCTGATACCTTCAACTCATCGGAGAACTTGTTGAACTGCTCTTCGAAAATGTCAACGACCGGCAGATACTTGATGGCAAGGTGGATAACCTTTTCTGCGTTCTCCTTGATGTCATTGTGATACAGCCCCGAGGCATTATCAACGAAGTCTGCAATCTTGACAAGGAAGATGTCAGGATCGGTAATGGATTCCCTGACGTGGGCTGCGTAAATAGCACGCTTTTCATCCTTGGTTTCATGTCCAACGAAGAAGCCATTGGTTACACCTGCAACCAGTCTGCGGACTTCGGAGCCGAATTCAGCCTCGATGTATTCGTAAGCTTTTGCCCGCATTTCCTCCTTGGTCATTTCCCTGATATTCATGCCGTATTCGTAACGGCAAATCCGGTCAGCACAGTCTTCTACTGTGTCGTGAAGGAGGGTGGCAATGATAATGTCCTGAGACCTGCAATCCCAACGGACAAGACGCAGGGTGTTGCGAAGGGGATGCTCAATGTAAGGGGTGCGGGGCAGGTTGCCGCGGTTTGCCCTAGTCTGCTTGGCATGGAGATAAGTCGAAGCGACAATAGCCTGATAGACCTTTTCGAAATCAAAGAATTCCGAGTAAGCCCGGATGTCTTCCTGCAAGGCAATCGTGAGACCGGCACTGTCAAGATTCTTCAGTGCAGTTTTCCGGATATTGGTTGACATCATGCTCACGATAAGACCTTCTTTCTTTTACCTGCGGTTTCTCCGCATCCTGATGCCATCATAACAGATACCTGACCAATATTGCAAGTTCACCTCAAACATGGTATAGTCGCAGTATGTCAATCAAAATTTACAATGGATGGAACTTGGGGCTGGTGGATGTTTTTGACATCAGGAATAAAGTTGATGCCCTCTTTCGCCCTATCCTCCTGCAACGCACCAATGAAGAAGTAATCAACGAGGCAATTCTCCTCCATGACAAGATTACCTACGACAACGGGCGGTTTATTGCACATGTGAATCACTTGGCAGAGAAGCAAAAACATTTCCAGTTCCGCCCGGAATCCGCTGGCACCTACACTTGGAATGATTTATATCTGATGGCACGGGATAAGCAGAAAGAAGACCGTATACAGTTTTCTCTTAGCTCGAACGTGGAAGTAGTGTATCTACGCCATCCTGAGACACAAGAAACCTTTTGTTTCGTCTACGGAGATAATGAGATGCTGGAAATCTTTGAGAATGAATTCGGAGAACCATTCCAGTACTGGAACAACAGTGACCAACCCGATGAACTCACCGATGAGGAGTGGAAGGGAAGGTTACGGACGTGGGAACAGGTTTTAGATTTGGACCGACCTGCCCTGACCCAAGGGCTTAGCCAGAAGGTTCTGGATAGCTATGATTTGATGCCCCGCCTTTCTTATGTGAAAGCAGATAATCCAATCAACGTGGTCAGCATTGATGACCGTGCTAAAGCCTTGGCATCAGCCTGTGTTGATGCAGAACATTTTGAGGAGCTAAAAGCCAAAGGCGAAGAAATATGTTTCTCGTACTTCACCAGTGCAAAACGTCGTAAGCGGGTCGACTTGCTAAAAGCTGAGATTGCTGCTACGCTTGAGGAAATCTCATTGGAAGATTTGATTGAAGAAATGAGTCCTAAACACAGAAAGCGGTAATGATGAACAGTTGGCTGAATGAGATGGACAGTTCTGAGCGGGATGCACGGATTGGTGACATCGTATTGAATTATCCGGACCGGCTAAAGAGTGCCGGTGGAGATGCAGCGTTTGCAGCATGGCTGTTTGAAGTTGACCAGCTTCTGATTGAACGGGTGATGGTTGATCACGCCAACATGACGGACTGGAAGTGGCATGACACTTTTTCTGATGATTACTCCCCTGCCGATGCAGTGGATGAGTTCCTTGACTCGGAAATGGACTCCATTCTGAGTGCGGTTCAAGAGTTCTAAAATGTCAAAAGTCATTATTGATACTGAATCACAGGAAGCCCGTGAGTACATTGCATACCTTCTCTGGTGTGCAGATCATGGCTCAAAGCCCGGTGCCCGGTCAGACAAGGTTCTTTGGGCACAGTATGATGCTGCCGCCGGCGAATTCTTGGAGAAACTGGTCAAGCCGGTTCCTACCACGGTATATGCACAAGTAAGCCCTAATGATACCCAGATGGCTCGGGTTCATTATCGCAGTACTTATACCGGTATTGAAGCAGTAGAGGAATAACAGCAGCACAAGAAGGCAGGGTTCCCCCTGTCGGCTTGTGCTGCCTTAAGGGACACAAAATCGCATATTGTGTATGCTATAATTATAGAGCAAGTTGAGTTTAAATGAACGTGATAGTCGTTTCCTCAATAAACGCCGGGCGATAAGGGAAAATCGCCCGGCGTTTCTTTTATTTCCGGTAGACTTAGGGAAAATTCACTTAAGGAAGGTAATCTATTGTCTGCTTCAACCTCTATAACAATTGACACATCCGCCTCTACTGTTGTAGAACATTTTGCCGTTAAGCTTAACATCTCACGAGCAACAGCCCGATTATTTCTGGAAGAACTCCAAAAGACAGCTGTATCAGGTGAAGTGCAAGGCGTAGAAGAAGCATCTAAGGACGTATCCTTCGTTGAGGTTCTTGAAGGCACTGTCATTACCCTTCCCGAACATGAAGAAGGTATCCTCGATCCTTTCCGTGATGTGATGGAGCTCGCTGCGACTCCTCATCAGGAGGAGATTCTTATTAGCCAGTTGACCGGACTAAGTATTGAAGAACTTCGTTCACTTGGTGGGGTGCCGGCACCTAAAGAGAAACCCTTTAAAACCGGTTTTAACGTTTAGCTAAGAAGACCCGGACGCATCTAACGTCCGGGTCTTCTTAGCTAAGCCTATTCCGCATCTTCCGCCAAATCTTGCAGAAGTTCTGTCTGGAGATAAACAAATCGGTCTAACTCGTTTTGCTTTGGCTCTACGAATATTCCAAAAATAACCGCAATGATTTCCGCCACTGCTTTTTCCGGTGGGGTACTGCGAAGAATCCCTTCGATCCTTGAATCGAAGTTACCTTCAGCATCCCGCATGAAAAACAGGGCATCAAGTTCCTGAACCTCATCGGCATATCCCCGGATTTCTTTCCGAAGCTGGAATTCCTCCAACCCTTCAGAACGAAGAATAGAGATTACCTTGGCATTAAGTCCCATGAAAGCATAAAGCAGTTCATCATAAGGAATTGGCGCTTCTGAGATATCCGGTTCCTGATTTTCCTTCTGTGCCAATGCAACATTAATCAGCACGTTGCTCGCAACAACGACATCAAGAACCATCTTCGCATCAACCACGGCTAAAGAACCTGCTCCAGGTCTTCATCTTCCCAGACAATCCGGGGGCGATGGGTGAAGACCTCTGAATTCTTTACCACAATACGCCAGATGTCATCATTTTCTTCACCTTCGATGTGGAGGGTACCGGAATAGGTAACGCCTGTTTCTTCCTTGACCTGCTGGATAAAGCTGGTAACGATTTCGGCACCGTCGTACAGTTTGAACGCTTCTTTGGGACTGAAATCAAGTGTTCCCGCCGGCAGTAATGGGTCATATTTCTGTGCGAACTCAGCGGCATATGAAAGCTCATATTCATTGTCGTCATAGATTTCCTTGATTTTATCCAGTATTGCTCCGTCTAGTGGAGTGTCAGGCGTAAGTTCGCCGTGAACGCTTGAATAGTATCCCATTTCTTCTCTTTCTGTAGTATCCGAATATCTTATTGTATCTCAAGCTAGTTTGACCTGTAGGAAGCAGGGTAACTTCCTACAGGTCAAACTGATAATGCTACTGGTACTCAGTGCCGCCCTTGCGGGTCAGGTAAGCTTCAGTAACGAACTTGGCAATCTTACGACTGCCAAAAAGTGCTTCAGACGTAGTTTCATGTGCTGGGCGAATAACTACACCCTCGCGGATGTTTGCTTCCGTTCCTGACACCGCTTCCATGCCGTTAGCAACTTCTGTAATCTTCTCAATGCTGTACGGACCAACATAAAGCGTTGGAACCTTAGGAATTTCCGTTTCCAGAACTCCTTCATCGTCAACGAGAATGTAGGCATCAACCCAGAAGTTCCTGCCGTTGCTGAGTTGTACCCGTGCATCAAAGACAGCGAACCCGGGAGTTTCACTCTTGCCCTTTGTTGCATAGCCGAGGTCCTGAATACCTGAACCGTAGACTTCGCCGTAAATACCGACGCTTTCAACCTGTGCTTCATCCAGTGCCCCGCTATTTGTGTAGTAGTCGGCAATTTCCAAAGCCAGTTCACGGACCTTGTAGGCGTTAACTGCACGCCAGTACAGGTTGTCGCTGTCCTCCGTCAAAGCGAGATGCTTATCAGCAAGTCCCTTTGAAGATACGATCACCTTATTGATCTCGTACTCAGTCCCATCAACCATTCCTGTTTCATAATCTGTGGTTGGGTGAACGTCAAGGACAACAGTAGCCAGCAGGCATGTTCCGTGAATTTTCTCAGAAACCCATACTTCTTCACCTTCATTGAAAGCATCAGGGTAACGCTTGATGTTTTCAATGTCTACCCATGAAAGCAGGTCTGCACCTGATTCAACGGCACCTGCCATGTGAATAGGAATTTCGGGTTCCCACTTCTCAATACCCATTGCCGGTCCAAAGTCGTAGATAGATGGAACTCCTGCTTTAGCCAATGTCAGCGCTTCCGTAACCTCTGAGTAAAACTCACTCTCAGGGGAGGCATCAATGATAGACGGCTTGACAACAATTCCCTGCGACAATGCACCACGAAGGGATACTGCTTTTACCCGGTTCTTCTGCTTGCCGGCAAGTTTGCCTTCCAGACCAAGAACCTTGATTAATCCCTCGGGCAAAATAGCTTGCTCAGGGATGTAGAGAACAATGTCTCCACTCTTGAACTGATCTTTGCCAACAACTGCATCAAAAAGACCAACCCTTGCGAGTTCCAAACGGTCAGCGTTCGGATGCGGTCGTACTTGAACAGTTTCCAGCGTGACAGTAAAAGATGACATAATCTATACTCATTTCTTCTTTGGACGATTTTTTGTAAGGCCACCAGCAGTTCGCCCGCCCTGCATCTACAATCTTACCGGAACTCGTAACGGAAATCAAACTGGATAGATATTTTTCTAAACAGATTTTCCCATACCGGTGAGTAAGGGCACAGTACCCCTCTCTCACACAATTTTTGGTGTGATAAGATCCTCTCAAAGAGATTCTAATTCCTAGGAGATAACAATGAGTAATTCATTCCGGTTCGATTTCACCGATGACGAAAAAATCGAAGAGATGATGGCTCTTGCTTTCCGCAAGCAACCCAAAGGTGCTTCCGGGTGGGGAGTCGTTGATGGATCACTTATTTTCTATTGGGGAACTATTGAATCCCCTGCTGTACCATTTCCTGTCAGGGTTGATTCAGGCGCGGCCGCCCAGATTGCTACGTCATGGCTGGCAGAGCAGGACTACGGCAGGGAGCCTGATACTGACGGATTCGCTAAGCGGGGTTTCCGCATCTATAACGAAGCTTGGGGTCATGCCGGTGGAAGCTATCAAGGCTTCGTCGCTGTCAAGCCTGCGTGGATAGTTTACGGCAAGTAAAAATTAACGGTCTGACCAAAAATCAGGGTTATTCTCACTGGTGGGAAATACATCCGGCTCAATGATGATTGAGTCCTCATCAGAGAAATCAACCTCCCTATCTTCGGCATCAATAAGCGTTTTCAATTGAGGATCTCGGTAGATAATGGAGCCGAATTCTTCTTCAGGGTTGGAATATGAAATAGGAATGCTCATTTAGGTCACCTCGGGGTTGTAGAGTGAGTCTTATCCTTTAATAATATCACGTTTTGGTGACTTAAATCAGAATCTCAAATAACTTTCTTAACCAAAAATGGCTTGCACTAACAATGCAAGCCATTTTTGGTAAACGATGAGAACTTTCAGCCCGAAATCCTTACTTGTTCAAACCCAAATCATAGGCCAGTTCAGTAATGAAGTAACCAGTGGGATCGCTCTTTTTGAAGCCAATGTTGATTTTGTTGGAGCTGGCCTCCCACTCATCATCACCGGGGTATTTTGCAAAGAGCTGAATGGTAACTGTATCAATGTCCGCAATCATTTTCAGCAGACCGGTGGCGACATCGATGTAGCAGAGTGCTTCCATTTCAACTTTGCGGTCAGCAGTGGAAAACGTGACAGGAGCAATGCCCCGAACATGGTCTTCAACAGTGCCGGTATCTACAGTGGCTCCAAGTGCTTCAAAATGAGCCTGAACAGCAGAGACATCAAGAACGTGGAACATTTCCACTACTTCATTCTTAGTGCTATTGGTCAGGACAGCAATCTTTGCATCAAAAGTAACAGGGTAACGGTCATTAGTGTCCATCGTGTTGGTGATGAGACCGGCAACAGCATACGCCGGAATAAGTGCAACAGTGTCATACGTTTTGCCGTTGAATTTCGTAGTCATTGTAATACCCTCTTTGTGTGATGAAGTAACGTTTTTACTAGCATATAGATACTGCCCTAATAAGTCAAGCCCCGCAATTAAAACTGCGGGGCTTGACTTATTACTTAGCGAATAATCAGTTCACACTTGTTGGAACGGTGGTGTTCCATCCTGCTTTGGGAGATGATTTTGCTTCTCATTGCCGAGTTCACCAGGGAGTCCTGCGTGACATTCAGATGCAGGTTGTTGATATAAGCGAAGATCCGTTCGGTTCCATCGCTGTTCCTGTATTTGAAGCCCGGTGCAATGGTTACTTCTGCTTTACCCTTATCAATACCATAATCAATCTCGCCGGCATGTAGGACATAGGCTTCTTCGTGTTCGTCATAACGAATTGCGGCAGGTACACCCCATACGCGGATGTCCTCAGCAAGCAGTTCCAGATCAATGACCGGCAATTTCATTATGCGCCCCCAGTAGCGTTGTTATTTATATCACTATTCTATCTGGATAGTTTACAAAAAACAACAGCTTACGGAAGGAACTTGTATTAAACTCCGCGCAGGAACATCATGGTATGGATATGGACTTGCTGACCGGTATGCACTGCCCCATCGGGGCCGCCACGACCTACATCCAGGCCGCCGTACTGATTAAGACTGATTGAATTACCGCCTACATAACGGTTAAAGCCACCAAACATGTCACTGATTGGAGGGTGTCCGGCGGGGACACGCATATGCTCAGGTACCAAGTCAGTAAACGTTGGTGCAGAAACTCGGGCAAGTGCCGGGGCGGGCTGGGCTGGCGTTGCGGGCTGTGGCGCAGGTGCTGCCGGTTCCGCACGGTGCCTTGGGCGTGCGGCGTTGACGGCATTCAATTTCACCGCAGGGCCAAGAAGACCATCTTCAGGAGAAGGCTCAGGGGTTGGTTTTCCGAATGAAGAACCGGAATGCTCCGATTTTGGCGATATTGACATGATTTTCCTTGCTTTAGTAGTGCTATTAGTGCTTAAATCATATCACCCGGAAAAATTATGGCTCAAACCTCCGCAACTGGTCACCCTCAGCCCTGCTGATTGGAAGTTTTGCAAGGATTGACTTGAAACCATCACCACCATCAACCACTTCATATTCCATTGGATGATTCATCCTAAGCTCCTCGTAAGAGTAGAGCGTTGCAGTATGGCGCATCATGTCTTTAAGGCGATTATCATCAATCCGACCGTTTACCCAAAGTTCGCACAGCTTTGCCCACATGATTTTGTTGTCAACCTTGCCAATCATTATTTCTTCTTCAAAGACGGCCACGGGATCAAGGAAGGAATCCTCCCATGCCAAGGCTTCGGTAAGGATTTCATCAATCTGCTGGCAACGCCGGCGTGACTCCAGTGAAAGAATGGAAGGCTCATGGCGGGCTTCCTTGACATCCTTGATATGAATACCGGTAACAATCGCGAGCGTCCGGTATGACATACCTTTTAGATAGAGTGATTCAACTACTGAATTTTCCTTCATTACCTTTTCCTTAATCAACAAATTTATATGCCCATATTACCATTTATGTTAATGCGAAGCAGTACGACCGCATAAATTCCATCTATTAATGGGCATTAGGAGTCTTTTAATCCGGTTTGTGTCCTTCCCGAAGACGATAGATTATATGTTATGACATCAGAAACAGTATCTCTCAGAGAAAACATCAGTCCCCGGACCGAAAAATGGATTAGAATATCTGCCGTCCTTGCCATGATAGTAGTGGCAGTTTCGTCAGCTGTACTATCCTTTGACGGGCTTAAGAAAGTTGCCTTGGATGCAGAGATTCCCGAGCATCTTGCCTTCCTGTTCCCCATTGCTGTAGATACCACGATCCTCATGGGATCACTGGCAGTACTTCTTTACGAACTGTTCGGCGTACGTGCAGTTTTTGGCTGGGTTACTGTTCTGTTCGGCACGTTCCTTTCCATTGTCGGCAACGTTATCAGTGTCAAGGACGCAGGACTGATCGCACAGGTTCTTCATGGCATCATCCCCGTACTGCTGTGTATTTCACTGGAATCGCTTCTTCGCATTCTTCGCTTCAACATTAAGCGCACAAGGCTGGCACGGAACCCTCTCCCCCATCTCAGGAACCCGGAAGATGAACCCGCTACGGATAACGCAGTGGAGTCAACCTCGGTTCAACCTGCTCCGAAAACTCCGGTTGCCTCTGTACCAGAATCTGCAACTGAAAATGAAGCACCTCCTCTTAGCCATATTCCCGCTCCTAAGCCACAGCCTCCTGTAGCCACGGTTACAACGGAGGAAGTCCCGCCTGTAAAGCCTGCTGAGCCTGTTGAACCGCCAGCACCTAAGGTTGTACAGGAAAGTCCGGCAGAGGCTCCTGTAGCCCTGCCAGTGGTTCCTGAAACAACTCCTGAAGCCAAGGTCCCGGTTGAAAAAATAGTAGAGCAGGTCAAGCCGGCACCGGCGGCAAAGCCTGTGCCGGAATCCATCGTGAAGCCAGCCGCACCGAAACCCGTCAAGCCCGTACAGAATGGTTCCGGCACGGTTGAAAAGTACCGGATTGTTTTGGAAGCTTTCCCTGAGGATACGCCCAAAGCGCGCAAAGTTGCGGAGATTCTTCGCTCCTACCCTGATGCAACCGGTGCAGACATCAAGACTGCATTAGGTGACCCGCCGGAGCTTCGTATTGATGGCACCATGCGCCGGGCCAAAGAATGGCTGAAGAAGAACTAATCATCTGTCGGAACCTCTAGATATGATACGATGGAAAAATATTACCCCGACAGAGAAGGAATCCAAATGCCGTTGCTGAGTGCAGACAACATGGTGAAGTATGCTCTTGCAGAAGAGAATCCAGCAGCCCTTAAAAATGCGATTGATGCGCTGAACAATGGTGACGTTTTCCTCATCGGTTTCAGTGGGAAGAAGGCTTCAGGTAAGGATACTCTTGCGGAAATTTTCAAGGAACGGTTTGAAAGTAAGTTCGGTCAGGCTTCCTACTCCCCTTTTGCTGAACCTCTTAAGGGTGAAGCAACAAGTATTATCTCCTTCCTGCATACGTGGGTTCACGGTAAAGGATTTGACAATGAGGCAAGCATGCTTCAGCGCTTGGGTGCAGCGTACAACCTCACTAATGAAGAAACCCGTTCCATCTACAACCTCCTTCTCCCTGATATAAAGCAGGCAACCCAGCCGTTTGACGGTTGGACACGGACGAAAACTGTCTGGGCTTTCCTGATGCTGCTGGGTACGGATATCCGCCAGCCACAGGACAAGATTTATTGGGTCCGCAGGACGGTGCATTCCATTATTTCCAATGCGAACAATGGAATCTCAACAATTTGTCAGGACACCCGGTTCCTCCATGAAGTAACTTCCCTGAAGGATATTGGTGCATATGTTGCCCGTGTGGATATCACCCCGGAAGCACAGGCACGCCGGCTTGGTTTTCGTGATGGCGTAGTAGCAGATACTTCTGCTCTTACTCATCGTTCTGAGACAGAATTGGATGACTACGAGAACTTTGACATTCGTGTTGACAACTCAACTGACGGACAGCAGGACGTTGCAGCCAGTGCTATTTATGAAGACTGGATCGCACAGGTTCAACCCAAGAAGAAGTAATTGATGAACGAGAAGCCGCATTCAATAACGCAACAGGAACAATCCTGCCCTGAATGCGGCTTCTCTTTGTTTCATCCTGTCGGTTCATTTACTGTTTCCCGGCTTGGAATCTATAGCGATGCCAGATTCCCGGGCAGATCAATTCTGGTGTTAAACCACCATGAAGAAAATGTTGACATCATGCCTGAAGAGTTGTACTTAAACTTCTGTAAGGATATCCGTACGGCGGTTGCGCTTCTGAAAAAAGCCACAGATTCTGAGCGAATAAATGTTTCCATCCTTGGCAATACTGAACCGCATGTCCACGCCCATCTTATCCCCCGTTGGCCGGAGAAAGAAGAACTGCCCGGGAAATCACCTTGGAACGATCCCCGCCCATATGAGCCGTTGCTGGCTGAAGATTTGAACAAAATCAAAAAGACCTTTACAGAGTTGATAAAGTGATTTGTCAATACTGTGATACAATCTTGATGCACCAGTTATAAATCCGACGAAAGCGATATCCCTCTTATGAACAATCCTGAAAATGATTCCGTTAAGATCCATGTTCTTGACGGAAAAGGGTTCAGAAAGAAGTTCATCCCACTGGATTTGATTTCCCTTGGCCTGTATGCTCTGCTAGTTCGGTTCGTCATTCTTGATTTGGGCGAAGCAGTAATTCAGGAAAAGTTTTTCCTCTATTGGGCATTCGTTGCCGGTATCTCATTCTCCCTTTATATGGCTACGACACGGATTACGTTGCGCAGGATGGCTTCATCTTTGCAGGCAGTAAGCATTCTGGGAGATTACATTGAAGGAAGTCGTGATGACGTTGCGGATTTCGCTTTGGATTTGCAGTCGAAAGGTCGCGGAAGTATTCAGCACCCTAAAGGTGGCGGAAAACTGATGCAGCTGGTGTATGAAATCAATGACCATGGAGATGAAATCATTAAGGTCAGCCAGCCTTAGTTATTTATCGAAGACATCAGGGATCGCAGGAACATTGTTCAGGCGGTCCCTTTCTTCTTGGGGTATGTCACCATTGTTTTTGCGGAGTTCCCCGATTTGTTCATCTATGTTTGACCCTTCTTTCGCCGGGTTCGCGGTATCCGGTATAAACACTTCCGGAGTACCAACAACTCCTTCAACCGGTGCAGAGGGTGCAGGTTCAGGCATCTCTTTATCACACCCGGTAAGTGCAATGAGGGACACAAGTAAGATAACTTGACTTAAATACTTTTTCATGCACTCGATATCGGGTTTATTGTGCTACAATGACAACATGCCATCTTCTAAGGGTCTTATCCCCAAAACAGTAACCACTACCTCCTATCCTGCCCCATCTTGTGTCAGGTGTTCACAGCCATGCAAGCCGGTTTTCCCAAGTACTGTCAATCCGGACGGAACGTGGAGTTACCCGCAAGTTGATAATGGTTTGGTGCTGGAGATTTCCGGCGGTTACGGGATGTATATTGATCCGGGCCGTCGCTCCCCCGTTTTCGTTCTCTGCGGTGAATGCATTGATATCATCACAGCAAGCGAAGAAGGCAAATGGATTGCAGATGCCATTAAAGAAGTAGACAGCGCCGGCGAGTGGGGACCTTCCATTGGGTAGCCGTATCAAGATGTCAATGTCTGAGGACTACATCTCTCAATATGATTACCCGCCCGGTTATCTTCAGGGCGGAAACCATGGCATCGTTTTCGTAAAAAACGGGGAAAACTACTCTACCGCTTTTGTTGAATTCTTCCCCGATTCGGGCGGGTTCATTCGTGGTGAAGGTGCTACGATTCAAGAAGCAGAGAAAGACCTGCTGGAGAAAATAACCTCACAGTCAGGATGTACTGAGCATGAATACACTCCGAAACATTACACCAACGGGGTAGGGTTCTGCAAGCATTGCGGTCAAATGAAATCCCATGCCTTTACCGCAGAAGATCTCGGGCAGTTCTGTAAGGAATGCGGTATTCCAACAGGTGTTGAAGATGGACGTGCCATTGAAAAGGGAGTGTTCGTCTGCGATGAACATGATGAACTAAAACCCTATTCTGACATCCTTTCCTATCTCAATTGGTTCTATGAGGGTGATGAAGATATCAAACATGAAACGAAGGATATCTTTGCCGAAAATCGTGCAGTACTAAGAGCAATCTGTTTTGAAGGCGGAACGTTGGACCCAAGGGTACTGACATACTTCAACGGGGTAAAATTCCGTGATGAAGAACGCATTGCCAACGAACACTAAATACAAAGCAGTAAGGCCCGGATTCATTGCGAATCCGGGCCTTACTCATTGAGCCTTATGCTTCAGGCTGGGCTGCCAGTTCGGCAATCAGCTGCTCAACTTCCAGCCAGTTGTGGGCACGCAGACCCTCAATGTCCTTGTTGTATTCCTGATGGTAGATGATGACGGTCTTACCGGCGGCACGGAGGCGACGGATGTTGGATGGCGAATCATCAATGTAGACATCAGCATCAACGTCGGTCTTGTGTTCGGTGAAGGCAATGTCGTCAACCGGAATCTGGTTCTTGTCAAGCCATTCAAAAGTCGTGCGGCCTACAACGTAGCGGTCACCGGGCTTCAGGAAGCGGGCAGTGATAACGCGGATGTGGTGACCCAGACCGTGGCAGCGCCACAGAACATCGGAAACATCAGCGTAAGCCTTCATGTCAGCGAACATACCATCTTCGACCGCCTTTGAATGCATCTCGAAGAACTTCTCCTGAGTATCCATCTGGTGCCAGCCGTTGTTACCCATGGCGTAATCCTTGACGATGGGGAACTTCTCAGCAATCTCGTGGTCAGCAACACCTAGCTGCTGGGCAACTTTGTGGCGCAGGGCACCTTCATAGTCACCGCTGGTGTTATCCAAGTCAACGCCGATGCGAAGCTTGCGGAAGAATGAAGAATTTGCCGGCGGGTGCTCGGCGTGGACAATCTGGAATCCTGCGTTATGTGTAGTCATATTCTGAGTTTAACTTCTTTCTTCTTGTCTGTCAAATCCAACAGCATTCATTGCTGTCTGTTGTGTTCTATTGATAAACATATAGAAGTTTTGTCTATATGTCAAATCGGGGATATTACAGCGTGTTCAGCATGATGATGTCCCAGCCCTCGTACTGGTGGTCTTCCCGTTCCTGAAAGAGCCAAATGAGGCCATGATGCTTGGTCTGCTCAGTCTTGTTGCTGTAAGAGCTGAACCACTCCTCAACATGCATGTACCGGATGGCTTCCTCTTCAGGCAGGCTGAGGACATGAACGGCACAGTCATACCACTCCCGCTTGCTTTTGTAGTCATCCTGAAGCTGCTTTACTGACTTCTCAGCCTTCTTGATGTCTTCCTGCATCTGGGCGGGAAGCTTCGCGGCCACATCTTTCGGGATATTCAGGTACTCCTCGTAGTGGTCAAGGATGGGGGCTTGAGGCTCGTAGTAGTAATAGCCACTGTCCATGCGGGAACGCAGTACTGCCAGCAGAGTCTTGTACAGGAGTTCATCGGTAGAGGCATCGTAATACTCATCACCGTGCTTCTCCTTGAAGACGACAACCTTCTTGACAATAGGCTTTGGCTTTGACTGAGCAGTTTCTGTATTCATGGCATCCTCATTTATGTTGGTTTACTGGTTAACTTTAACTATATCGCAAATTCATCCCACCAGCAAGTGAATCCATGCTATGCTCATTCCTAGGTGAAAACCTCCGCACCGCCGGTTCCGGCCCAGCAGTAAAACTACACACACCTACAAGAAAAGAGAATAAGAATATGGCTACTATGCCGACCCAGAACGCAGGAGCTACCGCACGGTCATTCCAGCTTTCCTATAACCCCAAGACCAACTCAGTTGAACTCTTCTGCGCTGACCCGGTTGAAGATGGTGGGCTGAAGATTTCCCTGCCGGCAACAGAAGGAGAAGGTGCAAAGGCACTCAAGATTCTCCAGAAGATGGGTCTTGCCCCCAAGGACACCGAAGCAGACAAGGATATCCCCCTGCGGTTCACCAATGCTGACCGGCGTGAGGAAGTATACGTATACGAAGGGGCTAAATCGTCAGGTCCGAACGGTCTCAAAGTATTGATGGCTATTCCCATCGGAGTTAAGAAGAAGGACAAGGTTGTTTGCCTGAACCTATCCCCGGATTTACTTCCCAATACCATCATTGCTACCCAGGATCAGGAAGCACGGGACCGGGTAATCCATAACATCATCAGGTACAACGTTCGCTTCTCCCATGTCTTTGAAACGGTAATCTACAGTCGGGAAGTCGGAAAGCATCAGCGCGGTATTGGACTGAAGGTTCTTACCAACGAATTTGAACTGCTGATGTACCTGCGTGAGATTGCTGCTGCGTACACGAAGAACACCGATCCCCGCCGCATTATCATCATCGAAGACTTTGCTGCTCTTGTTGAGGGGATGAAATCTTCAACGGATGCAGCCAGTGACCGTACTGCAAAGGCGGTACGGGCAGAGATTCTTTCCCTGATTCAGGATCTGTCCAAGAAGCGCGGGAAGAATGAATGCGGTTGGCACACACACTTTGTTTTTTGCCTTGAATCCGTGAATGACAAGGACTACAACGCATTCCTGCCAACCGTGGATGCCCGGATAGCTCTTGGTGAAGTTGGGCAGTCTTCCTACAAGCTGTTTGGTAAAAATGTTAACTCTTACTCAGCATGGAATACGGGTCGTGGCTACATTCAGCAGGAAGGTTTTAACGGTCTGTTCCAGAGCTAAAAGGCAATGGATGATTAATAGCCGTTAGATAAGGCGTTGACAGCATGGATTTCACATGTTGTCAACGCCTTATTCATTTCCGGAGCGTCAAGGGTATTTTTACTAAAATACTGGAAATGTAAGGCAAATACCGATATCCAAAGTATTGATTAATTGCCGACCGAAGGATTTATAACTAATGTCTGAGCCCGTTAACCCGAACTATTCTCCTAACAATTCGTTTGGCAATCATCCTCCCGCTCCACAGCATCAGTCCGGTGAAAATCCTCCTTTTTACGGTCAGCAGAATGACCCGGCTCCGGCTCCTGCAAAGAAGAACCGTGCAGGCATCATTGCAGGAGCAGCAATAGCAGGTCTCCTTGTTCTGGGCGGTGGAGCATACGCTGTGACTTCTGTTCTCAACGTTGCCGGCGATAAGGATATTGCCAAGGCTGTTCCGCAGGACAGTGCCGTTTTTGTACAGGTTGACCTGAACCCTTCAAACTCACAAAAGAGTGCGGCCCTGAATCTTGCTTCCAAGATTGATGCACTTGTTGATGATGACGGTGAATACGAGACTGAAGGTAAAGACTTCAAGGAAATCGCTACTGACCCCGCTTTTGAAGATCTTGATTACAAGACTGAAGTAGAGCCGTGGATTGGTGACAAAGTTGCCATTGCCGCATGGGGCGACTTCAGCGGTGGTTACCGTAACGGGATTGCCGGCTTTGAAGATGGATATGCTGATGGCACCAGCGATGACTATTCCACATACACGGAAACTCCCAGCAACGATTACCTCTACGAGAATGATCCTGCCAACGATTACTACGATGATGAATACCTTGATGGTAAGTATGACGACCTTGACAAACTCGGCAAGGATGGTAAGAGCGTAGATGTTGTCACACCGAACGTCAACACAGTTTCACATGGAGATGAGGGTATTTCCATAGAAGAAACCACCAAAGACCCTTCCATTGTTCTCGTCTACGAAGTGAAAAACAAGGATAAAGCAGAATCTGCTGCAAAGAAAATCATTGACCGTAACGATGAAATTGGAGCTTACACGATTCATGGCTCATACCTCGTGCTTGCAGAAAACGATGAAATCATTTCTGAATACGTAGACAGTCTGGAAAAGGGCAACCTCTCTGCCAATGAGACCTACGTTTCTGACATGAAAATTCTCGGTGGTGACAACATTGCAACCAGCTGGCTTGATATCTCCGAAATGGGTGTTGATGGATACCTCTCCAGCATTGGCTTTGATGAAGAAGGTGAAGAACTCCGCGGCCGTGTTGCAACGGGTATCTCCTTGACTAATGAAGGCGTTGTGTCAAAGACCAAGGTTATCGGCGTAGAAGGCTATGATTCCATTACTGCCAAAGCGGCTAAGGGTGCCAAGGGTATTACCGAAATCGGGAACTTCTCCAAGGATTCACTGGTAGCGGTTTCCATCACTGGTCTTCCTGAACTAACAGAAGCATTCTTCGCTGAGTATGAAAAGAATGACCCCGAAGCAGCAGAAAGTTTCCTTGAATCTGCACGGGAAGCAGGATTCAACTTCCCTGAAGACTTCAAGAAGATCTTTGGCAGCGAAACAGGTATTGGATTCACCTCGCAGAATGCAGGGAAGGACAACAGCTACGAATACCGGGCAAAGGGCGGCGATGAAAGCACTATTCAGGAACTCGTAGATCAGGCTGGAAATTCCGGCATGGGTGTTGACCTCAACGTTTCCTCTGATGGGGACACAACTGTAGTCGAATACTCAGAGGGTGGAAAGCCTTCGGAAGATAAGCTTTCTTCCCATGAGAAGTTCAATGATGCACTGAAGGATCTTGATGGCGCAAATGGTGCGGCTTTCATTGACATTGATGCTCTGGAAGAACTTAACAATACCGAAAGCCAGAAAGAAGATAAGGATTACGGCGTTCTTGGCTTGACTTCATCACATGATGAAGAAGAAAATGTCAGCGATTTCACGGTACGCTGGATTTTCTAAACCTTAGCAAATAGAAAAGTGGTGTAGTTCTCCTCTTTCTCTGATATTATGAATGTATGCTTAACTGCGTCCAAGGACGATATATGGTTAGGAACATCTAAAGATCAGGAAAACCATTGGAAGACTACACCACTTTTCTGTTGCCGCAATTCGTAGATTCCCGCATGCTCATAGTGTGGATTACCTCTGCCGCGGTGGTTCTTTTTCTGCTCTTCTTTTTCATCTGGAAAATAAACCCTATGCGCTGGCTGGCAAATTTTGCCGGCACTATTTGCCTTATTGCTTTGGCTCTGATACCTGTAGCATATTTTGGCACTCCGTTCTACAATACCAAAATGATGGCTGATTCAGTAGCCCAAGATTATGGGGTTACCGTTTCCGCTGCTACAGATTATAAGGACATGATAGTTCTGCATACGGATAAAGCCCTCAAGTGTGAGGTAAACTCCACTGATTTGGTGCGTTATTACGTTCTCTGTGATGTACCTGAAGGTAAATTACTGTTGAATGACATTACTTCCCGAAAATAATTCCCAAAATAGGGAAAATCGTAAAAATATTTTGCCTAAATGGTAGGAATGGGCTTTCCTTGTGCGCTCCTACCATTTTTATGCGGTAAACTAGCACCAGTAACACCCTTCCCCCAGACAAAATAGAGGTTGAAAATAAAAGATGATTGAACAAACCGTAAAGAATGCTGATACGGATGCAAAGAAGCTGCTGATTCATGGCATGGAGTACTACCAGTACACCGGTGCTGATGCTCTTGAAGATAAAAAGAACGACGGAATCTCGCTTGGCAAGATGACGAGTTTCGCTATCAAAGCTGACACCAAACTCACCTTTGATGAAATTCAGAGTGCCGTTAAGATTCTCAGTTACTTCTGGAAAACCTCTGTTCGCGGTAATGAATCCCTGACCGAATGGACAAGTGTTGAGAATGAGATTATCCTGTTCAATCATGGGCTGGTAGATGATACCGCCAACTCAGCACTTGCCAAGAGTGGGTATCCTAAAGAGCGATTCGCTGAGTTGGTTCTGGAACTGAACAAGAAGCTTTCGGAAGGTACTACTCCCCGGAAGCATGGAACCCGGCTTGAGAATGGTATTACCCGGTTTGAAAACGGCGTGAACAAGATGATTACCTTCACTGTGTGGGTAGATGAAGTTGAACAGACCAAGGAAGTTGCTGAGACCGCTCCTGAGGTTGTATCACCTGCCGTTTCTGAGAAGATTGCCGCTGAAGTCCGTGCTATTGCAGCACCAAGGGATGTGCTCATTCCCACTAACGCTGTAATGAATGCTCCTGCATGGGAAGCTGACCCCGAGGACTTTCTTGCAAAAGACGCTGGCGATTTGACCTTTAATGAGGTAAAGGACTTGCTTTCCGCCCTCAAGCTTGCAACCCGGCGTGCAAAGGATGCAGAAGCGGAAAGCGCTGAACTACGGGAAAAACTGGAGAATATCCGGTTGCTTCTGAAGTAAGAAAATAAAGGCAGTATGGCAGGTGCAGGACTTGACTCTGTACCTGCCCTTGCTGTATCATTAATACAAGAGAAGAACATATTACATAAACGACGACAAGGAAACACAATGCCACTGATTACTGTCCACAATGATGCTACCAACGCTGCGAAAACTCTTGTCAATGGTGAAGAATTCTACCGCTATACCGGTTCCGACAAGATTGGTCATAATGATGGCAAGACGGCGATTACCCCGGGCGGGTTTTCGAAGTTTGCCATCAAGACGAACCGGATTCTTTCCGACTCTGAAGTAGAACAGGTCGCCGGCATTGTCGGGTTTTACTGGAAAACTATCGTGAAGGGAAAAGAGAAGCTCTCCCTTGACTTTCACGGCTTGCATGAGCGCGGCACTATCCTTGTTTTCAGCAATGCACTTTATACCAATGGTCGTTGCCTCTCCAACAGTCACGATCCGGAGTACCGTTTTGCAGAATTTGTTTCTTCCCTGAACGTATTCCTCGATCAGGGTACGAAGGTTCGTGCTGACGGCAGCCAGCTTGTCAAGGGAACCAGTAACCCGGTAGCGGCTAACGTGTATCTCAATGCCGTCAATGAAGAAATGGAACTTCCTGTACGGGCTGAGAAGAAGGATACAGTGGAAATCCCTTGGGAAACTTCGGACACTGACTACTTCGCAGATAAGTCCGCTGATGAACTCACTTTCTCAGATGTTCGCCTACTGCTTGCCACCCTCAGGGCTGAGCAGAAGAAAACGCAGGCACTGAACGTAAAGGTCTCTGACCTTGAAGGCAAGCTTGCCACCATTGAGGCAGTATTCAACTAATTCAAAAGAAAAGCGGGTCAGATGCCTATTATTGGGCGTTTGACCCGCTTTTTGCGTATTCTTCTGCTGATATACTTCAGGTAAGTCTACAGTAGATAGGAAGATTTTGAGAACAGCAATTATCGGGGACATCGGTGGGCAGATTGATGTTTTCCGGGCAGTCATTACTGAATTGGGCGGTGATATCCATACAGGAAAACTCCCCGAAGGATTACGTGTTATCCAAGTAGGCGACATTGTTAGAGTCAATCCTTCAGATGAACTTGATTCCCTCGCCTGTGCTCAATTTGCCGACAAATTGATTGATGCCAACAACGGCAACTATATTCAACTCCTTGGCAACCATGAGACTCCTCTACTCGGTGGTGTCTATCATCCGCATTGGCTGGATACGGATCTTCTTGCCTGTGAACCTATTATTGAATCATGGTGGCATGACAAGAAAGCCCATTTGTCCGCTGTTCTTATGAAACCCGGCGAGAAAGATACCCTCATTACCCATGCCGGGCTTACCCGTGGCTATATGGAACTCATTGGTGCAACCTCTGCATTGGATGCTGTGCGACGTTTAAACGGTTATGTGGGGAATGTACCAGTATTCGCAATTGAACGCCCTGGAAGGCTGATAACGGGCGTTAAGGACGAAAGCGCTGATATCTTCTGGACAATCGTTGGAAGTGAACTTCATGAAAGCTGGTGGGAGACCGGAGCCGGCTTCAACCAGATTCATGGTCATTCCTGTTTGTTCAATTGGGATACCCATGATTATTGGCATGATGTAAACGAGGAAATCCAAAAGCGTACAATGATTGATGAGGGTAAGCGCTTTACAGTTACAGTGCATCCTAATAAGGATTGGTATCGTTCTGTCGATTGGGGTCTTGGAAACAAGAAACAAAAAGCGGATTGGCCTTTACTGATTCTTGAAGGCTTTGATGTTTATCTTGGTGATTAACTAACAGAAAGAAGAGGAGAACTATGCTGACTGAAAAAGAAAATTATGTTCTTGACCTGATGCAGGGACACAAATTAAGGCATAATGGAAGCCCTGTCTATGTGAGAGTTCTTCTTTCATATCTTCAGACCGCTACTCACACCCAAAATGGCACCCATTCAGGTAAAAGCCCTTTTGTAAAGAGCGAGCCTATCTATGAACTGCATCCGATCCTCGCATCACTTGAAGATGCCGGAAAGATAGAACTAACCGCTGATGGTGTGCGGTTGAAGGTCTAAAATCACTATTTATTCAGTAAATTCAAGGTGAATTTTAAGGAAATTGTATAAATATTACTCAGAAGTAGGAAAAAATAGGAAGTATGCTGATATAATTTTATAACCACTACTACGAAAGGTAATCATTATGAAGAGAATCCTAAATATCGCAAGTGTTGTTATTACGGCTAAGTCCCTGTGGTGGGATAAGTTGTCCAAGGAAGACCAGCAGCGGTACATTACCAAGGCGAAGGACTTCCTTAACGTCCATAAGGAAACATTGGCTGTCAAAGGTCAGCAGTTTGTTGCCGACAAGAAGGCAATGATGGAGGAAAAGAAAGCCGCTGCGGAGAAGGTAGTAGATCAGAAGACTTCGGAAGCAGAAAAAGCGGTTGATGAGAAAACTGAATCCATGAAGGCTGACCTTGAGAAGGAAAAGAACAAAGAGGAGAAGACAACTCCCCTACTCAAGGATGCGCCGCCGGTTTCTACACCCGGCCGGTTGGACGTTCCACCGAGTCCGGTTGATTTCGTTTCAAAGAAATCTGATACAGCCTCCCCGGGCGGTAGCTACTAATCTCCCCAATTATTAGTAACTAAGTACGAGACCCACCGTTTATTCGGTGGGTCTCGTACTTTTTGGCTTGAAGATCTGCTTAATATTTCGTAATATAAGAAAACCCACATAAATCCACATGATGGACTTGAGATAAATGTGACGTGTATCTACGGTTGCGTCAAGGTTGAATCAAGGTTACATGAAGCTTCAATCAATGTGCTTAAAGACACTTAAAATCCCTATGTTTTAAGGGTTTTTGACGGGAATGTAGGGCTATAGTCTAAGGAAGAACCCCGCCCGTTCACTTCCCCGGTGTAACGGATACAACCCCAACATGTATAGGAACCACATTGTCTAAATCTTCGTTTGCTGCAAAAATCATCAATACCAAAGTCCTCGGCGCTGTTGCCCTTTCAGGTGCTTTCCTCGCCAGCGGTGCGATGGTCATGAGCGGCTCAACCGCTGCTTTCTCCGGTAATACTGCCAATGAATCAACATGGGATGCAGGTACGGTAGCCCTTACCAACAATCACGCTTCCGCTCTCTTTGCCGGTGCAGACATTGTACCTGGGTATGCAGAAAACAAGTGCATCACGGTGAAGTCCGAAGCAACTTCGGCTACTACCCTTAAGATGTACGCAGATACCCTCGCTGATGTTCCTTCTATTCTTGACGGCAAGCTTATCCTTAGCATCGCTGAAGGAACCGGTGGTGTAAACTCGGGTGGCACAGAGGGCTGCACCAATTTCGTCACTACTGAGAATAAG
>Ga0326721_10000109_pt1 | contig 44778 bp, 48 predicted proteins | sample SGPome_FD_203951 | JGI IMG/M metagenome (GOLD analysis project Ga0326721, IMG submission 203951) | Soil microbial communities from Southern Great Plains, Lamont, Oklahoma, United States - SGP_1_2016 | ecosystem: Engineered > Artificial ecosystem > Soil microcosm > Unclassified | place: USA...
ACCTCGCCACTCGCTTCCAACTGCTCGATGAGGCTCATGAGCCACAAGATGTAGTGGCTCTCGTGGACAAAGTCCACAACTTTGTTGCACCGACTGAACGATTACGCTGCGACTTCAGTCGCCGGTGCGGGGAAGCGTGAAAATCCCCCCGGATGCCGGTCACCGCGCCGGCGCCGGGTCCTTGAAGTGCCCGCCGTACCTCAGCGGCTGGCCGTGCGCCCACGGCTTGTACGTGTTGCAGAATTCGATGCGCTCGCCCAGCGGCGGGTGGTTGTCGTGCCACAGCTTGTACAGCGTGCCGTGGTAGGGCGTGGCCAGGTTCTCCTCCTGCAGCTTGGCGAACGCCGTGGCCGCCGCGTGGTTGTCGCGCGTCAGCTCCAGCCCGAAGCGGTCGGCCTCGTGCTCCAGGTGGCGCGAGACGGCGAGGGGGATGGGGGTGATGGCGAACCCCACCACGCCCACGATCAGCGCCAGCAGCGGGTACGAGGCGATGTCGTCCAGCCGGTCGAAGCCGAAGCGGCGGCCGTGGCGCCGGATCAGCCATCCCGACGACGCGTGCACCAGCCACAGGCACGCCAGCAAGAGCGCGACGAACATCGACAGCAGGATGGCGATGTGCTTCAGCACGTAGTGCCCCATCTCGTGCCCCATCACGAACAGCAGCTCGCGCGCGTCCAGCTTCCGCAGGATGGTGTCCCACAGCACGATGCGCTTGCTGCCGCCGAAGCCGGTGACGTACGCGTTCACCGCCTTGGTGTCCACGCTCTTGTTCACCTCGTACACGCGCCCGCCCTCGATCCCCGCGCGCTCGGCCTCGGCCAGGATCCGCTGCTCCAGCGCCCTGTCGTGCATGGGGCCGAAGCGGTTGAACATCGGCTCGATCAGCAGCGGCTGCAGCCACACCGTGACCACGATCAGCGGGATCCCCGCCAGCGCCGTCCACAGCCACCACCGGCGCGGGCTCTTCCGCAGCAGCAGGTACGGCACCCACATCACCAGCGCGACGCCCACGATCCCGATCACCAGGTTCGTCAGCGCGTCCGTGGCCCACTTGGCGAACGTCTGGTTCGACAGCCCGTACGCGTGCTCGCGCACGAATTCCTCGTAGAAGGCCAGCGGCAGGTTCACCACGAACAGCAGCAGGGTGATGAGCGCGCCGTAGATCGCCAGCGTGAAGTACCACTTCCGCCCCGGCCGCCGCGACAGGTCGCGGATCCGCGCCGAGAGGCCGGTGAACAGGATCAGCGCGGGGATGAGGAGGCTCCACAGCGTGCCGATCACCCACAGCACGTTCCCGCTGCGCTCGTAGCGGAGCGCCTTCTCCGACGCAGGCGGGACGGGGACCGCGCCCGTGTCCGCGGGCGACGGCGCGGCGGCGGATGCGGCGACCGGCGGCGGGTTCGGCGCGGGGAGCCCGGCCGCGGCGGCGTGCGCGGTGTCCGCGGGCGGCGCCGGCGCCTGCGCGGGGGCGAGCGCCGGCGCCAGCGTGAGCGCCAGCGCGAGGAGCAGGGTGCGGAGCATGGTCCGGTCCGGGTCGGGTGGGGCAGGGGGGATGAAGATCGGGAAAGCGCGTACATGCTCGCGCCCGGGGCCGGATGCGGCAAGGAGACCGGCCTTGTTTCGCGGCATCGCCGCACGCGGTAGATTTCCGCGCATGCATCCGCCCGCACCCGCCGGGCGGATTTTTCGTGCGATCCCGATCCCATCTCCCGAAGCGATGAAGCCGCTCCTGGCCTACGCCGCGCTCGTCGGACTGCCGCTTGCCGGGCTGGCCGCCGTGCTCCACGCGGGCCGCGCCCTGCACGCGCCGCCCGACGTCGGCGGCCGCTGGGAGATCGAGTGGCCGCGCCGGATGGTGCGCCCGCCCACAGCCGGCGAGCTGGAGGAGATGCGCTTCACCGTCGCGCAGTCCGGCACCCACGTCGCGGTGACGCTGTTCGGGCGCGAGTACCGCGGCCGGCTGCGCGGCGATTCCCTCGTCGTGCGCTCCGGCGGCGGCCCTCCGCGCGACAACTGCTGGGACGCGCCGCATACCGTGATCCGCGCCCGCGTGGACACCGCCGCGGCCCCGCGGCGGATGGCGTTCGCGCTGGAGTCGCCGTCGCGGGACGGGTGCGAGGGGCCGTACACCGCCGCGCGCATCGGCCGCCGCCCGGGCGAGGAAGGGCGCCGCTGATGCCGCACCTGGGCCTTCTCCTCGTGCAGATCGCCGTCGTCGTCGTGGCCGCGCGGGCGGTGGGGCTCCTCTTCCGCCGCATCGCCCAGCCGCAGGTGATGGGCGAGATGGTGGCGGGGATCCTGCTGGGCCCGTCGCTCCTCGGCTGGCTGGCGCCGGGCGTCTCGGCGTCGCTCTTTCCCGCCGAGTCGCTGGGGTTCCTGAGCTCCATCAGCCAGGTCGGCCTCCTCGTCTTCATGTTCCTGGTGGGGCTGGAGATGGACCCGCGCCTCCTGCGCGGCCGCGGCTACACGGCGCTGGTCACCAGCCACGCCAGCATCACCATCCCCTTCTTCCTGGGCTCGCTCCTCGCGCTCCATCTCTATCCGCGGCTCTCGGACGGGAGCGTCACCTTCACCGGCTTCGCGCTCTTCATGGGCGCGGCGATGAGCGTCACCGCCTTCCCCGTGCTCGCGCGCATCCTCACCGAGCGCGACCTGCTGCGCACCCGCGTGGGCGCCGTGGCGCTCGCCTGCGCGGCGGTGGACGACGTGACGGCGTGGTGCATCCTGGCCGGCGTGGTGGCGCTGGTCCGCGCGGGGCACGCCGGGCTGCCGTGGTGGGGCACCGCGCTCGGCTCCGCCGCCTTCGTGGCGGCGATGATCTTCGTCGCACGGCCGCTGCTGGCGCGTCTGGAGCGGCGGTACGAGCGCGACGGCCGGGTGACGCAGGACGTGCTGGCCATCGTCCTCCTGGTCACCCTGGCCTCGGCGTGGACCACCGAGGCGCTGGGGATCCACGCGCTCTTCGGCGCCTTCCTGGCCGGCGCGGTGATGCCCAAGGGCGAGGGGTTCGTCCACGCGCTCACGGGAAAGCTGGAGGACGTGACGGTGGTGCTCCTCCTCCCCCTCTTCTTCGCCTTCACCGGCCTGCGCACGCGCATCGGGCTGGTGGAGGGCGCGGAGATGTGGGGTTTCTGCGGCCTGATCGTCCTCGTCGCCGTGGCCGGGAAGCTGGGCGGCGGCGCCGTGGCCGCGCGGATGACGGGGATGCGGTGGCGCGAGGCGGGCGCCATCGGCACGCTGATGAACACGCGCGGGCTGATGGAGCTGGTGATCCTGAACATCGGCCTGGACATCGGCGTCATCTCCCCCGCCGTGTTCGCGATGATGGTGCTGATGGCGCTGGCCACCACCTTCATGACCTCGCCGCTCCTGGAGCTCGTCTACCCCGCCCGCCTCATCCGCCGCACGAGCGTGGACGCGGACAGGGACGCCGGCGTGGACTCGGACGAGGTGGAGGGAGAGGGCGAGCGGGTGGAGCTGATCGTGTGACGGTGCGCACCACGGCCGCCGCGGGGGCCCTCACCCGAAAAATGGAGATGGGGCGAGACATAACGGCCGTCTCGCCCCATCTCCATTTTTCGACCTCTCCCAAAACAGCCTGGGAGAGGTGACAGCAACATCTTTGCATCTCCGCTCCGCCGCCGCATCTTCTCCGCGTCTCCCATCCGTCACCATCCCGATCCCCATCCTCCGCGCCCTGCCGATGGCGACCGAAACGTTCGCGCGCTCCGCATCTCCATCCCCCGCCTCCGCCGGGGGCGGCGACCACCGCGCGGCCGTGCTGGCCGGGTTCCTGGGCTGGATGCTGGACGCGTTCGACTTCTTTCTCGTGGTGATGTGCCTCACCGCCATCGGGCACAGCTTCGGGAAGGCGGACAGGGAGGTCGCGCTCGCCATCACGCTCACGCTGGCGTTCCGGCCGGTGGGCGCGCTGGTCTTCGGGCTGCTGGCCGACCGCTACGGCCGCCGCCGCCCGCTGATGATCAACCTCGTCTTCTACTCCCTCCTTTCCGTGCTGACCGGGCTGGCGCCGTCGTTCACCTGGTTCCTGGTGTTCCGCGCGCTCTTCGGCATCGGTATGGGCGGCGAGTGGGGCGTGGGCGCGTCGCTGGCGATGGAGAAGGCGCCGCGGAAGCTGCGCGGCGTGCTGTCGGGGCTGCTGCAGGAGGGGTACGCGGCCGGGTACCTCCTGGCCGCGCTCGCCTACTGGGTCGTGTTCCCGCGCTGGGGATGGCGGCCGCTCTTCTTCATCGGCGGCCTTCCCGCGCTCCTGGCGGTGTTCGTGCGCTACCGGGTGAAGGAGAGCGAGGTGTGGGAGCGCACCCGGCACGCCACGTGGAGCGGGCTGGGCGCGGCCATCGGCGGCCAGTGGAAGCTGTTCCTGTACCTCACGGTGATGATGGCGGGGATGAACTTCGCCAGCCACGGCACGCAGGACATGTATCCCACCTTCCTGCAGCGGGACTGGGGATTCACCCCCGGGCGGCGGGCGGTGCTGACGGCCATCTCCATGCTGGGCGCCATCGCCGGCGGGCTGGTGGTGGGGATGAACTCGGACCGCATCGGGCGGCGGCGGGCGATCGTGCTGTCGCTGGTGGGCGGCATCTGCGTGGTGCCGCTGTGGGCGTTCGCGCCGTCGCTGGCGCTGCTCGTCGTCGGCGCGTTCCTGATGCAGTTCATGGTGCAGGGCGCCTGGGGCGTGATCCCCGCGCACATCACCGAGCTGGCGCCGGACAGCGTGCGCGGCTTCCTCCCCGGCTTCGCGTACCAGTGCGGCGTGCTGATCGCCAGCTCGGTCGCCTACCTGGAGTCCGTGTTCGCCACCGGCCGCTCGTACGCGGCCAGCATGGCGATGATGGCCGTCACCGTCTTCACCTTCGCCGCCGTGGTCGTGTGGCTGGGCAGGGAGAAGAAGGGCGTCGAATTCGGCGCGGTCGCGGAGGTGCCGGAGTAGCCTCGACGACAGGTGGCTAAAAGATTTTGTCGCAGTTGAAGCCTCGCGCAGTTTGCGAGGCTTTCCGTAGTTGTTGCCGCGACTTCAGTCGCCTTTCCGCCGCCGGGCATTCCCGGCACTCTTGCGCCACCGGGAGCCGCGTGTTAGGATTTTTAAGCGAGTTTAAAAATCGGACTTGGAATCTTGAAAGATACAGATCGTGTTTCCTGAACGCGTGCGCTGGCGGAGGCCGGCCGAGAAGGAAGAGGCGGAGCCGGGGTGGAGGCGGGCGCGCGTGGCGCCCAGCCTGGCCGACGTGTACCGCTCGATTCCCGTCGCCGGAAAATCACGGTGGCGCAAGTTCCTGGCGTTCGCCGGGCCGGGGTACCTGGTGGCCGTGGGCTACATGGACCCGGGGAACTGGGCCACCGACCTGGCCGGCGGCTCGGCCTTCGGCTACCGCCTGCTGTGCGTGGTGCTGCTGTCGAACATGATGGCGGTGCTGCTGCAGGGGCTGTCCAGCAAGCTGGGGATCGTCACCGGGCGCGACCTGGCGCAGGCGTGCCGCGACCACTACTCCCGCCCCGTCTCGTTCGCGCTCTGGGTGCTGTGCGAGCTGGCCATCGCCGCCTGCGACCTGGCCGAGGTCATCGGCTCGGCCATCGCGCTGAACCTGCTCTTCGGCATTCCCGTGGCGGTGGGCGTGGTGCTGACCGCGCTCGACGTGCTGATCGTCCTGCTGCTGCAGAAGAAGGGGTTCCGGCTGCTGGAGGCGCTGGTGATCGCGCTGGTGGCGCTCATCGGCGGGTGCTTCCTCTTCGAGATCCTGCTGGCGCGGCCGGACGTGAGCGAGATGCTGGGCGGCTTCGTGCCGCACGTGGACGTGGTGCGCAACCCGCAGATGCTCTACCTTGCCATGGGCATCCTGGGCGCCACGGTCATGCCCCACAACCTGTACCTGCACTCGTCCATCGTGCAGACGCGGCGCTACGAGATCAGCGCCGAGGGGAAGCGCGAGGCGGTGCGCTACGCCTTCCTCGACAGCACCGTGGCGCTCACGCTGGCGCTGTTCATCAACGCCGCCATCCTGATCGTGGCCGCGGCCACCTTCCACCGCACCGGCCACACCGGCGTGGCCGAAATCCAGGACGCGTACAAGCTGCTCACGCCGCTGCTGGGCGCGGCCGGGGCCAGCGCCGTCTTCGCCTTCGCGCTTCTGGCCTCGGGGCAGAACTCCACGCTCACCGGCACGCTGGCCGGGCAGATCGTGATGGAGGGGTTTCTGGACCTGCGGATGCGCCCGTGGATGCGGCGGCTGATCACCCGCGCCATCGCCATCGTTCCCGCGGTGATCGTGGCCGTGATCTACGGCGAGAACGGGACGGCCAAGCTGCTGGTGCTCAGCCAGGTGATTTTGAGCCTGCAGCTCTCCTTCGCCGTCTTCCCCCTGGTCGGCTTCACCAGCGACCGCCGCAAGATGGGCGAGTTCGCCAACGCGTGGTGGGTGAAGGGGCTGGCGTACACGGTGGCGGTGCTGATCGCGGGGCTGAACGCATGGCTGCTGATGCAGACCGTCGGCGGCTGGATCGGGGGGTAAAGAGGCCATGTATCACCGCATCCTGGTTCCGCTGGAGAACACGCCGTACGACGAGGCCATCCTGGACCACGTGGTTCGGCTGGCGCGCGTGTGCGGCGCGTCGGTGCTGCTGGTGCACGTGGCCGACGGGTGGGTGGCGCGCAACTGGCGCCAGCTGAACCTGCGCGAGAGCGAGGAGATGGAGCGCGACCGCGCGTACCTCGAGTCCATCGCCGCGCGGCTGGCCGAAGCGGGGATCGAGGTCGACGCGGTGCTGGCCGGCGGCGATCCGTCGCGCGAGATCGTGCAGATGGCCGAGCGCGAGGAGTGCGACCTGATCGCCATGAGCACGCACGGCCACCGCTTCATCTCCGACCTGCTGTACGGCAGCGTGGCCAACGAGGTCCGCCACCGCTCCCTGATCCCCGTGCTCCTCGTCCGCGGCCACCCCCGCGTCCGCGGCCCCGCGCCGGTGCCGCGGTAGCTCAGTGCAAGAGACAGCGGCCCGGTACTCCAGGAGAAGTGCCGGGCCGCTTCGCATGAACGCTGGACGCGCCGTGTCAGACAGCTCTCGTTTGGGCAAGCCGCGCCGGATGGAGCTCGAGCGAGAGGCGGCATCCGAGCGCGCGGGCATACCGCTCCAGCGTGGACAACCGGATGTCGCTGGCCCGGTTCTCGAGCCGGCTGATCGCGCTCTTCTTCGTATTCAGGCGCTTCGCCATTTCCTCCTGTGTCAGCCCCGCTTCCTTGCGTGCTTCCCGAAGCAGAATCCCGATCTTGAAGTCCGCGTAGCCGCTCTCCAGCCCCTCCGCGAACTCGGGATCGCGCGCGGCTCGCCGCCGTGTGTACCGGTCCAGATCACTCATCGTCTCGCCTCCTGCTCTCGTACTCACGTTTCCGTTCTTCGGCGACCGAGATCTCCTGGCGCGGGATCGCCTGTGCTTTCTTGCTGAATCCGCTCACCAGGATCACGAGCCGCGGCCCTTCGAAGAAGCCCAGCAGGCGGAAGGTATCGCCACCGTGCTGCACGCGGACTTCCCAGAGGTCGTCCGTGCCGGGGAGCTTCTTGAAGTATTGCGCAGGCACGATCCCCATCTCCTCCACCACGCGGAGGACCCAGATCACCTTCTGCGCCTGTTTCCCGGACAGGGAGTCGAGGAACTCCTCGACGGGAGATCTTCCGGACGGCGTGATGTAGAATCGAATCTCGCGCATGTTCAAGTTAACCTGCAAGTGAACTTGGCGGGAGTGGGATTCTCGCAATCCTCACCGATCCAGGGTGAGATCACGGAGATCACGCAGAGAAGCAGAGAAACGGAGGTGTCGTCTCCGCTTCTCTGCTCCTCCGCGTGAAGCCTGCTGTTTTCAGCTGTTGCCGCGGTCGGTGAGGTAGCCCTCGAAGAGCCGCACCGTCGCCTCCACGTCGCGCACGTCGATGGCCTCGAAGGGCGAGTGCGAGTAGCGGATGGGTGGGGCGACGAGCAGCGACTCCATCCCCTGCCGCACCAGGTGCGCGCCGTCGGACGAGTAGTGGTAGAGCACCACGTCCTGCACGGGGATGCCGTCGCGCTCGGCCACCGCGCGCATCTCCCCGATCAGCCGGCGTGAGTAGTGGACCGACGAGTCGCGGTGCACCAGCGCGGGCCCGAGGCCCAGCTTCACCGGCACGTGCCCCTCGGAGACGGTGGGGATGTCGCCCGCCAGGCCGTTGTCGATGATGAAGCCGATGTCGAACGAGCGCCCGTCGCGCGCCAGCGAGCTGGCGCCCAGCATTCCGATCTCCTCCTGCACGGTCAGCGCGAGCGTCACGTCGAAGCGCCGCTCCGCGTTCGCGATGCGGCGCGCGACCTCCACCAGCACGGCCACGCCCAGCCGGTCGTCCATCGCCTTGCCGACGAGAAGGCGGCCCATGCGGCGCACCTGCGGGTCCCACACCATGCGCGTCCCCACGCGGATCCCGGCCTCGGCGCACTCGGCGGCGGTGAGGCCCACGTCCACGAACAGGTCGTCCCACGCCAGCGTGGTGCGGTTCTTCTGCTCCGGCGTCAGCGCGTGGCCGGTGGTGGTGGCCACCACGCCGGGAAGCGGGCCGCCGTCGGCCAGCACCTTCAGCTGCGTGCCGATGAAGTAGGGAAAGGAGTGCTGGTCGCGCTCGCCGGGAAGGACGCGCAGGAAGCCGTCGGCCGTGACGGAGCGCACGATCAGCGACAGCTCGTCGGCGTGCGCGGCCATCAGCACGCGGGGGCCGGGCCCGGGAAGGCGGAGGAAGAGGTTCCCCACCGGGCTCTGCGTGACCTCGCCCAGCGGCTCCCACTCGCGCCGCACCCACGCCAGCACCTCGTCCTCCTGCCCGGTGGGGCCGGAGAGCGCGGTCAGCGTCCGCAGCAGCTCCTCCACGGCCTCTACCTGGCCGTCGTTCCCGCCGCCCGCGTCCGCGGAACGGCGCGTCGCGGGCGGAGCGCCGTCGTGCGCCGCCGCGCCCCGCGCGGCGCCCTCCCCGTCGTCGCCGGGAGAAGCCTCCCTGCGCGTGAGCTCAGCCATCCTTGCCATCTCCCGTCCGGCCGTCCACGCGGCCGATCCCCTGCGCCAGGTAGGTACGCGAAAGCTCCACGTAATGGGCCGCGCTGGTGCTCACCCAGCGCAGCGACTCGCCCTGCAGCTCCTTCTTCACCACCGCCGGCGTCCCCGCCGCCATCGACCGCGGCGGCACCGTGCTCCCCGAGCCGACCACCGCGCCCGCGGCCACCAGCGCCTGCTCGCCGACGACGGCGCGCTGCAGCACCACCGCGTTCATCCCGATCAGCGCGCCGTCGCCCACCACGCAGCTCTCCAGGATCGCCCCGTGGCCGACGGTGACGTCCGCACCGATCACCGTGGCCCCCTGCCGGCTCACGTGCAGCACCACGTTGTCCTGGATGCTGGTGCGCGCGCCGACCGCGATCTCGAAGTCCGGCTCGTCGCCGCGGATCACCGCGCCGAACCAGACGCTGGCCTCTTCCCCGATCGTCACGTTCCCGATCACCACCGCCGTGGGCGCGATGAACGCCGAGGGGTGGATGCGCGGGTGGACCCCGTTGTACGGCAGGATGTTCGCCATCAGTCTCCGCTCAGGATCGCGGCCAGGCGGCCCGCGTCCAGGTTGCTTCCCGTCAGCACCACCGCCACGGGACCCCGCATCTCCCCCGCCGCGCCCTCCAGCAGCGCCGCGACCGAGACGGCGGCCGAGCCCTCGGCGATGATCCCCTCTTCCGCCGCCAGCCAGCGGATCGCCCGCCGCACCGCGTCCTCCGATACGAGCACGACCTCGTCCACCACCTCGCGCGCCAGCCGGAAGGCGCGCTCGTCGATGTCGCCGCTCAGGCCTTCGCAGAGCGTCGGCCCGTAGACGGAGGACGTCGGCCGCCCGGCGGCGAGCGATGCGTGGAGCGCCGCGGTCTCGTCCGTCTGGACGCCCACGACGCGCACGCCGTCACCGATCGCCCGCGCCACCACGCCGATCCCCCCGATCAGCCCCCCGCCGCCCGCGGGCGTCACCACCGTACGAATGGACGGACGCTCCTCGAAGATTTCCAGCCCCACCGTTCCCTGCCCGGCGACGACGGCGGGGTCGCTGAAGGCGTTCACGAAGCGAGCCCCGCTCTCCTCCGCGAACGCCTCGGCCGCCGCGTGCGCCGCGTCGTAGCCGCCGGCGACGAGCCGCAGCTCCGCGCCCTCGCGGGCGATGCGGCGCCGCTTTCCCTCCGGCGCGTCGTCGGGGACGAAGACGACGGCCCTGGCGCCGAGGAGGCGGGCGGAGAGGGCGACGCTGATCCCGTGGTTCCCGGCGGACGCGGTCACCAGCCCCCGCGCGCGCTCCGCGTCCGCGAGCGAGGCGACGAAGTTGTACGCCCCCCTCAGCTTGAACGCACCGGTGCGCTGCAGGGTTTCGAGCTTCAGCCAGACGTCGGTTCCCGCGAGCTCCGACAGCGCGTCGGAGCGCACCAGCGGGGTGCGGCGCACCACGCCCGAGATGCGCCGCGCGGCCGCCCGCACGTCGCCGATCGCGGGGAGCGGCGCGTCCGCGGCAAACGCCTGATGCGGGGCCGCGGCGGCGGGGTCCGTGGTGGTCACCGGGGAACGATTCCTGCGGCGGCGCGCGCCGTTCTCACGGCAGGCGGAAGGTCTGCGTGCGCTCCACCGGGTGGCTGGCGGAGGCGAGCCGGGCCGTGGCGGTCAGCGAGCGGCCGCGGAGCGACGCATCGGGGCGCCACACCTCGCGCCAGGTGAGCGTCTGCCCCGGCGCCAGCGTCTCGGTGGCGAGCGCCTGCGTGAACATCCGCTCCGCGCTCCACCGCCACACCTCGCGCCCGCCGTCGCTCACGGCGAAGTCGTACCGCTGCCCGCTGCGGAACTCCAGCGCCAGCGGCGCCTGCGTGGAGTTGGTGACGGCCAGCACGAACGTCACGCTGTCGCCCGCGGGCTGGATCTGGAACGACGCCGCGAGCGGGCCCGTGGAGGCGCCGCCGGACGCCCCTCCCTCGGGCGCGGGGGCGGCGGGGACGGGGAACGGGTCGCAGGCGGCCAGCAGCGCGGCGGCGGCGAAGGCGAGCACGGAGCGCATGGGGTTCCCGGTAGTGGGGTGGGCGGGCCCGCGCGGCGGCCCGACAGGCGCGGCAAATCGAAGCCGCGGCGCACCTTTCCCGCGACGCGGAAGCGCAAGATAGAGACGCCGTGAGCACCCCGTCAAGCAAGGTTCGTGACACCCCGGAGACGTGCTTGCGAAAAATTTCACAAGCTCGTATATTGGGCACGCCAACACCCCTGGAGCCCCCGGAGAGCCCGCGAATGGCACTGGATCCGCGCCTTCCACCGCGCCGCGGAGGTGGTCCCGACCTGGGCGAGCAGATGGGCGCGGGGCTGCAGTTCGCCGCCTCGATCGCCTTCTTCCTGCTGGGCGGAATGTGGCTGGACCGGCGCCTGGGCACCGACCCGTGGCTGCTGATCGCGGGGGTGATGGTGGGCGGGGTGGCCGGGTTCTGGTCGATCTACCGCCGCCTGGTGGTGCTCCCGCGCGAGCGGGACAGGAAGGAGAAGCGATGACGGAGCAGGGAATCCGCTACACCGCCCTGGCGGCGCTGGTGGCGGCCGCGGTGGCCGCCGCGGCCGCGCGCGCCGTGGCCCCGGGCAGCCTGACGGGCGTGCTGGTGGGCGCGGCGGCGGGGTTCGCCGTGCAGGTGGCGGTGTTCTGGATGTTCATGGTGCGGCTCTTTCCCGGGCGTGTGTGGCACGCCTACGGGGTGGGGCTGCTGGTGAGGTTCGCCGCGTTCGCCGTGGTGGCGCTGGTGGCGGTGCCGCAGGCCGGGCTTCCGCTGGGCGCCACGCTTTTTCCGCTGGCGGCGGTGTTCTGGCTCACCACGCTGATGGAACCGGCTTTCTTCAAGCCACGTACGCCGAAGACCAGGCAAGCATGAAGCTCAAGTCCGCGCTGATCGCGCTCGTCCTTGCCGCTGCCGCGGGGCCGCTGCACGCCCAGGTGCCGGAGACCTCGGTGCCCTCGCGTGAGACGCCCGAGGCGGTGCGCGCGCCGCAGGCCGCCGAGCCCGCCCCCGCCAGTGCCGGCGAGGGGCACGAATCGGCCGAGTTCGACCCCATGCACCACGTGCAGGACGGCCGCACGCTCGAGTTCCCGCCCTTCGGCGAGCTGGAGCTTCCCGCGGCGGGGAGCTGGAAGGTGGGCCCGGTCGACATGACGCCGACCCGCCACGTGGTCTTCATCTGGCTGACCGGGCTGCTGATGCTGGCCGTGTTCATCCCCGCCGGGCGGGCCGCGCGCCGCCGCGAGACCGGGCGCTCGCCGGGCGCCCGCCGCCACAACGCGGTCGAGGCGGCGGTGCTCTTCTTCCGCGACCAGGTGGTGATGCCCAACATCGGCCACGGGGGGGAGAAGTACGCGGGGTATCTCATCACCCTGTTCTTCTTCATCCTCTTCGCCAACCTGTTCGGGCTGCTTCCCTGGGGCGCGAGCGCCACGGCCAACATCTCGGTGACGGCCGCGCTGGCGCTGATCTCCTTCATCGTGGTCGAGGTGTCGGGGATGGTGGCGCTGGGGCCGGCGGGGTACCTGAAGACGATCGTGTACGTCCCCCACGGGCTGCCGAAGCCGCTGGTGCCCATCATGGCGGTCATCATGACGCCGGTGGAGCTGCTGGGGAAGCTGGCGAAGCCGTTCGCGCTGGCGGTGCGCCTGATGGCCAACATGATGGCCGGGCACATCGTGCTGCTCTCGCTCTTCGGCGTGGCGCTGGCCTTCGGGTCGCTGGCCATCGCGGTGGGGCCCATGCTGATGGCGCTGATGCTCACCTTCCTCGAGCTCTTCGTCGCCTTCCTGCAGGCGTACGTGTTCGTGGTGCTGACGTCGGTGTTCATCGGGCTGATCCGCCACGAGCACTGAGTGACGGCGGGTGCCGGGTCTCAGGTCTTTCATCAGGACTCAGGACTCAGGACTTCGGACTTAGGACTTAGCACGTAGGACTTAGCACTTAGGATCTCGAGGGCCCGCGGCGAGCCCGGATCGCCGCCGGCGGGGGACGGCTCCACCCCCGTCGTACTGTACCCGGGAGATGGGCGCCCGGGGAAGGCGCGCGGCCCCCGGGCCGGCTCGGCGCCGCACGGGCCCGCCGGGCCCGGGAGAGCGGAGGCCCGATCTGAAGGGAACGACCACAAGGGAGAAGCACCATGCTGCAGGCGGCGGCACAGAACTACAGCTACCTGGCCAACGGCCTGATGGGCGCCGGCATCGGCGCCGGCCTGGCCATCATCGGCGCCGGGCTGGGGATCGGCCTGATCGGCCGCGGCGCCACCGAGGGGATGGCGCGCCAGCCCGAGATCGCCGGGCAGATCCAGACGGCCGGGATCATCCTGGCGGCGCTCATCGAGGGCGCCACCTTCTTCGCCCTGATCGTGGCCCTGATGGTCCGCGGCACGGTGAACGGCGTTCTGCCCCACTGACGGACGGACCGGGGCGGGCGGGGGGACTTCCCCCGCCCGCCGCCGAAAGCATCTGACGATTTCCGAGGCCTGCTGAGACCTATGATCTCGAAGCTGTCGGCCGGCGTTCCGGCCCTGCTGCTGCTTACCGCCACCCCCGCCCTCGCACAGGGCGAGCAGGGCCCGCTCGACGTGAACGTCGGGCTGATGATCTGGACCGTGCTGATCTTCGTGGTCGTCCTGGCGGCCTTGGCGAAGTTCGCGTGGCCCAACATCCTGGGCGCGGTGGAGAAGCGCGAGCAGCACATCCGCGACCTGATCGCCCAGGCCGACCGCGACCGCGCCGAGGCCGCCGCGCTGGCCGACGAGCAGCGCCGCCTGGTGGAGGAGACGCGCGCCCGCGTGCACGAGGCGCTGAACGAGAGCCGCTCCACCGCCGAGCACATGCGCGCCGAGATCCTGGAGCAGGCCCGCCGCGAGCACGACGAGCTGCTGGCCCGCGCCCGCGCCGACATCAGTGCCGAGCGCGCCACCATGGAGGCCGCCGTGCGCGCCGACGCCGTGGACGTGGCCATCGCCGCGGCCGAGAAGCTGGTGCAGCGCAGCCTGAACGGCGACGACAACCGCCGCCTGGTGCAGGGGTACCTGGCCGCCCTCGACGGACAGGCCACGGCCGCCCGTGCCGCGGGCCACGCGGCCGCCGCGGGAGCCTGACGCCATGCGCAGCGAGATCATCGCCCGCAACTACGCCGAGACGCTGCTGGAGCTGGCGCGGCGGCAGGGCCCGGGCGCCGTGGAGGAGTACGCCGGCGCCATGCAGCTGCTGGCCGACGCCACCTCGGGCGCGCGGGTGCGCGAGTTCCTGTCCACCCCGCGCGTGAGCGCGCCGGAGCGCAAGGACGCGCTCCGCAAGGCGCTGCAGGGGAAGGTTCCCGAGCTCTTCCTGCGCTTCGTGATGGTGGTGGTCGACAAGCGGCGCCAGGCGCTCCTTCCCGACATCGCGCACGAGTACCGCCGGCTGGTGGACGAGCAGATGGGGCGCGTGCGGGTGGACGTGCACATCAGCCACGAGCCCGACGCCGCGCTGCAGGAGCAGATCGCCCGCGCGCTGGCCGGGCGCCTGGGGAAGACGGTGATCCCCAGCTTCACGGTGGACCCCTCGCTGCTGGGCGGCATGGTGGTGCGCTACGGCGAAGAGATCCTGGACGGCAGCGTCCGCAGCCGGGCCGCGGGGCTGCGCCGGCGGCTGACGGAGGTCGCGAACGGATAGGAAAAGAAGTCCTGAGTCCCAGGTCCCAAGTCCTGAGTGGGGCTTCGGTGCACAACTTAGGACTTGGCACTTAGGACTTAGGACTTTCAGTTCGGTCGGCATCATCCCACTCCGGCGGTGCGCCGGACCGGAAAAGGAATAGAGGAAATGGCGGCGGACACCCAGCTTCGCGCGAGCGAGATCAAGAACGTGCTGCTCGGCGAGATCGAGCGGTACGACCAGGCCCTGGGCGCCGAGCAGATCGGCGAGGTGCTGGAGGTGAAGGACGGCATCGCCCGCATCTACGGCCTGATGGGCACGATGTCGAGCGAGATGCTCGAGATCACCCCCAGCGACGGCGGGGCGCCGGTGACGGCGCTGGCGCTGAACCTGGAAGAGGACAACATCGGCGCCGTGGTGCTGGGCGACTGGACCGTCATCCAGGAGGGCGACCAGGTGCGCCGCACCGCCCGCGTGCTCGACATTCCCGTGGGCCCCGAGTTCCTGGGGCGCGTGGTGAACCCGCTGGGCGAGCCGGTGGACGGCAAGGGCCCCATCGCCGCCAGCGGCGGCCGCCGCCAGGTGGACATCGTGGCGCCCGGCATCGTGCTGCGGCAGCCGGTGAAGGAGCCCATGCAGACGGGGATCAAGGCCATCGACGCCCTGATTCCCATCGGCCGCGGGCAGCGCGAGCTGATCATCGGCGACCGCGGCACCGGCAAGACGGCCATCGCCATCGACACCATCATCAACCAGAAGGGCCAGGGCGTCGTCTGCGTGTACGTGGCCATCGGCCAGAAGAACTCGACCATCGCGGGCGTGCTGGCGCGCCTGCAGGAGGCCGGGGCCATGGACTACACCATCATCGTGGCCGCGTCCGCCAGCGACCCGGCGCCGCTGCAGTACATCGCCCCGTACGCGGGGACGGCGCTGGCCGAGTACTTCATGTACACCAAGAACGCCGAGGGGAAGGGCACCGCCACGCTGTGCGTGTACGACGACCTGTCCAAGCAGGCCGTGGCGTACCGCCAGATGTCGCTGGTGCTGCGCCGTCCTCCCGGCCGCGAGGCGTACCCGGGCGACGTGTTCTACCTGCACTCGCGCCTGCTGGAGCGCGCGGCCAAGCTCAGCGACGAGATGGGCGGCGGCTCGCTGACCGCGCTGCCGATCATCGAGACGCAGGCGGGCGACGTGTCGGCGTACATCCCCACCAACGTGATCTCGATCACCGACGGCCAGATCTTCCTGGAGTCGAACCTGTTCTACTCGGGCGTGCGCCCGGCGGTGAACGTCGGCATCAGCGTGAGCCGAGTCGGCGGCTCGGCGCAGATCAAGGCCATGAAGAAGGTGGCCGGCAAGCTGAAGGGCGAGCTGGCGCAGTACCGCGAGCTCGAGGCGTTCGCCGCCTTCGGCAGCGAGCTGGACGCGGTGACGCAGCGCCAGCTGGCGCGCGGCGCCCGCTCGGTGGAGGTGCTGAAGCAGCCGCAGTACGCGCCCATGCCGGTGGAGCACCAGGTGGCCATCATCTACGCGCTGACCAACGGCTACCTGGACGAGGTCGACGTGCCGCAGATCCGCGCGTGGGAGCGCGACTTCCACGTGTACCTGCGCACGCAGCACCCCGAGATCCTGCAGGGGATCCGCGACGCCCGCGACCTCACCAAGGAGACCGAGGACGCGCTGAAGAAGGCCATCGCCATGTACGGCGAGCTGTTCGCCGATCCGAAGAGCCCGGTGGGCACCGACGACTACGCGAACAACCCGATCCTGCACGAGACCGACGCCGACCGGCACATGGGCGAGGACCAGCTCCGCATGGCCGCCCGCCCCGAGGCGAACGCGGCCGGCGCGAGGCAGAGCTACTAAGTACGGAAGTACGAAAGTACGGGAGTACGAGACCATCGTACTCCCGTACTCCCGTACTCTCGTACTCTGGCGGGCGCAGAAGCGCCGGGACAACGGACTGAAATGGCAAAAGCCAGAGAACTGAAGGGCCGCATCCGCTCGGTCCAGAACACGCGCAAGATCACGCGGACGATGGAGATGGTGGCCACGTCCAAGCTGAAGCGCGCGCAGGACCGCGTGGCCGCCGCCGGCCCGTACGCCGAGCGCCTGGCCGACGTGGTGCGCCGGCTGATCAACCCCGAGCTGGCCCGGCGGTACCCGCTGCTGCGCCAGCCCGAGGAGGTCCGCCGCGCCGCCGTGCTGGTGCTCACCGGCAACCGCGGCCTGGCCGGTGCCTTCAACACCAACCTCATCCGCCAGGGGCGCGACCTGCTGCGCGAGCTGCGCGGCCGCGGCACCGAGGTGGAGCTGCACGTGAGCGGGAAGAAGGGGATCTCCTTCTTCCGCTTCGTGGGCGAAACGCTGGGCGGCGCCTTCAGCGACGTGGGCGACCGCCCCGGCGCGGCCGACGCCGAGCGGCTGGTGGGGCCGCTGATGGCCCGCTTCGAGAGCGGCGAGCTGGACGCGGTGTACATCGTGTACGCGCAGTTCAAGTCCGCGCTGTCGACGGCGCCCACGACGCTGCAGGTGCTGCCGGTGCGCACGCCCGAGGCGGCCGAGGGGGCGCGCGAGGTGGACTACATCCTGGAGCCCGGGGCCGACGAGATCCTGGGCCAGGTGCTGCCGCTGTACGTGCGCAACAGCGTGTACCGCGCGCTGGTGGAAACGGTGGCCGGCTTCTACGGGGCGCAGCGCACCGCCATGAAGAACGCCACCGACAACGCGGGCGACATGCTCGAGGCGCTCACCCGCACGTACAACCGGGTGCGCCAGGCCGCGATCACGCAGGAGATCGCCGAGATCGTGGGCGGCGCCGCGGCGCTGGAATAAAACGCTACGGATCAACGACAAGGAGACATACATGGCAGCCACTGCTCCCGAGACCGCGACCGTCGCGCCCGGCGCCCCGAACACCGGCCGCGTCGTGCAGGTCATCGGCCCGGTGATCGACGCCGAGTTCGAGCACCTTCCCGACATCTACAACGCGCTGGTCATCCGCCAGCCCGCCTCGCCCGGCGTGGAGGCGGTGGACGTGACGCTCGAGGTGCAGCAGCACATCGGGCGCAACCAGGTGCGCGCGGTGGCCATGAGCGCCACCGACGGCGTGGTGCGCGGCATGGAGGTGGTCGACGCCGGCACCTCGATCACCGTGCCCGTGGGCGCCAACGCGCTGGGGCGCATCCTGAACGTGCTGGGCAACCCGGTGGACGAGCGCGGCGTCATCCCCGCAGACGCGGTGCGCTGGGCCATCCACCGCCCGGCGCCCAAGTTCGTGGACCTGGAGCCCAAGGCCGAGATCCTGGAGACGGGGATCAAGGTGATCGACCTGCTCACCCCGTACGTGAAGGGCGGCAAGATCGGCCTCTTCGGCGGCGCGGGCGTGGGGAAGACGGTGGTCATCCAGGAGCTCATCCACAACATCGCCATGGGGCACGGCGGGCGCTCGGTGTTCGCCGGCGTGGGCGAGCGCACCCGCGAGGGCACCGACCTGTGGCTGGAGTTCAAGGAGGCCAAGCTCATCAACGACGACAACCTGGCCGAGTCGTCCGTCGCCCTGGTGTACGGGCAGATGAACGAGCCGCCGGGCGCGCGCCTGCGCGTCGCGCTGACGGGGCTGACCGTGGCGGAGTACTTCCGCGACGTGGAGAAGCAGGACGTGCTCTTCTTCGTGGACAACATCTTCCGCTTCACCCAGGCGGGCTCGGAGGTGTCGGCGCTGCTCGGCCGCATGCCCTCGGCCGTGGGCTACCAGCCTACGCTCGCCACGGAGATGGGGCAGCTGCAGGAGCGCATCACCTCCACGCGCGAGGGATCGATCACTTCGGTGCAGGCCATCTACGTGCCCGCCGACGACCTGACCGACCCGGCGCCGGCCACGGCGTTCGCGCACCTGGACGCCACCACGGTGCTTTCGCGCGCCATCTCGGAGCTGGGCATCTACCCCGCGGTGGACCCGCTCGACTCCACCAGCCGCATCCTGGACCCGCAGTACATCGGGCAGCGGCACTACAACGTGGCCACCTCGGTGCAGCGGACGCTCCAGCGCTACAAGGAGCTGCAGGACATCATCGCCATCCTGGGGATGGACGAGCTCACCGAGGAGGACAAGGTCATCGTGGGGCGCGCGCGCCGTATCCAGCGCTTCCTGTCGCAGCCCTTCCACGTGGCCGAGCAGTTCACCGGCACGCCGGGCGAATACGTGAAGCTGGAAGACACCATCGCCTCGTTCGAGCGCGTGGTGAACGGCGAGTTCGACCACCTGCCCGAGCAGGCCTTCTACATGGTGGGCGGGATCGAGGGCGCCGAGGAGAAGGCGCGGCGGCTCGAGGCGGGGGCCTGAGATGGCCACCCCCGCCACGACGGCCGACGCGGGCACCGGGCTGCGCGTTTCCGTCATCACCCCCGAGGCCACGATCTACGAGGGCCAGGCCGACCAGGTGGTGGCGCCCGCGTACAACGGCTCGCTGGGCATTCTGCGCGGCCACGCGCCGCTGATGGCGCTGCTGGGCACGGGCACGCTCCGCATCGACCGGGGCGGGCACTCCGAGCGATACACGGTGAGCGGCGGGTTCCTGCAGGTGGTGGACAACACGGTCACCGTCCTGAGCGAGCACGCGACCGCGGCGTGACGCACTGAAGAAGTACGAGAGTACGGAAGTACGAAACGGCCCCGCATCTCCAGAAGATGCGGGGCCGTTCTCCGTCATGGCGTCGCGGCGGTCAGATCACGGACAGGTGGGGCGGCCGCGGGTGGGCGGGCATTCGGGGCAGGTGAAGGGCAGCATCGTGACCATCGCCCGCACCGTTCCCCGCTCGTCCGCGGACGGGTCCTGCACCGGGAACGAGTCCACGCGCAGGTCTTCCAGGGTGAGCCGAAGCTTCTCCATCGCCATTCCCTCCTTGCGGATGTGCCGGACCGGACCGTGGAGGGAAACCATCGCAAGTTCAGCGCCTGCAATATGATAGCTGTGCTCTAACGTACGGTGAACGTCTGAGAGGGTTCGTCGATCCCACCGCCGGCGCCCGGGCCGTTGGTGACGTCTACGAAGAGCACGCGGTACGTGCCCGGCGCCTGATCGTTCAGGAGCAGCACGTTCTCCACGACGGTCTGGCCCGGCTCCACGACCCCTCGGGCGGCCGCGCACAACGCGAAGTTCGGCAGCTGCCGGGCGGCCACCCAGAACCCGTTCAGCCGCATCTCCACCTTGTGCGCGCACGCCACGTACGACACCGCCACCGGCGACGGGTTGCGCAGCGTGAGCGTCACGATGCTCCCTGGCGCGTACGATGCCTGGTCGGGCGTGATCTCCAGCAGCCCCGCGAACCGGGGCTCCGTGGGAGACGACCCCTCGCATCCCGCCAGCACCGCGGCGGCTGCCGCTACCATCAGCCTACGGACGGACAACGTGCGCATCAGGGCATCCTCCACGCGGGGGGTGACTGGCGCCACGGGCCATTCCTCGCGGCGCCTCCGGGGTTAACAACGCCCGCCGCACGGCCTTCGTGACGCACGGGCCGCGTCGCTCGATTCGTCGATGCAGGATACGCGCACCGGTGCCGCTGCATGCGCGAGGTGGAGTCCGCGAAGGCGGACTGCGTGCCGTTGTAGCCGCGACTTCAGTCGCATTTTCCTCCCCACCCCTACCCTCATCTTCCCCTCCGCCACGATGACACGCTGCCGTCCTGGCGGAAGATGCGGCGGATCGGCGCCCGCCGGCTTCCGCGGCGATCCGATCTCGTCGCCCTGCTTTCGAAACCGGACTGATCGGCGGAACTATGCGCGTTGCAACGAGGTACAGCATCCGGACGGCGATGCGGATGGATTGTGCCGCGGGCGGACTGCTGCGGGTTCCGGTTGCGGCCGATACAAGGAAATTGCTGGTGCGAAACTTGTAATCAGGAACCCGTGGTGCCTCGCCGGGCCGGATCGGTCCGGGCGGGGCTTTCGTTGCGGACCGCATCAGGGGAGCCAGGATGAAGAAGCTCGCGTTCGTCTGCGCCACCACGGTGGCGCTCACCGCCCTTGCCGCCGAGGCCCGGGCGCAGGTGTTCACCCCCACCTTCCAGTCCACCCGCCGCGGCAGCGACATCGGCCTGTACCTGAGCGACGGGCCGGGCGAGCTGGCGGTGGAGGGGATCTGGCGCCGCGGATTCGGTACCGGCGACCTGGGGCTGCGCGCCGGCTTCGCCGACGCGGGTGACGGCGACGTGCTGCTGGGCGCCGACTGGCGCCAGCCGCTGGCGCTGGGCACCGCGCCCGTGGACCTGGCGCTCACCTTCGGCGCGCAGGGCGCCCTCGGCGACGTGGACGGCATCGGCGGGCAGGTGGGCGTGGACTTCGGGCACACCTTCGCGCAGCCGGGGCTCTCCATCACCCCCTACGTGCACCCGCGCCTGGCGCTGGTCTCGGCGCTCGACGACAACTCCGGCGCCGAGCTCGACGTGCTGGCCGACATCGGCGCGGACTTCGACTTCGCGCCCAACCTGAGCCTGCGCGTGGGCGTGAACCTGGGCGACGGCGCGGACTGGGGGATCGGGCTGGCCTGGCGGCGCTGAACCACGCACATTGAAGACCCACGACGGGCGCGCCGCCCTTCCGGCGGCGGGCCCTTTCCATGCGACTGTAAACTGATGATTTCAAAGCGCGTCGACCTGCACATCCACACGCACGCGTCCGATGGCCAGCTTTCGCCCACGGCGGTGGTGAACGCCGCGGTGAAGGGGCGCCTGGACGTGATCGCGATCACCGACCACGACACCGCGGCGGGGCTGATCGAGGCGCTGGCCGCCGCGCGCGGGCAGCCGGTTTCCGTGATTCCCGGGGTGGAGCTCTCCAGCAAGCAGGGCGAGAACGAGATCCACGTGCTGGGCTACTTCGTGGACCCCGACGCCCCCTCGCTGCAGCGCCACCAGGCCTCGGCGGGCGGCCGCCGCGCCGACCGCATGCAGGAGATGGTGAAGCGGCTGCAGGAGATGGGGCTGGGGGTGCAGTACGAGGACGTGCTGCGCATCGCCGGGCCCGAGGCGTCCAGCCTGGGGCGGCCGCACCTGGCGCGCGCGCTGCAGCAGGCTGGCCACACCCGCAGCGTGGGCGAGGCCTTCGACCTGTACCTGAAGGACGGCGGGAGCGCGTTCGTGGAGACGCCGTTCCCCACCGTGCGCGAGGCCATCGACACCATCCACGCGGCGGGCGGCGTGGCGGTGTGGGCGCACCCGGAGCTGGAGGTGTTCGACCGCGAGGTGCGCAACTTCGCGTCGTGGGGACTGAACGGGATCGAATGCTTCCGCCCCAACACGCCGCCGGTGGAAAGCATGCTGTTCGACAAGGTGGCGCGCGAGATGGGGCTCTTCCGCACCGGGGGCTCGGACTGGCACGGACCGCATCGCGGGCGCCTGGGCGACTGGGCCGTCCGTTCGGAGGAGGTCCGGGAGTTGCTGGATTCGCGGGGGCTCGGCTGAACGCCGGGCCCTTTCTTCATCTCCAATCTTCCCCCGGATCACCATTCTCCGGAGGATCCCCGGTATCCTGGAGGGAAGGGCGAATGAATTCGCGGCAACAACTGCCCGAAGTCCGCCTTCGCGGACTCGCGCCGCCGGCATTCCCGCTTTGAGCACGCATCCTCCGGCGGGTGCGGGCGCATCGCCCGATGCGACGGTGCCGGCGCCCGCGCCGGCTCCGGCTCCGGCTCCCGTTCGCGGAGACTTGGGCGGGCTGCGCGATCCGTTCGTCATCCCCGGGCTCATCCTTCTCGGCGTGCTGACGGTGCTGGCGGTCCTGCTCTACCGCGCGGCGCCGCAGACGGCGGCGGAGGTGGGGAGCACCGCGCTGGTGGCGGTGCGGCCGGACGCCTTCACGCCGCGCGTTTCCCGCGCCCGCGAGCGGGTGGACGCGGCGCAGCGGGCGCGCGTGGCGGGCGACACCTCGGGCGCGATCGCGCGCTACGCGGAAGCGGAGGAGGAGGCGCTCTCCGCCCGCGAGCGCGCCGCCGACACCACGCAGGTGCGCACCGCGACGGAATTGTGGGCCAACATCGTGCTCGACCGCGCGGAGCTGATGCTGGGCTCCGGCGCGCGCCCGTGGTACCGCGCCGACGACACGCAGGTGCTGAACGAGGCGCTGGCGTCGGTGCAGCGCCTGCGGCAGGTGTCGCTCACGCCGGGGACGCGGAGCCGCGCGGCGGACCTGGACACGCGCATCCGCCGGCAACTGCGGGCCGGGCCGCTGGAATGGCTGCCGCGATGATCCGCACCCCCGCCCAGCGTGCCGTCGCGGCCGCGCTCCTCTTCCTGGCGTCCGCCGTGCTGGCGGGGATCGCGCCGGCGGAGCACGGCGTGGAGTACCACGTCTTCGGCATCGTGGAGGGATTGTTCGCGCTGCTGCTGGCGTACCTGCTGGTGCTGCGGGGCGCCTGGCCGTCGCCGGCGGGCGTCCCGGGCTGGGCGGCGGCGGCGTACGGGACGCTGGCGACCGCGCAGGTGCTGGAGTTCCTGTTCCCGCCGCCGGGGCTGGTGCAGTGGGTGGTGGTGATGGGGATGGCGATCACGGCGTGGAGCGTGTTCTCGGCCGGGTCGCCGCGGCGGCTGGTGGCGTCGCTGGCCAGCCTGGCGGTGATCCTGGCGCTGGTGCGCTACTCGGTCATCCCCGTGCTGTGGACGCACATCGGCCCGGCGGCGGGAACGGCGTTCGGGCTGGGCGACCTGGCGGAGAGCGCCCGCCGCATCTTCGCCGACTGGCGCCCGGTGAAGCCCGCCGGCGAGCTGATCGGCTTCCTCGCCGTCTGCTGCTGGGCCCTCGCCACGCGCCTCGTCTGGTCCCCCGCCGCGCGTGTGGATGGGGATCGGCCAACGGCCGATTGAGTCTTGAGCGCCGGTGTTTTCACGCGCGCCGCGTGTGTCCCCGCCACGAAAGTCGCATCCCCCTTGCGTGGCCGTTTCCTTCCTGCGATCTTTCTCATGTCGAGAACGTTGCGGCTTTCGCTCCATCGGGTGATCGCATCGTGATCCGTGACTCTCGCACCTTCGCGCTCTCGTACTTTCGCACTTCGGTCCAACCGGAGGTGGAGCCTTGATCCAGATCGCCCAGAAGCTCGGCACGCTGCTGGAGTACTCCGCCCTCCCGCGCGAGGAGCTGGCGGAGCGCATCGCCGCGCGGAAGCGCGAGCTGAACGCGGTGATCCTGGGGCACAACTACCAGCGCGTGGAGATCCAGGAGGTCAGCGACTACCTGGGCGACTCGCTGGGGCTGTCGCAGGAGGCCGCCGCCACCGACGCCGACGTGATCGTGTTCTGCGGCGTGCACTTCATGGCCGAGACGGCCAAGATCCTGTCGCCCGCGAAAACGGTGCTGATGCCCGACCTGCGCGCCGGGTGCCCGATGGCCGACTTCGTGACCGGCGACGCGCTGCGGCGGCTGAAGGCGCGCTACCCGGAGGCGGCGGTGGTGGCGTACGTGAACTCGACCGCCGAGGTGAAGGCGGAGAGCGACATCTGCTGCACCTCGGCCAACGCGGTGGCGGTGGTGGATTCCATCCCGCGCGACCGCACCATCCTCTTCGTGCCCGACCGCAACCTGGCGAAGTACACGGCGGAGAAGACGGGCCGCCCGTACGTGGTGGCCGGCCGCGAGGGCGCGGGCGAGGTGGAGCCGGGGACGATCGTGGCGTGGGACGGCTACTGCTACGTGCACGACGACCTGGTGCTCGACGAGCTGGCCGCGGCGAAGAAGGCACATCCCCGCGCGCTGGTGGTGATCCACCCCGAGGCGCGCTCGGACCTGCTGGCCCAGGCCGACATGGTGGCGTCGACCAGCAAGATGGTGGACATCGCCGAGCAGAACGACGAGGTGATCTTCGGCACCGAGCGCGGCATCGTGGACCGGCTGAAGGCGCGCTTCCCGGAGAAGACGCTGATCCCGCTCTCGGGCGCGGCGATCTGCGGGAACATGAAGGTGAACACGCTGGCCAAGCTGGCCTGGTGCCTGGACCACGAGCAGCACGAGGTGGTCCTCGACGAGGACGTGCGCGTCCGCGCCGAGCGCTCGCTGCGCCGCATGCTGGACCTTTCCGGCGGCTGGCGCGCGCCCACCGAGCAGGAGGCGGCGCTGGAGGATGACAGCGTTCGCAAGGGCGGCTGCGGCTGCGCGTAAGACGGCGGCGGCGACCTTGGCCGCACTGCTGATGACGCAATGGATGGGCGCAATCGGCAGATGGAAAATCGAAGGGGCGCTGGAGAGATCCGGCGCCCCTTCGATGTGCTGGCGCCTCCGCTTCCCCCTGAATGGAATTCAAGGGCAACAACAGCACAAAGTCCCTTCGGGACTGCTGTCATGCATTCGGGCGGTGAGCTGAGATCATTGCAAGGCGGCCAGGGCGCAGGCAGGAGCGCAAATCTCGCCCAGCTACCTCTTCCGGTACGGGAGAGGTGGACGGCCTCGGCCGGCCGGAGAGGGCGCGATGCCGCGGAGGCGAGGCGCCACTTCTCTCGCGCTGGAGGGCGCGCACGTTGCCGGTGGCGCGCGCGATGCGCATCATCATCTCCGCCAACCTGTTGCAACTCGGGCGGAGACGATGAGGAGACGGAAGAAACGCGACGCGCCGCCGCCGCTCACGCTCACGCTGCTCGACGACACCTTCGCGGTCTCGCGCCTCCCCGCGGACGCGGTCGTGCCGGTGTGGGCGTGGACGGGCGAGGTCGCGTGCGTCACCCGCACCCGCGACGAGCTGTCCATCGTCTGCCGCGCCGACCTGGTGCCGGCGGAGGTGCTGACGGAGACCGGGTGGCGCTGCCTGCGCGTGAAAGGGCCGCTCTCCTTCGCGCTCACCGGCGTGTTCGCGCGCATCGCGCAGCCGCTGGCCAACGCCGGCATCAGCCTGTTCGCGGTGATGACCTACGACACCGACTACGTGATGGTGAAGCAGGCCCAGCTCGCCGAGGCCGTCCACGCGCTGATGGCGGCCGGCCACACCGTGGAGGCGCGTCTCGACCGGCCCGCGATGCTCGGCCGCCCTGCCTGAATCCCCAGATCGATCCTTCGCAATACCCCGGAATTTCGATCCGGTGGCCGAAATACCATCTCTTCGCTCTGAAGTTGTGTAGCAGTTCCATCGATCCGTAAATCCTGATGCCGCTGGGAATCGCGTCCGGGCGGCGTTGGACGTCTGGAGCAGTTGCCACCGGCGGGCGGGGATGCGAAGTTTGTTCATCCCCCACCCCCATCGCACGCCCTGGAGAGCCCCATGGCCGAAGAGCTGCTGCCCGTCGGCGCCGAAGCGCCCGACTTCGAAGCCCCGACCACCGACGGCGGAACGGTAAAGCTGGCGCACTTCCGCGGCACCCGCTCGGTCCTGCTCATGTTCTATCCCAAGGACGACACGCCGGGGTGCACGCGGCAGATGTGCACCGCGCGCGACGAGGGCGCCGAGTACGAGGCCGCCGGCGTCCGCCGCTTCGGGGTGAACCCGGGCTCGCTGGAGAGCCACCGCAAGTTCGCCGACAAGTACATGCTGGACTTTCCGCTGATCGTGGACGAGCACGGCGACATCGCCCGCGCGTTCGGGGTGCTGAAGGAGAACGGCGGCGTGGCCCGCGCCACCTTCCTCATCGACCGCGACGGGCGCGTGGCCTTTTCGGCCCCGGGCGCGCACGGGGCCGAGGAGGTCCTGGGAGCCGTGCGTGGGTGACGCGAGAAGGGGCGACGTGGTCGTCCGCGGCTTCACCGGCGGGGTGTTCGCGGAGAACACCTACCTGCTGAGCTGCGCGGCCACGAACGCGGGGATCCTGGTCGATCCCGGCGCAGCCACCGCGCAGGCGCTGGCCGAAGCGAAGCGCCACGGGATCGAGATTGGGGCCATCGTGCTGACGCACGCGCACATCGACCACGTGGAGGGGATCCCGCTGGCGCGCGTGGAGACCGGCGCGCCGATCTGGCTGCACGACGCCGACCGCGAGCTGTACCAGGCCGCGCCGATGCAGGCGCAGTGGTTCGGGCTGCGGATGGACCCGCTCCCCCCGGTGGACCACGCGCTGGTGGTGGGCGAGACGGTGCGCTTCGGCGAGTGCGAGCTGGAGATCCGCTTCGCGCCGGGGCACGCGCCGGGGCACGTGATCCTGGTGGGCGACGGGGTGGCGATGGTGGGCGACGTGGTGTTCGCCGGCTCCATCGGCCGCACGGACCTGCCGGGCGGGGACCTGGCCACGCTGATGCGCTCGATCCGCGAGCAGGTGCTGACGCTGCCGGACGCGACCACGCTCCACACCGGCCACGGCCCGGACACCACCGTGGGCCACGAGCGCGCGACGAACCCGTTCATCATCGGCGACTACGGGGGATCGCAGTTCGCCTGAAACGGCGGGGGTGACGGGAGATGGAGAGCCGCGGGGGAGATGGTGTCCTCCGCGGCTCTTTGCATTCTCGCCGGGAGGGATGAATTCCTATGAAGGCGAATGAGTTCTCCTGAAGGCGAATGAATTCGCGGCAACAACGGCCCGAAGTCCGCTTTCGCGGACTCCCCGTCCGGCATCCCCGCGCTACTGCTGCGTTGTCGCATGCTGCCGACCGTATCAACCGTCGTTGGCGAGGAGGGCGCGGACGGCGGCCTGCCCCCACCCCCCATCCCCTGTCCCCTGTCCCCTGTCCTCTGTATCTTCCCGCCCTTTCCCGGACCGGAGCCGATACGTTGCGCGAGCCCAGGCGCATCGCCGTTTTCGCGAGCGGCGGGGGGACCAATCTCCAGGCCCTGATCGACCACTTCAACCCCGCGCCGGCGCCGGCCGCGCGGGTGGAGCTCGTGGTCGCCAGCCGCGCGGGGATCGGCGCGCTGGAGCGGGCCGCGCGCTCCGGCATCGCGTTCGTCGTGCTGGACGCGCGGGAGATCGGGGGCGGCGAGGCGGCCGCGCGGATGCTGGCGGAGCTGGAGCGGCACCGCATCGACCTGATCGTGCTGGCGGGATGGCTGCAGCTGGTGCCGCTGGAGGTGGTGGAGCTCTTCCACGGGCGGATGCTGAACATCCACCCCGCGCTCCTTCCGGGCTTCGGCGGGAAGGGGATGTACGGGATGCGCGTGCACCGCGCGGTGATCGAGTCCGGCGTGCGCGTCTCCGGCGCCACCGTGCACCTGGTGAGCGACCGCTACGACGAGGGGCGGATCGTCGCCCAGTGGCCCGTTCCCGTGCTTCCTGGCGACACGCCCGAGGCGCTGGCCGCGCGCGTCCTGGCCGTGGAGCACCGCATCCTCCCCCTCGCCGTCGAGGCGGTCGCGAGGGGAAGCGACGCGCCGCCGCACGTGGCCGGGCCGGTGTGCTTCGATCTGCTCGACGCCCCCGCGCCGCCCGAGCAGTCCATCCGCGTCACGATGGGGGCGATGCCGGCGGACGGCTGATACTGGATCTGGCAATCACCTGTGCATTACAAACGCCACCGAGAGACGTCATCCTGAGTCGAACACCGCGCTTCGCGCGACCACGATGGATGAAAGGGGGAGGCGTCCTCCAGAGCGGAACCGGCTGCCGAGCCGAACAGCCTCGCGCAGTTTGCGAGGCTTCCCGTAGTTGTTGCTGCGACTTTAGTCGCCGGTGAGGGGCAAGGCCGCGAACTTTCTATTCAGGCCGGCCACACCGTCGTTGTCCTCCGCACGAGCGGTTGAAGGCCGAAGGATCTATCGGAGAGGTCGCACGTGCGCTTCCGGATTGCACAATCGGTCTCTGCATGCAGTATGAGATGGGCTCGATCGCGGGCGCGGAATCATTCTGCGACGACGGGCCGCATCTCCCTGCAATCGTGTGCCTTACATCATCTCTTCTGAACTCGCTTCTCGGTCGGTCGAAATGCCCAGGGCGCTGCTGAGCGTATCGGACAAGACGGGGCTGGTGGACTTCGCGCGCACGCTGCTGGAGCGCGGCTGGACGCTGCTTTCCACCGGCGGCACCGCGCGCGCGCTGCGCGACGCCGGCATCCCGGCGATGGAGGTGAGCGACGCCACCGGCCACCCGGAGATGATGGACGGCCGCGTGAAGACGCTGCACCCCGCGGTGCACGCCGGCCTCCTCGCGCGCCGCGCGAACGACGACGACATGGCGCAGATGCGGGCGCAGGGGTACGCGCCCATCGACCTGGTGGCCGTGAACCTCTACCCCTTCCGCGAGACGGTCGCTCGGCCGGGCGTGACGGTGGACGAGGCGATCGAGAACATCGACATCGGCGGGCCGTCGATGCTGCGCTCCGCGGCCAAGAACCACGAGAGCGTCTGGGTCGTCGTCGACCCGGCCGATTACGGCCGCGTGCTGGCCGGGCTGGACGCGGAGGACGAGGAGGCGCGCGCGCTCCGCCGCGAGCTGGCGGTGAAGGTGTACGCGCACACCTCGGCGTACGACGCCGCGATCACCGCGTACCTGGGCGGGGTGGGGAAGACGGCGCCCGCCGCGCCCGCGCTGCCGGACGCGATGGAACTGCGGCTGGAGAAGGTGCAGGACCTTCGCTACGGCGAGAACCCGGACCAGCCGGCCGCGTTCTACCGCGAATCGTCCGCCACGGGCGGCCTCCCGGCGATGCGGCAGCTGCACGGCAAGGAGCTGTCGTTCAACAACCTGATTGACGTCGACGCGGCGCTGCTGGCCGTCTCCGCGTGGGAGGGCTCGGGGCTGGCGGCGTGCGCGATCATCAAGCACACCACGCCGTGCGGCATCGCCGTGGGCGCGGACCCGGCGGAGGCGTACCGCAAGGCGCTGTCGACGGATCCCACCAGCGCGTTCGGCTCGGTGATCGCCTTCAACAGCGCGGTGACGGAGCAGGCCGCCGCCCTCCTGCGCCCCAACTTCGTGGAGGCGATCGTCGCCCCGTCGTTCCACCCGGCCGCGCTGAAGCTGCTGGCGGAGAAGAAGAACCTGCGCCTCATCACCCTCCCCACGGCGGATTCGGGGGATGAGCTGGACTTCAAGCGCGTCCGCGGCGGCTTCGTGGCGCAGGCGCGGCTGGCGATGCGCTTTCCCGAGAACGGCTGGCGGGTGGTGACGAAGCGCGCGCCGAGCGCGGAGGAGATGGACGACCTGCGCTTCGCCTGGCGCGCGGTGGCGACAGTGAAGTCCAACGCCATCCTGCTGGCGCGCGGCGGGATGGCGCTGGGGATCGGGGCGGGGCAGATGAGCCGCGTGGACAGCTCGCGCATCGCGGTGATGAAGGCGCGCGACAACGGCTTCGACCTGGCCGGCGCCGCGCTGGCCTCCGACGCGTTCTTCCCCTTCCGCGACGGCGTGGACACCGCGGCCGGGGCGGGCGTGCGCTCCATCATCCAGCCCGGCGGCTCCGTCCGCGACGAGGAGACCATCGCCGCCGCGGACGAGCACGGGATCGCGATGGTGTTCACCGGCCGCCGTCTCTTCCGCCATTGAGATGAGATGAGGACGATGCGATCGACCGCCGCCGTCCTTCTCCTCGCCCTCTCCGCGTGCACGCGCTGGGGAAGCGCGCAGTCCGGCATCTTCCGCGAGATCACGATCGGCGACGGCAGCCAGGAGCTGAAGCTCGGCGCGCCGATTCGCGACGACGTTCAGCCGCTGCTGGTGGCCGCCGGCAAGGACACGTACCGCGTGCGGCCGGGGATGTACGGCGGCGCGGACTCCATCACCGTGTCCACGCGCCCGGACGGCACCGTGCGCTGCATCGCGTTCGCGTACGGGCCCGGCGAATCGTACGACTTCATCGTCGCCGGGTACGAGCAGGACCTGGGCGCGCCCGCCACCCGCTTCACCTCGCCCGACAGCCTGCGCCAGATCACGGAGTGGCACGATGCGCGGACGGCGTTCGTCGTGACCCGCGAGGGCGGACGGGTGTCGTCCATGCTCTGCGAGCCGGACCGCATCGAAGGCGGGCAGAAACCCGCGGTCACCGTGGGCGGAGCCAATCCCGCCAGGGGCTGAACGCCTTCCGAGATCCACATCCCTCCGGATTCCTCACCGAGCCCTGTCCCCCGGATGGGACAGCGGGATGCGAAAGGGCGGACCTCGGTCCGCCCTTTCGCCGTTGTTGTGCATCGCCGCGCGGGCGAACACATTCCGAGCGCTTCCTTCCGATCTCTCCGGCGCGGGCGAATCTCCCCGCCACCTCCACCCATCTCCGCACCGCATCCATGACCGGCTTCGTCCAGAGGCTCCTGCACCGCACCGGCGTGCACCTCGCCCGTTATCCGCTGCGCTCCGAGTACGAGAACGTGCTGCACGACTTCCTGGCCGGCTTCGGCGTGGGGTGCGTGCTGGACGTGGGCGCGAACGTGGGCCGCTTCGGGCTGGCGCTGCGCCGGCTGGGGTACGGTGGACGGATCGCGTCGTTCGAGCCCGTCGCGGCCACCTTCGAGCGGCTGCGGGCGCGCGCGGCCGGCGACCCGCGCTGGGAGGCGCACCGCATGGCGCTGGGCCTAGTGGACGGCGAGGCGGAGATCCGCACCTTTCCCGGCCACGAGAACGCCACGCTCGCGCGCCTGGGCGACTTCGCGCGCGAGTGGCTGCCCTCCGCGCTGAAGGACGAGGGCTCCGAGCGCGTACCGGTCCGCCGCCTCGACACGCTGCTCGCGGACGGGACGGTCGAGCTGGACGCGCCGGCGTTCCTGAAAGTCGACGCGGAGGGGTTCGACTGGCAGGTGATCGAGGGCGCCGGCTCGCGCGTGGAAGGCTTCGTGGGATTGCAGATGGAGATGATGGTGCAGCCGATGTGGCCCGACGCGCTGCCGTTCGGCGCCTCGGTCACGCGGCTGGCGGAGATGGGATTCGAGCCGGTCGCATTCTCCGTGGCCAACCGCGCGCGCTTCTCGGCGATCGTGGTCGACGGCCTGTTCCGCAACGCGCGCTTCGCCCCCGACCCCGCCCGTGCCGCGGAGATGTGGAATCCCGCGGGGATGGGACTGTCGCCACAGGTGTGGACGCATCCGGCCGATGCCGAGCCCTCCAGCCGCGACAGCGCCGGCGCATCCTGGACCGCGTAGGGCGGGGGCGGCCGTCGCTTGCACAATGTCCCGTTCAGTGCCGCGATTCTTCACATCCGTTTACATTGGGGGACGAATCGGCTTCTCCGCAGTGACTCCCGATCCCCATCCAAGCGATGCGCAGAATCTTCCTCATCGCCCTCGCCGCCGTGCCGCTGTGCGCGACCGCCGCGGCCGCGCAGCAGGGCTCCACGCCGATGCAGCAGGGCAATCGCGTCATCGAGTTCCGCGCTGACGTCGGCATGTCCGAAGACACGCTGGCGTTCGCGCCGGAGCTGGTGTGGAGCATGGTGCCGCACGTCTTCAACGAGCTGGGGCTCCCCGCCACCGAGAGCGCCGACAGCACCGACCACGCGTTCCTCACTCCGTACCTGGAGGTGCGCGGGCAGCTCTTCGGCCGCCGCAACCACGACTTCTTCCAGTGCCAGGACAACGGATTCGGGATGGAGCTGGCGGACAACGCCAACATGATCATCGCCATGCTCATGCGGGTGGTGCCCGCGGGCGACGGGCGCACGATCCTGCGCACGCAGGTGGACGGCCACGCCCGCCGCCGCGACATCGCCACCAACGTGGTCGACTGCGCCTCCACCGGCGTCCTCGAGAAGGCGCTCGCCGAGATGGTCACCCAGCGCCTGCGCGAGATGCCGACGGCAGCGGCGCCGTGAGCGGCCACGCGAGGGCATGGGGCGGGAGGGCGGCTGCGAGGCCGCCCTCTTTTTCTGAATCGAGGGAAGATGGACAGTCCTGTGGGCACCCGTTACCTTGTGAAGAATCTCAAACAGGAGCCGGGAGATGACTCAGCCGCTTCAGGATGAAGATGAAGATCCCGCCGAGGTCGAGCGTGCGTGGGATGACGAGATCCTTCGCCGCGTCGCCGAGCTCGAAGCCGGCACGGCTGAGTTGATCCCGGCCGAAGAAGTCTTCGCCGAACTTCGCGTCCGTTCCCGCCGGTTCGCGGCTGCTGGTGGTGATGATGAGCCAGCATAGCGATCCTACGCTTGACCGCATCCGGCAGGTGCGGCACGAGATTTCGGAGGCTGTCGGCCACGATCCCCATCGGCTGGTCGAGTACTACATGCGGCTGCAGGAGCAGCATCGCAACCGGCTCGTGGATACAGCTGAAATCCCTCCCCCAGCGAAGTCCGCGGCCTGATCACCCGGAAAACCGCCGACGAACGCGCGCGCAGCGAATCCCTGCGCGCGCGTTCGTCGCGTCCGATCGATTCGAATCCCGGCCCCGTCAGATCCGCGCGCGGTTGCACGTTTGACGGAATCCGGCCGCCGGGGTACTTTGCGGCTTCCACCCCCGGACGGACCTGAGAGCTTGCGCGGACTGATCTTCGACCCCTTCGCCGGGATCAGCGGCGACATGACGGTGGGCGCCCTGCTGGACTTGGGGCTCCCGCTGGAGTGGCTGCAGTCCTTCGTCGCGTCGCTGAACCTGGGCGACGTGCGCGTGGGCGCCGAGCGCGTGAACCGCAAGGGAATCGCCGCCACGCGCCTGCTGCTGGAGCTGCCGCACGAGCACGCCCATCGCCATCTGCACCACGTGGTGAAGATCATCGAGGGCACCGGCGTGGCTCCCGAGGTGCGCGACCGCGCGGTGCACGCCTTCACCCTGCTGGCGCAGTCCGAGGCCGAGGTGCACGGGACGACCGTGGAGCGCGTGCACTTCCACGAGGTGGGCGCAGTGGACGCCATCGTCGACATCCTCTCCGCCGTCGCGGGGTGCGCGGAACTGGGCGTGACCGAATACTACACGCGCCCGGTGGCGCTGGGCCGCGGCTGGGTGGACATGGCGCACGGGCACTTTCCCGTGCCCCCGCCGGCGGTGCTCAAGTTGTTGAACGGCATCGAGGTAACGGACCCATCGTTCGAGGGCGAGTGTACCACGCCGACCGGTGCCGCCCTGATCGCCGCGCTCACCGGCGGCCGCGCCGCGCCCGCCGCGTACACCCCGCTGGCCAGCGGCTTCGGTGCCGGCACGCGCGACCCGCAGGACCGCCCCAACGTCCTCCGCCTGGTGCTCATCGAGCCGCGGGAAGCGGAGGGGGATGGAGATCAGGTGCTGGTCGTGCAGTGCGACGTGGACGACCTGCCGCCCGAGTACGTGCCGCCGCTGATGGAGGCGGTGCTGGCCGCCGGCGCGCTGGACTGCACCGTCACGCCGGTGGGGATGAAGAAGGGGCGCCCGGGCTTGCGGATCGAGGCGCTGGCGCAGCCGGCCACGCTGGACGCGGTGAGCGGCGCGCTCTTCCACGCCGGCTCGTCGATCGGCGTGCGCTGGTGGCCGGTGTCGCGCGCGGTGCTGCCGCGGCGGGTGGAGACCGTGACCTGGCGCGGCGAAGAGGTGCGGGTGAAGCGCTCGCGGCTCCCCGGCGGGGGCGAGCGGGCCAAGCCCGAGTTCGAGGACGTGGCGCGCGCCGCCGGGCGGCTGGGGATTTCCCCGCTGGCGGCGTACCGCGCCATGCTGTCGGAAGGCGTGGCGGCCGAGGGGTGAAGCCCCGCGGCCGCCCTCCCCTGTCCCCGTCCGCGCAAAGCGCGGGCGGGCGGAACACCAATCCCACGGAGGACACCCGATGAACACCCGGAACGGGCTGCGGCTGGCCCTGGGCGCCGCGGCGCTCGGCACCCTGCTGGCGAACGGCGGGGCGGTCGCGCAGGGGAACCGCGCCGGCGCCGCGTCGCTGCCGCAGGTGGCCTGCGCCAGCGGCGTGAAGGTGTCGGCCGCCGCGGCCGACGCGCAGGCGGTGATCAACCAGACCTACCTGCCGCGCAACGCCAACAACAAGCCGGCGCTCTTCCAGCAGGCGTACGACAAGGCCATGGCGGGCACGCAGGCCGACCCCAACAACCCGTTCAACTACTTCGTGGCGGCCAGCGCCTCGGCGGGGCTGAACCAGCCGGCTCGCGCCGACTCGCTGTACGCGCGCACCATCCAGCTCTGCCCCGAGTTCGCCAGCGAGGTGGAGCCGCAGCGCAAGACGCTGGGCGGGCAGGCGATGGAGTCGGCGCGCGTGGCCATCGCCGAGAAGCACGACACCGCGGCGGCCATCTCGCTCTGGCAGACGGCCTCGCAGCTGGACAGCACGCTGACCGACGCCTCGTTCTACGCGGCGTACTTCAGCGCGCGGCGCGGCAACCTGGCGGCGGCCATCCCGTCGTACCGCCGGCTGCTGGCGGGCCCGGCCCCGGCGGCCACCGACACCAACGCCATCGAGCGGCGCAACGTGGCGCTGGACGAGATCCTGGGCTACGCCGGCCAGCAGATCAACGACCAGAAGTACGCCGAGGCCGACGCCATGCTGCGCGACCTGCAGCGCATCGACCCCAACAACCGCAACGTGCTGTACTACCGCTCGCTGGCGCTGTACAAGATGGAGCGCTGGGGCGACCTGCTGCCCATCACCGAGAAGGTCACGCAGATCGACCCGCTGAACGAGAACGAGTGGCTGATCGCGTTCGCGGCGCACAAGGGGCTGGCCGACGCGGCCAAGGCGCAGAACAACACCACGGCCGAGCAGCAGCACCGCATGGCCGCCATCCGCCTGCAGAACCCCGATTCGCTGCAGGTGACGGTGGACCAGGTGGGGCTGGCCATCAGCGGCGGCAGCGTGACGCTGCGCGGGGTGGTGAAGGGCGCCGCCGCGCGCCCGGGCACCGCCATCAAGCTGGAGTTCACCCTGGCCGCCCCCACGGGCGACGTGGGAACGGGCACCGTGACGGTCGCCGCGCCGGCGCGCGGCCAGACGGCCAACTTCGAGCTCCCCGTCCAGGTCACCGCCTCGCCCACCACGTTCCGGTACCGATTGGTGCCATGACGCGCACAACGGCGTAGCGGACGAAGGGCGGCTCCCGGCGCGGGGGCCGCCCTTCGGCGTGAAGTGCGGAAGTGCGTGAGTGCGGAAGTGCGAGAGTGCGAGAGTGCGGAAGTGCGAGAGTGCGAGAGTGCGAGAGTGCGAGAGTGCGAGAGTGCGAGAGTGCGAGAGTGCGAGAGTGCGTGCGTGACGTGCGTGAAATGCGGCGGCGGTGTGGAAGCGGGAGTGCGTGAGTGCGTTGGCTCGATGCGGGATGGGATTTCTGCGGGTCGGAAAGATCCGAAAATGCGAGTGAACTCGCGGCTACAACGGCACGCAGTCCGCCTGCGCGGACATCACATCCGTGCGTCCGCGGGTTCGGTGCGCGTGGATGGGGTCCGATGTCCTGAGCCGCATCGCCAAACGAATCCCCGCACTCACGCACTCACGCACTTCCGCACTTCCTTTCTTCCCCCCGCACGCATCTTGCGCAAACCCCGCTCGCGGCGAACGTTTTCCCCGCGCGAGCACGATCGAACCGAAAAGCGGACCGGAGCCCCTCATTTGTCCGAGATTACCGAAGCGACCTACACCTGCCCGCGCTGCGACGCGGAGTACACCAGCGGCGACGACGCCTGCCCCCTCTGCGGCGCCATTCGCGAGGGCGAGGTGCCGTGCGACGACGATCCGGGGCGCATGGCGCACTCGCGCTGCGTGATCTGCGGCCGCGCCGTCTGCGGCGACCGCCCCGAGGGGCGCCAGGCCGCGCTCTGCCCCGACCACCGCGACATCCCGGTGATCGAGGGGTTCGCGCAGGTCTACACCAACAGCAACGAGTTCGCGGCGCAGCTGGTGGTGGAGAACCTGCGAGCCGAGGGGCTGGACGCGACGCTCTTCTCGCAGTCCGACCGCTCCTTCCCCATGGACCTGGGCGAGCTGAGCATCGCCCGCGTGCTGGTGCCGACCTTCCAGTACGAGCAGGCGCTGCAGATCATCCGCGAGTACATGGACACCGAGGGCGAGGTGACCTTCGCCTGCCCCAGCTGCGGCGACGTGTACGAGCCCGGCCAGGAGACCTGCACCAACTGCGGCGCGCAGCTGGTCGGCTGAAGCACAGGGCCCCCCGCGCGGGCCGGCGGGCGAGCGGTTCCCAGCGGGGCCGCTCGTTCGTTTGAAGAGTGCGAAAGTGCGAGAGTGCGAGAGTAACAACTCGGCACTCAGCACTCAGCACTCAGCACTTCGCACTTAGGACTTAGGACTTAGGACTTAGGACTTAGCACTCGGGACTCCCCGGTTTGGTGAATCGTCAATCCATCAGGACAGGCAAGTGAAGCTACCCGTGGTGGCCGTCGTGGGGCGGCCGAACGTCGGAAAGTCCACCTTCTTCAACCGCGTGCTGGGCCAGCGCCTCGCCATCGTCGAGGACCGGCCCGGGGTGACGCGCGACCGCAACTTCGCCCGCGCGGAGTGGGCCGGGCGCCAGTTCTACCTGGTCGACACCGGCGGGATGGTGGAGGGGAGCGACGAGCCGATGGACCGGCTGATCCGCGACCAGGTGATGGCGGCCATCGGCGAGGCCGACGTGCTGGTGCTGATCACCGACGGCAAGGCCGGGCCGCACCCGCTGGACTACGCCATCGCCGAGCGCCTGCGCCGCGCCGCCAAGCCCACGCTCCTGCTGGTGAACAAGGTCGACAACCTGGGCTCGGCCAACGCCACGCAGCACCACGACTTCTGGGACATGGGCCTGGGCGAGCCGTACCCCGTCTCCTCCACCAGCGGCAAGGGGAGCGGCGACGTGCTGGACCAGATCGTGGCCCACCTCCCCGAGGTCGAGGGCGAGGAGGAGGAGTCGCTGCGCGTGGCGGTCATCGGCAAGCCCAACGTGGGCAAGTCGTCGTTCGTCAACCGCCTGCTGGGCGAGGAGCGGCTGGTGGTCAGCGACGTGGCGGGGACCACGCGCGACGCCATCGACACCCCCATGCAGTACAAGGGGAAGCGGCTCATCTTCATCGACACCGCCGGCCTCCGCCGCCAGTCGAAGATCGGCGAGGGGGTGGAGTTCTACTCGGCCATCCGCACCGAGCGGGCGATCGAGCGCGCCGACGTGTGCCTGCTGCTGCTGGACGCCACCTCCGGACCGATCTCCGTGCAGGACCTGAAGGTCGCGGAGAAGGCGTGGGACGCCGGGTGCGGGCTGATCCTGGTGGTCAGCAAGTGGGACCTGGTGGAGAAGGAGACGATGACGGCGCCGCAGTTCGAGAAGGAGATCCGCGACCGCGCGCCGTTCCTGAAGTGGGTGCCCATCCTCTTCACCAGCGCGGTGACGGGGCAGCGCGTGCACCGCGTGCTGGAGCTGATCGTGGAGGTGCAGGAGCAGCGGATGCGCCGCATCGCCACGCACGAGGTGAACGAGGTGATGCGGGCGCTGGTCACCCGCGCCAAGCCGCCGGCGTACATGAACCACCCGGTGAAGCTGCTGTACGCCACGCAGGTGGCTGTCGCGCCGCCCACGTTCGTGATCTTCAGCAACCACCCGGACGCGATCGCGGAGAGCTACCAGCGCTACATCCAGAACGGCTTCCGCGACGCATGGGGATTCAACGGCGTGCCGCTGCGCATCAACCTCCGCCAGCGCGGCGAGGACGAGGAGTAGCGCGCTCTCCGCGGGAGATGCGGGCGCTGGGGCGGGGGAATGGCTTCAGGGTCCGGCGCGGGCCGGTGAATGGAATTCACCGGCAACAACCGCACGAAGTCCCTGCGGGACTGCGGCCGAGGCATCCCGGCGCTGAATCCGCATTGGTGCGGCCGCGGGGATGCTTGACTCGCGCGCCGAAGGTGAGGCTCGCGCCGGGATGTCCGCGAAGGCGGACTGCGCGCCGTTGTAGCCGCGAGTTCACTCGCATTTTCTCGCACCAACGCCTGAGGGCGCGGTCCTCGATCTGCAGGACTCGACCACCCCGACCCTGACCGACACCGCCGGATGACCCGTCCGCTCCTGTTCGTGCTGCTCGCCTACCTGTGGGGCGCGATCCCGGCCAGCTGGATCGCGGGGAAGATGCGCGGCATCGACCTGCGCCGGCACGGCAGCGGCAACCTGGGCGCCACCAACACCTTCCGCGTGCTGGGCGCGAAGGTCGCCGCGCCGGTGATGGTGTTCGACATCCTCAAGGGCCTTCTCCCCGTCGTCCTCTTCAGCCAGTGGGACGGTTCGGCGGACTGGCGCTGGGAGCTGGCGTACGGCGCCGCGGCCATCGTGGGCCACGTCTTCTCCATCTACATGCGCTTCAGGGGCGGCAAGGGCGTGGCCACCTCGGCGGGGGTGATGCTGGCCGAGGCGCCGGTCGCGCTGGGTGTCGGCCTGGTCATCTGGCTGGTCGTTCTCCGTACCACGCGGATGGTTTCGGCGGCCTCGATCGCGGCGGCGCTGGCGGTGCTCGGGCTGCTCTTCGTCACCCCCGTCCGCCCGGAGATGCGCATCCTGGGGTGCGCTGTCTGTCTCTTCGTCATCTTCGCGCACCGGGCCAACATCCAGCGCATCCGGAACGGCACCGAGTCGCGCTTCGGCGAGGGGAGCAGGGCGGACGAGGCCACCGTGGGCGCCGCCGCCGTCACCGCGGACGGAGAGGAGGCGCGATGAGCGGGCGTGCCGCCGTGATCGGCGCCGGGAGCTGGGGAACGGCGCTGGCCAACCTGCTGGCCAAGAAGGGTACGGAGACCGTTCTCTGGAGCTACGAGGCCGACGTGGCCGCTACGGTGAACGCCGACCACGCCAACCCGCGCTACCTGGAGGGCGTCGCGCTGGCCCCCTCGCTCCGCGCGACGGGGGAGATGGCCGAGGCGCTGGCGGGCGCGGACCTGGTCGTCTCCGTCTCGCCCTCGCACGTGGTGCGGCGGGTGATGGGGGATGCGGCGCGCTTCATCGAGCCCGGCGCGGTGGTGGTCAGCGCCAGCAAGGGGATCGAGAACGAGTCGCTGATGACGATGGACGAGGTGCTCGCCGAGGTCCTCGCGGGCGCCGGCGCCGCCGGGTGCGCCTACCTCTCCGGCCCCAGCTTCGCGCTGGAGGTGGGGATGGAGCACCCGACCGCCGTGACCATCGCGGCCACGAGCGAGGAGGTGGCGCGGCGCGCCCAGGAGGCGTTCCAGACGCGCTATTTCCGCGTGTACACCAGCACCGACGTGCGCGGGGTGGAGCTGGGCGGCTCGCTGAAGAACGTGATCGCCATCGCCGCGGGGGTGGTGGACGGGCTGGGGTTCGGCAACAACTCGCGCGCGGCGCTCATCACCCGCGGGCTGGCCGAGATCACGCGCCTGGGGGTGGCCGCCGGCGCCGACCCGCGCACCTTCGCGGGGCTGGCGGGGATGGGCGACCTGATCCTGACCTGCACCGGCGCGCTCAGCCGCAACCGCTCGGTGGGCGTGGAGCTGGGCCGCGGCCGCACGCTGGACGACATCCTGGGCGGGATGGTGCAGGTGGCCGAAGGCGTCCGCACCGCGAAGAGCGCGCACGGCCTGGCCCGCAAGCTGGGGATCGAGATGCCCATCGTCGACACGATGCACGCGATCCTCTTCGAGGGGCTGGACCCGCGCGAGGCCGTGACCACGCTGATGCTGCGCGAGCCCAAGGCGGAGGTGTGGGGGTAGGGCGGAAGGGCGAATGAATTCGCGGCAACAACGGCCCGAAGTCCGCCTTCGCGGACTCGCGGCCGCGACATCCGGGCGGCGGTGACGGCACGGGAGCAGGTGAAAAAAAGGGAGGAGCCCGCGCGGGCTCCTCCCTTTTTTCACCTCTGGCAACGCACGAGGGCGAGACCGGAGGGGCTACTGAACGGCGCAGATCTCCTGCCGGATCTGCCTGGGGTCGGTGGGGCACTGGTTGGGGTCGGTCACCATCACCCACAGGTACCCGGTCGAGGTGGCCCCGGATGCATCGGTGGCCACCACCTGGAGCTGGAAGGCGCTGAAGTCGGCGTAGCCGCTGTACGACGGGCCGGTTCCCACCACCTGCCCGTCGCGGTACCAGGTGTACGTGAACGGGGGCTGGCCCCCGGTGGTGGTGGCCGCCCAGTACGCGTAGTCACCCGGCGCCACGCTCGACGGGCCCGAGATCCCCACCGCCAGCGGACGCTGATAGGTCAGGGCCGCGTACGCGTTCACCACGCGGTTCGGGCCCTCGGCCGTGTTCACGAGACGTTCCCAGACCTGCGACACCGTCTCGTTCGGGTAGTACGAACGGATCAGCCCCACGATCCCGGCGACGTTGGCGGTGGCGGCGGAGGTGCCGCCCGTCTCGGTGTAGATGCTGGGGGAGCCGGCGTCGCAGGTGTACTGCTGATAACACGTCGCCCCCATCGTCGCTCCGCCGGCGAAGCCGGAGACGTCGCGCGCCGCGGTGCTGTACACGTTGTTTCCGGCCGCGTCCACCCCCGCGATTCCCATCACCACGTCGTAGGACGCGGGCTCCACGGCCGAGGCGCCCACGGTATTGCCCGTCGCCGCGACCAGGAACACGCCGTAGGTGTTGCGGGCGGTGGACAGCGCGCGGTACACGTCGCTGTTGAAGCTGCCGCTGAAGCTCATCGACAGGACGCTGAAGCGCCGGGCGGCCGCATAGTTCACCGCGCGGGCGAAATCGTCATCCTCGAGGCAGTACGAGCTGTTGCCGAAGATGTCGTCGTCGCAGTGCCCCGAGATGTGGGTGTTCCAGGCGATCTTCATGCTGTACGTGGTGGCGAACGGCGCGATCCCCACGTATCCGATGCCGTTGTCGTTCGAGGCCACCAGGCCCACCATCGCCGTGCCGTGGATGTTGTCGTCGTACGGCGAGCAGGCGCCGGAGTTGGCGCTTCCGCACAGGTCGTCGATGAAGCCCCTGGCGATGACCCCGTAGCTGCCGAAGTACTGGCCGTCGTCGTGGAAGGCGCCCGTGTACGTGCTCCGCGCCAGCCCGCTGTCGAGGATCCCGATCACGGCACCGCTGCCGCGGGTGAGGTCCCACGCCTGCGGGATCTTGTGCACGGTGTGCTTGGTGTCGATGGGATTGCTGCCGACGGGCGCGGCCTGGAGCCGAACGGGCCGCGCCCGGACGGCGCTGACGTAGTCCACGTTCGGGTGCCGCAGCAGCGCGTTCAGCGCGCCGAGCCGGGCCGGCTCTTCCAGGCGCACGATCAGCAGGGGAAGCGCGTCCATCCGCTCCACCGAGGCCACGCCCGAGTGCTCGAGCGCGTGGATGACCGCGTCCATCGACGCGCCGCGCACCTTGTCCGGCCCCAGCGTGTTGCGCCGCGCCGCTCCGGGCACGTCGGCCGGAAGGGCGATGGTCTCCCGGCCCGACGAGGGGAGATCCAGGAAGAACTGGGCGGAAGGGCGGGGTGTGCTGGTGTCCTTGATCCACACCAGCACCTTGCCGCCGGGACCGATCTCCTTCAGCGCCTGCGCGAACGCGGCCGGGTCGCCGGTGATGAGGTCGCCCCGCTCGGTGCGGAGCGTGGCCGGCGCCACGGCCGCCGACAGGTCCGGCGCGCTGCGCGGGTTGGAAGGAGCGATTTCGTCGCGGCAGGCGCCGAGCAGCAGCGCCGAGGCCACGGCAGGCACCGCGGCGGCCAGGCGCAGCCGGGTACGCCTGAACGCAGGAACACGAGAACGCATGGGGGTCTCCGGGTGGGGGAGAGTGAGTGAACCGCCGGATAGGGCGCACGAAGGTACCGGTTGACGCCTGATTTTGTCAAGGCGTCAATTGAACGATCCTCCTGATCAATGTCTTGTTCAATCCATTTGCAACTGATGGCGATAGAAGAGGTAATGGATCAGGCCCTCCCCTTGGTCCGGGCTGCCGGCGATTGTGGTTTGATTCGGCTCCCGATTTGGATCGGCCATTTACCGAGCCTGGACGAAGCTCCCCGGCCGGTGAGTGCCATCCCGCTCCGCGGCCGCTGTTGCCCATGGTCGGACGGAGCTAAGATCATGGCGCCCGCTCTGGCTGATGCGGGCGGCCGCGAATGGCGCCGGGAGAGTGGGTCGGCATCCAACGAACAGACTCGATGAAGCGTCCGCAGCGGGAGTTCTACTCAATCGGCGAGGTGTGCGAGCTGTTCGACCTGAAGCCGCACGTGCTGCGCTACTGGGAGACGCAGTTCCCCGCGCTCAGCCCGCCCAAGAACCGCGCCGGCAACCGCGTGTACCGCCAGCGCGACCTGGAGCTGATCGCCCTCATCCAGCACCTGGTGCGCGACGAGCGCTACACCATCGAGGGCGCCCGCGCGCGCATCGACGAGCTGAAGCAGGAGGGCGCCGCCGCCGACGTGGCCGGCGCCGCGCTGGAGAAGAGCTTCGTGCGCTCGCTGCGCGCCGAGCTGGAGGAGCTGCTGGAGATCCTGACCCCGCCGTCCGGTTGATAAGCCCCACCCCACCCGATACGTTGCCCGCCACGGACGCGTGAGGGATGCGCGCCCGAAGGGCCGGGACACCGCCGCGCGCACTCCGATGCCCTCCGACCGCATCGAAGCCCGGCGCGGCGGGGGCCCGGCGCCGTTGGGCACAGCTGTATCGTGCCCTACGGCGCGCGCAGCCCGGCCCGGAGCGCAGCGGAGGGACACGCCCAAACCCCGCTCCTTCCAGCACTTCCGCGTTACGCACCGATGCTGATTCTGTGCACGAACGACGACGGCTACCTGGCCCGCGGGCTGCGCGTGCTTTCCGGCGCGGCGCAGGCGCTGGGCGAGGTGCACGTGGTCGCGCCGGACCGCGAGCAGAGCGCCACCAGCCACTCGCTGACCATGCACGTGCCCATCCGCGAGCGCTCCGTCGGCGAGCGCACGCACTCGGTGAGCGGCACGCCCACGGACTGCGTGTTCCTGGCCGTGCAGGAGCTGCTGCCGCGCCGGCCGGACTTCGTGCTGAGCGGGGTGAACCACGGCATGAACATGGGCGAGGACGTGCTCTACTCCGGCACCGTGTCGGCGGCGATGGAGGCCACCGTGTTCGGCATTCCCGCGGTGGCGCTGAGCTACGCGGGGCGCACCGACGTGGAGCACCTGGAGGCGTACGGGCCGCTGCTGGAGCGGCTGCTGGCGCAGATCGTGTCGCACGACGGCTTTCCGCGCGAGACGCTGCTGAACGTGAACCTCCCGCCGATCTCCCCGTCCGACGTGAAGGGGGTGATGGTGACGCGGCTGGGGCGGCGCTCGTTCAGCGACTCGTACGTGCGCGGGACGGACCCCAGCGGGCGGCCGTACTACTGGATCGGCGGCGGCTCGATCGAGTGGGCTACCGAGGAAGGGACGGACTTCTTCGCGATCGACAACGGGTACATCTCGGTGACGCCGCTGCACCTGGACCTGACCAACCATGCGCTGATCGAGGGCGTGGGGGGATGGGGACTCTCGGTATGAGCGACCGCTTCACGGCGCAGCGGCGCGCGCTGATCAACCGCATGCAGGAGCGCGGGATCCGCGACCTGAACGTGCTGCGCGCCTTCGACCTGGTCCCCCGCCACCTCTTCGTTCCCCAGGCGGTCGGCCACCGCGCGTACGAGGATTCGCCGCTCCCCATCGGCTTCGGGCAGACGGCGTCGCAGCCGTCGCTGCAGGCGCTGTACATGCAGCTGCTCCAGATCGGCCGGAACGACCGGGTGCTGGAGATCGGCACCGGCTCGGGGTTCCAGACGGCGGTGCTGGCCCAGCTCGCCGACCGCGTCTACTCGGTCGAGCGCATCCGCGAGCTGTCGACGCGCGCGCGCGAGGTGCTGGACGGGATGCGCATCTCCAACGTGGCAATCCTGGTGGGCGACGGCACTATCGGCTGGAGCCGCTACGCGCCGTACGACGCCATCCTGGTGGCCGCCGGCGGCCCGGAGGTGCCCCAGCCGCTGCTGGACCAGCTCGCGGACGGCGGGCGGATGCTGGTCCCTGTCGGCACGCGCGAGTCGCAGCGCCTGGTCCTCGTCCACCGCCGCGGCGACTCGTTCCACTACGACGACGTGGCCGAGTGCACCTTCGTGCCGCTCCTCGGCCGCTTCGGCTGGGCGGACGAGCGCGTGGGCGGGTGATCGGGCGTCGCATCATCACCGGCAGGGGCGGCCTGGGCGTGGGTGGAAGGGTGGAAGGGTGGAAGGGGGTGGAAGGGCGATTGAAATCGCGGCAACAACGGCCCAAAGTCCGCCTTCGCGGACTCCCAGCCTCGGCATCTCCGCTCGATTCGAGCCAGTAGAATGCCTCCAAGATCGCCTCCCCACTCCGATGCCGAGCCGAACAGCCTCGCGCAGTTTGCGAGGCTTCCCG
>Ga0326721_10000110_pt1 | contig 43815 bp, 40 predicted proteins | sample SGPome_FD_203951 | JGI IMG/M metagenome (GOLD analysis project Ga0326721, IMG submission 203951) | Soil microbial communities from Southern Great Plains, Lamont, Oklahoma, United States - SGP_1_2016 | ecosystem: Engineered > Artificial ecosystem > Soil microcosm > Unclassified | place: USA...
AACAGCGTTTCCAGCTCCTCCTGCGACTGCGCAATCGCGGGAAAGCGTTCGCTCATCGGCCAACTCCGGTTGAGGTTGGCTCACAAAGATAAGCTAAGTGAACAATCCGTCAAGGGAATTGGTATGACCCCCAAGCATCGCAGGGTCTCACGCGGAGACGCGGAGACGCAGAGGAACTCCGTGCGGCGATGAGTTCTCTGCGTCTCCGCGTGAGATTGCGGTTAAGAAAGCGTGACACTCACGGCGGCGGCGGCTCCACGTGCGCGTTGCGGCGCGTGAGGCGCACCACGGTGCTGTCGCCCTTGCGCGCGGTGACGGGCACCTGCCACTCGAGCACCGCGTCCGGCAGCACGTAGCGCGACACCGCCCACCATTTCCCCGCGTCCACGCCGAAGCTGGCGCGGCCGGAGGTGTCGGTGGTGTCGGCGTGCTCGTCGCCGCTCCCCTTCACCGCCTCCTGGAAATCCTTGTCCACGTCGTGCAGCCACCTGTCGCGCGCGCGCCGGATGCTGTCGATCTGCGCGAGCAGCGCGCGGCGCTCGGCCTCGATCCTGCCTGTGGCGGTGTCGCCCCTCGCCTTGACGGCCGCTTCCTCGGCCTGCAAAGTGCGCAGGCGCTGCACCGAGGCGCCCGGGATCTTCGGCTCGGGCGTTCCGCTTTCGGTGGCGATTGAATCGAGCACGGCCTGGCGGTCGTACGGAAGCAGGCGGACGGGAAGGTCGCCCACGGGCTGGCCGTCGAGCGAGGCGCGCACCACCACGTTGTCGCCGCCGCCGCACGCACCGGCCGCGAGCAGGGCTGCCACCCACACGGATCGCTTCATCGCGAGTCTGAACCTGACGGGTCTGGAGGCTGGACTGAACCGGAGCACCGAACGTACCGGCGCCCCACGCGGCGCACAACGCATGCGAATCGCGCGCCGCCGGGGCCGGACCGCGCTCGCCGCGGCCATCGCCATCGCGGGCGTCGGCCTGCGCGCGCCTGCGGCCGCGCAGGGGCTGCAGCTGCCGCAGCCGGTGGGGTACGTGAACGACTTCGCCAACATCATCACCCCCGCCTACCGCGACAGCATCGACGCGGTGGTGCAGGACGTGGTGCAGAAGAGCGGCGGCGAGATCGTGGTGGTCACCCTTCCCTCGCTGCAGGGGCGCAGCCGCGACGAGGTGGCGCTGCAGATCGGGCGCGAGTGGAAGATCGGGCAGAAGGGCGGCCCCACCGACCGCAACCGCAACACGGGCACGGTGGTGCTGGTTTCCACGCAGGACCGCGAGTGGAAGGTGGAGACCGGCACCAACACCATGACCTTCATCCCCGCGGCCGAGGCCACCCGCCTGGGCCGCGAGCTGATGGTCCCCGAGCTCCGGGCCGGGAACGCGGGGCGCGGCATCTACCTGCTTGTCTCCGCGCTGGCGCAGGCGTACGCCGAGCACTTCGGCTTCCAGCTCTCGCCGGTGGTGGCCACGCCGGCGCCGCAGGCGGAGCGAGATCCGTACGCGGGCCAGCCGAGCGGCGAGTCGGGTGCCACCTTCTGGTTCACCATCGCCCTGATCGTCGTCTTCTTCGTCCTGTCGGGGATGGGCGGGCGGCGGCGCGGGTGCGGCGGCGGCGGGTGCATCCCCATCTTCCTCCCGTTCCCCATGGGCGGCGGCGGACGGCGCGGCGGCGGCTGGGGCGGCGGGGGATGGGGAGGCGGCGGCGGATTCGGGGGCGGCGGCGGGGGCGGGTTCGGGGGATTCGGGGGCGGCGGCGGGTTCAGCGGGGGCGGAGGAGGAGGCAGCTGGTGAGCACCCGAACCGGAGCGAGCATGGGGAAGGAAACCGAGCGGGCGCAGGCGTTCGCGCGCGACCTGGCGTCCGCGTACGGTGACGCGCTGCGCGGGGTGGTGCTGTACGGATCGGCCGCGCGCGGCGAGTACCGCGACGGGGTGAGCGACCTGAACCTGCTGGTGCTGCTGGCCGACACGCGCGCCGCCACGCTGCGCCGCGGCACGGCGCTGGCGCGCGCCTGGGCGGCGGAGAACAATCCGCCGCCGCTGGTGATGAGCGAGGCGGAGTTCCGCGACAGCGTGGACACCTTTCCCATCGAGCTCTCCGACATCCGCGACGCGCACGTGCTGCTGCACGGCGCCGACCCGTTCGCGGGGCTGCAGATCCGCCCGGCGGACCTGCGGCTGCAATTGGAGCGCGAGCTGAAGGGGGCGCAGATCCGGCTGCGCACGCACTACCTCACCCAGTCGGGCGAGGCGGCGAGGTTCGAGCCGGTGCTGCTGAAGTCGCTTTCCACCTTCCTGGTGATGTTCCGCACCGTCCTGCGCCTTTCCGGCGTGGAGGTTGCGCGGGACCCCGAGGCGGCCGTGCGCGCCACGGCCGAGCGGGTGGGGTTCGACCCGGCGCCGCTGCTGGAGATCCTGGCGGCGCGCGCGGGGCGGACGAAGCTGGACGTGCGGCCGGACTCGGCCGTGGTCACGGGGTACCTGGACGCGGTGGCGCGGGTGGTGGAGTTCGTGGACCGGTTCGAGGCGCGGGCCTGACCCCATCGTCGGGCACGCTTTTCCTGGACAAGACGGAGGATACGAGATGCGGCAGAAGCGGATGGCGGTTGCGGCGGCGGCCCTGTCGCTGGCCCTGGGCGGGTGCGGCTACAACCAGATCCAGCAGCTGGACGAGACGGCCGAGCAGGCCAAGTCCAACATCGGCGTGGAATTGACCGCGCGGAACCAGCTGATCCCCAACCTGGTGGCCACGGTGAAGGGCGCGGCGGGCTTCGAGCGCGGCACCTACACCGACGTGGCGCGCGCGCGGGCCGGGCAGCTGGCCAACGCCGAGGCGGGGCTGAACCAGGCCCGGGCGCAGACCCAGACCGCCGTGGAGAGCAAGGACGTGAACCAGCTGCAGCAGGCCGAGCAGGCGCAGACGCGGGCGATCGGCACCTACCTGAACATCGCGGTGGAGGCGTACCCCAACCTGCGGGCCACGCAGAACTTCACCGCGCTGCAGGACCAGCTGGCCGAGAGCGAGAACCGCATCGCCGTGGCCCGGCGCGACTACAACGAGGCGGTGCGCAACTACAACACGTACATCCGCCAGTTCCCGCAGGCCATCACGGCCAAGGTCACCGGCGCGCAGCGCAAGGTGCCGTACCAGGCTCCGGCAGGCAGCGAGCAGGCGCCCACCGTTAACTTCGGCGACAGCGCGAAGTAGCGCGGATCGGCCCGTCGGGGCGATCATGGACGGAGAACGACAGCGGGGCCGCATCTCGAACGAGGGGGTGCGGCCCCCGCTGCATTCCACCCCCGACTGGAAGTCGAGGGCAACAACAGCACAAAGTCCCTGCGGGACTGCGGCCTCACCATCGCCGTGACTCCGAGCGAATGGTGCTGGCAGGATGCTGCTCCTTCGCGCTGATGCATCTCTCCGCACGGAGTGCTCCCCTTCTCCTGCTGTCGGGAGAAGGGGGCCGGGGGAATGAGGGCTCCCGGCGCGCAGCGCCCCCGCCGTCGCACGAAAATGCACCGAGCCCCATCTCCCGTTTCAGGGAGATGGGGCTCGATCGGTGATAATCGTTCCTCTTGCGCTCACCCTCCGGCGCTGACGCCGACGCCAGATCCCATCCTCAATCCCACCAGCAGTACAGGATGCGCCGCTGCCGCATCTCCTCCGCCAGCGCGCGGACGCTGCCGGTGCCCTGCGACACCACGTCGGGGCAGAAGCGGGCGACGCGCGCCGCCAGCTCCATCGCCTCGTCGGCCGAGAGCGGGCGGCGGAAGCGCCCCTCCACGTAGTCGAAGCCCGCGCTGGTGAGTGTGAAGGGGTGATCGCGGTCCGTCTCCCGCAGCCAGTCCGCGATCTCCTTGGGGCCGATGCCGTAGTTGCCGCCGTTGGTGTTCAGCTTCAGCACCAGGCTGAACGGGTCGCGCGACGGGTACACGGCCAGCGCGTCGGGCTCGCCGTGCACGCCGTCGAACTCCTGCGTGTGGAAGAGCACGAACCCGTTCGCCGCGAACCAGGGCTGGGCGGCGGCGAGCAGCGCCTGCACCCGAGCGGTGTCCATCGGCACCATCATCGCGTCCGACGGCCCGCCGGAGAACCCGTCGTCCACCGTCAGCGGGCGCGCCCGCGCGCCGGCGAGCCGCTCCAGCGCCCGCACCGCGCCGGGAAAGTCGCCCGGCACCGCGAACCCGTCGGGGAGCCGCGCGGGCACGATGCTGTCCGCCCGCGCCGCGGCCATCACCGGGAGCATCGCCCCCAGCCCGCCGCGGCTGGCCAGCGCCGGCCACGCCAGCCCCAGCACCAGCAGCGCGGCCGCCCATGCCACGTTCATCCCCCCGAACGACAGCCACCACCCCACCGGCCCCGGCTCGGGTTCGCGCGGCGGAAGCGGAAGCCCCAGCCGCTCCAGCTCGCGGTCCTGCTCGCGGCGGCCGGCGCGCGCGTAGACCTGCCGCAGCGGGAACACGTGTTGCCAGGAGGAGAGCACGGCGCCGCGCGGCGTGTAGCGATATCCGTCGCCGGCGCGGCGGTACCACCCCGCGGCCACGAGCTGCTCCGCGGCCTCGCGCGCGCCGCGGGCGGTGATCTCCGCCGCCGTGGTGCCGGGGGGAAGCGAGCGCCGCTCCGCTCCCGGGGTGGTGCGGAGCAGCTTCCAGAACGCCGCCAGCACCCGAACAGGGTCGCGCACGTCCGGCAGCCGCAGGGCGACGACGCCGGGCATCCCGCGGAGGCCGCGCGTGCCGCCGCCGTTGCCGGCCACCACCCGCCTCCCGTCCGCCAGCACGGTCTGGAAGGTGACCTCGCCGTCCGCGGGCTCCAGCGCCGTGGCGGTTCCCGCCAGCACCACCGCGCGGACCGACTCGCCCGCGTGGTCCATCACCACCACCCGCAGGCTCCGGCCGCCGGCGGAGCGCATCGCCACGTCGTCCACGCGCGCGAAGCCCTCCGCCTCCAGCGCCTCCACCGTCCGCACGGCCCACTGCACGGTGCCCCGGGCCAGCGGGTGCCGCGCCGGATCGTACGGCTCGGACGGCGCCGCCGCTCCGGATACCGGCCTGCGCAGCGAAAGGAGCGGGCTCATCACCCACGGCCCCACCGCGACGGCCGCCAGCGGCAGCAGCAGCGCCCACCGCCACGGCGACGCGCCCAGGGTGACGAAGTACAGGTCGTTCCACAGCACCACCGCCAGCGCCGCGGCAAGCGCGGTGGGAACGCGCCTGCGCTTCAGCACCGGCGCGAACAGGAACCCCAGCAGCGCCACGAACAGGACCGGCAGCATGCGCGTGGCCTGCAGGATGAGCAGGATGAAGGATTCGAACATGGAGCGGGGAGGATGGACGCAGGCAGAGCAACCACGAAGAACGACGGGAGATGCGAAAAAGCTCGCCCCGCGCACGCATCCCGTCAACCCGGAGTGCACCCGGCCCCGCGGAAGGCCGAGATGCCACTCCTCACGCGGAGTGCTCCCCTTCTACGCGCGCGCTTCAAGAGCGGGTCCAGAAGTGTCACCGATGTCCCCGAACACTGGTAGATGCACCGAGCCCCATCTCCAGCGGTCAGAGATGGGGCTCGCATCGGTATCCATCACGCTACGGATCTAGGGGATGAGATGAGATCACCCCCGTCGACGCCATCACCGGCACGCCTTCCCTTCCCATACCTTCTGCCATCCCTTGTTGCGGTCGGCGGAGATGGCCTCGTACCACGAGTCGGTGGCGCCGAACACCTGGATCAGCAGCTCGTTGCCGCCCTTGCCGTCCCAGTTCAGGTAGTCCACCGCCTTGGGCGCGCGCTTGGGCGCCCGGCGGTAGTCCGCCACCTCGCTGTAGATGGGGTTGTAGCCGGTGCGCTGCTCGTAGCCCGCCACGTAGAACACGCTCCACCCCTCCTTGTCGCCCGCCCCCACCGCCAGGTTGTCGCCCGACAGGAAGGTGGTGGCCATCTCGGGGTTGCCGCCGCGCACCAGGTCCAGCGCCTGCAGGTCGCGCTGCGAGCGCGGCCAGCTTCCCGGCCGCGGCAGCCCCGAGGCCAGCACCTGCCGCTCGGCCACCAGCGGCGCGTAGCGGCGGATGGGCCCGTCGATCTGCGGCGGGCTGAACTCGCCCACCACCGGCGGCTCCAGCCCCTTGCGGAAGGCCAGGAACTCCTGGTCCGCCGCCGCGGCCGCCACCGTGGTGGCCTGGCCCGTGCCCATGGGAATGCCGCAGCTGGTGAGCCCCGCCGGCCCGGCCAGCGTGAACGTTCCCACGTTGGCGCCGCGGCGGAAGAGCACGAATTGCGCGTTGGGCGGGAGCACCGCCTGCCGGAAGCGCTGCTCGAAGGCCTGCGGCGACACGCCCGCCGGTCGCGAGAGCGAGCGCAGCGAATCGCCCGAGACCTCGGCCACGGGCACGATGCGGTCCTGCCCCTGGCTGCGCACCACGTGGAAGAGCACGGTGCCGCGGGGAAGGCCCAGGTTGGTCTGGTCCACCGCCGTGGGTGTGGCGGCGGCCACCCCCTCGGGCGGCGGCGGCTTCACCACGCGGACCTCGGCGCCGCCCCATTGTACCTTTTCGCAGGCGGAGAGACCGGTTAGAATCAGGGCGGCCGCGGCGCAAGCGGCGCGGGCTGGCTGAGCGCGCATGGACAATCCCGAAACGTGTTGGAGCGGACCGGGGCCGCGGGTGCGGCGCCGGTCCGCCGTATGCGTGGCCCGCACCAGCAAGGAACCGGCCAGCAACGGCGCCGATGGGCGTGTGGCCGAAGCTTACGGAAAATCCCCGATCCCTGCCAGATGATCGACACCAGCGAGTTCCGCCGCGTGATCGGCCACTTCGCCTCGGGCGTGACGGTGGTCACCACGCGGCGGCCCGACGGCGGCCCCTGCGGGCTGACCGCCAGCGCCGTCGCGAGCCTTTCGCTGGACCCCACGCTCCTGCTGGTGTGCGTGGAGAAGAGCGCCGACACGCACGACTGCATCGACGCCAGCGGCTTCTTCGCGGTGAACGTGCTGGCCGAGGGAAAGGGCGAGACGCTGGCGCGCCGCTTCGCCGCCAGCGACGCCGACGCCGAGACCAAGTTCACGGGGATCGCCTACCGCCCCGAGCGCACGGGCGCGCCGGTGCTCGACGAGTCGCTGGCGTGGCTGGACTGCGCCATCGTGCAGCGGGTGGACGCGGGCGACCACACCATCTTCATGGGCGAGGTGATGGCGGCGGAGGTGGCCGAGGGCACGCCGCTGCTGTACTACCGGGGAGGATACGGCCGCTTTGTCTCGTGACCTCCTGCGCCGGCTGAGCGCGTACCTGCGCCCGGTGCTGCTGGGCGCCGCGCTGGCCGTGGTCGCCTTCACCGGCGGCACCCTGATGCTGTACGAGGCCCGCGGCGCCCTTCCCGCGGCCGGCGGGCTGCTGGCCACCTTCGCCGCCGCGCTCGCGGCCGGGCTGTGGGCCGGCGCGGGTGCCGACGAGGGGGATGACGAGCCCGATCGCGCCCCGGCCGGGCGGTGGATCCTGGTCGGCATCGCCCTCGGCGTCGCGGGCGTCATCGCCACCGTCTGGCGCGTGTACGAGGGCGAGCGGATGGGCGGCGCGGCGCGCGCGCTGGGGCTCCTGTTCATCGTCGGCATCCCCGTCTACGCCATGGGATACCTCCTTCCCGGGCTGCAGGCGTGGGAGTCGCTGGCCGACGAGGACGCGGTTGACGGCGAGGCGGGGATGCCGGCCGCCTCGTTCGTGGTCGCCGTCCTGGCGGGGATCACGATCGGCGCGGCGCTGGCCGGGCTGGTGCTCCTCCCCCGCTTCTCGCCGGGGATCCTGCTGCTGGGCACGGCGGCGGTGGTCACCTTCCCGCTCGCCTATCCCCGCCGGGGGCAGGCCGCCGCGACCGAGCGGACCCTGCTGATGGAGGAGCAGACGCCCTTCGGCACGCTGCGGGTGGAGGAGATCGCGTATCCCGGCAAGCGCCAGCCCGAGCGGCGCCTCTCGCAGAACGGCGAGATCGAGTCCGGCGAGCTGGTGCGCACCGGCGCGCCGACCTTTGCCTACATCGCCGCGGCGGAATGGCTGTTCGGGCAGATGGAGGCGCCGGGGCTGGCGTACCTCTGCCTGGGCGGCGGCGCGTACACCCTTCCCCGCCGCATCGCCGAGCGCGATCCGCGGGCGCGGATCACCGTGGTGGAGCTGGACCCCGAGGTCACCCGCGCCGCCTACCGCTGGTTCGGGCTGCGGCCGGAGCACGGCGTGCACTCCATCCACGGCGACGCGCGGATGGTGGCCCAGGGGCTTCCCGACGCCGCGTTCGACCGCGTGTTCCTGGACGTGTACGACGGCACCGAGTCGGTCCCATACACCTTGGTGACGCTGGAGGCGCTGCGAGGCTTCAGCCGTCTCCTGCGCCCCGGCGGCGTGGTGGTGATGAACGTGATCGGCGTGGCCGAGGGCGAGGGTGACCGCCGCTTCTGGTCCACGGTGCGGACGGCGCGCGAGGCGTTCGGGAGCGTGCGGCTGTACCAGCACCTGGGGCGCGACTTTCCGGACCGGCAGAACTTCCTCATCGCCGCGTCGCCGGAAGCGGGGGTGCAGTTCCCGCCGGCCGCGGGCGTCTTCGAGCGCTGGGACGAGGCGGAGTGGCCGCGCCTGGCCGGCACCACCGTGTTCCGCGACCGCTACGCCGACCCGCAGGAGCGTCGCGCCCCCCTCCCCTCCGGCGACGGTCCCCGCCCCGCGCTCGCCGCCGACCGCGAGCCGCTGCAGGCCGAGGCCCGCCCGGCGGATAGCCATCCGGCGGAAGCTCGCGAGCCGGGGGATTGATCCCGGATCCGCCCGAACCGTGGAGTGGATTCGACGATCGGAAAAGATGGGTATCATGAAGAGAAGCAGAGGAGCAGAGAGGAATTCTCTGTTTCTCTGCTTCTCTGCGTGAATCAGGTCGGGCGCAGGCTACGATGACAGGTGCGGCCTGCTCACGCCGCGGCGGGCTTCTCGTCCCCGGTGCCGCCGTACTTGGGAGTGAGGCGGCCATCCGCGGTGTAGATGCCCGCGCGGATGGCGAGTGCCCAGAGCTCGTCGTCCGTCATGCGGTTGATCGAATCCATCACCCGGTGAAAGGCCTCGACCCCGGGATTTTCGGGCGGAGGTGGTACGAGCGGGTATTTACGCATCACTGCCTCCTGAAGATGCGCCGGAGATGGGGCTGAATACGCCCACGATGCACTGCGCGTTCCGTACGGCGATCTGGATGTGCGTCTCCATGTGCAGACCCGATCCGGGATAGATGGGCTCACCCTCCACGAACGCCGCGCGGACCGAGTCGTAGACGATCCCCATCTCCTCCGCGTAAACCACCATCCCCTCGATTACCGAGCGATCCCTGAACCGCGCCTTTCCGCGGTTCTCGGGCACCCGGTCGCCGCGCGACTGCAGAAGCCACAACCACCGCGCGTAGTAGTCCTGCAGCTGGGCCGTGAACCGGGTGTCCAGCAGGTCGAAGCAGAGGCCCAGCTGGATCACCGCGCCGACCACGGCGGGCTTCCGCGCGTGCTGCATCTCCGCCCAGCGGAGCGCGCGGTCCGGTCCGTACTCCCAGAAGTATATCCCGCTGCCGAGCCAATCCCAAAGGTTCGAGCTCGGCACGAACCCCTCGCCGGCCAGGACGCGCGCGGCGACGGCATGGCTGCAGCCGTGGTATCCGTGGACCTGCCTGCTGTAGGCGGAGAGCGGCATCTCCTCCCGCGAGTCTGCGGGGTCTCGCGGGAGTTTCGGGCTCACGGGCGCTCCATGTCCGGGTCCGCGAACGATCGCGTGCGCAACGGGTGATCTGTACAGAGTGGGGGACAGGATGATATTCTCGTACTCCGTTTACGTCAAGATCATCTCAGGCCCTCGAATACCGAAGCCCCCGCCGAACGAATCAGCGAGGGCTTCGATCACTTCTTCCGGACGCAGTCGGCGTCAGCGTGCCTTGCCGGGACCTCCGCCGCCGCGCTTCTGCTGGCGCTTCTGCATCTTGCGCAGCTCGCCCTGCATGTAGTCCGCGGCCTTCTGGCGCTGCTCCAGGTGGCGCTTCATCTGCTCGCTCTGCTTCAGCTTGGCGCCCTCGGTGCCCTTGTAGCGCGTGCGGTTCATCAGCTTGTTGATGAAGCGCAGCACCGGGCCGGTCAGGTACTTCACGATGAACGCCTGCGTGCGCTTGCCCTCCTTCTGCAGGTGCTGCACGGCGTACGGCAGCGCCTGGACCTGGTCCTGCACGGTGCGGTGCATCTCGGCGGCGCTGCGCTTCTTCTTCTTTTTCTTCGGCTCGGCCATCTTTCCTGTTCCGTCGGGGCGAAGGTTCCGCCAGGGGTGCGGGCACACGCGCGGGAGGAGGATGGGTACCCCCGCCCGCGATCTCCGTTCTCCCCGTTGCCGGGGGCGCGCGCCGGAGGTACGATTCACCGCTCGCGCTCCCGATTGATCTAGCCGGTCGCGGTCCCGCGCGCCAGTTCCAACGCGGGGCCGCACCTCGTTTGCTTTCCCGGGTACAGGGGGAAAGCCCGCGACCGGGCGTCCGTTCATCCGCAGTCCCCGTTCCTGCAGCGACTCACGTGAAAATCGCCCATCTGGCCGACCTGCACCTGGGCTACCGTGCCTACCACCGCGTAACCAGCCGCGGCGTGAACCAGCGCGAGGCCGACGTGGCCGAAGCGTTCCGCCGCGCCGTGGCCCGCGTGGTGGAGATCCGGCCGGACCTGGTGGTGGTAGCCGGCGACGTGTTCCACACCGTGCGCCCGTCCAACACGGCCATCGCCGAGGCGTTCCGCCAGTTCTCGGTGCTCAGCGAGCGGCTGCCCGGCACGCCGGTGGTGATGATCGCCGGGAACCACGACTCGCCGCGCTCGGCCGACACGGGCAACATCCTCTCGCTCTTCCGCGAGATCGAGACGATGCACGTGGTCCACGAGGAGTGCCGCACCGTCTCCCTCCCGGCGATCGAGACCTCGGTCCTCTGCATGCCGCACGTTTCCCTCGCCGCCGACCACCAGACGTCGATGGAGCCGGACGCGAAGGCCAAGCACAACGTGCTGGTCCTCCACGCCGAGGTGATGGGGAACGACGGCGAGCCGCGCTACCGCACCGAGTTCGGCGGCGCGCAGGTGCCCGAGAGCGCCATCCGCCCGCGCGCGTGGAGCTACGTGGCCCTCGGCCACCACCACATCGCCGCGCCGCTGGCGCCCAACGTCTGGTACGCGGGGGCCACGGAGCGGACCAGCGCCTTCATCTGGCAGGAGAAGAGCGCGAAGGGCTTCCTGGTCTACGATACGGAGACGAAGCAGGCCGAGTTCGAGGCGGTGGAGACGCGGGCCATCCTCGATCTCCCGCGCATCGAAGCCAAGGGCCTGAGCCCCACGGAGATCGACGAGCGCATCCTGGCCGCCGTCGGCCGCATCGACGACGGGATCCGCAGCAAGATCATCCGCCTGGTGGTGCAGGACGTTCCCCGCGCGGTGGTCCGCGAGCTGAACCACCGCCGCATCCGCGAGTGGAAGGCCGAGGCGCTGCACTTCCACCTGGACGTGCGCCCCCCCGAGGTACGCCGCCGCGCGTCGTCGGGCGCGCCGGCGCGGCGCCTGACGCTGAAGGAGCAGGTGGAGAACCACCTGGGCCGCTGGAAGCCCACGCGCGCCGGCATCCAGCCCGAGCGGCTGGTGGAGATGGGCGGCGACTACATCGACCGCACGGCGGAAGGGAGCTGAGATGAAGCTCGTCTCGCTCCGGCTGCGGAACTTCCGCCAGCACGCCGACACGGAGATCCACTTCCGCGCCGGCCTGACGGGCATCATCGGCCCCAACGGCTCGGGGAAGTCCACCATCCTCGAGGCCATCGCCTGGGCCATCTACGGCTCGCAGGCGGCGCGGGGAACCAACGACACCATCCGCTTCGCCCGCGCGCAGCCGCGCTCGCGCGTGGAGGTGGAGCTGCGCTTCGCGCTGGGCGAGCAGGAGTACCGCGTCGTCCGCTCGCTGCACAGCGCGGAAGTCTATCTGGACGGCGGCGCGCAGCCGGTGGCGGCCACCCTCGCGGGCGCCAGCGTGTACCTCCAGCAGCGGCTGGGGATGACGCGCGAGGAGTTCTTCAACACCTACTTCACCGGGCAGAAGGAGCTGCAGTTCCTGGCGGCGATGGGCCCGGCCGAGCGCGGGCGCTTCCTCTCCCAGGTCCTGGGCTACGAGCGCCTGCGCCGCGCGCAGGACCTGGTGCGCGAGCGCAAGTCCGAGCTGCGCGCCGAGATCCGCGGGCTCAAGTCCTCCCTGGGCGACCTGACCGAGCTGGTGGACGCGCGCATCGGCGCCCAGCAGCGCAGCCAGGCGGCGCTGGACGGCTGGAAGGCGGCGAAGGACGAGACGGCCCGGGCCGAGGTCGAGCGCAAGGCGTTCGAGCCGAAGTGGAAGGCCGCGCAGGAGGCGCGCGACCGCCACCGCGAGCTGGCGCACGCGCTGGACGGCGCCGAGCGCGACCGGGCCGCCGCCCGCCGCGACGTGGACCGCGCAGACACGGGGCTGCAGTCCGTGGCCACGGCCGAGGCCGAGCTGGAGCCGCTGCGCGCGCAGCTGGAGCCGCTCCCCGCGATGGACGACGAGTGCAAGCGGTGGGAGCAGCTGGCGCGGGAAGAGGAGAAGCGGAAGGCGCTCGCCCGGCAGCTGAAGGAGGCCGACGCGGAGCTGGAGCGCGGCCGCGAGCGGATGGAGAAGCTGGAGAGCGCGCCGGAGCTGGAGAAGAAGTTCGCGTCCGAGCTGGAGCAGCTGCGCGCCGCGCGCGACGAGGCGGCCGCCGAGGCGGACGAGAAGAAGACGTCGTGGCTGGCCGACCGGCAGGACGCCTTCACCAAGCTGCAGAGCTACCGCGACCGCGCGCGCGAGCTGAAGGAGCAGATCGACAACATCGAGGAGCTGGGCCCCGAGGGCACCTGCCCCACCTGCGGCCGCCCCGTGGGCGCCGACTACGAGCGGCTGCTGGAGGAGCTCAAGGACCAGTGGATCACGCTGGTGCAGGACGGGAAGTGGTGGGCCAGCCGCCACGAGCAGCTGGAGGAGAAGCCCGAGGACGTGGCGTCTCTCGAAGAGCGCGAGAAGCAGCTCGCGGCGGCGATCGACGACCGCGCGAACAAGCACACCCGCTGCCAGGCCGCGGTGCAGGAGCTGGAGACGATGCGCGCCGAGCGCACCCGCCGCGAACGTGCGCGCGACGTGCTTGCCGGGGAGCTGGCGGCCATCCCCGGCGGGTACGACCGCGAGCTGCACCGCCAGGTCGAGGCCGCGCTCCGCCACCTGCGCGGGCTGGAGAAGCAGGCCGCGCGGCTGGAAGAGACGGTGGGCCGCCGCGAGGCGTGGGAGGCCGAGCTGGCCGAGGCGACGGCGCGCGAGGCCGCGGCGATGGAACGCCACGCCGGAGTCGCGGCGGAGATCGCGAAGCTTGGCTTCAGCGATGCCGACTTCGCGGGGGTGAAGGCGGAGTACGACGCGGTGGTGGAGCGCCACCGCTCCTTCGAGCTGCGCGAGACGGAGATGAAGGGCGGGGTGCAGATCGCCGAGCAGGCGCTGCAGGCCGCCCAGCGCGCCGAGGCGCAGTACCACGAGCGCGCGAAGGCGCTGGGCGAGCAGCAGGGCGAGCTGGACCACCTGGACGAGCTCGACGAGGCATACACCGAGCTCCGCACCGAGCTGAACGACCAGGTACGTCCCGAGCTGTCGGAGATCGCGTCGATGTTCCTGGCGCAGCTCACCGACGGGCGCTACACGGCCATGGAGATCGACGAGGGCTACAACATCCTGGTGCTGGACGAGGGCGAGGAGAAGCCGGTGATCTCGGGGGGCGAGGAGGACGTGGCCAATCTCGTCCTCCGCCTCTCGCTCTCGCAGATGATCGCGGAGCGCGCCGGGCACCCGCTCTCGCTGCTGATCCTGGACGAGGTGTTCGGCTCGCTGGACGTGGCGCGGCGCGACAACGTGGTCCAGCTCCTCCACAACCTGGAGGACCGCTTCGAGCAGGTGATCCTCATCACCCACATCGAAGGCATCCGCGAGAGCCTGGACCAGGTGCTGCGCGTGGAGTACGACGAGCGCACCGGCACCAGCATGGTCCGCGAGGAAGACGTCACCAGCGACGCGCCGACGCCTCTCCTGGCCGCCTGACGAAGAGAGCAGTTTCACCCAGAGACGCAGAGCCGCGGAGAACGACGGTCGTTCTCCGCGGCTCTGTGTCTCTGCGTAAACCCGCTGTTTTCAGCCTGCGCGCTTGCGGAAGCGCAGCCACACGCCGCCGGCGATCACGACGCCCATCCCCAGGATCCACGGCGCTTGGCGGCCCTGCTGCTCGGGCGTCTGGAGCGGGTTCAGCACCCACGGGTCTAACGCGAGCTTCACCCCCTGCTCCTCCATGTAGCGCCGCACCGGCGCCTCCATCGACCGCCACACCAGCCCGCGGATGGTCACCGAGCCGTCCATGTTCCGGCGCACCCGGTCCGCCAGCTCCTCCGGCCGCCCCTCGACGAAGACGGGGACCAGCGCGTCGTCCGCCGCGTCGCGCGCCGAGCGCAGGCCGAAGTACACGTGCTCGTCGCCGTTCTTGGTCTCGGTTACGCTGCGGGTGTCGGGCCAGCCGGTGATCTCCACCCAGCGGCTGGCGACGGGGCCGGCCATGTCGTCGGCCGTAACCTGCCGCAGCACGCCGTACGACGCCGCCTCGTTGCGGACGTGCAGCGCCAGCCCCGCGAACAGCAGGAAGATCGCCGCGGCGCCGGCCTTCGCACCCAGCAGTCCGTCGAAGCGCTCCACCAGCGTCCGCGCGCCCGCCGATGCGTCGCCCGCGTGGAGGCGCGCGGGAAGGACCCGGCGCAGCACCAGCGCGGTCGCGCCCCATCCCGCCAGCAGCGGCACGCCCATCGACACGAACTGCAGGTAGTGGCCGAATTGCCGCATCTGCCATTCCGAAAGCCAGCGGTACGGCCCGGAGTAGGTGATCGCCCAGTACAGCGTGACCGCCATCCACACCACGAGGGCGGCGGCTTCCGGCCAGCTGAGCTTGTGATCGGGCCTCGGCGAGACCGCGGAAGGAACGGGCGTGCTCATGCTGGGATCCGGGGGGATGGAGATCGGGGGAACGCGAAGCGAGGTGCAGCGAGCGGGCTGCGATGCATCAACCGCTGAATTGCCGTGTGGACTCGAACATTATCTCCATCCTCCATTTCCGACAACAGTTTCCTTCGCGGCGGTTTATCATCTCCACCCGCTGCTGTTCGTGATCCGGTGGACGGGCGCGCGACGAACGGCATTGATCCGCACCACCCTCGCGCGAACGGCGGGCGGCGAGCACTATTCGGGAAACGGGGAGATGCGCGGGCGCGCTCACGAACCAGCGAAGGGACGGGGGATGACCAAGGGGCGGATGGAGGCGTTCAGCGATGGGGTGATCGCGATCCTCATCACCATCATGGTGCTGGAGCTGAAGGTGCCGGAGGGGGCCGACGCGCACGCGCTGCGGGGGATGCTGCCGGGGTTCCTGAGCTACCTGCTCAGCTTCATCTACCTCGGCATCTACTGGGTGAACCACCACCACATGGTGCATACCGCCGACCACATCAACGGCAGGATCCTGTGGGCCAACCTGCACCTGCTGTTCTGGCTGTCGCTGGTGCCGTCGGCCACCGCGTGGATGGGCGACAACCACACCCTGCCGATCCCCACCGCGGTGTACGGCGCCGTGCTGCTGATGCCGGCCATCGCGTACTACGTGCTGCAGCAGTCGATCATCGCCGCGCAGGGGCCGCACTCCCGGCTGCACGACGCCATCGGCCGCGACTACAAGGGGAAGCTCTCGCCCGTGCTCTACGCGTCGTCCATCGGCCTGGCGTTCGTCCGCCCCTGGATGGCCGACGTGATCTTCGTCCTGGTCGCGCTCATGTGGCTGGTCCCCGACCCGCGCATCGAGTCGCGGCTGGGGTAGCACCCCGGCGTCGCGTGCGGCTGACGGCGCGCCGCGCTACCGGCCCGGCGGACGGGATGGCGGCGTGCCGCGAAGCTGCCGGAGCGCCTGCTCGGCGTGCGCCGCGGCCGTGGTCCCCGCGTGGCGGACGCGCATCCGCTCCAACTCGCTCGCGGCGCGCGCGGGATCGTCCAGCGCGCCCATGTACAGGTCGATGAGCCGGTTCGTGGCCGTGTAGTCCTGCGCCGGCGAGACGCCGCGAATCTCCCGCACGTGCAGGTACAGCCGCTCGGCCTTCGCGGCGTCGCCCGCCTCGCGCGCGTACACGTCCGCCGCGAACAGGCAGAGCGCCGCGTCGTGGGGCCGGTTCGCCAGGCGCGCCTCGATCTCCGCCAGCGCCGTCTCGACATCGCCGCGCGCGATCAGCGCCTTCTCGCGCGAGTAGTCGTCCGCCGACGGCGTGCTGGATCCCGACGGCGCCACGAAGCTGGCCGCGCCGCGCGCCGCCGAGTCCGCGGTCCACAGGATGGCCAGCGGCAGCAGGAACAGCGTCCCCCCGAACGCCAGCAGCGCGCCCAGGATGGCCACCAGCGTCCCGTACCCGCGCAGCGCCGATCCCGCGAACCCGCCCGCCACGACCGCCACCGCGAACGACGTCGTGAACGCCCGGATGTTGCGCGGATTGTCGAAGTCGAACAGCTGCGCGAAATGGATCTTGATGTTGATCTTCATGAATGGGACTGATGGACGGGATGGCTGAGAGCGGCGGACAACTCTAAACGAATACGAAGTTGCTGCCAACTGCTTACGTCGTTGGTGGATGCACACGCCAAGGCCCGTCGCCTGAGCGGCAGCCGGGCCTCTGTAATCCACGGAGAAGCTACTCCAGATCAGCAGTCCTCCGTCACCTCGCCGCACATCTCCGGTTCCGAGCAGTCGAAGGTGTCGCAGTCGGGAGCGGCGGTTTCGCAGTCGGGCGGACCGCTCTCGGTGTCGCAGTCCGCGTCGTCGGTGTCGGCGGCGAGGCGGAACGGCTGGATGCCGCGAAGAGGAGCGGTGGTGAACGTCTCCACCTCGAGCATGTCCGGGTTCAGCGTGAGCATCCGCATGGGATTGACCGCCTTTCGGTAAGATGATCGGCCTGCGCTACATTGAAGTCCGCGAAGGCGGACTGCGTGCCGTTGTAGCCGCCACTTCAGTGGCATTTTTCCCAATCTCGAATCGGATCGCCCTCACAACGTGAGCACATTCGAACGCGCACGCCAGCTTCTTCGCCGGCGTGCGCGTCTGTCGTGGGAGCGGTCCGGATTTCCGCCCTACGCCGCCACCGCCTGCGTGACGTACGCCTCCAGCTCCTCCGCGCGGTGCTCGGCCGTGTGCGCGGCCAGGATGCGGGCGCGGGCGGCGGCGCCGATGGCGCGGCGATCGTCGGCGTGCGTGGCGCGCAGGATCTCGACGACTTCCTCCGTCGACTCCGGGAGCAGGATCTCGGTGCCGGGGGTGAAGAAGTGGTCCAGGCCGTCCCACCGGTCGCTGATCATGGCCGCGCCGCACGCCGCCGCCTCGAACAGCCGCACGCTGGGCGACCAGCCCGCCGCCACCATGTCGGCCCGCGTGGCGTTCAGCTGCCAGGCCGCGCTGCTGTAGAACGTGGGATGCCGCTGCGGCGGGAGATGGTGGATGTGGCGCACGTTTCCCGGCCAGAGCGTCTCCGCCGGATACTGCGGCCCGGCCACGATGAAGCGCTTCCCCGGCATCCGCCCGGCGACGTCCAGCAGGAATCTTTCTACTACCGGCTGCCGGTCCGCCGCGTAGGTGCCCATGTACGCCAGCTCGCAGGCCAGATCGAGATCGGGCGCCGTGGGATGGTAGCGCTCCCCATCCACCGAGCAGTACAGCGGCACCGCCTCGCGCGCGCCCAGCTCGCCCTCCACCACCTCGCACAGGAACGGGCCGCCGGTGAACGACAGGTAGCGGGTGAAGAGCGGCACCTGGTCGGTGCGCAGGTACTCCGCGCCGCCGCCGCGCAGCGCGGCCACGGTCACCGGCGTGTCGATGTCGTAGAAGAACAGCGGGTCCACGCCGGCCCCGGCCAGGTCGTCGATCACCCGCGGGCCGCCGTTCACGTAGCTCCCCACGATGGTCGCGTCCGCCTCACGCGCCTCGGCCAGGGCCTCGGCGCGGACGTCCTCCCACTCGTTCCACAGCTTCAGGGTAACGTAGCCCGGCGCGGGGTGGTCGCGGTTGTCGGCGTACCAGGGCGCGTTCCACTCGTAGAACACCACGTCGTGGCCGCGCGCCGCGAAGGCGCGGAGGAGGGCGCGATACGTCGTCGCGTGCCCGTTCCCCCAGCTGGACGAGATGGAGAGGCCGAAGACGACCAGCTTCATGCGACGCTCCCCACCGCGGCGTTCAGCACGGCGTCCATCCGCTCGGCGCGCTGGGCGTAGGTGTGGTCGGCCAGCGCCCGCCGCCGCCCCGCCTCGCCGATGCGGCGCGCGTCGGCGTCGGTCGTCTCGGCGACGATGCGGGCGACCGCGGCGCCGTCGCCGGCCACCAGGATCTCCGTCCCGGGCGTGAAGAAGTCCTCGATCCCGCGCATGGCGTCCGTCACCTGGCAGCTGCCGGCGCCCGCGGCCTCGAACATCCGCGTGGCCGGGCTCCACCCGTTCTCGATCATCGATTCGCGGTGGATGTTCAGAACGAGCCGGGCCGAGGCGTTCACCGCGTTGTGCCGGTGCGTGGGCACGTGGCCCAGGTAGGTGACGTTCGCCGGCATCGCCTTGTCCCCCCACCCCTCGCCGCCCAGGACGAACTTGCGATCGGGCGACAGCGACGCGGCGCGGAAGAAGAACTCGTCCACGCGCGCCTCGCGGTCCGGCAGGCGGTTGCCCATGAACAGCAGGTCGAACTCGGGGTGCGCGGCCATCTCCAGCGGCCGGTGCTCCTCGGGATCGAGGCCGTTGTAGATGCAGGTGCACCCCTGCGAACCCCACGCCGCGTAGGCGTCGATCACCGGCGGTCCGCCGCCGTAGGTGAACACGTGGTCGTAGCGGGGGATGTGCGCGCGGAACGGGTCGCCCGCGTCGGCGGCGATGCGGGCCAGCGTGGCGGGCGCGTCCACGTCCAGGAACGCGGTGCGCGCGCCGCCGCCGGAGCGTTCGGCCACGGCAGCTTCGAGCTCCGCGTCCCACACGCCCACGCCGCTGCACTTGATCACCCAGTCGCTCTCCGCGAACGCCTGCTCGAGCAGCGCGTCGCGCTCCTCGGGCGTGCGGTAGACGATGACGCGCGCGTAGTCCGGATCTTCCGCCATGTCGCGGTTCTGCTGGCGGTTGTACGCGTCCGGCTCGCAGAAGGTGATGCTGTGGCCGCGCGCGTGCAGGGCGCGGATCAGCCCGCGGTAGTAGGTCGCCGCGCCGTTCCAGTAGCTGGAAACGAGGGACGATCCGAAGAAGGTCAGCTCCACGCGGCCTCCTCAGCCGTGGGGGTGATGTGGATCCTGCGCATCCGAAGACACCCGAAAATGCCACTGAAGTGGCGGCTACAACGGCACGCAGTCCGCGTTCGCGGACTTCCCGCACGGCTATTTCCGCTCGTGAGAGAGACGTCATCCTGAGGCCGGCCACGCCGTCGGCGCGGAGTGCGCCATCATCGGCAGGCCGAAGGATCCATAGCCCGCACTCGGTAGTCAGCCGGGGTGGCGCGCCGAATCCCCGCGCGTCCATCCGGCAGACGTGCGGGTCAGGCTATCGATCCTTCGGCCTGCGACCACTCGTGTGCGGCCGAGCTCGGTGTGGGCGGCCTCAGGATGACGTCTTCCTGTCTCGCGGCAGATCCGAAAGCGCTTCCCGCGGCGCCGAGCCCGGCGATGATGTCCAGCAGCTGCGCGGCGCGGTGGTCGCAGGTGTGGCGGGCCAGGATCGTCTCCAGGCCGCGCTCGGCCTGCGCGCGCGCGGCATCTTCATCTCTCGAAAGCCGCAGGAGCGCGTCGCGCATCTCCGCCGGGGTTTCGGCGACAGCGTAGTCGCCGGCGCGGAACAGGCCCTCGGCGTCGCTCCACGGCGCGGAGACCAGGGGGATGCCGCAGGCCAGCGCCTCGAACACGCGGATCGTGGGGATCCCCGCCAGCGCCTGCACGTACGCGCGCCGCGGCACGTGCAGCGTCACCCGGCTGCGCGCGAACACCTCGGGCACCTGCACCGACGGCGCCCAGCCGCGGAACTCCACCCCCGCGTCCGCCAGCTCGGCCAGCGCGTACTCCGGGTACCGCACGCCGTGGGCGACGAACCTCAACTCCGGCAGCGCGCGCGCCGAATCCAGCCAGAAGCCGCGCAGCTCCTGCGTCCGCTCCTCGTCGCCCCAGTTGCCGATCCACACCACGTCCTGCTCCTTCGGCCGGTCCAGCGGGCGGAAGCGGACGTGGTCGGCGGCCTCGTGGAAGGTCCACGCGCGCCGCACCCCGAAGCGCGTGCGATAGATCTCCGTCAGCACCTCGCCGAAGGCCAGCACGCCGTCGTACGCGCGCAGGTCGAAGCGGGCGATGGCCTCGGGCTGGCTCCACGGGCGGTGGTGCGTGTCGTGGAAGATGGCCAGCGCGCCGACCCGTCTCGCGACGGACGGGAGGAGATTCACGACGTGGGGATCGTTCCACTCGTGCACCATCACCACGTCCGCGCCCGCGCAGGCCGCCGCGAGGTCGTCCGCCAGCGAGGGAGACGCGGGGTCGTAGGAGCGGACGTCGATCTCGGGGTACGCGCGGGCGAACGCCACGATCGGCGCCACGCCGTGGTCGGCCAGCAGGTTCTGCAGCGACCAGGCATCGCGCGGCTCGTACGACGCGACCGCGTGGCCGCCGCGCACCAGCGCGCTCATCAGCCCGCGGATGAAGTGCGCGTTTCCGTGGTTCCAGTCGCTGACGGCGCTGTGGATGAAGAAGACGAAGCGCATCTCAGGCCACCGAGCGGTTGGTTTCGGGCGCCGCCACGACGTCGCGGTACAGGGCCACGTACTCCTCCGCCATCCGCCGGGCCGTGTAGCGCCGCAGCGCCCGCTTGCGCGCGCCCTCGGCCAGCCGCTGGACGCGCACGGGGTCGCGCGCCAGGCGATCGAGCACCGCCGCCAGCGCCTCCGCGTCGCCGCTGGGAAAGAAATCCGCGCACCCGTTCCACAGCTCGCCGAAGGTGCCGATGTCGCTGAGCAACAGCGCGCAGCCGTGCAGCGCGGCCTCCAGCGGCGCCAGCCCGAACGGCTCGTAGCGCGACGGGGCGACGTAGATCGTCGCGCGCCGCATCCACGCATCGACTTCCGCGCGCTCCACGCGGCCGTGCATCGCCAGGTTGCGCGCCCGGAAGACGCTGCCGTGCGGCGCCACCGTCTCGCCCAGCACGTGCACGGGCGGCGCATCCGCGCCCAGCATCCCCACCGCCTCGTCGAGCACGTCCACGCCCTTCCCCTGGTCCCACGCGCGGCCGACGCAGAGCACCAGCGGCTCCGTGCGCGCCGGCGGCTCATCTCCCGACGTTTCCACGCCGTTGTGGATGACGTGGGTGGCGTGCAGGCCGTAGTGCCGCCAGAGGAGCGCGGACTGGTACTGCGTGGGCGTCACCACCGCGTCGGAGGCGCGGATGCCGTCGCTCACCCAGCGCGCGTACGGCGCCCACTCCGGCGGCGCCTCGCACTCGTGGATGTGCGTCCACCAGCTCAGCACGTCGCTGTGCACGGCGGTCACCACGGGGCAGGGGAAGCCGAACGCCGCGTAGGCCAGCTGGTTGAGATGGACCACGTCCGCCGCCCAGAGCTGCGCCAGCTCGCGCAGCCACTTCGCGGCGGCGCGCACGTCCTCTTCCGCGCCGGCCATCCACTCCAGCCGGTACGTCCGCCACGTCACCTGCACGCCGGCGGGGATGCGCGCCAGCCGCTCGTCGCGCGGCTCGCCGATGGCGGCGATCAGCACCTCGCACCCCATGGCGTCCAGCTGCCGCGCCAGCGTCACGGTGTAGTCCCACACGCCGCCGACGGTGTCGGTGCTCAGGAGGATCTTCATCGCCCGTAGATGCGGTCCAGGACCCGCGCGACCTCCACCAGCCGCTCGCAGGCGGGGTCGAACCGCTCGCCCTCGGCCAGCCGCCGCGCCCAGTCCGCCGCCGCGCGCCCGCCCCACGCGTCCGGCGGGCTGGCCAGCGTCTCGCGCGCGGTGCCGTGGTACAGCTCGGCGGTGAAGTCGTAGAACGAGCCGCCCACGTTCCTCAGCGCCGCGCCGCCGCCGGTGCCGTAGAACGCGGCCCCGATCACCGCGTCCTGCCCGGCCGAGACGCGCCACGAGCAGGTGAGGTTCACCGCCGCCCCGCCGTCCACCCCCACCGCCGCCGTCGCGTAGTCCTCGCAGACGTCGGGAGATGCGGGGAGCGCGGTGCCCTCCCGGAACAGGCGGCTGGAGACGGACTCGACCGTCGGCCAGCCGAGCGTCCACAGCGCGAGGTCGACGAGATGGACGCCCAGGTCCATCACGCACCCGCCGCCGGAGAGCGCGGGATCGTAGAACCACGGCTTGTCGGGGCCATAGGCGTTGTGGAAGACGAGATCGACCGCGAACACCTTCCCCAGCTCGCCGGCGCGTATGCGCTCGCGGATCTCCCGCATCCCCTCGGTGAAGCGGTAGCTGAAGTCGACGGACAGGAGACGGTCGGCCGCGCGCGCGGCGTCCACCACCCGGCGGGCCTCGGCGGCGGTGCGGCCGAGCGGCTTCTGGCAAAACACCGCGGCGCCGCTCTCCAGCGCGCGCACCGACTGCTCGGCGTGCAGCGCGCTGGGCGTGGCGATGACGATGCCGTCCAGCCCCATCGCCAGCAGCTCGTCCAGCCCGGAGGCGACCTCGGCCGCGGGCGCCGCCTCCTTCGCGGCTGCGATCATCCCGGGTGAGGTGTCGGCGATGGCGGCGATCTCGGCCACGCCGGTGTTGGCGATGGCCTCCATGCGGTGGCGGCCGATCCACCCCACGCCCAGGAAGCCCAGGCGCGGCGTGGACAGCTCGGTGGCGCCGGAGTGGGCCAGCTCGTCCGCGGAAGTCGGCGCGGTCAGAAGGTCGGTCACGGGTCGATTCGGTGCGTGTATTCAGCTCTCATGGATCTTCACGCAGAGGCACGGAGCCACGGAGGCACGGAGAACTGCGAACGGTCAACCGGATTCCTCTGTGGCTCCGCGTCTCTGTGCCTCTGTGTGAAATCTTCTTTTTCCTTCCTACATCGTGATCAGCGCCTTCAGGAAGCCGTCGGGCCGGTCGCGGGTGGCGTCCAGCGCGTCGCCCAGGCGGTCGAGCGGGAAGGTGTGCGTGTAGAGCGGCGTGGGATCGAGACGCCCGCTGGCGACCGCGTCCACCGCGGCGCGGATGCCGTCCACGTACACCCGCGGGTCGCGCTCGTGGGCGTTGATCACGTCCAGCCCGCGCCAGTTCCACATCTGCATGTTCACCTGGCGCGGCCCGTCCTGATGGTACCCGGCGATCACCAGCCGCCCCCGCTCGCGCGTCAGCTCGGCCGAGAGGTCCAGCGGCCACTGCTTGCCGACGGCCTCGATCACCCGGTCGCAGAACACGCCGCCGGTCAGCTCCTTCACCCGCTCGATGATCCGCCAGTGGTCGTCCATGGGGACCAGCTCGTCGGCCCCCATCTCCCGCGCCACCTCCAGCGAAAAGGGGCGCCGGGAGATGGCGATCACGCGCGCCCCGGCCTCCTTCGCCAGCCGCGTCAGCAGCGCGCCCAAGAACCCGATGCCCACGATCGCGACCGTCTGCCCGGACGAGATGCCGCTCCTGCGGTAGATGTTCATCGCGCACCCCAGCGGCTCGCCGGGAAACGGCTTCCCCTCGAGCGACGCGGGGAGCGGCACCACCGCGGAGGCGTCGGCCAGGTCGTACTGCGCGTAGGCGTTGTACGTCAGCGCGGCGACCCGCATCCCCTCCACCAAGCCCTCGACGCCCTCGCCCACGGCGTCGATCACCCCCCATCCCTCGTGCCCCAGCGCGCCGGGGTCGGTGGGGTACTTCATCCACTCCGCCCCGCCCCAGGGGGTCAGGTTGCTGGCGCAGACGCCGCATCCCTCCAGCCGGATGCGCACCTGCCCGGCGCCGGGCTCCGGCAGCGGAACGTCCTCCAGCACCACCTGCCCCGGGCCCGCCAGGCGGGCGGCCTTCATCGTGTCGGTCGCGGTCAGCATCCGTGCGTCGTGTCGGTCGGAAAAGGAATGGGGGAGATGGAGATTCAGTCGCCGGCCGAGGCCTCGGCGAGCACCGCCACCGATGGCCCGGGGACCGCGGAGCGCGGCACGGCGGGGGTGTCGAGGTTGGCCTCGTGCAGCCACCCGGCCAGCTTCTCCAAGCCCTCCTGCCAGCTCGTCTCCGCGCGCCACCCCAGCACCGCCTCGGCGTGGCGGGTGTCGGAGACGTAGACCTTCTGGTCGCCCGGGCGCCAGTCGGCGTAGGTCACGGGCACGCTCGCGCCGGTGATCTCGCGCAGGCGGTCGATGACCCCCGTCACCGACACCGCGTTGCGATGCCCGCCGCCCACGTTGAACACCTCGCCCGCCACCGTGTCGATCCGGTCGGTCGCCAGCCGCATGGCGCGCACGAGGTCGTCGATCCACAGGATGTCGCGCACCTGGCAGCCGTCGCCGTAGATGGTCAGCGGCTCGCCGCGCAGCAGGGCGCGGCCGAAGTGTGCCACCCACCCCTGGTCCTCGGTGCCGAACTGCCGCGTCCCGTAGATGCAGCTCATGCGGAAGACCACCGTGGGCAGCCCGTAGATGCGGGCGTAGTCGTGCACGTACTGGTCGGCCGCGCCCTTGCTGCACCCGTAGGGCGAGTGGAAGTCCAGCCGCGCGTCCTCGCCGATCCCCCGGCGCCCGTCGCCGTACACGTAGCGGTCGCCGTCCAGCGCCACCGGCACCTCCTCCATCTCGCCGTAGACCTTGTTGGTCGAGGTGAAGAGGACCGACGGGGGGTTCAGCATCGCCCGCGCGGCCTCGAGCACGTTGAAGGTGCCCAGGATGTTCGTCTCCAGGTCCGTGGCCGGGTCGGTGAGCGAGGTCGTGACCGCGACCTGCGCCGCCAGGTGGAACACGTGCCTGCTCTCGCGCACCAGCGGGCCGATGCGGGCGCCGTCGCGCACGTCCACCGTCTCGATGCGCACCCGCTCGCCGTGGCGCCGCTTCAGCCAGGCGGCGTTCATGCGCACCCCCTCGCGGCTGAAGTTGTCGGCCACGATCACCCTGTGGCCGTCGCGCAGCAGCGCGTCGGCCAGGTTGGAGCCGACGAACCCGGCGCCCCCGGTCACCAGCACGTAATCGCGCTTGCCCATCATCGTCGTCCCCTCCCTCACAGCGTCAGTCCGCGTGCGGCAAGCTCGGCGGCGTGCGCCTCGACCGTGCTCTCGGGCCGCTCCTGTTCGCGCAGCCACCCCACCAGCTCCTCCATCCCCTCCCGGAACGACACCCGCGGCTCGTAGCCCAGCACCTCGCGGGCGAGCGAGATGTCCGCGTAGCAGTTCCGGATGTCGCCCACCCGGTACTTCCCCGTCACCTCGGGCTTCACCTCGCTCCCCAGCACCGAGGCCAGCGTCCCGGCCACCTCGCGCACCGTCACCGCCCGGCCCGAGCCCACGTTGAAGGCCTTCCCCACCGCCGCCTCCTCCTCGGCCGAGAGCAGCAGCGCCTGCACGATGTCGTGCACGCTCACGAAGTCGCGCCGCTGCTCACCGTCCTCGTAGACCAGCGGCGGCTGGCCGTTCAGCAGGCGCGACGAGAAGATGGCCGCCACGCCGGTATAGGGGTTGGAAAGGGCCTGCCGCGGCCCGTAGATGTTGAAGAAGCGCAGCGCCACGCTGGGGATGCCGTACGCGGCGCCGATCATCAGCACCATGCGCTCCTGGTCGGCCTTGGTCAGCGCGTAGATGCTGGTGGAGTCCAGCGCCTTCCCCTCGTCGGTGGGCACGGGGGAAAGCTCCACGCCGTCGGGGTCGCACAGCTCCCACTCGTGCTGCCTGAGCTGCTCCAGCGAGCGGGTGCTCACGCGCGGCTCGCGCCCGTCGGGGCGGGTGTAGCGCCCTTCGCCGTAGATGGACATCGACGAGGCCACCACCAGCCGCTCCACCGCGCCGCGCTCGTCCACCAGCGCCTGCAGGAGGTTGGCGGTGCCCAGCGTGTTCACGGCCGTGTAGTCGGCCACCTGGTACATCGACTGGCCCACACCCACCGCGGCGGCCAGGTGGTAGACGGTGTCGATGCCGGCCAGCGAGCGGCGGACGGCGTCGGCGTCGCGCACGTCGGCCTGCACGAACTCGGCGTCGGCGGCCAGCCACGCGGGCCTGCGCCGCGCGGGGCCGTGCACCTGCGGGTCCAGGTTGTCGAAGATGCGCACCGTGTCGCCCCGGGCGAGCAGCGCGTCCACCAGGTGGCTCCCCACGAACCCCGCACCCCCCGTCACCAGAACTCTGCGAGCCACTGAAGCTCCTCCGCTGTTCACGTAAAACGTGCCCGCCCACCGGGCGCGTCCCGCCCAACCCTACCCGGATCCCCTCAAGAAAAGGCGGCTTCGCATCGCACCCGAATTCGCTTTCACTCCTCGCTCCCCGGGATAAAAGGGAGCAAGGTGATGGCGAGAATCGGACCAGACGTGTAGCACACCGTCCCACAACGACTTCGGTCACCTTCCGTGGCTTGGCGGGGGCGCCGTGCACCCGACGGCCAAGCCCCGGCGGCGCGATTACCCCGCGGCGGCGGCCGGCGGCGGTGCCAGCCGGGCGTCGTACTCCGCCGCCCAGCGCTGCAGCCGCAGGTTCACCTCGTCGGCCCACACGCCGGCCACCAGGCGCTGGGCCAGCCGCACGCCCAGACGCTGCTCCTGCACCCGCCCCGCCTGCTCCCCGCGCCCGCGCTCCAGCAGCTCCGCGGCCTCCATCTCCAGGGCGAAGGCCAGCCTGTCCAGGTCCGTGAAGATCCGCCCTCGGAGGTCCGCCGCTTCCGGGGCCTCTACGGGTGGAGGGGTGCTGAGCATTTGCAGGAGCCGCGGGTGCGGGGCGATCTACCCTCCGTACGCTTCCGTCCGGAATCGCCCGCGTACCTGGCGCAACATGTATGCCGTGTACTCATTCCCGTTACGACGCGGATCGGCTCGGAATTCGCGGCCTGTTCATCCAAGTACCGCACCCACAGAAGTTTGCAGGTGCCGATGGAAGTGGACGGACGGATGGAGAAGAGGATTTGCAGAAGGCGTACAGAGAGATGCGCCGGAGCGCGAACGGTCCGCGCGGGCTCCGGTAGATTCAGAGCCGTCGGACGACGGAGGCGGGCGACGCCACCGGAACCGCGACCCCGGCGAAGTCTTTCTCGTCGCGCGTAACGATGAAGTCGGCTTCCGCCTTCAGGGCGCATGCGGCCTGCACCCCGTCTTCGTAGTCGCGCAGCCCGAGCGCCAGCGCGCGGACGAGATCGCCCTTCTCGACGGGTACGATCTCGACGATCGGAAGCAGGTCCGAGATCACCTCGGCGGCCGTGACGCGGCCCATCTGTTTCGCCGCCAAGTAATGGATGGTCGTGATCGTATGCCCCGCCACGAGCACGATCGCGCGCCCGTGGGCTGCGGCCGCGAGAATCTCACCCGCATCGTCGGCCCATGGAGCCCGGTCGAGGATCGCGTCCAGGAGCACGTTGATGTCCAGGAGCAGCCTCACCGGAGGTACTTCTCCTCAAGGTGCCTGTGATAGTCCTCGATGTCGACATCGCCCTTCACGGAGCCCATCAGCCGCTGCACGACGGGCGGGAAGTGCTCGCGCCGCGGCCGGTCGAGCGGCAACGAGGCGAGAAACTCGTCCACCAGCTTCGAGATGCTGGTGCCGTGCTGCTCGCTGTAGCGCCGCGCCCGCTCGATCGATGCGCGCTCGACCGACAGGTTCAGGCTTTCCTTGGGCATGACTTCCTTCCGAGTAATGCGCATGCTTCTTGGAGAAGTATGCGCATACACTGGGCGGGCGTCAACTGCTCCAGCCTCGCGCGAAGCGCGGCCAGCTTCGTTTCCTGTTCTCGACATTGTGACAGGCTGAGGTTGGAGTGTGTGTCGGGATCTCTTGTGGTTGTGCGCCGCCCTCGGCAGAGGCGAATCTGCGGAGCGGTGAGTTCGTTACGGCGCGCATCGGGAACGCCGCCAACCATAAAGTGAGCGCGGATCGTTGTCCAGATGCTTCCGTCCACGGCGGGTTGAATACGCCACCGGTCTAACGTTTTGTTCGAGCGGTGCCCGTCCACTTGCGTGGGGGCGGCCCTTGGATCGTGTTGTAGACAACTCACTGGACACGATGATCCTGCGTGCGGATCGGCGTCGCGTGGGGGATGAGGCGAGAGTAGATTGCGGCCCGCGCGGCGCTCGTGACCGGCCACGAATCCGGCGTTTCCGATGTATCCGCCGCGTAGCAAAATGACGAGCGCTGAAACTTCCCCGGCCGGTTCGGCGTGGAGCATGCGTGATTCCTGAACGCGCAGGCTGACCGGGAGAGAGCCCGAACGTGACCGAACCCAGCTTCCACCGACGCCACGACGATCCGTCCCTGCTCGCCGACGAGCCGGAGCTGGAGCGCTGGCAGCAGGAAGTGGCCGAGGCCGAGGAAGAGGCCAAGTCCGCCAAGCCGCTGGCGTGGGTGCGCTGGCTGGTGGTGCTGGCGCTGCTCGCGCTGGCCGTGCACCTCATCATCCCGCAGCTGGGAAGCCTGCAGGAATCGGCCAAGGTGCTGAAGACCATGCGCCCGTGGGCGGTGGCGCTGGCCATCCTTTCCGAGATCCTGAGCTACGTGGCGCTGGGCTACATGATGAAGCGCATCGTGGGCCTTACCGGGCAGGTGCTGACGCTGAACCGCGCCTTCGCGGTCACGCTGGCGTCCGGCAGCGTGGGGCTGATCGCGGGCGGGCTGGTGGGGATCGGCGGGAGCAGCTTCCGCTGGCTGCGCGACGCCGGGATCCGCGCGGAGGGCGCGCTGCTGGCCGGGTGGCTGCCCACGCTGCTGAACGCCGCGACCATCGCCGTGTTCGCGCTGATCGGGATGGTGGAGCTGGTCATCTTCCAGGACCTGTCGCCGGCGCTGTGGATCGCGTTCAGTCTGTCGCTGGCGCTGCTGATCGTCGTGGCGGTGGCGCTCTTCTGGGGGTCGAGCCACCGCGAGGCGGCCAAGGACAAGCTTTGCCGGCTGCAGGCGCGGTGGGCCCGGCTGCGGAAGAAGGAGCCCACTCCCGAGAAGCTGATGGGCACGGTGGACCGCCTGTTCGACGCCTTCCACATCCTGAAGACGCGTGGGTGGAAGGCACCGGTGGCGGCGGCGGCGCTGGGCGTGGTGCTGGACATGGGCGCCATGTTCTGGCTCTTCATCGCCGCCGGGCGGCCGGTGACGCCGGGGAAGCTGCTTTCCGGCTACGCGCTGCCGCTGCTGATCGGCAAGGTGGCGGTGATCCCCGGCGGCATCGGGCTGGTGGAGGGGACGATGATCGCGCTGTACCACGGCTTCGCGGTGCCGACGGCCACGGCGGTGCTGGTGGTGCTGGCCTACCGCGTGATCGCGTTCTGGATGCCGAACCTGATCGGCCTGGGGATGATCCCCCTGCTGCACATCCCCACCAAGCGCAGCGGGCGCGACCTCCAGCATCCCCACTGGAGGCGGCGCCAGACGGACAAGGAGCGCGCCGAGGGAACGCCCGCGGCGGATTGATCGCGATCTTCCCATCCCTCATCGCGAAATCCACATCTCCAATCTCCCATCCACTACCGGATTCGGAGATCGATCGTGCGATCCGGAAGCGCACCGGTCACCGGCGACTGAAGTCGCAGCGTCGCAGCAACAACTACGGGAAGCCTCGCAAACTGCGCGAGGCTGATCCGCTCATTCCCTGGCGTCGGCGCTCACGATCCCATCTCCCCAGGGTACTTCGTTCGGATCGCCGGCTGGAACGCCGCCGGGCCCGGGCCACAGGGCTTCTTCCTGCGGCGGGCCACCGCTGGAGCGCGGCGGCGAGATCGCCAACTACGTCATCGGAAGATGGTGGGGCGCAGACGGGCGTTGGCGTGCGCCCGCCGATATCGCACCGCGACGGTGTGATGGCCCTCTCATTCGTCCCAATCGATATGTCGGAAATTTCCGACATATCGATCCGGCGCCAGAATGGAAGCCCGCTCTCTCTCCGCGATTGGATCAGCGGTTTTGGCCTCTGGCGCGGGTACGCACTGGCGGCTCGTCGCTCACCAGATCCATCTGATAAACGCAGTTGAGAGCGTATCCACCCGCGCTGCAGCTGCGGGGCTGAACGTGGACAGTCTCACCGCTGGCTGAATAGATAGACAAATACGGGAGCATCATCCCATCGCCAATCTCCTCATCTTCCATCTCCCCCTTCCTTCTTTCATCGTCTGCTCATCGTAAGTCGTTCTGCCGCAACGGTCGTGGCCGCGCGGTGGCACGGGGCTGGCGCTGGCGCGGGTAGCCCGCCGACCCTCGGCGGCATCCACCGCCCGCGCCTTCCGGATCCGTTGCAGCAGCCCGCGCTCGACCCCGAAGCCGTCCTTCCCCCGCTGACGCCGCCGGGCGCCGCGACCGGCGCGGAGCTGGCGCACGAGGCGCAGGAGCTGGCGCGCGCGGCGGAGAAGCCGAAGCGCCGGCCGTGGCTGCGCTACCTGCTGATGGCAGCGTTCCTGGCGCTGGCGGTGAAGCTGGTGCTGCCGCAGCTGGGGCCGCTGCAGGACTCGGCGGTGCTGCTGCGGACCATGGTGCCGGGGTTTCTGGCGCTCGCAGCGCTGGTGCAGGTAGGGAGCTACGTGTGGAGCGGGGTGATGCTGCGCGACATCGTGCGGCTGACGGGCGACGAGCTGTCGGTGGGGCGGGGGACGGCGGTGTCGGTGGCGTCGGGGAGCGTGGGGCTGGTCGCCGCGGGGGCGATCGGGACGGCGGGGTCGACGTTTCGCTGGCTGCGCGACGCGGGGGTGAGCCCCGAGGGCGCGCTGCTGGCCAGCTGGCTGCCGACGATGCTGAACGCGGCGGTGATGGTGGCGTTCGGGCTGGTGGGGACGGCGGAGCTGCTGCTGCAGGGCGGGATGTCGGTGGCGGAGGGAACGGCGCTGGCGGTGGCGTTCTCGCTCGTCGCCGCCGCGTGCGGGTTCCTGTGGTGGGCGGCGGGGCACCCCGCGCCGGCGGAGCGGAGGATCGTGGCGCTGGAGGCGCGGTGGGCGCGGCTGCGGAAGCGGCCCGCGCGCGAGGCCGCGGTGCGCGACCGCGTGCAGGCGACCTACGCCGCGCTGGAGCTGCTGAAGCGGAAGGGGTGGAAGCGCCCCGCGCTGGACTCGGCGCTGATGATCGCCTTCGACGCGCTGACGCTGTGGCTGGTGTTCGTGGCCATGCTGGACGTGGTGAGCCCGCACGTGTTCTTCGCGGGGTACGCCATCCCCCTGCTGATCAGCAAGTTCGGGGTGGTGCCGGGCGGGGTGGGGCTGGTGGAGGGGATGATGGTGGCCGTCTTCCACCACGTGGGCGAGCAGACCTCCGTCGCCGCGCTCGCAGTGGTGGGATACCGGCTGCTGGCGTTCTGGCTGCCGAACCTGATCGGCTTCGGCGTGGTGCCCTTCCTCCAGGCCGGGCCGCGCGGCGCGAGACGGAAGAGCTCACCCATAGACGCGTAAGAAAAAGCCGGTCTGTGGACGCTCAGGCGGTGGGGACGGGCGACGGCGCTTCGGTCTCGACGGGACGGCCCTCGCGCGACCAGCCGGCGAAGTCGCCCTGGAGGTGGACGACGTCGCTGAAGCCGCGGGCCTTGAGGAGGGAGATGGCCACGCCGGCGCGGGCCCCGCCCTGGCAGTGGACGACGAGGGTGCGGTCGCGCGGGAGCTCGCCCAGGTGCTCGGCCAGGCGCCCCAGCGGGACATTGGCCGCGCCGGGAAGGTGCCCCGCGGTGTACTCGGACGAGTTGCGCACGTCCACCGTCTCCACCGCGCCGGCCAGGGCGCGCCCGGCCAGCTCGTCGGCGGTGACGCCGTCCACCGAGCCGGCGCGCCCCGTCGCCCGCACGGCGGCGTCCACCGCCTCGGGGGGGAAGCAGCCCGCGACGTCGTCCAGCCCGATCATCGCCAGGTCGCGAATGGTGCCTGCGGCGCACTCCTCCTCCACGACCAGCCAGAGCGGGCGCCCGTAGGGGACGATGGAGCCCGCCCAGGTGAGGAACGAGCGGCCGAGCGGAACGCTGAGCGTGCCGGGAACGTGCCGCGCGGCGAAGGCGTCGCCGCGGCGGGTGTCGACCACCGTTTCGCCGGAGGCGGCGAGCGCGGCCAGCTGCTCGGACGGAAGGCGGCGGGGTGCGCGGAAGCCGCCCAGCACGCGCGGGCCGTCGCGGTTCACCCGCTTCATCTCCGCGAAGTACATGGGCGGCTCGGGCTGCCCCGCCAGCACGTCGCGCACGAAGGCGTCCTCGTCGCCCTCCGCCAGTCCCCGGTTGAACAGCTTCTCGTAGCCCAGCGTGGTGGACGGCACCGCGCCGAGCGACTTGCCGCACGCCGAGCCGGCGCCGTGCGCGGGCCAGAGCTGCACCCAGTCGGGGAGCGCGGCCTTGAAGCGCTGCAGCGAGCGGAAAAGGGCGCGCGCTCCGGCCTCCATCGTCCCCGCGTACTGGGCGGCGCGCTCCAGCAGGTCGGGGCGGCCCACGTCGCCCACGAACACGAAGTCGCCGGTGAACACGCCCATGGGGCGATCCGCGCCGGCGGTGTCGGTGACGATGAAGCAGACGTGCTCGGGGGTGTGCCCCGGCGTGTGCATCACGTCGACGCGCACGTTGCCAACCATGAAGCGGCTGCCGTCCTTCACCCGCACGGCCCCCGCCTCGTCCGCCCATCCGTATCGCCACTCGTCGCCCCCCTCGTCCGAGAGGTACGGCATGGCGCCGGTGCGCTGGGCCAGCTCGCGCGCGCCGGAGACGAAGTCGGCGTGGATGTGCGTCTCGGCCACGTGGGTGATGCGCAGCCCCTCGCGGGCCGCGGCGTCGACGTAGGGCTCGGCGTCGCGGTTGGGGTCCACCACCAGCGCCTCGCCCGTGGCGGCGCACCCCACCAGCCAGCTCGCGTGGGCCAGCTTGTCGTCGTAAAAGCGTTTCAGGATCATGGGATGGAAAGCTTCTCAAGCGGGCGGACGGCGTCAAGGGAGGGGGGTAAAAAAAGTGCGAAGGTGCGAAGGTGCGAAGGTGCGTGAGTGCGTGAGTGGTTCGCTGTTACTCTCGCACTTTCGCACTCTCGCACTTCGCCCCTGTCACGTCATCGCGAACGCCCGCTCCACCGCCACCTTCGGCACGGCGACGGCGGCGCGCGGAACCACCAGCACGTTGCAGCCGGCGCCGCGCAGCGTGGCCGCCGCGGTGCTCCCCAGCGCCAGGCGCGAGAAGCCGGAGCGGCCGTGCGTGCCCAGCACGAGCAGGTCGGCGGGCCACTCCTCGGCCTCGCGCACCACCTCGCGCGGCACCTCGCCGAAGCGCACGCGCGGCTGGATGCGGTCCGCGCGCGGGCGCTGGGCGACGAACTCGCGCAGCTCGCCCGCGGCCGCCTCGCGGAGCCCCTCTTCGCTCAGCGGCGGGGGAAGGAGCACGTCGAACCACACCACCATCAGCGTGCGCAGCTCCAGCGCGCCGCCGAAGAGCGCGGCGGCGGTGTCGGCGCCGCGGTCGTGCAGCCGCGCGCTCTCGTGCGACAGGTCGGTGGTCAGCAGCACGCGGCGCACGGGCGCGCCGAACGGCTGGTGCAGAACGAGGACGGGCACCGGCGAGCCGCGGATCACCCGGTCGGCCGTGGTGCCCAGCAGGTTGCGCCAGAAGCGGCCGCGGCGGGTGGCGCCCACCACCACCACCTGCGCCTTCTCGCGCGCGGCGACCTCCACCAGCGTGCGCCCGGCCGAGCCCTCGGCCGCGTGGCAGCGGATGCGCTCGTAGCCGAATCGCGTGACCTGCTGCCGCAGCCGGTCCAGCAGGTCGTGGCCGTACCGCGCACAGAGCCCGCCACCGGCATACGGCATGGACTGCGCGTACGCGGCCAGCACCGGCGCGGGCTTCTCGTACACGTGCACCACGTGCAGCGTGGCGCCCAGGCCGCGCGCCAGCTCCACCGCGGGCGCAAGCACCGGGTCTTCGCCCGCGTGCGGCTGGGCCGGGTCGTCGTGCGCCAGCGTGGCAACGCCCACCACGAGGGTGCGGATGGGTTCGGTCATGGGTCCTCCCGCGTGCGGCGGTCCGGACGGGCGCGCGCGGCACCCGCCTCCACCGGAAGCATGCGCGCGAGGGGAGGATGGGAATGTCGGGGGGACGGCGCCTGTCGTGTCGGGGAGCTCCCCATCCAATCAAAGTGCGAAAGTGCGTTGGTTCACTCTCGCACTTTCGCACTTTCGCACCATTCCCTTCAGGGAGAGAGCGGGAGGGTCAGCGAAAAGACGGAGCCCTTCCCCTCGGTGCTCACGGCCGTCAGGTCGCCGCCCATGCCGCGCGCCAGGTCGCGGGAGATGGCGAGGCCGAGGCCGGTGCCCTCGGCGGGGTGCGTGAGGGAGCGGCCCACCTGCACGAACGGCTCGAACACCGCCTCCAGCTTGTCGGCGGGAATGCCGATGCCGGTGTCGCGCACGCGGATGGCCACGCGGCCGTCCTCCACGCCGTGCTCCAGCGTCACGCGGCCGCCGGGCTCGGTGAACTTGATGGCGTTGGAGAGCAGGTTCAGCAGGATCTGGTCGAGCTTGGGGCGGTCGCCCAGCACGGTGGCCGGGGCGCCGGGGCGCACCTCCAGCGCGACCCCCCGCGTCTTCGCGGAAACGGCCACGATCTCCGAGGCCGCCTCGACCGCGTCCTGCACGGGGATGGGGTCGGCGGCGTAGGTGACCTCGCCCGCCTCCATCCGGCTGAAGTTCAGGATGTCGTTGATCAGCCCCAGCAGGTGCTGCTGGCTGCGCTGGATGCGGTGGAGCGCGGCCTCCTGCTCCTCGTTCACGGGGCCCTGGATCCCCATCGCCAGGAGCTGGGCGTAGCCGCCGATGGCGTTCAGCGGCGTGCGCAGCTCGTGCGACATGGCGGCCAGGAACTCGCTCTTCACCCGGTTGGCCTGCTCGGCCTCGCGGCGGCGCTGCTCCAGCTCCTCGGCCTGGGTGCGGAGCTGCTCGTTCAGCGCGCCCAGCTCCTGCGCGCGCGACTCGGCCATGGCGCGCGCGGTCTCCTCGGCGGCAAGGCGGCGCGCGTCGGCCAGCTCGCGCTGCATGGAGGCGCGGCGCTCGGTGAGGTCGCGGGTGACCTTGGTGAAGCCGAGCAGCTCGCCGCCGGGGGCCCGCAGCGCGGTGATCACCACGTTGGCCCAGAAGCGCTCGCCGTTCTTGCGGATGCGCCACCCCTCCTCCTCGAAGCGGCCCTCGCTCGTGGCCACCTCCAGCTCCCAGGGCGGCTTCCCCCAGCCGATGTCTTCGTCGGGGTAGAAGATGGAGAAGTGGCGCCCCAGGATCTCGGCTTCGCTGTAGCCGTTGATGTGCTGGGCGCCCTCGTTCCAGCTGATGATGTGGCCGCCGGGGTCCAGCATGAAGATGGCGTAGTCGCGCACGTTCTGAACGAGCAGCCGGAAGCGCTGCTCGCTCTGGCGCAGCTCCTCCTCGGCGGCGCGGCGCTCGGTCAGGTCGCGCGTGACCTTGGCGAAGCCCACCAGCTCGCCCATCTCATCGCGCAGCGCGGTGATCACCACGTTGGCCCAGAAGCGCGAGCCGTCCTTGCGGAGGCGCCACCCCTCGTCCTCGAAACGGCCCTCGCGCGTGGCCACCTCCAGCTCCCACGCCGGCTTGTTCCAGGCCAGGTCCTCGGCGGGGTAGAAGGTGGAGAAGTGCCGGCCGATGATCTCGTCGGCGGTGTACCCCTTCAGCCGCTCCACGCCGGGGTTCCACGTGAGCACGTGGCCGGTGCGGTCCAGCACGAAGATGGCGTAGTCGCGGACGCTCTCCACCAGCAGCCGGTGCAGGTCCGTGGTGTCGGCGGACAAGTCCGCGCCACCCCGGGCGGAGCGCGAGGGGTCGAAGCCCCCGTCCCGGGGGGAGGGGGTCCATCCGGGAGGCGAGTCCCCGGGATCGGCGGGCGATTTGCTCGGCATCACATCCGTTCCGAACCGGCGAGAGCATCGTGCAACCACCCCCGTCCTGCGACTCACGTGCCACATCGCCGGTTCGCGTAACCTTATCGTGATGCAAACCTTGCGCATCCGCGTGGAAACAGGCATCCCCGTGCATCACCATGACCCGCTGCGGCCGTGAACGCCGTTTACCTGCCGAACGGGGTGCAATGGTGGTGTGCAGCGGGCGATGCATTTCACCGCATCGCATTGCAACGGCAGGGGCCACGCGGGGTCAGCGGAAGCCGATCGAGGGCACCGAAGCTCCTCCGCTGACTCGTGACTCCGTGTGACCTCGACCCGATCGGGGGGATTCAGGCGCCGTACTTCTTCAGGCGATGCGCGTGGGCGAGAAGGACGGGCATCAGGTCCTTCGCCAGCAGCTGGCCCAGGCCGCCGCGCATGCACGGCCGCTCGCCGAATGTGGTGACCTCGTCCGGACGCATGGACGCGGGCGCCCAGAGGAGGAGGGGAACGGGGTGGAAGGAGTGCGCGCGCATCCGCGCCGGGGTGGAGTGGTCGCCGGTGACGCAGAGCACGTCCGGGCTCAGCTCCAGGATGGCGGGAAGCGCGGCGTCCAGCGCCTCGATCGCGGCGCACTTCCGCGCGAAGTCTCCATCTTCCCCGCTGCTGTCGGTGGGCTTGTGGTGCACGAAGAAGAAGTCGTGTGCGCCCCAGTGCCGCTTCAGCGCCCCCATCTGCTCGCCGATCGTGCTCCCCGCGTCCAGCACCGTCATCCCCACCAGCCGCGCGAGCCCGCGGTACGTGGGGTAGAGCGCCAGCGCGGCGGCGTTCAGCCCGTACGCGTCGGCGAACGAGGGGAAGTGCGGGAGGGCGCTGAAGCCGCGCAGGAGGAGATAGTTGGCCGGGTGCGCGCCGCGCAGCACCTCGCGCACCTGCCGCAGCATCTCGGCGGCGGCGCGGGCGGTGCGCTGCGAGGGCGGGTCGTCGCCCTGCGGATCGACCGGGCGGAGGGCGGTTTCCAGCGGGTCGGTGTCGTTCACCCGGTCGCCCAGCCCCGTCCCGCGGAAGCGCACGGCCATCCGGTAGTCGCGCACCGGCTCCAGCGTCAGCTCCACGCCGGGAACGGAGACGCGCTCGCGCAGCATCTCCACCAGCCGACGGCACTCGTCGGTGGAGATGCGGCCGGCGCGGCGGTCGGCCACGGTGCCGTCGTCGCCCAGCGTGCAGAAGTTGCCGCGCACCGCCACGTCGCCGGGGCCCACCTCCATCCCGATCCCCAGCGCCTCCAGGATGCCGCGGCCCACGGGGTGGGCCACGGGGTCGTAGCCGAAGAGCGCCAGGTGGCCCACCCCCGACCCGGGCGTGATCCCCGGCGCCACGGGAATGCTGAGACCCACCGTGCCCTGCGCGGCCAGGCGGTCCAGGTTGGGGGTGCGGGCCGCCTCCAGCTCCGTCTTGCCGCCGGGCGCCATGGGAAGTCCGCCCAGCCCGTCCATCACCACCAGCACGATCTTCGTTGGCGCGGGCTCCAGCAGCCCGTGCAGCAGCGCCTGCCCCGGCGTGAGGGGCACCCGTTCGTCGCTCACGCAGCCGTCTCCGTTCGTGGTCCGGCCGCCGCGGTCGCGAAAACCGCGCCGGAGGGTGCGGAAGTGCGTGAGTGCGGGAGTGCGGGAGCGCGGGAGTGCGCCGCCATCGTGTGCCGGGCTTCCGGCGCGCTTCGGCTACCTCGCGCCCTCCCCCGATGTTTCACACGCCGGCCAGCTCGGGCTCGGCGATCTGCTGGAGGACCGCCTCCACCAGCTCGGGCGCGAGGCGCTGCTCGCGCGACAGGATATCGGCGGCGGAGACGACGCCGACCAGGCGACCGGCGTCCACCACCAGCACGCGGCGCACGCGGTGGCGGGCCATGCGGTGCATCACCTCGGCCAGCGGCGTGTCGGGCGCCACGGCCACCAGCGGCCCGCGCGACATCACCTGCGCGCAGGTGCACGAGGTCAGGTGCCCGGCCGCCACGTGCCGCACCACGATGTCGCGGTCGGTGATGACCCCCACGGGGCGCATCTCCTCGCGGCTGCCCACCACCGGCACCATCCCCACCTCCAGGTCGCGCATGGCGACGGCGGCGCGGAGGAGCGGGTCTCCGGGCGTGACCGCCACCGGGTCGCGGCTCATCAGGTCTCGCGCGTTCATCGGGCCTCCTCCCGCGCCGCCCGCGCGGCGCCGTGAAAGGGCCGCCGGGCCCAGTGGATTGGGAGGGGCCCGGCGGCGGGCGACTGCGCCACGGCACGATGCCGCGGGTGCAAGACGGCGGCGACACGTTCCGCCGCCTGCCTCCGCATGATGCGCCTCCGCCGCCGCGCCGGGCGTCCGGTTCCGCTCGCCCGCCGCTGTCCGGACTTTGCGGACGGACCGTGCCGGACGAGGGGATCGCACGCGCGGGAACGACGAACCCCGCGAAGCTGTTGCGGCTACGCGGGGTGTTTTCTGCAGATCGACGCGCCTGCTCAGCGCATCGAGGCCAGGAGATCAGACACGGTCTGGGTCTCGGGATCGAACGTGCGTAGCCCCTCCCGCGCGGCAATCCTGCGCAGTGCAGCGTCGACCACCGCGAACACGACCGGCCGCGGATGCGAAGCAGCTTTCACGTCCAGCGCGCAGGCAAGGTGCAGGATGTCGAGCGCGCCGACGCCGGCTTTGCGGTGCGTTTCGATCAGAGCACGCGCGTTCGTGCGGATCCGCTGCTCCACGAGCACCTCCACGAAGTTGCCGGAATAGTCCTTGTGGAATTCTCCACGCGCGGAGCGGTACTCCGAGGCGGAGAACGTGCCGGTACGGAGCAGCTTGGCGAACACGGAAAGCGTCTCCAGGGCGACGAAGTCGGAAACCGCGGCGCGCCGGGAAGGCACGGCCTTGAGCGCCGCCTGCGCGGTGGCACTCCCGGGTTCCGTGGCGTACGCCTTGATGAGCGCGCTCGTGTCCCAGAACACCACTTCAGTCCCGCCCCTGCATCAGCGAGTAGAGGAACGCGAGCCACCGCGGACGTTTCTTGGCCAGGCGTCGCGGCCGGTTGAGAGAACCGGTCGGCATCCGGTACCCGGCGGCGATGAGGCGCGCATCCAGCGCACGCTCCTCGTCCGGATCCAGCCCTGTGCCGGGGGTGTTCGAAGCGTCGATGTGCGTGACCATACGCTCCTTTCACGGTAAGCAGAGTGGTGCTGGTCCAAATCTCGACACTTGTATCCCCCGGTCAAGGTCTCCATGCGGCCGCTTTGTGGCGGTGCGACGATCGCCAGCGCCGAAGACGCCAGCGATCGGAGCAGGATCTCACCAGATGCACGAAAGAGGCGGTCTTCGGCTCCAGCCATCCGCCGCCGTTGATCCGCGCTACCTCGCGCGGTATCGTACTCCGCGCCGCTCGGCGCACTCGCCGCCGGTCCTCCCACCTCCCCGCGCTCGTCTCCCGCCCGATGACCGAGCTGACGGACCGTTTCGCCGGCCTTTCCCGCGCCAAGCGCGCGCTCCTGGAAGCCATGCTCCGGCGCCCCGCCGCAGGCGCCATCCCCCGCGCGGCGGACGGGCCGGTGCCGCTGACGTGGGAGCAGCGGCGCCTCTGGTTCCTGCACCGCCTGGCGCCGGATGCGGCCGTCTACACCATCCCCATCGGCTACCGCCTGCATGGCGGCGTCGACGCGGCGGCGCTGGAGTCGGCGCTGCGTGCGCTGGCCGCGCGGCACGACGTGCTGCGGATGACGTTCGGGGAGACGGACGGCGAGCCGGTGGCGGCCACCAGCCCCGAGCCGCACGTCGGCTGGGAGACGGCGGACGTCACCGACCTCCCCGAAGCGGAGCGCGAGGCGGATGCGCGGCGGCAGGTGCGCGCCTTCCTCGCGCGCACGTTCGACCTGGCGCGCGGGCCGCTGATGCGCGCGCTGCTCGTCCGTGTCGCGCCGCGCGAGCACGTCCTGGTCATCGCCCTGCACCACGTCGCGGGGGACGGGTGGTCGACGGGAATCCTGCGACGCGAGCTGGGCGCGCTCTACGCGGCGGCGCGGGGTGGTACCGATGCCAGTCTCCCCCCGCCGGCGGCGCGGTTCCGCGACTTCGCGGCGTGGCAGCGGAAGGCGCTGGACGAGCGGACGCTCGCCGCGGACGCCGAGTTCTGGCGCCGCGAATTGGAGGCAGCGCCGCACGTCTTCGAGATCATCCCCGACCGCGCGCGGCCGCCGCTGCAGGGGCTCGGTGGCGCGAAAGCGGCGGCGGAGCTTGCGCCCGCGCTGACGGCGGAGGTGCGCGCGCTGGCGCGGCGCGAGGGGACCACGCCCTTCGCCGTCTTCGCGGCGGCGTGGGCGGCGGTGCTGCATCGCCACGCCGGCGCGGACGACTTCCTCCTGGGCACCCTGGACGCGAACCGGTGGATGCCCGAGACGGAGGGGACGATCGGCTTCTTCGCCAATACCGTCCCCCTGCGCTTCCGGTTCGATGGCAATCCGACCGTGCGCGAGGCGATCCGGCGCGCGCACCGCACCGTGGTCGGCGCGCGGGAGCACGCGCGGCTCCCGTTCGACCGCACGGTGGAGATCGCGGGCGTCCGGCGCGATCCGGCGCGGCCACCGCTCGTGCAGTCGCTCCTGGTCTACGGCGACAACGCCGCCGCGTACCCCTCGTTCCCGGGGATCGAAGCGTCGTACGAGGTGGTGGACACCGGCACCTCCGCGTTCGACATGGCGCTGGTGGCCGAGGAGATGGGCGGCCGTCTGCACCTGGAGCTGCAGTTCTCCACCGATCTTTACGAGCCGGCCACGGCGCACCGCCTCCTCCGCCGCCTCCGGGTGATGCTGGAGGGCTTCGCGAGGGATGTGGATCGCCCCCTCGCCGCTGTCCCCCTCGCGGACGCGGAGGAGGTGCGGCGGGTGACGATGGATTGGAACCGCACCGATCTCCCCATCCCCGCGCTCTGCATCCACCAGGCCTTCGAGCGGCATGCGCGCGAGCGGCCCGATCGGATCGCCATCGAGGCCGACGGCGATGGGGGGACGACGTACGGCGAGCTGAACGCGCGCGCCAACCGCATCGCCCACCGCCTCCGCCGCCTCGGCGCGCGGCCGGAGGCGCGCGTGGGCGTCTGCATGCGGCGCACGCCGGAGCTGGTCGCGGCGATGCTGGGCGTGCTGAAGTCCGGCGCCGCCTACGTCCCGCTCGATCCCGCGCATCCGCCGGCCCGCATCGCCGCGGTGCTGCGCGCGGCGGGGGCGCAGGCGGTGCTGACCGACGACGCGTCACGCGGCGCGCTGGAGGAGGCGGGCAGGGTGATGGCCATCTCCCTCAACTCCGCCGACTTCTCCGCGGAGAGCGACGCCGATCTGGCCGCGGCGGCGGCGCCGGGGAACCTCGCGTACGTCATCTCCACCTCCGGCTCCAGCGGCGTCCCCAAGGGGGTGGAGATCGAGCACCGGGGCGCGGCCGCGCTGCTGGAGTGGGTTCGGCGGACGGTGGCCGAGGAGGAGCGGGAGAGCGTCCTCGCCGCGTCCTCCGTCACCTTCGACCCGACGCTGATGGAGATCTGGGGACCGCTCTCGTGGGGCGGCCGGGTGGTGCTCACCGGTGGCCCGCTCGACGCGGTGCCCGACGGGAGCGCGCCCACGCTCGCCTTCATGGTTCCCTCCATCGCCGCGGAGCTGCTGCGCGAGCGCCGCTTTCCCGCCACGCTGCGCACGCTGATGATCGGCGGCGAGCCGGTGCCGCCGGCGCTCGCGCGTGACCTGTACGGAGCGGGGACGCTGCAGCGCGTCGTCAACGTCTACGGGCCGACGGAGGATACGACCTACTCCACGGCGTGGGAGGTCCCGCGCGACGTGCGGCGGATGGCGATCGGCGCTCCCCTCGCCAACGGCCGTGCGTACGTCCTCGACGCGGCGATGCGGCCGGCGGCGATCGGCGTCCCCGGTGAGATCTGGCTGGGCGGCGCGGGGGTGGCGCGGGGATACGCCGGGCGCCCCGCGCTCACCGCCGAGAGCTTCGTCCCCGACCCATGCGGAGCGCCGGGATCGCGGATGTACCGCACGCTGGACGCGGGGCGGTGGCTGGAGGACGGCACCATCGAGCACCTGGGCCGCCGCGACGCGCAGGTGAAGGTGCGCGGCGTCCGCATCGAGACGGGCGAGGTGGAGACGGCGCTCGCCGCGCATCCCGCCGTCGCCGGGGCGGCGGTGGACGCGCGGGGCGCGATGGAGGCGCGGCGGCTGGTCGCCTGGCTGGTGTCGCGCGACGGCGAGGCGCGGCCCACCTCGGCGGAGCTGCGGCAGCACCTCCGCGGCCGCCTGCCCGACGCGATGGTCCCCGCCGCGTTCGCGTGGGTGGACGCGCTCCCGCGGACGTCGAGCGGGAAGACGGACCGCCGCGCGCTTCCCGATCCCCCCGCGGACGAGGCGGCGGCGACGGGCCGCGCCACGCAGCCGCGCTCGCCGATCGAGGCGAAGCTGGCGGCGATCTGGGCGGAGGTGCTGGGGCTGGAGCGCGTGGGGATCCACGACGACTTCTTCGACCTGGGCGGGCACTCCATCATCGCCGCGCGGCTGGCCGCAAGGGTGCGCGCGGAGCTGGGGCGCGAGCTCCCGCTGGCCGCCATCCTCCGCGCGCCGACCGTGGCCCGGCTGGCCGGGGTGCTGGCGGGCGAGCGCGCGGCGGTGCATCCCCCGCTCATTCCCCTGCAGCCGCACGGCGGGCGCCCGCCGCTCTTCCTGGCACCGCCGGGCGGGGGCCACGTGGTGTGCTATCACCCGCTCGGCGGGCTGCTGGGCCCGGACCAGCCCGTTTACGGCCTGCAGGCGCGCGGCATCGACGACGGGCACCTGCCGCTGGAGACGGTGGAGGAGGTGGCCGCGTACTTCGCGTCGGCCGTGCGCGAGCTGCAGCCGGAGGGGCCGTACCTGCTGGGGGGATGGTCGTTCGGCGGGCTGGTGGCGTGGGAGATGGGGCGGCAGATGCGCGCCGCCGGGCACGACGTGGCGCTGGTGGCGCTCCTCGACACCGGCATCCCCACGCCGCGCGAGCGCATCGTTGACGACACGCTGGACCACGCGCGGGTGCTGCAGCGCATCGTGGCCGACCTGATCGGCTGGGCGGGCGCGTCGCTGGTGCGGGTGGAGAAGATCACGCATCTCCCCCCGCGCCAGCAGGCCGTCGAGGCGGTGCGGCAGGTGAATTCGCCGCGCGCGCTCCCCGAGTCGCGGGTGGACGAGATCCTGACGCTCACGCGCGTGCGGCTGGCCAACCTGTGCGCGCTGGTGAGCTACGACCCGCCGGTGTACGACGGCCACCTGACGTACGTCCGCACCGCCGCCAGCGACCGCGCGCTCCCGGTGGACGGCGCGATCGAGTTCTGGAGCTCGCGCGCGCTCGGCGGCGCCACCGTGCACCGCATCGCGGGGAGCCACGGCACGCTGCTGCAGCCGCCGTTCGTGGAGGACCTGGCCGCGCGCCTCACCCAGTCCCTCGCCGCCGCTCTGGCGCCGGCGTCCGACATCGCCGCCGGCGGGTGATCACTTATTCCGGATTCGGGGGGGATCGATCGTGCAAGCCGGCAGCGTACGTGCGACCTCGCCTGTAGATCCTTCGGCCTGCAACCACTCGTGCTGCGCAAAGATGGTGTGGTCGGCCTCAGGATGACGTCTCTCTGTGCATCTGCAATGCACGGTTGATTGCCGGATCTCGTACGATATCAGAGACGCGGAGCCGCGGAGAACGACG